>Ga0209624_10000051_pt1 | contig 111538 bp, 102 predicted proteins | sample JacPinW_OM2H0_O1_FD_188565 | JGI IMG/M metagenome (GOLD analysis project Ga0209624, IMG submission 188565) | Forest soil microbial communities from Algoma, Ontario, Canada - Jack Pine, Ontario site 1_JW_OM2H0_O1 (SPAdes) (version 2) | ecosystem: Environmental > Terrestrial > Soil > Boreal... | reverse complement strand
CGAGCAGCTCGAGGCCGAGCAGCGCGGCCAGCGCGTCTCGGATCTGGTGCCGCCCGCCCCGCAGGGTACGGTGGGCGCGGTGGCGCGCGATACGCACGGCAATCTCGCCGCCGCCACTTCTACCGGCGGCATGACCAACAAGCGACCCGGGCGCGTCGGCGATTCGCCCATCATCGGCGCCGGCACCTACGCGAAGAACGGCGTGTGCGCGGTCTCGGCCACGGGTCACGGGGAGTATTTCATCCGCGCCGTGGCCGCCTACCACGTATGCGCGGCGGTCGAGTACCGCGGCCTGACGCTGCCGCAGGCGCTGCACGAGATGCTGCACGTGATCCTCAAGGGCCTGGGCGGCGACGGCGGCCTGATCGCCGTCGACCGCGACGGCGCCGTGGTGATGGACTTCAGCAGCGAGGGCATGTTCCGCGGCGCGCGCGATGCGGCCGGGCGGCGCGAGATCGCCATCTACTAGCGCGCCGCAACTCATCATCATCCAGTGGAGACCTGCATGACTCGCCTCGCTGCTTCCCTGCTCGCCGTCCTGGTCACGCTGCTGCCCGCGGGCGCACGCGCCGCCACCTGGAGCGAGGGCACCAACTACGTGCGGCTGACACCGGCGCAACAGACCACGGTGCCGGCCGGCAAGATCGAGGTCATGGAGGTGTTCTCCTACGGCTGTCCGGCCTGCAACGGCTTTCAGCCGGTGGTGGCGCAGCTGCGCCGCGCCCTGCCGCCGAACGTGCAGCTGGTGTTCCTGCCCGCGGCCTTCAACCCGGCGGAGGACTGGCCGATGTTCCAGCGGGCCTATTTCGCCGCGCAGTTGCTCGGCGTGGCCGAGCGCACGCACCAGGCCATGTACGATGCGGTGTGGAAGACCGGCGAGCTGGGCACCACCGTGCCGGGCACCGCCAAACTGAAGGACCCGCAACCCTCGATCGCCGACGCCGCGCGCCTGTACGCGCGCGTCGCCAGCGTCAGCCCGCAGCAGTTTCTCGCCATGGCCAACTCCTTCGGCGTCGACAGCAAGATGCGCGCGGCGGATGCGCAGATCCTCGCCATGCAGGTGGACCAGACTCCCACCATCATCGTGAACGGCAAGTACCGCGTGAAGCGCGACTCGCTCACCAGCAACGATCAGCTCATCGAGCTCGTCAAGTTCCTGGTCGCCAAGGAAAGCGGCCCGTAGCAAGCGACGCGCCCGGCCGTTGCGCGCGCGGCGCGCTCGCCCGCCGCGTCGCTTCAGGCGAGCGCGGCTGCGGTCGAGACGATCTGCGCGAAACGGCCGTCCAGCACCAGCTCGGTGCGCTCCTGGATCTCCGCCGCGGACACTTCGCGGCCGGCGCGCGTGCGCATGGGAAAGGTCAGCGTTGCGTCGGTCACGTAACGCACCCTGAAGCCGAGGTCCGAGGCGTGTCGCGTGGTGGTCTCGCAGCACTGCTCGGTGCGAATGCCGGTGATCAGCAGCTCGCCGATACCGCGCTGGCGCAGCCAGTCCTCGAGCGTCGTGCCGTCGGCGCTGTGGCCGAACATGGCGGAGTGCACCTGCTTGTACACCATCACCGCCGGCTGCAGCGACAGCTCGGGCATCGCCCGTACCAGGCCCGAGGCAGCCGCGAACGGGTTGGCGGCATCGTCCGGCAGCTCGCGGTGGAACACCTGCACGACGGGCACCGCGCGCGCCTGGCAGCGATCGATCAGCGCCTGCACGTTGGCGAGAAAGCCCGGCAGCCCCTGCGCGCTGAAGTAGGGGCGGTGACGAAAGGATTCCTGTACGTCGATGACGAGCAGCGCCTGCTTCATGTCGGCCTCACGAACGGTGGGGCGGGCATCTTCGCGCAGCTCGCGGCAGTCGCGCCAGAGGCGCAACGGACCGGCAGCACGCAAAAGCGGCCAAAAGCTTCACGCCGCGGCGCGACGCGCCTCGCCGGCGAGCAGCGTCAAGCCACGCAGCCGGATGCGCTCGAGCGCCAGCGTCTCACCGGCGGCCGCCGCCAGCAGCAGCTCGCGCCACACCGCCACGCGCGCCGGCCAGCGCGGCTTGAGCCATTGGGGGTGGCCTGCGGCGAGCGTGTGGATCTGCGGCAGCGTGCAGCGGCCGATCGCCAGCGCGCTTCCCGGCGACATCCCGAGCAGCAGGCGCGCCGCGGTCGCCTGCGAGCGGGCGAGGTGCCAGGCGTAGGTGAACACCAGCTGCGCCAGCTCGGCGGCCGCCGGCACGGTGAAGAAGGCGGCGTAGCTGCCCGCGGCATCGCCGACCCGCGGCGCGGCCGCCGCCCGCCAGCGCGCGGTGTCGCCAAAGCCGGCGTCCAGCAACAGATACGGGCACGCCGCCGCGCGGCGCCGCGCGGGCGCATCGAGCCCGCACCACAGCTCCCCCACCTGGCGCAGCAGCGCGCTGCCGGTGGCGCCGTGCGCCGCAGCCTGCTCAGCGATCAGCCCGAGGCACAGCTCGTTGAGCTCGACGAGGGACTCGAGCGTCCCGGCGCGCAGCCAGCCGGTCGTCGCTCCGTCACCGCGGCCCTCGCTCTCGCACTGCAACAGCATGGCGCCGTCCTCCCCGCCACTTGGCGCATGACTATCGTAGCCGAGCGCGCGGCGGAAGCCATCGGTAAATTTGGTGATTTTTAACCAAATTCTCCGGTTGTGTTTTGGTGAATTTTTACCAAAATGGCGCAACCCGTCCCGAGGAAGCCGCCCATGCGCATCTCCGACGATCGTTACAGCCGCGAGCGCGAACGCATGGAGCTGGCGCTGCGCTTTCTGCGCCACGAGGCGCGCACGCAGACGATCCGCGTCTGGACCGGACTGTCGGACGACCGTATCCGCAAGCTGTATCGCTCGTACCTGAGCCAGGCGCGACGTTATCTGCCGCGCCACCGCGGCAAGTCGCCGCACCAGATCGCCTATTTCACCCGCTCGCTGCGGCTGCAGGAGGAGACGGCCGTGCTCGCCAGCGTGCTGTCGCTACTCGGCGTGGTGCCGGCCGCGGCGCCGGCGCCGCCAGCCACCGCGGCCGCAGCCGACGCCGCGCTCCCGGGTCTGACGCGCGGTGAGCTGCTGTGCCAGGCGTTCGAGGTGTTCCGGCTGCTGCTGCCGGCGGCGCAGATCTCCTTCGAGCACGCCGTGTTCCTTGCCACCGCGCTGGCGCGTGGCGATCAGCTGCGTCTCGGCCCCTGCAGCGACTGCGGCGCACTCATGGTGACCGAGCGCTTCCCGGTGCGCGCCGCGCGCTGCCATCACTGCGCGGCAGCGCCTCAGTCGCGCTGCTGATGCCAACGAGCGATTTCAGGCGTGCAGTTGCTTCAGACGCTCGGTGCGGCTTCCATGGAAATCGCGGGCGAGGCGACGCAGCAGCTGTCCTGATTCCGCGGCGGTCAGCGGCTGACTCAGGAAAAATCCCTGCGCTAACGTGCAGCGTTCTTCCTGCAAGAACAGCAGCTGTGCGAGGTCCTCCACGCCTTCCGCCACGACCTCCAGCTTGAGCGTCTTTGCCATCGCAATTATCGTCGCCGTAATTACCCGGTCTTCGCCGCTATTCTGAACCCGCCGGATGAATGAACCATCGATCTTCAGTCGATCGATGGGGAAATCCCTGAGCCGACCGAGACTCGAATAGCCGGTGCCGAAATCATCGATGGAGATCTGGACCCCGATCGCCTTGAGCTCCCCGAGCACCTGCCTCGTCCAGTCCTCATTCGTCATGATCACGCTCTCAGTAATCTCCAGCTCCAGCGCAACGGCGGGCAAGCCCGTGTCGCGCAGCACTGCCGCAACGAGCCCGGGGAAACCCTGCTGGGCCAGCTGCAGTCCGGACACGTTCACGGCAATGCGCAGGGCCGAAAAGCCCTCATCGAGCCACGCTTTGGCCTGCGTACATGCGGCGCGCAGAACCCACTCGCCAATGGGCAGGATCAGGCCAGTCTCTTCTGCGACTGGAATGAAATCCAAAGGTGGTACCTGCCCGAGTTCCACATTGGCCCAGCGAAGCAGCGCCTCCATACCGACGATCAACCCGGTACTCAGGTCGAACTGCGGTTGGAATCGCAGCGAGAATTCGTTGCCGGCGATGGCGCCGGACAGCTTGCCCTCCATGGTCAGACGCTTCAAGGCATTCGAATTCATGGAAGGTTTGAAGAAAGTGAATGTGCCCGGACCCTGACGTTTGGCAAAATACATCGCGAGGTCGGCGCTTTTGAATAGCGTTTCGAAATTCTCGCCATCGGCAGGATAGATGGCAATGCCGATGCTGGGGGTCACTATGACCTCGTGCCGTGCGAGCAGGATGGGTTGAATGATCGCCGACAAAATACGGGTGGCGACAACCCCGGCCTCGTCTGCAGCATCGATAAGCGGCATCAGGAACATGAACTCGTCGCCGCCCGCCCTGGAAAGATCTCCATCGCCGCTACCCGCGGGTATCGCCCGGCCGATATGGTCGCCGCTGCGCACGGCCTCGCGCAGGCGCAGTGCCGTCATGCGCAGTAAATCGTCGCCGACACTGTGGCCGAGCGTATCGTTGATGCGTTTGAATTTGTCGAGATCGATGCAAAGCAACGCCGACTGGCGCTTATGCGTTCGGGCATCCTCCAGTGCACTCGCCACCCGGCTGCGAAAATGCTCGCGGTTCGGCAGACCCGTCAGCTGATCGTAATACGCCAGCCGGCGAATCTGATCGGCGGCTGCGCGACGCTCCGTGACGTCGCGGGCGAGGACAATGAAGTGCGGCGTGTGACCTGGATCGGCGGGCCTGGACACGGAGAGCTCGACCCAGACCGTTCCACCTGGCCGCCGCAACTCGAGCTGCTTGCCCATCGACAGGCCGGTTTCGTAGGCTTCCTGTAGCGCCGAGCGGCATACACGCGCTGCTTCTGGTGAGAGTACTTCCTCGACGGTCTTGCCAATGAAATTCTCGGCCGGCATGGGCAGCAATTCCGAGTGCGGCGCATGGTACTGAACGTAGCGTCCCTCAATGTCGAGCTCGAACAGCAGATCAGGCAGAGCGGTCAACAGTGCGGTATTGCGGGCCTCGGCGGTTCTGAGATCCAGCACCGCCTGATAGGCGCGCAGCAGGTACCGTACGCGATGACCCAGCAGCGTCCAGTTGATCGGCTTGGCTATGAAGTCGGTGGCCCCCGCGTCGTAGGCCGCGTCGACGGAGCGGAAATCGTCGCTTCCGGTGACCATGACGATTGGTAGCAGCGCACCCGCCTCGAGACGCAGTGCCGCACAGACGTCGTAGCCGCTTAAGCCCGGCATGTCCACATCGAGCATGACCATGTCACTCGGCTTGTCGCGGAACTGCCGCAAGCCATCCGCACCGTCGACCGCCGTGCTGACAGCGAAGCCGGCCTTCTGCAAGGCGGCGCGCATCAACGTAATCGTCGTGAGGTCATCATCGACGATCAAAATCGTCTTGCTCGCTGTCGTCACGCTGCCTCCTGGAGAATCTCATTCATGCGGGCGACGGCACGTTGATGTTCGGGTCTGACCTGTATCAGGAGCTCGCGTGCATCTGTGAGTCGTCCCTCGCGCCCGAGCTGCTCCAGCCGCCGATAGAATTCCGACAGAGCTTTGGCACCGACGTTGGCGGTGCTCGATTTCAAAGCGTGAGCCGCGGCGGCCAACTGCCCGGCGTCGTGCGCCAGAATCGCGTTCTCGATACGCGTCACAGATTCGCCCGCAGAGTCGATGAAGATGCGCAGGATTGTCTTGACCAGATCCATGCCGCCGGCAGGATCGAGTTCACGAACAGTCTGCAACGCCTCCAGATCAATGACGTCGGACGCCGGCACGACTGCAGCATCCCGAGCGTCGGCGGCGGCGACTGCGGTATTGGTACTGCGCGCCTCGCCCGCGCGCGGCAGCCAGCGGGCGAGTAACGCCTGTAATTGCGCCATCTTGAATGGTTTGGGCAGAAAATCGTTCATGCCCGCTTCGAGGCACCTCTGTTTGTCACCCTGCAGTGCGTTAGCGGTGACGGCGGCGATCGGCAGCCGCTCACCACGCCCCAATGGCAGCCGGCGGATGGCTGCGGTGGCCTGGAATCCGTCCATCACCGGCATCTGGCAGTCCATCAGCACCAGGTCAAAGTCGCAATTCTTCACCAGCTCGACCGCCTCTTGTCCGTTGCTGGCGAGAGTGACTTGCACGCCGAGGCTCCTCAACACCGCGTTAACAACCTGCTGATTGGTCGGATTGTCCTCGACCACCAGCACCCTTGGCTGTATTGCTCCGCTGTCCAGCGGCACGGCAGTGGATGCATCGATGCGTGGCGCAGCGGGCGCCAGGATGCTGCAAAGGACGCGCAGCAGGTCGGCGCGCCGAATTGGCTTGCTGAGGAAACGCCGGATGCCGGACGCCTGCCGCTGCGCGCCGGTCAGGTTGGAGGCAGTGGACGTCAGCATCACCAGCGCGGTATCGGCCAGATCAGGCCGTCGCTGGATCGCGCTGGCCAGTTGCAGTCCATCCATCCCGGGCATGTGCATGTCGAGGATGGTGAGCGCAAAGGAGGAAGCCGCGCGGGCTGCCTGCGTCATCAGTTCCAGGGCTTCCTCGCCGCCGCCTGCACACGTCACACGCATCTGCCAGCCTTCGAGTCGCTGCTGCAGGATCTCCCGGTTGGTCTGGTTGTCATCCACGACCAGCACGCGTGCGCCCTCGATGCCCGACAGCTCCAGGCGTTCCCGCGGCGGGGCTGTTGCTTTCGGCAGATGCAGGCTGACGATAAATCGTGAGCCCTGGCCCGGGGAGCTCTCCACGCAAATCGTGCCGCCCATTAAAGTCAGCAGGCGGCGGGAAATAGCCAGACCAAGACCGGTACCGCCGTAGCGGCGGGTGGTCGAACCATCGGCCTGCAAGAAGTGCTCGAATATTCTATCGAGCGTTTCCGCTGCAATCCCAATGCCGGTGTCCTCCACGGTCAGGCTCAGAGCGACGTCAGTGTCGGTCTGACTCTCCAACTGCAGGCGCACCACGACTTCGCCGTGGTCGGTGAACTTGATCGCATTGCCAATCAGATTCGCCAGCACCTGGCGCAGACGCAGCGGGTCGCCACGCACGCCTGGCAGCGCGGAGTCAAGCGGCGTGAACTGCGCCGCCAGTTCCAGGCCTTTCTTTTCGGCCGAGTGTGCAAACATCGCCAGCGTCTCCTCGACCAGATCGACGAGGCTGAAGGCGACGGACTCAAGCGCCATGTTCCCGGACTCGATCTTGGAGAAATCAAGAATGTCGTTGATGACGCCCAGCAGATGCTCGCCGGAAGTTTGAACCGCAACGCCCCACTCTCGCTGCCTGGGGGTGAGATCGCTGGCCAGAAGCAGCTCATTCATTCCGAGCACACCATTCAACGGGGTGCGAATCTCATGGCTCATGGTTGCCAGAAACTCGCTCTTCACCCGACTCGCAGCCTCGGCAGTCTCCTTGGCATGCTGCAAATCGGCGGTGCGCTCGGCGACCTGATCCTCGAGATGATCGCGCTGGGCCGCCAGGTGGGCATCGCGCTCCTCGATGTTTTGGAGCATGCCGTTGAAGCCGCGGGCGAGTGCGTCCAATTCTGCGATGTCGCTGGAGGCCGCCCGCACCCGGAAATCGGCTGAGCCCGATACCCGATCCGTCAACTCGGTCAATTTCGCCAAGGGCTGCAGTACTGAGAGATTCAGCCGTCGTAGCATCAGACTGCTGACCAGCAGCGCTATGGCGACCGCAAACAGCGTGACGAGCAGCTGCAAGGCGAGCTGCCGGTAGAGCTCCGCAACGTCGATACGCAGATACAAGGTTCCGCGGCGTGCGCCCTGCAACAGCACCGGCTGCAAAATGTCTATGTGGGTCAAGGTAGTCGAGACGCTGGCGGATGGGGCATCAAGCGTCGCAGGTACCGGCACTCGTGCTTCACTCGGGTAGGCAGCGAACAAGTGCCGCTGTTGCGTGTACAAGGCGGCAACGTGGACGTTCGGCGCATAGCGCAGCGTCTGCAGCAGCTCCTGCGCCGCGGGCTCATCCTGAAACATCAGAGCGGCGGCGGCGCTGTCGGCCAGCATCTTGGCCTGAACCCGGGTGGTGTTCGCCAGGCTGAAGAGCCCCAGCGTAAAGCTGCTGGCAATGATGATCGCCGCGACAATCGCGATCGCCGCACACAGAGTGATCCGATTGGTGCGGCGCAGACGCGCACCGATCGTGACACTCTGCGGCAGCGGCTCACGTGCGCTCATGGCAGCACCTCGGTCGCCAGGCTCAACAGCTTCGAGCTAAGGGTGAGATTGGCCGCCCGGACCGCCGTGAGGTTGGCTTCGAAGGTGATCTTGTTGTTCACCAGGTTCATGTTGAGGGCGACGCCCTGCCTGGCGGCGCCCGGCGCGTCCGCAACGGTCAGCACGCTGGCCCCGTGCAGCGCGGACAGCACGCGCGAGATGCCGTCGCCCGATGGATTGACGATAAACACGACCTGACAAACGCTCAGTCCCTCGATACTGGTGAAGCGGCGCACCACGATGCGGCGAGCGCCGACGGGTTTGCCCTGCAGCGCATCTATTTCCTCACCGAACGGATCCCGACCGTACACGCACAAGTTCAGCGTCGCGCCCAGGTCTGCGGGCCACTCGGTGAACAGGGCGAAGTTGTAGAGGAATGCCGCCTTGAGGCGATATTCGGGCAGGTCATCGCTTACCGCTGCCGGGGCGAACGCCAGGAGCGCCAGGCTCAGGCACCATGCCGCCATGCGGGTGCTACGCGGCATCGCGATGCTCCACGGTGCGCGGTCCGTTCGGCGGCGGTGGCCAGCGGGCGGACAACGGCGGGGCGTGCCTCGAGGTGATCGTTAGTTGCAGCAGCTGCTCGAGGGGCATATCGAGCAATTGATCCAGCGTAAAGGAATCGGCAGTTCCCGGAACCGCCCATAGCAGCGTGAGAATGTACGCCAGCAACAGCTTGCGCCGGGACCTCATCGTGCCGGCCCGGCTTTTAGCGCACAGCGGTTGCAGTGACACGGTTCAGCGCGCGTAGTGAAGGTCGATACGGACGCTGCGGCCGTCCTGCTCCAGTGAGTCCTGCCAGTGGTTGGCAGAGACGGGTTGGGCGTAGTGCTTGTCGAACAGATTGCCGACGCCCAGGGATACCTCGAGTCCCTTAGCCAGCGACTCCGTGCTCAGAAACAGGTTTGACAGGGCGTAGCCTCCCAGGGGCGTGCCATTCAGGGTCAAGCGCGAGCTGTCATAGCGCAGTTCGTAGCCCAAACGCACACCGTCGACCGGCAGTGGGCTCGAGAAATTGAGCTTGCCGAGTATCTCGGGCGAGTTGGGCACCTCGCCGCCGTTGCGGTAGTCGGCATGTTGGATCGACACGCTGTCGCGCAGGCGTGCACCCGAATCCCACGTCTTGTCCGTCGAGAGCTCGACGCCACGCGTTTCGACCGGCTGGTTGTTTTGGTACTCCTGCGTAACGTCGTTCTCCAGGATGAGGTCGTGGAGGGTCCATTGATAGAGCGAGGCGCGCAGCGTCAGATCGCGGCCGACCCGGTGGTCTACGTCGAATTCGAGTGTGTCGATGGTCTCATCGCTGAGCCGCAGCGAGGGCGCATCCGGCTCAAATGAGGCAAGGTCTTCGAAGGAGTTGGGGGCGCGATGCGCCACGCCATAGAGCGCCTTGGCCGTGGTCTCGGGGGTTGCCTGCCAGATGAGCGCCAGGCGCGGGCTCAGGGCCGTTCCGGTTTTCTCGTTGGTATCGACCCTGAGTCCGAGCGTCGCTGCGAGCGCGTTCGAAATGTGCCATTCATCCTGGCCATAGACGCCGGCTCGATAGCCGGAGCCGGGGACGTAGACATCCAGGGCAGGCTGCGCAGGAACGATCTGCGCCTGGTCAGTGTTGTAGTTATCCTGTGCCTCCACGCCCAGCATCAAAGTATGAGCGCTCAGCGCGGTCGACACGACGCGTGCTTCGATCCCTATCAGATCCGGCGTGGAAGGATAGGTATACATGGTGCCGCCGAAGCTCAGGTGCTCATTCGAGACATCGTTGCCTGTGAACAGGCGTACGGTTGCATGCAGGGTGTCGCCGGCGAATTTATCCTGATACTGCAGCTGCGTGAGCGCGTAGCCGGTCTCCTGGGACTGACCGGGCACGAGCGGATCCGACAGGTAGGCCGCGGTCGGATCGTCCTTGTGCTCATAACCGTAGACGACCTCGAACGACCAGGGTCCGCGTGCAATGCTGCCGAAGAATTGCTGGGTGCGATCACCATCAAGTCCCCAGGCAATTCCCGATTTTCCGGAGGCGCCGTAGTCGAAAAAGAGGTTCTGACCCCGGGCGTTCATGTCACTCACGGACATCAGTACATCGACACCGTTGTCCAGATGCCCGCCCCAGCTGGCGCGCCCCTCGATGAGTGACTGCGGCTCCTGGTAGCCGGCCGCAGCTTCTGCGCCATTCATTTCCGCGCCCGTGCGCGTGACGATATTGACGACGGCAAACATGGCGTTCTGGCCGTATACCGCGCCACCCGGTCCGGGGATGAACTCAATGCGCTCGATCAGGTCCAGGTCGAGTGGCAGCTCCCGACCGGACGGTCCCGAGTCAAAGATCGGGTCATTGACGCGATTTCCGTTGATCGTAACCAGCACGCGGGTGTTGTAGTCCCCCGGCAGGCCGAAGCCTCTTACGCCGAGATAAGTGAATTGCCGGTCGTAGGTGACGTAGACGCCAGGCAGACTGGCCAGGGCCTGATCGAGAGTTCGCCAGCCGAAGGCCCTGATCTCCTGGCGGGTGATGACGCGGACGGCGGCGCCAATTTCGGATTGCTTCTGCTCGTATTTGGAGGCTCCGACGACGTTGATCTGCAGCAGCTGCTCGAGGCTCATGTCCGTCACGTCCGCCGCCGCCGCTGCGTGCCAGGCCATGACGCCTGTCAGACACGGCAGTAACCTGCGATAGACCAACCGCATTTCTCCATCGGCGTGGTTGATCGATCGCGCGCAGGTGCGGCGGGGCGCATGCCGCCGAGTGAGCTCAATCAAAGGAGGCGGCCTTGCATGTTGCTTGCCAGCTTTTGATCAAACTGGCTCCCCGCGCGCACGACGGTGCGCTAGCCGACATAGCGCAGCGCTCATTCGCGGGAATGAGATTCACGTCACATGCTGCACGCGGCGCGCGCACATACGCAGGGTCTAACCGGTGGCGGGCGAGTCCGCCTCACGGCGTGGTGCCGGCTGCGGCGCCGGGGGTGCCAGCCACCGTTCCAGGGGCAAAATTGCACCTGCCGCGACCCATGGGCGCAGCGCCTCGGACAAGATGCGCAATTTCGCGGGGGCCCCAGTAAACCACCCCGCAAAATTGCGCCTGCCGCGACCAATGGCGCAGCGCGTTGGACAAGATGCGCAATTTCGCGGGGGCCCCAGTAGAATCCGGCGCCCGCACCCGCGCGGGGAGCGGACAGGCGTGGATGGATCACGAGCGGCCTAACTTTTTCTCCGGGCCTTACATCGAGCGGCGCGCCGAGGAGCGCGAGGATCCCGACTGGATCGGCGCGGCCCGCGCCGATCCGGCGACCCGTTACCTCATCGGCCAGGGCACGCGGCAGCTGCTGCGCGCGCAGCCCGAGCCGCACGTGGCCTTCCTCGCCAACGACGCGCCGCTGGTCTGCGCGGCGGCGCCCGCGCAGCTGGTGCTGCTCGGCTGGTACGACGGCGCCCGCTGCGTGCTGGTCGATCTGCCGGCGGACGCCCCGCCCGCCGTACCGGAGGGCACGCGGCTCGAGGAGCTGCGGCCGCTCACCCCGGTGCTGGGCGCCGCCGAGGCGGGGCTGCTCGCCTATGCACGCGCACTCGCCATCTGGCGCGCCCGCGCGCGCCACTGCGGCGCGTGCGGCGCCGCGACGCGCCCCACCCACGCCGGGCACTGCATGAGCTGCAGCAACCCGGCGTGCGGGCAGGAGTTCTTTCCGCGCCTCGATCCGGCCATCATCGTGCTGGTAAGCGACGGCGAACGCGCGCTGCTCGGGCGCCAGCCCGGCTGGCCGCCGCGGCGCTACTCCACCATCGCCGGCTTCGTCGAACCGGGCGAGAGCCTCGAGGATGCCGTGGTGCGCGAGGTCGCGGAGGAGACCGGCGTCAGCGTGAGCGCGGTGCGCTACCACTCCTCGCAGCCCTGGCCGTTCCCGTCCTCGGTGATGCTCGGCTTTCGCGCGCGCGCCGCCGCCGGCAGCCCGGTGCACGTCGGCGGGGAGCTCGAAGACGCGCGCTGGTTTACGCGCGAGCAGCTGCGCTCGGGCGAGGCGCTCGCGCCACCCACGCAGTCGATCTCCTGGCGCCTCATCGAGAGCTGGCTGAAAGGCAGCGTTTAGCCGCATGTGTCTGCTGGTGCTCGCCTGGCAGACCCATCCGCGCTACCGCCTGGTGGTGGCCGCCAACCGCGACGAATACCACGAGCGGCCGGCGGCGCCGCTCGCGCCCTGGCCGCCGCCCGGCGAGATCCTCGCCGGACGTGACCTGCGCGCCGGGGGCACCTGGCTCGGCCTGGATCGGGCGCGCCGCTTCGGCGTGGTCACCAACTTCCGCGAGCTGCAGCGACCGAAGCCCCACGCGCCCTCGCGCGGCGAGCTGATTCCGCGCTACCTCGGGGCGCACGGCGGCAGCGCCGGCAGCGCGGCGGATTTCTTCGCCGCGCTGGCCAGCGATGGGGAGCACTATTCCGGCTTCAACCTGCTGCTCGCGGATGGGAGCTCGATGTGGTACGGATCGAACCGCGCCGCGGGCTTCGCGCGCGAGTTGCCGCCGGGTGTGTACGGCCTGTCGAACGAGCTGCTCGACACGCCGTGGCCGAAGCTGCAGCGGGTGCGGGCCGGCTTCGAGGCGTGGCTGCGCGCCTCCCCGCCGCAACCGTCCGCGGCGCTGTTCGCGCTGCTCGCCGACCGCACCCCGGCGGCGGATCACCTGAGCTCGCAGGACACGGGCGGACTGCCGCCGGAGTGGGCCCGCGCGCTGTCGGCGCCCTTCGTGCATCATCCCGTCTACGGCACGCGCTGCTCGACCGTGGTGCTGCTGCAGCACAGCGGCGCGCTGTACATCGCCGAGCGGCGCTTCGATGCCGGCGGCGAGTCGTCCGGGGAGACTGAATTCACGCTGAACGCGGGCAGCTGGGCGTGAGGCGCCGCGGAACCTGCACGTCACGCGCCCACTCTCATTGCAGGGGGCGGCAGGCGGCTGCGGCCTTAAGGCTCTAGAATTCAAAAGAGATGGCGCAGCGCAAACTCCTGTCGCGGGCTCGTCGACGGCACTGGCGGGCTCCGTGGCTGGCGGTGTGCCTGCTCGCCGCGCTGCCGGCGGTCCCGCCAGCGTACGCCGCCGGGGTCAACGTGGAGGTGCGCGGCGTCGATGAGCAGCTGCGCACCAACGTGCTCGCTTACCTGAGTTTCGAGCGCTACCGCAAGGGCGGCGCCGAGCTGAACGCCGATATCGTGGAGCGGCTGCACAACCGCGTCGAGCGCGAGGTGCAGGAGGCGCTGCGCCCGTACGGCTACTACGAGCCGAAGGTGGACTCGGCCGTTACCGACCGTGGCCGCGGCGACTGGCGAGTGGTCATCGACATCACCCCCGGCGAGCCGGTGCGGGTGCGCAAGATCGAGGTACGTGTCAGCGGACCCGGGGAGAAGGATCCGCTGTTCACGCGCATCCTCAAGCGCCTGCCGCTGCACCCCGGCGATCGGCTGAACCACGCGCTCTACGAAGCCATCAAGAGCGACCTGCAACGCACCGCCGCCACCTACGGCTATCTCGATGCCAAGCTGACGCGCAACGAGATGCTGGTCGATCCGGCCAACCACACCGCCGACATCGCGCTCGAGATGGAGACCGGCGAGCGCTATCGCTTCGGCGCCACCAGCATCGAGCAGCACGTCATCCGCGACAGCCTGGTGCGCCGTTACCTGCGCTACCACCAGGGCGATTACTACGACCTGACGCAGGTGCTGCGCACGCAGTTCGCGCTCGATGACTCGCAGTATTTCGCCAACCTCGAGGTGCAGCCGCAGGAGCCGGACCGCCAGGCGCGCATCGTACCGGTGAAGATCCACGCCGACGCCAGCCGCCGCCATCGCTACTCGTTCGGCGCCGGCTACGCCACCGACACCGGCGTACGCGGCACGCTCGGCTTCGAGGACCGGCACCTCAATACTCTCGGGCACAGCTTCAGCGTGGAAGTGCAGGCGGCACAGGTGACGAAGTACTACGTGCAGAGCCACTACCGCATGCCCGTCGGCGACCCGGCGCTCGAGAACATCTCACTGAACGCCGCCATCGAGCAGCAGACCCTCGCCGACGTGACCGCCATCACGCAGACGGCCGGACCGAGCTTCACCAAGGTGAGTGGCGGCTGGCAGTGGGTGTTCCAGACGAACGCGGTGCGCACCATCAGCGACGACCTTAACGGCTCGGTGACCGACCGGCTGCTCGTGCCGGAGATCGACCTGGCCTCCGTGCCCCAGGGCTTCCTCGGCGAGCCGCAGTTCGTGCGCCCGTTCTTCGCCGAGCTCAAGGCTTCGGACTCCGCGCTCGGCTCGGATGCCAACTTCGTGCAGCTGCACATGCAGGCCGAGCGCGTGTTCCACATGGGCTCGAAATGGCACCTGCTGCTGCGCGACGAGGTGGGCGCAACGCTGGTGAAGAACTTCGCCGATCTGCCGGCCTACTACCGCTTCTTCGCCGGCGGCGACAACAGCGTGCGCGGCTTCGCCTACAACGAGCTGTCGCCGCTCGAGGCGGTATGCACGACGAACACGCAGGGACAGTTCAATTACATCAAGGGCACCACCCAGTGTGCTCAAGGCGCCCTGGCCGGTTACATCAAGACCGGCGGTAAGGACGTGTTTACCGGCACGGTAGAGGTGATCCGCGACCTGCCGCGTAACTTCGGCATCGCCACCTTCGTCGACTACGGCAATGCGCTCAACAGCTTCAAGAGCCCGGGGTGCCTGCCGGCACCGGTCATGGGCTCGCCGGTGTGCACGCCGTTCATCCAGTACTCGGTGGGCGTCGGGCTGCGCGTACGCCTGCCGGTCATGACGCTCGGCATCGACATCGCGCAGCCGCTGTCGACGAATGCCGGCCCGCGCCTGCACATCAACTTCTCGCCGAAGCTGTAGCCGCGACAGCCATGCGCCGCGCCCTGCTCGTCCTCGCCTGCCTGTTCGTCATCACGACGCTGGTCGCACCGGCGGTGCTGCTGTGGTCGGCGCTGTTCACCACCGCCGGGCTGCAGTTCGTGGTGCGCCACCTACCGCAGCAGCTCGGCCCGGTACGGCTGGTGATCAGCGGGGTGAGCGGCACGGTCGCCCGCGGGCTGCAGGTCGAGCGCGTGGAGATCGACCACCGCCTGGTGCACCTCACGTTCGAGGGGATCGAGGGACGCGTGGCGCTGCGGCCGCTGTTGCTGCAGCACATCCACGTCAGCCGCGGCTCGGTGCGCAGCGCGCTCATCGAGGTGAAACGCCGCACCACCCCCTCGACGCCCGGGCCGCCGACCTTCCTGCCGCGCTGGCTGAGCATCACCGTGGACAGCGGGCACGTCGGCAGCGCGACGCTCACCGTGTACAACGGCTTCCGCCTCCAGGTGACCGACCTGCAGGGTGCGGCCGTCATACGGCACGCCTACATCCGCTTCTTCCAGGCCGACGGACGGCTCGAGGGCGCGTACTTCAGCGCCATCGGCGAGCTGCGCGCCCAGGATCCGCTCGGCATACAGGCCGACGGCCACCTCGACTGGGCTCCTGCGGGGCAGCCGCAGTGGACCATCGACGCTGGCGCGCACGGTAACCTCGATGCGCTCATCATCAGCGGGCATACGCTGAGCCCGTTCCGCGCCGCCATCGGCGGCAAGGCGCTCGACCTCACTGGCCGGTGGCACTGGGTCGCGGACGCCGCGGTGCAGGACTTCGACCTCCAGGCCTTCGGTATCGACAGTCCGCTCGGGCACATCAGCGGCACGCTGAGCGGGACGGGTGATGAGCACGGCTTTCAGGCACACGGGCCGCTCAACCCCGCAGGTCTCGCCGCCGGGATGTTCGACGCGCAGTTCGCCGGCAGCTACGCGGCGCACGTGCTCACCGCGCGCCAGATGCAGGTGCGTCACCGCTCCTCCGGAGCGCGCGCCAGCGGCTCCGGCACGATCGCCATCGTCGACCACGGACCGCGGCTCGACCTGAGCGGCAGCTGGAATGACTTTCGCTGGCCGCTCACCGGGCGCGACGTCGCGGTGAAAAGCACGGCGGGCTCCTTCACCCTTACCGGCGTGCTGCCCTACGCGGTGCACCTGCGCGGCAGCGGACAGGCGGCGCAGCTGCCGGCGATGCCCGTCGAGCTCAGCGGCACGCTGGACAAGAACAGCTTCAGCTTCGATCCCGCCGAGGTCGACCTGTACGGCGGGCACGCCAGCGTCACGGGCCACGTGGTCTGGTCCCCGCTCGAGACCTGGGCCCTCGCCGGCCGCGTCACCGGCATCAACCCGGGCGCGCTGCGCGAGGATCTGCCGGGCAGCATCGGCTTCGCTTTCACGGCTGACGGCCGCGGCTTTTCGCCCCGGGGCGAGCTGAGCGTCGGCTTCAGCAACCTGAGCGGCAAGCTGCGCGGGGTGGCCGCGAGCGGCTCGGGCACCGTGACGCACTCGGGTGCGGCCTGGAGCTTCAGCAACGTGCGCGTTGGGCTAGGCACGGCGAGCCTCGCGCTCGACGGGCGGGTGGACCAGCAGGTAGATGTGCGCTTCGCCGTGGCCACGCACGACCTGAGCCTGCTCTCTCCCGGCGCGCGCGGCGAGCTGAAGACCTCCGGGTCGCTGCACGGCACGCTCGCGGACCCGGTGGTCGTGGCGGTCGCTCACGGCAGCGGCTTCGAGTACCAGGGGGTGAAGGTCGGCGCGCTCGATGCGGACATCAACTTCAATCCCGGCTCCGCCGCGCAGGAGTCAAAGGTCGATGTGCGGCTGCGCCAGCTGAGCTATGGCGGCCGCACCGTGGACAGCCTCGCGCTGACCCTGAGCGGGCCGCCCGCCGCTTACCAGCTGCACGCCGCGGCGAGCATGACCGGGCTCACGGTGAGCGCCCAGGCGAGCGGCGCCTACCAGCACGGCCTCTTCAACGGCCGCCTGGGTGCGCTCAACATCGCCGGCGGCGGGCAACTGAACCTGACACTCGAGCGCCCCGTCGAGCTGACCCTGTCCGCCACGCACGCGCGCGTCGAGTGGCTGTGCGTGGTCGGCACGCCGGGCAGCATCTGCGCCGACGGGGATTGGGCCCCCACGGCCTGGTCGGGCACCCTGATGGCCAACCAGATGCCGCTCAACACACTCACCACGGGCATGACTCCCGCGGTCGAATATCTCGGCACGGTCACAGCGCTGGCGCGCTTTTCGGGAGGTGCGAACACGGTCGTGCAGGGAACGCTGCGCGCGCAGCTCACCGATGCGCAGATCGACCACAAGGTCGCCAATCACAAGATCGAGCACACCCGCTTCGGCTCGGGCACGATCACCGCGGTCGCCACCCCGGCGCTGATCAGCGCCCAGGCCGACATCGGCGACACTGGCGTCGGCACGATCCACGGGCAGCTGCACATCCAGCGCAGCGCCGCGGCGTGGCAGGACATGCCGCTCACTGGCGAGCTGCATGCGCATACCGCGGAGCTCGGCATCGTCTCGCTGTACGTACCGGACATCGACCGCGCCGCGGGCGGGCTGGACGTCGACCTGAGCGCCACCGGCACGGTCGGCGCACCGACCTTGAGCGGCGTGGTCAAGGTGACCAACGGCGAGATCGACCTCTACCAGGTGAACCTGAGCCTGCGCGAGATCGGCCTGCAGGCGCGCATCGGCGACAGCGGCATCGACTTCAGCGGCAGCGCGCACGCCGGCGCCGGCGCGGTGTCGGCCAGCGGGCATCTCGAATGGCGCCGGCTGCTGCCGTACGGCAAGTTTCACCTGCAGGGCACCAACCTGCGCGTCGCCAACGTGCCGGAAGCGCAGATCGACGCCTCGCCGGATCTGGACTTCGCAGTCGACGGCCACAGGATCGAGGTGACCGGCAAGGTGACGGTGCCGTACGCGAAGATCCAGCCCAAGGACATCACCAACGCGGTGCGCGCATCCCCGGACGAGGTGATCGTCGGCGCCGAGCCGGAGAATCCCGCCGAGCGCTTCGAGGTGGTGAGCACCATCACGCTGGTGCTGGGCGATCACGTCAACCTCGACGCCATGGGGCTCACCGCGCGCCTCACCGGCAACGTCACCATCCGCAGCGGCTACGAGGCCATCACCCGCGGTAACGGCACGCTGTCGGTGGCCGAGGGCACCTACACCGCCTACGCCCGCAAGCTCGACATCCAGCGCGGGCAGCTGATCTTCACCGGCGGCGCGATCGACGACCCCGGCATCGACGTACGCGCCCAGAAACAATTCCCCGACGTGACCGCCGGGGTCAACGTGCGCGGCACGCTGCTGCAGCCGCACATGTCGTTCTTCTCCGACCCGCCGCTGCCGCAGGCGCAGATCGTGTCGCTGATCCTCGCCGGCGGCTCGCTGCAGTCGGCGCAGAACAGCGGCAACGCGGCCATCGGTCAGGGAGCGGCGCTGCTGGCTGCGGAGCTCGGTAAGAACGTGGGGCTGCCCGACGTGAGCCTGGAGACCGACCCGATCGCCAACGAGACCTCGTTTGTGATCGGCCGCTATCTGTCACCGCGCCTGTACGTGAGTTACGGAGTGAGCCTCACCGAGCAGCTGAACGTCTTCAAGATGCGCTACACGCTCGGCGATCACTGGACGATCCGCAGCGAAATGGGTACCGCGCGCGGCGCCGACCTGGTGTACACGATCGAAAAGTAAGCGCACTGCCTGGCGCGGTCCGCGCTGCGGTGCGCTTGACTGCTTGTGCATTAAAATGCACACTATGCGCATGTTTATGCGGATGGCGGTATCGGCGTGCTGAACGACACGCAGCAGCTGGAGCGGCGCGAAGCGATCGTGCGCATCCTGCGCGAGGGCCTGGTGGGCAAGCAGCAGGACCTGGTGCGGCTGCTGAAGCGCGCCGGCCACGAGGCGACGCAGTCCTCGATCAGCCGCGACCTGCGCGACCTCGGCGTGCTCAAGGCCAGCGGCCGCTACGTGCTGCCGCCGGACGAGGTGAGGCGCGCCAACGGCGACTTCGGCACGCTCACGCAGTTCGTGCGGGCGCTGCGGCGCGCCGGGCCCGCCATCACCGTGCTGCGCACCACCATCGGCGCTGCGCAAAGCGTCGCGGTCGCCATCGACAAGGCCGAGTGGCCGGAAGTCGCCGGCACGATCTCCGGTGACGACACCATCTTCATCGCCACCGCCAACCAGCGTGCGCAGGATGCGCTGGTGGCGCGCCTCGGCGCGCTGTTCGGCCTCTAGATCATGGCCGCGAGCGCAACCCCTGCGGGCACGCCGATCGTGCTCGCCTACTCCGGCGGCCTCGACACGTCGTTCCTCGTGCCGTGGATCCGCGCGGAGCAGGGCCGCCCGGTGATCACCGTCACCGTGGACACCGGCGGCATCGATGCGCCCGCCGCCGCCGCGCTCGCCGAGCGCTCGCGCGCGCTTGGCGCACTGGCGCACCACCAGGTGGACGCACGCGACGCCTACTTCGAGCAGGTGCTGCGCTTTCTCATCATGGGCAACGTGCGCCGCGGCCAGCTCTACCCGCTGTGCGTCGGCGCCGAGCGCGTCATGCAGGCGCAGACCATCGCGCGCCTGGCGCGCGAGCTCGGCTGCGACACGGTCGCGCACGGCTGCACCGCGGCCGGCAACGACCAGGTGCGCTTCGAGGTGGCGCTGCGCACCCTCGCCCCCGACCTGAAGGTGCTGGCGCCGGTGCGCGACCGCGCCTTCAAGCGCGACGAGGAGCTCGCCTACCTGCGCGAGCGCGGCCTGCCGGTGCCGCCGAGCGGCGCGCAGTATTCGATCAACCGCGGACTGTGGGGCGTCACCATCGGCGGCCGCGAGACGCTCACCTCCGCGGGCAGCATTCCCGAGGAAGCCTGGCTGCTGACGCGCGGCGCCTTTGCCGAGCCGCGCAAGCCGCAGCGACACGTGCTCGCTTTCCAGCAGGGCCGGCCGGTGGCGCTCGACGGCGCCGCGGCTTCCGCGGTGACGATCATCGAATCCCTCGAGTCGCTCGCCGCGCCGTTCGGCATCGGCCGCGGCATCCACCTCGGCGACACCATCATCGGCACCAAGGGGCGCGTCGCCTTCGAGGCGCCGGCGGCCGAGGTGCTGCTGAGCGCGCATCGCGAGCTCGAGAAGCTGGTGCTGACCGCTCGCCAGCAGCGCATCAAGGACCTGGTGGCGCAGCCCTACGGCGACCTGGTGCACGAGGGCCAGCTGCTCGATCCGGTGTGCCGCGACATCGAGGCGCTGCTCATCTCCTCCCAGCGGCGCGTCACCGGCACGGTGAACCTCGTGCTGCAGACCGGCAGTGTGTTCGTCGCGGGCGTCGACTCGCCGTTCTCGCTCATGGCGGCCTCGCGCGGCGTGTACGGCGAGGCGGCCGGGGAATGGTCGCCGGCGGATGCGCTCGGCTTCTCGCGGCTGGTCGCGCTGCCCGGGCTGTTCCACGCGCGCGCCGGCGAGCGCGCCGCCGCCGCCGGCACGCCGGAGCCGCAGTGATGGTTAGCAACATGCGCAGCGTGGTGGTCGACAAGCTCGCCTCCGTGACGCAGGCGTGCAGTCTCTCGCACGAGGTGCGCATCGCCGCCGACATCCCCGCCCAGGAAGGCGTGGTGGTGGTGGTCGAGGTGCTCAACAACAAGTCGACCTACAACACCCTCGAGCTGACCAGCGGCCGCATGGCGAAGCTCGGCAAGGGCGACGTGGTCGCCGGCGCCCTCGGCCATCGCCACGCGCTGTTCGGTTACTCCGGGCACGTGCCCGAGGCGCTGCAGCCAGGCGACGTCATCCAGATGCTCAACATCGGCGGCGTGCTCGGCGTGTGCGACTCGATCAACCCGGACAAGGGCAAGCCGTTCGACTGCCGCGTGCTCGGCGTGGCGCTCAACTTCCCCTATCTCGGCGAGCGCATCGGCGTGCCGGCGCGCGTCGGCCACAAGGCGCTCGATGCCAACGCCGCGCTCGATACCCGCGGGGTGCCGGTGGTGGCGCTCGCCGGCACCTGCATGGAGGCCGGCAAGACGGCGGCAGCCTGCGCGGTGATCGCCCGCATGCGCCACCGCGGCCTGACGGTGGACGCCTTCAAGGCCACCGGCGTGTCGCTGCGCCGTGACATCCTCGCCATGGAGGACGCCGGCGCGCGCCGCAGCGCGATCTTCACCGACCTCGGCGTGGTCACCACCACGCGCGCCAACGGCCCGGCGCTCACGCGCACCATGCTGAGCGAGCTGGCCGCCGGCAAGCCGGACGTGGTGGTGTTCGAGCTCGGCGACGGCATCCTCGGCACCTACGGGGTCGATGCCATCCTCGAGTGCCCGGACATCCGCGCGGCACTCAGCGCGGTGGTGCTGTCGGCCAACGACCCGGTCGCCGCCTGGGGCGGGGTGAAGCTGCTGCGCGAGCGCTTCCACATCGAGCCGTGTGTCGTGACCGGACCTGCGACCGACAACCAGGTGGGCGTGGAGATCATCAGGACGCAGATGGGCGTTGCGGCCTGCAACGCGCTCAGCCATGGTGCGGCGCTCGGCGATTGCGTGCTCGAGGCGCTCGGCATCGCCGCCCGGCCGGCGGCCGCGCCGGCCCAGGCGGCCGGATGAGCGCGGCCATCCCCGCGGTCGTGCTCGGCGGCACCGGCTACGTCGCCGGCGAGCTGCTGCGGCTGCTCGCGGGGCATCCGCAATTCACGCTCGCGGCGGTGATGTCCGAGAGCCAGTCGGGCGAGCCGCTCGCCGCCGCCTTCCCGCACCTGGCGAGCGCCTATCCCAAAGAGCGCTTCAGCTCCGAGGCCGAGGTGCGAAAAGTGCTGTGCGAAACGCGCAGCGCGGCGCTGTTCTCGGCCGCCCCGCACGGCGTCGCCGCCGCGCTCCTCGACCGGCTGCTGAGCGCCGCGGAAGCTGCCGGCTGCGCGCCGCGCGTCGTGGACATCTCGGCGGACTTCCGTTACGCGAGCCGCGAGGCCTATGCGTCCGTTTACCTGCACCCGCACGCAGCTCCTGCGCGCCTGGCGCAATTCACCTGCGCGCTGCCCGAGCAGCTGCCGCAGCTCAGCACGCCGCACGTTGCCCACCCGGGTTGCTTTGCCACCGCGATCCTGCTGGCGAGCGTGCCGCTGCTCGCCAAAGGCCTCGTCACCCCTACGCTGTTCGTCAGCGGCATCACCGGCAGCACCGGCTCCGGACGCAAGCCCGTCGAGGGCACGCACCATCCGCTGCGCCACGCCGACGTCTACAGCTACGGTGCGCTCGCGCACCGCCATGTGCCCGAGGTCGCCGCCTGCGCGCTGGCGGCATCGGGAGTCGAGGCGCAGTTCGCGTTCGTGCCGCTCTCGGGCCCGTTCGCCCGCGGCATACACGTGACGCTGCAGGCGCCGCTGCAGCGCCCGCTCGACACCGGGGAGCTGCTGACCGTGCTGCAGGCGTTCTATGCCGATGCGCCGTTCGTGCGCGTCGCGAGCGAGATGCCGCGCGTCAAGGATGTCGTCGCCAGCAACTACGCGCATCTCTCCGCGGTGGTGCGCGGGCGCACGCTGGCGGTGCTGTGCGCCATCGACAATCTCACCAAGGGCGCGGCCGGCGGCGCCGTGCAGTGGATGAACCGCATGTTCGACCTGCCGGAGAGCTGCGGCCTCACCGCGCCCGCTCCCGGCTGGACGTAGAAGGGCGCGCGCGATGGCGAAGAAGAAATCGGCGGCAACCACCTCGGACACCGGCCTGCGGGCGGCGGTGCGCGCCCACGATTTCCTGGCTCCGGTGTTTTCGCAGTACCCGCTGGAGGTCGCCTCGGCGCAGGGCGTCTGGCTCACCAGCAGCCGCGGCGAGCGGGTGCTCGATCTGTACGGCGGACATGCGGTCGCGGCCCTGGGCTACAACCATCCCGCCTGGACCGCGGCGCTCGCCCGCCAGGCGGAAGGCTGTCAGTTCCAGAGCAACGCCGTGGCGATGCGCGTGCGCGCGAGCGCCGCGCGGCGCCTGGTACGCTTCTCGAAGCTGCCCTTCGCCAGCGTGTTCTTCGTCAACAGCGGCGCCGAGGCGAACGAGAACGCGCTCAGGCTGGCGCTGCGCATGACCGGCCGCGCGCACGTCGCGGCCATCGAGGGCGGCTTTCACGGACGCACCGCCGCAGCCGGCGCCGTGACCTGGGGCGCGCAGGCTAAATGGTACGGCTTTCCCCGCACACCCTTCGACGTGAGCTTCATCCCGCGGGGCGACAGCGGCGCCATCGCCGCGCAGGTCACCCGGGACACCGCGGCCGTGATCGTCGAGCCGGTGCAGGGACTGGCCGGCGCGGTCGATCTCGGTGCGCCGTTCCTGGCGGCGTTGCGGGCGCGCTGTGACGAGGTGGGCGCGCTGTTGATATTCGATGAGGTGCAGTGCGGCGTCGGCCGCACCGGGGAGCCCTTCGCGGCCAACTTCTACGAAGTGCGCCCGGACATGCTCACCACCGCCAAGGCGCTCGGCAACGGCTTCCCCTGTGCCGCGCTGATGCTGTCGCCGCTGGTTGCCGCCTCTCTCAAGCCCGAATCCCTCGGCACCACCTTCGGCGGCGGACCGATGGCATGCGCGGCGATCAGCGCGGTGCTCGCGGCCATAAAGGAAGAGCGGCTCCTCGAGCGCGTGCGACGCATGGGCGCATATATCCGCCGCACCTGCGTGCTGGGCCCGGTCACCGGCTACCAGGGTGCGGGCCTGCTGGTGGGCTTGCGCACCACGCGACCGGCCAGAGAAATCCAGGCGGAGCTGCTCGAGTGCTGCATCCTCACCGGCACCTCCAGCGACCCGCATATCCTGCGGCTGCTGCCGCCGTTCATCCTCGAGGAACAGCACGTCGACATGCTGCACGATGCGCTGCGGGACCTGCCGCCGTGAAGCGCTTCCTCGACCTCGCCGACTTCTCCCGCGAGGAGGTGCTGTCGCTGCTCGAGCTGGCGCGACGGCTGGAGAAACAGCCCGAACCGCACGCGCTCAGCGGCAAGATCCTCGGCCTGCTGTTCTTCAACCCCTCGCTGCGCACGCTGGCCTCGTGTCAGGCTGCCATGGCGCGCCTCGGCGGCAGCTCGTTCGTCATCAATCCCGGCCAGGGCAGCTGGCAGCTCGAGACGCGCAGCGGCGTGGTCATGGACGGCGGCGCCGCCGAGCACGTGCGCGAGGCCATCCCGGTGCTCGCCTCCTATTGCGACGCGCTCGGCATCCGCGCCTTCGCCGAGGGACGCGATCTCGCCGCCGATCTCGCCGAGACCAACTTCGCCGCCATGGCCGGCCTCACCGACAAGCCCTTGGTGAACCTCGAGTCGGCGGTCAACCATCCCTGCCAGGCGCTCGCCGACTGGAAGACGCTCGATGATCTGGCGGTGCCGCGCGGCGCGCGCTTCGTGCTCAGCTGGGCCTGGCATCCGCGCGCGCTGCCGCTGGCGGTGCCGGCGGCGGCGCTGCACATGGCCGCACTGCGCGGCATGGAGGTGATCGTGCTGCGCCCGGAAGGCTTCGCGCTGCCGCCGCCCATCATGGAGCGCGCGCGGCGCGCGGCGGCGGCGAGTGGCGGCTCGGTGCGCGAGAGCAGCGAGCGCGCCGAGGCGCTCGCCGGTGCGGAGGTGCTCTACGTCAAGGAATGGGGCGCCACCGAGCGTTACGGGGATGCGGCCGCCGACCGCGCGCGCCGCGGCGCGCTGACCGACTGGTGCGTGCGCAACGACTGGTTCGCGAGCGCCCCCGCCTGCCGCGTCATGCACTGCCTGCCGGTGCGACGCAACAGCGCCATCGCCGACGAGGTGCTCGACAGCGCGCGCAGCATCGTGCAGCGCGAAGCTTACAACCGCCTGCCGGCGCAGATGGCCGTGCTCCACCAAATGCTAAGAACCTGACGGCCCAGGAGGGGCGTAACTCAAATGATCATGCACCGCGGCGAACAGACCCTCGCCATCCGCGCGCTGAAGAGCGCGGCGCCCTACATCCGCATGTACAAGGGCAAGACCTTCGTGGTGAAGGTCGGCGGCGGCGTGTTCGCGGACACCGAGGCGACGCGGGTGCTGGTGGAGCAGATCGCGATCCTGCACTACTTCGGCGTGCGCGTGGTGCTGGTGCACGGCGGCGGTCCGCAGCTCACCGAAGTTGCGGCGGCGCTCGGCGTGCCGACGCGGCTGGTGGAGGGACGGCGCATCACCGATGAGAAGTTCATCGAGGTCACCGCCATGGTGCTCAACGGGCTGATCAACACGCGCGTGCTGGCCATCTGCCGCGGCCTCGACATCGAGGCGGTCGGCATCAGCGGCGTCGATGCGGGACTGGTGCGCGCGCACAAGCGCGCCCCGGTGGCGGTGGGCGCCGGCGGCGAGCTGGTCGATTTCGGCCTGGTCGGCGATATCGACGCGATCGACCCCGGCGTGATCAAAAAGCTGCTCGACAACGGACTGATGCCAGTGGTCAGCCCGCTGTCGGCCGACGCCGCGGGCACGCTGCTGAACATCAACGCCGACACGGTGGCGGCGGCGCTCGGCGCCGCGCTCGGCGCGGAGAAGCTCATCCTGTGCACCGGTGCCCCGGGGATCCTCGGCAGCATCGACGACCCCGGCTCGCTCATCTCCTATACGGACCTGCAGGGACTGGCGCGCCTGCGCACGCAGGGGCGCATCGCCGAGGGCATGCTGCCGAAGGCGCAGGCCATCGAGGATGCGATCCGCGGCGGCGTGCGTCGGGTGCACGTGGTCTCCTATCGCTCCCCGGAAGGCATCCTCGGCGAGGTATTCACCAACGAGGGCACCGGCACGCTGATCGTCGCGGACGTCAATGCGCTGTCGGCCGCGGAGCAGAGCACGCCGTGAGCCGCCTGTGGGACAAGGGCGCGCCACTCGATGAGCGGGTGCTGCGCTACAGCGCCGGCGAAGACCACGCGCTCGATGAGCGGCTGGTGGCGTACGACGTGCGCGCCTCGCTGGCGCATGTTGCGATGCTGCACGCGCAGGGGCTGCTGTCGGCGGACGATCTCGCCGCGATCCGCGCGGCCTTGAGCGCGCTCGCCGCCGAGCACGCGCGCGGCGCCTGGCATGTCGAGCTCGCGGACGAGGACTGTCACACCGCGCTCGAGCGGCACCTCACGGCACGCATCGGCGCGGCCGGTGAGCGCATTCACCTCGGCCGCTCGCGCAACGACCAGGTGCTGGCCGCGATCCGGCTGTACCTGAAGGATGCGATCGGCGAGCTGCGCGACGCGGCGCTCGCGGCGGCCGAGGCGCTCGAGCAGCTGGCGCAGCGCGAGGCGCACACCGCGCTGCCCGGCTATACGCACATGCAGCAGGCCATGCCGAGCTCGGTGGCGCTGTGGGCCGGCGGGTTCGCGGCGGAGATCCGCGACGACGCCGCGGGACTTACGGCAGTGCTGCGGCGCGCCGACCAGAGTCCGCTCGGCTCGGCGGCCGGCTACGGCACTCCCGGGGTGCCGATCGACCGCGAGGCGACGGCCGCGAGCCTCGGCTTCGCGCGCGTGCAGCAACCGGTGACGGCGGTACAGCTGTCGCGCGGCAAGGCCGAGGCGCAGCTGCTGTTCGAGATCACGCTGTTGCTGCAGGACCTGTCGCGCCTCGCCGCCGACGTGCTGCTGTTCGCCACCCAGGAATTCTCGTTCGTGGTGCTGCCGGACGCCTTCACCACCGGCTCCTCCATCATGCCGCACAAGCGCAATCCCGACGTGTTCGAGCTGGTGCGCGCGCGCTCGGCCACCGCGCAGGCGTGCCTGCTGGAAGCACTGGCGGTGTGCGCCAAGCTGCCGTCCGGTTATCAACGCGACCTGCAGCTGCTGAAGTTCCCGCTGTTCCGCGGCATCGACCTGGGACTGGCGACGCTCGCCATCGTCGCGCCGGCGATCGGCGCACTGCAGTTCCAGCCCGGCAACATCCGGCTCGACCCGGCGATCCACGCCGCGGAGGAAGCCAACCGCCTGGCGGTCACCGAGGGAATTCCGTTCCGCGAGGCGTACCGGCGCGTCGCCGCGCGACTGAAGAAATAGGCCGCGAGGGACGCGATGACGAAGGTTCTGGGAATCTCGGGGAGCCTGCGCCGCGGCTCGTACAACAGCGCGCTGCTGCGCGCCGCCGTGCCGCTCATGCCGCCGGACGCGGCGCTCGAGATCGCCAGCATCCGCGGCATCCCGCTCTACGACGGCGACATCGAGGCGCAGGGGATCCCCGCGGCGGTCAGCGCTTTGAAGGACGCGGTGGTGGCCGCAGACGGCGTGCTGCTGGTCACTCCCGAATACAACAACGGCATCCCGGGGGTGTTCAAGAACGTGATCGACTGGCTGTCGCGGCCCGCCTCCGACATCAAGCGGGTGTTCGGCGGGCGGCGCTTCGCCATCATCGGCGCCTCCCCGGGCGCCTTCGGCACAGTGCTCAGCCAGGCGGCGTGGCTGCCGGTCATGCGTACGCTCGGTACGCAGTTGTGGACCGGGGGCCGTGTGGCGGTGGCGCGCGCCGCGGTGGTGTTCGACGAGCTCGGCAATCTGAAGGACGGCCTGGTCGAGGAGCAGCTGCGGCTGTTTCTCGCCGGTTACGTCAACTTCCTGCGGCGACCGGACAGCTGATCCGCACGCGGCTACTGCGCGTCCGGCTGTGCCTGCGGCGCCGCGCGCGCAAACGCCGGCAACGCCTCGAGGTGCGCGCAGATGCCGCGCAGCGTGGGATAGGGCGCGACGTCGCACTTGAAGCGGTGGGCATTCGCCATCTGCGGCACCAGACACACGTCGGCGAGCGTCACCGTGCTGCCGTACAGGTGCCGGCCGTCGCCGCTGAGACGCTGCGCGTCCTTCTCGAGCGCGCTGAAGCCGAGCGCGATCCAGTGTGCATACCAGGCGTGCACCGCCGCATCGTCCGCCCCAAACGACGCGCGCAGGTAATCGAGCACCCGCAGGTTGTTGAGCGGATGAATGTCGCAGGCGACGGCCAGTGCCAGCGCACGCACTTCGGCGCGCTCGGCCGGCGCGCGCGGCAGCAGCGGCGGCTCGGGATGCGTTTCCTCCAGGTACTCGATGATGGCGAGCGACTGGGTGAGTGTATGCGCGCCGTCCTCGAGTACCGGGATCAGGCCGTGCGGGTTCACCGCACGAAACTGCGGCGCGTGCTGCGCGCTGGTGGGCGCGCGCAGGTCGACGAACGCCGTCTCCCAGGGGATGCCCTTGATGTTGAGCGCGATGCGGGCGCGATAGGTCGCGGAGCTGCGGAAGTAACCGTAGAGTTTCACTAGCCAGGCTCCGCCGCGCTGATGGTGTTGTGCAGCACGGCCAGTCCCTCGATGCCGCCTTCGAGGCGGTCGCCGGGCCGCAGCGGTCCGACGCCCGAGGGCGTGCCGGTGAAGATGAGATCCCCCGCCTGCAGCGTGTACAGCTGCGAGAGCGAGGCGATGATGTGCGGCACGTCCCACACCAGATCGCTGATATCCGCATCCTGGCGCGTCTCACCGTTCACCTTGAGCCAGATACGCCCGCGCTCGGGGTGGCCGTGACTCGCCGGGCGGATCGCGCCGACCGGGGCGGAGAAATCGAAGCCCTTGGAGGTATCCCAGGGCTGGCCGCGCTTGCGCGCCGCGCTCTGCAGGTCGCGTCGTGTCAGATCGTTGCCGGCGGCGTAGCCGAACACGTGACTGCGGGCCTGTGCGGCTGCGAGCTCGCTGCCGCCGCTGCCGAGCGCTACCACCAGCTCGATCTCGTAGTGGAAGTTGGCGGTGCCCGGCGGATAAGGGATCGCCGCGCCGTCGGCGACCACGGCGTCGGCCGGCTTCATGAAGAACACCGGCGGCGCCGTCGGATCCGCGCCGGTCTCCTTGATGTGCGCGGCGTAGTTGAGGCCGACGCAGTAGATGCGGTGCACGGGAAAGCGCTGCGCGCTGCCCGCCACGGCGACGCTGGGCAACGCGGCCGGCGGAAAAACGAACTCGGTCATGGCGGCGGCTCCGGGTCGGACGATTTCAGCTGTGGCGCGGAGGAAGATTGCCACCGCGCAAACCGCTAGACTAGCGCCGATGAGCATCTGGCGCGCCGTTGCGACTCCCGAGGAACTCACCGAGCGGGGCAGCAGGAGCATGCCCGGGTTTCTCGGCATGCGCTTCACCGAGATCGGACCGGACTTCCTGCGCGCGACCATGCCGGTCAACGAGCGCACGCACCAGCCCTTCGGCCTGCTGCACGGCGGTGCGTCCGTGGCGCTGGCCGAGACCGTCGGCAGCGTCGCCTCGATCCTGTGCGTCGACCCTGAGCGCTACCTGTGCGTCGGCCAGGAAATCAACGCCAACCACCTGCGCGGCATGTCCTCGGGCACGGTCACCGCGACCGCCCGCCCTTTCCACCTGGGCGCCCGCAGCCACGTCTGGCACATCGAGATTCGCGACGAGAGCGAGCGGCTGGTGTGCGTATCGCGGCTCACCATGGCCATCGTCGAGCGGAGGTAACATGTCGACCCCCAACCCGCTGAGCGCGGAAAGTCCGCACGTGGACCAGTCGCTCGTCAGCTACACCCACGTGATCTATGGGCTGCACGCGCTGTCGGTGCTCATCGGCGTCACGACTTTCCACACCATCGTCGGCAGCTTCATCTGGGGGCTGCCGTCGATCATCGCCGTGATCATGAACTACGCGCGTCGCGCGGCGACGCACGGCACCTATCTCGAGTCGCACTTCCGCTGGCAGATCCGCACCTTCTGGTACGCGGTGCTGTGGAGCGTCGTGATATGGGCGGTGTCGGTGCCGCTCATGCTGGTGCTGATCGGCTTTCCGCTGTTCATCGCGGGTCACTTCGCGCTGGGTATCTGGATCGCCTACCGCGTCATCCGCGGCTGGCTGTCGCTGAACGACAAGCGCGCGATGTACGTATGAGTCCCGGCGGCACAGCTGCGCGCTGCGCGGACTTGCGGCCGCGGTGCGCGTGCGCCGCGTTCGGTGCGGCCGCTGCGCTCGCGGCACTGCTCAGCGGCTGCGGCCAGAAGGGCCCGCTCTACCTGCCGGACAAGAACGCCGCCGTCGTCACCGCGCCGGCGCAGCCGGCGCCACCCGCGACAACGGCGCCCGCGACAACGCCGGCCGCGGCGCCAGACACTGCGGCGCCGCCGGCGCAAACACCCGACCAGACGAAGAAACCGGATCCGGACGACTCGCAGAGTCCGCAGTAGCGCTTACGTGCGCAGCAGCCCGCGCAGCGGCTTCGCCGCGGCGCTGTCGGGGAAGACGGTGTCGAGCGCCCCGGCGGGCACCGACAGGTGCTCGGTCAGCAATCCCTTGAGCACCGAGCGCAGGTCGAGCGTCGCAGCGAGGTCGCGTCCCTGATAGAGCGCCCCCGTCGACAGGCCCGGCCAGTCGGCGATGACGCGCCCGCCCGCCACGGCGCCGCCGACGAGAAAGGCCACCGTGGCCGTGCCGTGGTCGGTGCCGCGCGTACCGTTGATGGCCGCGGTGCGGCCGAACTCGGTGACCAGCAGCACCGCGGTATCGCTCCACGCCGGGCCGAGCTCCTGCCGCAGCGTCGCCAGGGCCTTGTCGAGCGCACCGAGTCTGCCTGCGAGCTGGCCCTCGGCGCCGCCTTCATTGGCATGCGTGTCCCAGCCGGTCGTGTCGAACACCGCGACCTTCGGTCCGTCGGGCTGGCGCAGAAAGCCGCCGGCCGCGTGCACGATCTCCGTGTAACGCGCGTTGTTGGCCGGTGCCGCCGCGGCCTGCGCCGGCTCCATGGCCGATTCCCCGCCGCCGTCCACCATGGCGTTCGCGGCCAGCGCGTCGGCCAGGCGCGTCGCGAGCAGCGGATCACCTGCGTAGAGATCGGTAATGCGTGCGAGCGTGTCGTCATCGAGCGCGCCGAGCTTCGACGGCGACCATGAGGTGACCGCAGCCGGCCCGCGCATCACGAGCGGCACGTTCTGGCCGAGCGCCACGCCCGCCTCGCGCTGCCGCGGCGTGGGCGCAGCGGCGAGCGCACGATTGAGCCAGCCGGTGGCGAGCGCGTGTGGGCGCGGCGAACCGTTCTCGAGCACGTCCTGGCCGTCGAAGTGCGAGCGCTCGCGGTAGGGGCTGGCGAGCGCATGCAGCACCGTGAGCTCGCGCGCGGCGTAGCACTGCTGCATGAAGTTGAGCGCGGGGTGCAGTCCGAAGAAGCCGTCGAGCGGCAGGGCGCCGCCGCGCTCACCCGGCGCGTGCAGCGCGAACTCGCGCCGCAGCTGCGCATAGTCGCGATCCCCGTAGGGCGGCACGGCGGCGAGCCCATCGAGCGCACCGCGCATGATGACCAGCACGAAGCGCGCCTGACGCTCGCTCGCGTGCGCGAAAGCGAGGCGCGTGGTGAGCAGCGCGCCGCCGGCGGCCAGCGCACCGAGGTTCAAGAATTGCCGTCGTGGCATGCGCATGGTGTTTCCTTTCGCTGCTCAGCGCCGCATGAATTCGGGCGCGGCGAGCAGCAGTGTGATGCCCTGCGCGGCGCTCGCCGCGCGTGCCACCGCGGTGCGCGTGGCGTCGCCGAGGCTCGCGCCGAGCAGTTCGGGCGCCAGCTGCTGCGCGTCGCGGCGGCTGCCGAGGCGCTCGCCGAGCGCTTCCGCCCACTGGATGCGCTTCATCAGCGCGGAGGCACCGTCCCAGTCGGCGCTGCGATCCGGCCAGCCCGCCGGGGATCCCGGCTGCCAGGTTCTCTGTCCCAGCAGCTCGAACGGTGCGAGCGGCCCGTGCCCGGCCTCGACCGGCACCCCGAGCCCGCGGTAGCTGGAGATGATGTAGTCGGCCGGGGTCTTGTATTTCGCGAGCGGTGCCGTCCAGGCTTCGGGAGCCGCCAGCAGCGCGCGGTAGACCGTGGGAAGGTCGCCGCCGCTGTGCATGAAGGCGTCGGCAACGCGCTCCACGGCGGCGTGCGGCGGCTCGTCGGCGATGAAATGGCGTGTGAGTTTGGTGGCGATGTGCTGCGCGGTGACGCGCTGGTGTGCGAGATCGTGCAGCACCGCCTCGCCCTGGCGGAAGCCGTCGTCGGCATAACGGCGGCCGAGCACTACTTTCTCGCCCGGCTCGTGCACCTCGGCACGGAACACGAACCGCCCGGGCTCGGCGTCCGCGAAGCGCCCGCCGTCGCCGCCGATCGACCAGCCGGTGATGACCTCGGCGAATGTCGTGACGTCGGTCTGCGTATAACCGCCGCCGACCCCGAGCGTATGCAGCTCGAGGATCTCGCGCGCCAGATTCTCGTTGATGCCGATCTTGCGCTGCGCATCGCGGCGCCCGAGCTGTTGCGCGGCTGGCGAGTGCGGACCGACGGACTGGAAGTTGTCCAGATACAGCAGCATCGCCGGGTGCGTCTCGACCGCCAGCAGCAGCTCGTTGAAGTTGCCGAGCACGTGCGGCCGGATGGCCTCGCGCTCGAAACTGCCGGCCAGGCCGCCGAGAAACTGCTTGTCGACCGAGACCGCGAAGTGATTGGTCCAGAACTGCGTCAGCCGCTCGAGGAACGGCCGCTCGCTCGCCACCGCGGCGGCCAGCCGCGCGGTCGCTTCGGAAACGTAGATGGGCTTGAGAAACTGCGGCAGCCGCTGCTGCACGGCGTTCTGCGCATCGTCGGCGACGGCGCTCTTGCGCGCCTGCTGGATCTCGCGCCGCAGGTTCAGTGCGTCGGCGAGGATGTCGACCGAGGAGCGCAGCCCGGCGTCGGCGAGCCGCGGCGGCGCGCCACCGAGCTGCGCGGTGAGCCAGCCGCGGCCGTCGGCACCGATGGCGACGAGATCGCCGGGGCGGGCCCCGAGTCCGAAGCGATTGGCGGCGATGACGGCGCTGAGCGTCGAGTTCATAGACGAAGCATCGGTGAAGACTGCAGTGCTATAGCGCAGCGCCGCTGCCGTGGTTGACCGTACGCACCGGCAGCGGCTGCGCTTATGTCCGTTATACTCGCGGCCCCGCCGGGATTTCATGCTCCATGACCCGTAATCCGGACCTGGTTCTCGTTGACGGCTCCTCTTATGTCTACAGGGCGTTTCATGCCCTGCCGCCGCTGTCCAACTCGCGCGGCGAGCCGACCGGGGCGATCCTCGGCGTGCTCAACATGCTGCTGAAGTTCCTCAAGGACTACCGGCCAGCGCGCATCGCGGTGGTGTTCGATGCGCCGGGCAGAACCTTCCGCGACGAGCTGTTTGCCGAGTACAAGGCGCAGCGTCCCGGGATGCCCGACGACCTGCGGGCCCAGGTCGGGCCGCTGCTGCAGATGATCGGCGCGCTCGGCCTGCCGCTGCTGCGCGTGCCGGGCGTGGAGGCGGACGACGTGATCGGCACGCTGGCGCGGCGCGCCGCCAGCGCCGGGCAGTCGGTGCTCATCTCCACCGGCGACAAGGACATGGCGCAGCTGGTCGACGCATCGATCACGCTCATCAACACCATGACCAGCACGGTGCTCGACCGCGACGCCGTCAAGGCGAAGTTCGACGTCTACCCCGAGCAGATCGTCGACTACCTCGCGCTCATCGGCGACAGCAGCGACAACATCCCCGGTATCGACAAGGTGGGACCAAAGACCGGTGCGAAGCTGCTGCAGCAGTACGGCGGCCTCGACGAGCTGATCGGCCGCATCGCGGAAGTGCCGGGCAAGGTGGGCGAGAACCTGCGCGAGGGACTCGCCACACTCGAGCTGTCGCGGCGCCTGGCAACCATCCGCACCGACCTGGTGCTGCCGCTGTCGCTCGAGGAGCTGACACCGCGGGCACCGGACACCGCGGCACTGCGCGAACTGTACGGCAGGTACGAGCTGCGCGGGCTGCTGCGTCAGCTCGAAGGCGGCGAAACGACGGCCGCGGGCGCGCCCGCGGCAGGCGCCGGCGCAGCCAGCGAGCGCGGCGCCAATGCCGCGCAAGCTCCAGCCGCCGCGGCGGCGCCTGACGCCGCGGCGCTGCAGGTCGGCGACGTCGCCCCCGCCATCGAGCGCCGCTACACGCTGATCACCAACTGGGAAGAGCTCGAGCGCTGGCTGGCGCGGCTGCGCGCCGCGCCGCTGTTCGCCTTCGATATCGAAACCACCGGCCTCGACTACATGCGCGCCGAGATCGTCGGCGTGTCCTTCAGCCTCGAGCCGGGCGAGGCGGCCTACGTGCCGCTCAAGCACCTCTACCCCGGTGCTCCGCCGCAGCTCGATCGCGAGCAGGTGCTGGCGGCGCTGCGGCCGCTGCTCGAGGACGCCGCCATCGGCAAGGTCGGCCACAATCTCAAGTACGATGCGCACGTGCTGGCCAATGCCGGCATCACGCTGGCCGGCATGCGCTTCGACAGCATGCTCGAGTCCTACGTGTGGAACAGCGTCGCCACCAACCACGACCTCGGCAGCGACGCGCAGCGCTACCTCGGTCTTGCCACCATTGCCTACGAAGACGTCACCGGCCGCGGTGCACGGCAGATCGGCTTCGACCAGGTGGCGGTGGAGAAGGCGGCCGAGTACGCCGCCGAAGACGCCGACATGACGCTGCGGCTGCACGGCGCGCTGTGGCCGCAGCTGCAGGGCGTGCCACCGCTCGAGCGGCTCTACCTCGAGTGCGAGCAGCCGCTGCTGCCGGTGCTGCTGGCGATGGAGCGGCACGGCGTGCTGGTCGATCGCGAACGGCTGCGCACCCAGAGCCGCGAGTTCGCGCGGCAGCTGCAGGAGCTGCTGCTGCAGGCGCATCGCGAGGCCGGCTACGAGTTCAACATCGACTCACCGAAACAGCTGCAGCAGATCCTGTTCGAGCGGCTGCAGCTGCCGGTGCGCCGGCGCACGCCGACCGGGCAGCCGTCCACCGCCGAGGACGTGCTGGAGGAACTCGCCGAGGGCTACGCGCTGCCGCGCATTGTTCTCGAGTACCGGGCGCTCGCGAAACTCAAGTCGACCTACACCGACAAGCTGCCGGAGCTGGTGAACGAGCGCACCGGGCGCATTCACACCAACTACGCGCAGGCGGTGGCCGCCACCGGCCGGCTCTCCTCGCTGGATCCCAACCTGCAGAACATCCCGGTGCGCCGTCCCGAGGGACGCCGTATCCGTCAGGCGTTCATCGCCGCCCCGGGCAAAGTGCTGATCGCCGCGGACTACTCGCAGATCGAGCTGCGCATCATGGCGCACCTGTCCGGGGACGAGAGTCTGCGCGCCGCTTTCGCCGCGGAGCGCGACGTGCACCAGGCGACCGCCGCCGAGGTGTTCGGCGTGGAACTGGAGGCGGTCACGGCCGAACATCGCCGCACCGCCAAGGTCATCAACTTCGGCCTGATGTACGGCATGTCGGCCTTCGGCCTGGCGCGCAATCTCGGCATCGAGCGCGGCGCGGCGGCGCGGTACGTCGAGCGCTACTTCCAGCGCTACCCGGGCGTCAGGCGCTTCATGGACGCCACCCGCGCCCAGGCGCGCGAGAGCGGCTACGTCGAGACGGTGTACGGCCGGCGGCTGTACCTGCCCGACATCCGCTCGGGTAACCCGCAGCTGCGCCAGTACGCCGAGCGCAGCGCCATCAACGCGCCCATGCAGGGCACGGCCGCCGACATCATCAAGCGCGCCATGATCACGGTCGACGCCTGGTGCCGGAGCGAGCGCAGCGCCGCGCGCCTCATCATGCAGGTGCACGACGAGCTGGTGTTCGAGGTGGACGCGGATGCGGTCGATGCCGTGAGCGCGGCGGTGCGCGAACACATGGTGAGCGCCGCCTCGCTGAGCGTGCCACTGCGCGTCGACGTCGGCGTGGGTGCAAACTGGGACGAAGCGCACTAAGCTGGCGCGCGCGTCAACTGAAGGCGTTTCATTTGCGTTCGGAGCTGTAAAGCCATGCGAAGATTGCTGCTCACGGTCGCTCTGCTTCTCGGCGCGGGTGTCGCGCAGGCCGACGACAACGGACTGTTCTATCTCGGCGCCGGCATCGTCAGGGACAAGCTGAGCGATGTGGCCGCCACCAACTCCGACTTCGATGCCACTTCGTGGAAGGTGCTGGCGGGATTTCGGCCGATCAGCCTGTTCGCCGTCGAAGCGGACTACATCGATCTGGGCAGCCAGACGACCCAATACCTCGACATCAACACGCATCTGCAATACAAGGCGTTCGGCGCCTACGCGGTCGGCTTCGCGCCGATCCCTGTGCCCTACCTCGACGTGTTCGGCAAGCTCGGCCTGCAGCGCTGGAGCTCGAGCGGCAGCAGCAACGCGCCGTCCAGCAGCCTCTTCTCGCTCTCCGACAACGGCACCGAGTTCGCCTGGGGCGTCGGTGCGCAGGTGCACGTCGGCAACATCGGCGGACGGCTCGAGTACGAAGGCTTCCACATTCCCAACACGGCCGGCGCCAACGTGCTGTCGCTCAGCGTGATCCTCAGCCTGTTGTAAACACAACCGCGGCGGCGCCGGCGCGGCGGCGCGTCTGACGGAGTGGAAGGTGTTCGCCGGCTTCCGCCCGCTGCGGGTGTTCGCCCTCGAGGCGGACTACATGGATCTCGGCAACCGCACCTACTCCATCATCGGCGGCACCGACACGCATGCCGACGCCAAAGCGTGGGCCGGGTACGCGGTCCGACCTGTTCGCCAAGGCGGGGGCCGCCGTGGCGCGGATTTGCGGCGCGGAGTTGTGGCGGATACGATACAGCTTGCTGACCAAACTTATGATTTAAAAAGATATTTTTTCTTAGTCTCTCCGGAACTCCCGGGAGCTCGGATCGTCCAACTTTTTGAGTGCATAGCACTCCCCGCTTCCCTCCCTGAGCGGGTAAACCCGGTTCATGAGACCTGTGCCGGGTTAGTCTGGCCCCGGCGGCTTCTAACGAAACCGCCGGGGCTTTTTTATTCGCGCTCCTGGGGCTTCAGCCACGCGAGCAGCATGTCCTGCGCCTCGCGCACCCCGGTGCCCTGCACGGCGGAGAACAGCTGCGCTGTCGCCCGCCCCGACAGCTGCGCCGACGCTGCCCGCAGCGTTGCGGACGCTTCGCTGCGATTGAGCTTGTCGGCCTTGGAAAGCAGCACGTGGACGGCCAGGGCGGGCTGCGCCCAGCTGAGCAGGCCCTCGTCGCCGTCGCCAAGACCGCGGCGCGCGTCCACGATCATGAACAGGCCGGTGAGCGAGGCGCGCTCGCGCAGCGCCTCGAGCAGCGGCACCCAGGCGCTGCGCTCGGCGGCAGGCACCTGTGCGTAACCGTAGCCGGGCAGATCGACCAGGCGCCGGCTGGGCATGAGCTCGAAGAAATTCACCAGCCGCGTACGCCCGGGAGTCTTGCTGATACGCGCCAGCGCGTGGCGCTGCGTGATCGCGTTGATGGCGCTCGACTTGCCGGCGTTGGAGCGGCCGGCGAAGGCCACCTCGATGCCAAGATCCGCGGGGAACTGCGCGGCCGCAGCCGCACTCACCAGGAAGCGCGCGTCGTTAAAGCGGCTCATGTTTTCAAGGAGTAACGGAGCTTCGCCACGGCCGTAGTGTACAATTCTGCGCCCTCGTATCAGCGCACAGACCGAAAGAGAACGATGTCGCAGCGCGTGAACTTCATGGCCGGCGCCACCACGGCGCTCACTGTGCTCGCAGCGCTGGCCTCATCGCCCGTACCCTCGCAAACACCCGCAGCCTCGCCGACCAGCGCACCGGCGCAGACCGCGGCGCCGTCCCCGGCCCCGGGCGCGCCCGCGAGCGGCGCACCGGCGGCGAGTCCGAGCGCCCCGTCCGCCACCGCCGACTTTCCCTTTGACAAGGGCAAGGCTGCCGATGGCGCCACGAAGTCCGCGGTATGCACCGCCTGTCACGGTCCGAACGGCAACAGCGTGAATCCCGACTGGCCGCGGCTGGCCGGGCAGAGCGCGGTGTACATCGCGGAGCAGCTGCGGCTGTTTCGCGCCGGGGTACGCAACAACCCGGTGATGAAGCCGCTCGCCGCGACACTCACCGACCAGGACATCGACGACCTGGCCGTCTACTACGAGGGGCAGACGCCACAGGGACTCGAGGCCGACCCCTCCTACTGGAAAGCGGGCGAGGCGCTGTACCTGCGGGGTGATCATGCGCACCAGGTGCCTGGCTGCGTCGCCTGCCACGGCCCGGTGGGTCGCGGCAATCTCGCGGCCGGCTACCCGGCACTGCGGGCACAGCAGTCGGTGTACCTGGTGAAGCAGCTGAACGACTACGCGAACGGGACGCGCTACAGCGGCCCCGATCCGGCCACCGCGAGCCGCAACGGCGTGATGATGTTCACCATCGCGAAGCGACTCTCGCCGGAGCAGATGCGCGACCTCGCTTCCTACCTGCAGGGTATGCGCTGATCCAAGGAAGTCCATGACTCGAATGCTCGCTCTGGCGGCGCTGCTCGCCCTGGCCGGCTGCGCGCGCCAATCCCCTGCGCCCCCGCCTCAAGCCCCCGCCGCCAGCGCCGCCGCGCAGCCCGAAGCGCCGGCAGCGGGAGCGCCTGCGGCCGGCGCCATGCCTGCGCCGAGCGAGACCGAGCAGGCCACCGCCTCGCAGGAGTCGGGCGATGCGGAAGGCGAGCACCAGCCGCAGAGCGACGCATCGCTCGAGCGCCTCGCGGCGTTGCCGCCCTCCGCTCAACTGCCTGCCGGCAAGTGGCAGCCGGGAGTCAATTACGATCCGGTGGTGCCGGCGCAGCCCACCAGTGTCTCGTCCGGCAAGGTGGAGGTGCTGGAGGTATTCTGGCTCGCCTGCCCGCACTGCTACGCGCTCGAGCCCTATCTGCGCAGCTGGCTCAACACCAAGCCGGCCTACGTGCAGTTCGTGCGCGTGCCGGTCATCTGGCAGCCGATCCATCGCGCGCACGCGCGGCTCTATTACACCCTCGATGCGCTCGGGCGGCAGGACCTGGTGCAGAAGGCGTTCGACACCCTCCACCACGATCTCGAGACCCGCCAGCCGCCCCTGTTCGGCGACAGCGACCCGCAGACTTACCAGATGCAGCTGCAGTTCGCGGTGCAAAACGGCGTCAGCGCGGACGAGTTCGCCAAGGCCTACAACTCGTTCGGGGTCAACGCGAACCTGCAGCGCGCCGAAGAGATCACCCAGCGCTACCAGGTGCACGACGTGCCGCTCATCGTGGTCAACGGCAAGTACACCACCGACCTCGGCGCGGCGGGCAGCGACACGCGGCTCATCGAGCTGATCAACGACCTGGCCGCCGCCGAGCACGGTCACTGAGATGGCGCGCCCGACTGGATTCGAACCAGCGACCTGCAGCTTCGGAGGCTGCCACTCTATCCAACTGAGCTACGGGCGCGCGGGGCCGGCGATGATACGCGTTGCCTGCTGAGAGCGTCTATGTGTGAGGCTCCCGGGTCAACGGCTATACTTCGCGGCCAATTGCAGGTTCGCCCGACCAGGTTCGACCGACGCACTCCATGAGCAAGCAGGACACCCACTTCTTCAACGTATTCAGCCTGGTGATCGGTCTGCTGGCGACGATCGCGATCCTGCTGTTTGCGCTGGCGCGCACCGTGGCGAGCTACACCCAGGACAGGCAGGTGCTCGGCGAGATCGACTATTCCCGGGCCGTGGCGGCGCGGCTGCAGCCGCTCAGCCAGGAGGCGGTAGCCGGCCAGGACAACTCCGCGCTCGCGATCAAAACCGAAGCTACCTCGGCCGCCGGCTCGGCCACGCCCGCCACGGCGCTGCCGAAGAACGGCACCGAGCTGTTCGAGCAGGTGTGCAGCGCCTGTCACGGTCAGGGGATCGCCGGTGCGCCGAAGGCGGGCGACAAGGCCGCCTGGGGGCCGCGCATCGCCGAGGGCAAGGCGGTGCTCTACCAGCACGCGCTCAACGGCTACCAGGGCAAGACGGGTGTCATGCCGCCCAAGGGCGGCCGCACCGACCTGCCCGACGACCTGGTCAAGCAGGCCGTCGATCACATGGTGCAGATGGCGCAGTAGCCCGATCCGGGCAGCGCAGCGCCAGCGCCTGCGCCACGTGCGCGACGCCCGGCGTCGCTGCCTCCTCGAGGTCTGCAATGGTGCGCGCCACCTTGAGCACCCGCGCGCGTGCCCGTCCCGACAACCGCAGACGCTGCATCGCCTCATCGAGCAGCCGTGCCGCCCGTTCATCGGGCGCGCACCAGTGCTGCACGCCGCCCTCGTCGAGGCGGGCGTTGCAGGTTCCCTGTCGCACCAGCTGCAGCGCGCGCGCCCGTGCCACGCGCGCCGCCACCTGGGCGCTGCTCTCACCGCGTGCGGCCGTGGCGAACTCGTGTGCCGGCACGCGCGCCAGCTCGACGTGCAGATCGAGCCGGTCGAGCAACGGTCCGGAGATGCGGTTGCGGTAATGCCGCAGCTGCGCCGGCGTGCAGCGGCAAAGCCCGCTCGCTTCGCCGCGCTCGCCGCACGGACACGGATTCATGGCGGCGATGAGCAGGAAGGCGGCCGGGTACTCGGCCTGCAGCGCCGCGCGCGACACCGCGACCACGCCCGTCTCCAGTGGTTCGCGCAGCGCCTCCAGCACCGTGCGGCTGAACTCCGGCAGCTCGTCGAGAAACAACACGCCGTGGTGCGCGAGACTGATCTCGCCGGGCCGCGCGCGCGCCCCGCCACCGATCAGCGCCGCCGCGGAGGCGCCATGATGCGGCGCGCGGAAGGGGCGCTCGCCAAGTTGCCCGGGGCGAAAGCCCGCGGTGCTGGCGGCGGCGACCGCCGCCACCTCGAGCGCCTCGTCCGCCGTCAGCGGCGGCAGCAGGCCGGGCAGGCGGCGCGCCAGCATGCTCTTACCGCAGCCGGGCGGCCCGACGAACAGCAGGCTGTGTTCCCCGGCCGCGGCGATCACGAGTGCGCGCTTGGCCAGCCACTGACCGCGCACCTCGGCAAGATCCGCAGCAGCGGCGCGGCGAACGTCCGGGCCGGGGGCCGCGCCGGGTGATCCGCCGCAGCATGGCGGCAGGGGCGCCGAGCCGCTGACGTGCGCACACACCTCGAGCAGGTGCGCCGCGGCGCGCACCTGCGCGGGCGCAGCCACGCACGCTTCGGCCGCATTGCCGCGCGGCACGATGAGCTCATTGCCGTGACGCTGCGCGTGTGCGGCCGCGAGCAGCAGCCCGCGCACCGGCTTCAGCTCCCCGGTGAGGCCGAGCTCGCCGTAGAACTCCGGCGTCGCACTGCCGGTTCTGCCTGAGGCGCGCAGTTGTCCGGAGGCGAGCAGGATCCCGAGTGCGATCGGCAGGTCGAAGCGCCCGCCTTCCTTCGGCAGCTCGGCCGGCGCGAGGCTGACGGTGATGCGGCCGGCGGGGAACTCGAAGCGCGAATTCACCAGCGCTGCGCGCACGCGCTCCTTGCTCTCCTTCACCACGGTGGCCGGCAGGCCCACAATGCAGAAGGTCGGCAGCCCGCTGGCGAGACTCACCTCCACCTGCACCAGCGGTGCGCCGAGCCCCACCTGCGCCCGGCAGGCGACGCGGGCCACGGCCACGTGTTTGGCGCGCGCGGCGGCCGCCGCTTCAGCCTGAGACAGCGCCGCCCGGCGGGGCGGCGGGAGTGCCGGCCTCCAGCGCCGCGAGGCGCGCCTCGAGCGCCTCGAGTCTGGCGCGGGTGCGCTCGAGTACGCGCGCCTGGGCGTCGAATTCGTCGCGGTTGACGAGGTCGAGCTTGCTCAGCCGCTCGCGCAGCACGGCGCGGAAGTTGCTCTCGAGGTCGGCCTGCACGCTGCGCAGCGCCGGCGGCACGCGCTCGAGCAGGCGGCGTGCGATCTCATCGATGCGAAACGAATCCATGGTGGTTGCCTTGCGTCCTACGCCCCGTAATGAGGCAGCGGTCAGCGCACTCGCTCCAGGATGGTGCGGCCGGGACCCGCGTACGAGCCCTAACCTGCGGAAACCGCGCTCAACTCGCCGATGGCACGGAATCTGCACCCTTTGTGCGCACTTCCCAAGCTTACCCGCGCCGGGCCCGAAAGTGCGAGTGGGTGTTTGTGGCGCGAACGATATGAAAAGACTCCAGCAGACGGAGACAACATGCCCAACACTGTCCGCACCGCGCCGCGCCTCGGGATGACGCTCGTGACGCTGCTGGCGCTCGCGCCCGTGCTGGCGCACGCCGCCGAGGTCCCGCAGCCCGCCAAGGGCGATACCGCCTGGATGCTCACCGCCACCGCGCTGGTGCTGCTCATGTCCGTGCCGGCACTCGCGCTCTTCTATGGCGGCCTGGTGCGCAGCAAGAACATGCTCTCGGTGCTGATGCAGGTATTCGTCGGCTTCTCGCTCATCACCGTGCTGTGGTGCGTGTACGGCTACTCGCTCGCCTTCACGCAGGGTAATGCCGTCATCGGCGGGCTGAGCCGCCTGTTTCTCGCGGGCACGTTCGATCCGCAGACCGGCGCCTACTCGCTCGCCTCGACCTTCAGCAAGCACACCTCGCTCTACGAGCTGGTGTACGTGGCGTTCCAGGCGACCTTCGCCGCGATCACCTGCTGCCTGATCCTCGGCTCGCTGGTCGAGCGCATGCGCTTCTCCGCGGTGCTGCTGTTCCTGGTCATCTGGTTCACTTTCGGCTACTGCCCGGTGGCGCACATGGTGTGGTACTGGGCGGGGCCGGACGCCTACGGCTCCGCCGCCCAGGCGAACGCGGCGAACGAGCATGCGGGGCTCATCTGGCAATGGGGGGCGCTCGACTTCGCCGGCGGCACGGTGGTGCACATCAACGCCGGGGTCGCTGGACTGGTGGGCGCCATCGTGCTCGGCAAGCGCATCGGTTTCGGCCGCGAGCCGATGGCGCCGCACAGCCTCACCATGACCATGATCGGCGCCTCACTGCTGTGGTTCGGCTGGTTCGGCTTCAACGCCGGCTCGGCGCTCGAGGCGAACGGCAGCGCCGCACTCGCCTTCCTCAACACCTACCTCGCCACCGCCTGCGCAGTGCTGTCGTGGATATTCGTCGAGTGGCTGGTGAAGGGTAAGCCCTCGATGCTCGGGGCCGCTTCCGGCGCGGTGGCCGGGCTCGTCGCCATCACGCCCGCGGCGGGCAACGTCGGTATTTCGGGCGCCTTCGCGATCGGGCTCGGTGCGGGCGTGATGTGCCTGTGGGGCGTCACGGGACTCAAGAAGCTGATCCGCGCCGATGATTCGCTCGACGTGTTCGGCGTGCACGCGGTGGGCGGCATCTTCGGCGCGCTCATGACCGGCATTTTCAACGCGCCCTTCCTCGGCGGCCCGGGCTCCACTGACTGGGTGACCGGCGCGGGCACCTACCCGGGCGTGTGGACGCAGTTTCGCATCCAGCTGCAGGCGGTGTGCCTGGTGGCGGCGTGGACGGCGACGGTGGCGTTCATCGGCTTCTACGTCGTGAAACAGCTCGTCGGCCTGCGCGTGCCGGAGGAGGACGAGCGCGAGGGACTGGACATCACCTCCCACGGCGAGCGGGCCTACGACCTGTAGCGAGCGGCGCAGACGGGCGCAGTTTTCGGGGGCCCCGGCCGGGTGGGTAGCGGACCGGGGCCTCTTCTTTGTATGGTGTGGGTCTGGCGCGCCCCGCCCTGCGGGGTTGTGTGACGGACTTCAAAGGTCGCTCCCGCGGGAGCAGCCATACTGCCTCGCGCGGAGGCCCTTATGTTGCGATCTGTCGTTCTCGCTGCCCTGACCTTCACCTGTGCACTCTCCTGCGCGCGTGCCGATGTCTACCGCTGGGTCGACGAGCACGGCGAGCCGCACTACAGCGACCAGTGGGTCCCGGGCTCGGAGGTCATCAAGACCGTGCGGTCGCGTCCGGCCGGCTCGGATGCCCCGGCGCGCGCCGCGGACCAGAAAGGCCTGACAGCCGCGAGCAACAACATCTCCACGCAGCTCTCCGACCAGGACAACGCCCGCGCCGTGCAGCAGGACGTGGCGAAGAGCCGCGATGCGCGCTGCAAGTCCGCCAAGGACATGTACATGCGGGCGATCACCTCGCGGCGCGTGTACAAGGAAGACAAGGGCGGCGAGCGTACTTACATGTCGGACGAGGAAGCCGATGCCTGGCGCGAGCAGCTGCGCAAGGCCACGCAGGATGCCTGCGGCAGCGTGCCGCAGTTCGATCCGAACGCGCCGATTCCAGAACCGCAGCCGATTCCTGAGCCGCAGCCGATCCCCGAGCCGAAGGTCAACCCGGCGGCCGCGACCACGCGCTAGCAGGCGCTGCCCGCCGGCCCGCCCGGGCGGCGGCGTCTGGCGGAAAAAAGTCCTATAGTGGCGCCGCGGCGATGAGCGCCGCACTGCCTTGGACCGAAAACGATGCGCACAGGCTTTGTCGGGCTCGGCGCCATGGGCACGCATATGGCGCGCAACCTGCATCGCGCGGGTCTGCTCGCCGGCGTGTGGAACCGCAGCGCCGCCAAGGCAACCGCGCTCGCCTCCGAGCTGAAGGTCCCGGCCCCCGCCACGCTGCCCGAGCTCGCCGCGGCGTGCGATGCGGTGGTGTCGTGCGTCTCCGCCGATGCCGACGTGCTCAACGTCACCCGCGCCATGGCGCCCGCGCTCAAGCAAGGCGCGCTGGTGCTCGACTGCTCGACCGTGGGCGCCGACACCGCGCGGCAGGCAGCGGAGCTGCTCGGCGCGCGCGGCGTCGACTTTCTCGATTGCCCGGTGAGCGGCGGCGTCGAGGGCGCCCGCGACGCGACGCTCGCCATCATGGTGGGGGGTGGTTTGTCAGCTTTCGAGCGCGCGCAGCCGATCCTCAAGGCACTCGGCCGCACCATCGCGCATTTCGGCCCCACCGGCAGCGGCCAGGCCGCCAAGGCCACCAACCAGATCATGTGCGCCGGCATCATCGAGGCGGTCGCCGAGGCGATGGCGTTCGCACACGCGCAGGGCCTGCCGCTCGACAAGCTGATCGACACCCTCGGCAAGGGCGCCGGCTCCTCCTGGTACTTCGTGCACCGCGCTCCCAACATGGCGCGCGGCGCCTACCCGGCCGGCTTTCGCGTACGGCTGCACGCCAAGGACCTGGGGATCTGCCACGACATGGCGGCGCGCTTTGGCGTGGCGCTGCCGGTGGTCGAGCGCATGCTGGGCGAGTACGCCGAGCTCGTCGCCCGCGGCTACGGCGACGAGGATATCTCCGCGACCTACCGTCTCAAGGCCGAGCTGTTCGAGCGCACCAACATCATGAGTGTACCGCCACGCCGCCCGACATGAAGAACGAGCCCGGGTACGGCAGCGCGTTCTATCTGCCGGACCTGTGCACCTCGCGCGCCACGCTCGCGGTAGTGCTGATCGTCGAGCTGACGGCCTGCGTGCTCACGGTCTCACGGCAGAACCCCGCGGTCGATTTCTGGACCGACCTGGCGCGCACCTCGCTGTTCCTGCTGTGGATCGGGCTGGCCGGCGCGGCGCTGTTGTGCGCGCTGCGCGCGCGGCTGGCACGGCTCACCGTGACGGCGGGCTCGGCCGCAGCGCTGGCGCTCATCACCGCGGTGGTGGCCGCGGTGTCGCTGTGCGTGTACCTGATCGGCCGCACGCGCGTGGTGCTCGAATCGAGCGGCGCACTGCTGTTCCCGCCCGAGCCGCGCAGCTTCGTGGTGCGCAACGTCTTCATCGGGCTGGTGGTGTCGGGCCTGGCGCTGCGCTACTTCTACGTAGCGCACCAGTGGCGCCGCAGCGTCGAGCTGCGCGCCACGGCGCGCGTGCACGCGCTGCAGGCGCGCATCCGCCCGCACTTCCTGTTCAACAGCATGAACACCATCGCCGCGCTGACGCGCAGCAACCCGCGGCGCGCGGAAGGCGCGGTGCAGGATCTCGCCGACCTGTTCCGTGCCACGCTCAGCGACAAGCGCGACACCATCACGCTCGCCGAGGAGCTGGAGGTGGCGCGTACCTACCAGCGCATGGAGCAGCTGCGCTTAGGGGAGCGCCTGCAGGTCGAGTGGAAGACCGATGCGCTGCCCGCCAACGCGCTGGTGCCAAGCCTGGTCATCCAGCCGCTGCTCGAGAACGCCATCTATCACGGCATCGAGCCGCGCGCCACCGGCGGCACCGTGACCATCACCGGCGAGGTCGCCGGGGGACTGGTGACCATCGTGGTGCGCAACCCGCTCGACCCCAGCCCGGGGGAGAGCGAAGGCAACCGCCTGGCGCTCGCCAACATCCGCGAGCGGCTGTCCCTCATGTACGGCGAGCGCGCGCTGATGAAGTCCGGGCGCTTCGATGGGGAGTACATCGTGACGCTGCGCTTCCCGCTGCTGGAGAAGCCGGTGCACGAGCGCGCGGCGACCGCATGAGCCCATGAACGCGCCGCGGCGCCTGAAGGTGCTGGTGGTCGACGACGAGCCGCCGGCGCGCGAGCGGCTGGTGAGCCTGCTGGCGGAGATCGAGGACGTCGAGGTGGTGGGCGAGGCGGCGAGCGGCCAGGAGGCGCTCACCCGGACCGGCGAGCTCGCCCCGGACGTGGTGCTGCTCGACGTGCGCATGCCCGGCATGGACGGCCTCGAGGCCGCGCGTCATCTCAACGTGCTGGAGGAGCCGCCGGCGGTGATCTTCACCACCGCCTTCGATCAGTACGCGGTCGAGGCCTTCGAGACGCACGCGGTCGGCTACCTGATGAAGCCGGTGCGCAGCGAACAGCTCGCCGCGGCGCTGACGCGCGCCGGGCGGCTGACGCGTGCGCAGTTGCAGAAGCTCGCCGCGGGGGAGGCGCGCCGCAGCCACATCGCCGCGCGCCGCCGCGAGGGGCTGCGGCTCATTCCGCTCGAGGAGGTGCAGTACTTCCTCGCCGACCAGAAGTACACCACCGTGCGCCACGTGAAGGGCGAGGACCTCATCGAGGATTCGCTGCGGCTGCTCGAGGGCGAGTTCGGCCAGGCGTTCGTGCGCATTCACCGCAACACGCTGGTCGCGGTGCGCTACCTCGAGCGCATCGAGCGCAACGCCGACGGCCAGTACTTCATGCACCTGCGCGGCTGCGAGACGCCACTGCCGGTGAGCCGCAGGATGGCGGGGGAGCTCAAGGAACGGTTCAGGATCTGATCGGTTGTCGCAAGCTGTCGCGCGGATACAAGCGCTGCCAGAAGGGCTGGGTATGGCGCATTTACAACAAGCGCGCCCGACGTTCTGCGACTTGCATCTGTCTATATAATAACGTAATAACACCACGGTGCCGGTGGGCCGTGCTCATGCAGGCAACAATCACCGCAAAGGGGAGCGACACCATGATCTCAAGAACGGCAAGAGTGATCGCGCCGGCGATCGCGCTGGCACTGGGACTGACTCTCGGCGAAAGCGCATACGCCCAGCAGGCCGAGGCGACCGCGAGCAGCGGAGATCAGCTCCAGGAGGTGGTCGTCACCGCGGAGAAGCGCAGCTCTACCGTTCAGGACACTGCCGCGAGCATCACAGCGGTGTCGTCGGAGGAGATCGCCGACCGTGGCATCGTGGACTTCAACTCCCTCGCCCAGTCGGTCCCCGGCATTTCCATGCGCACCTCCGGCCCCGGGCAGACCGAATTCGAGATGCGCGGCCTGAACTCCGCCGGCGGCAACACCTCGCAGGTCGGCTTCTACCTCGATGAAACACCGCTGTCGTCACCGGCCTCCGCGCAGCTCGGCAAGGAGGAGATCGACCCGACCCTCTACGATCTCAACCGAGTCGAGGTGTTGCGTGGCCCGCAGGGCACCCTGTACGGCTCGAGCTCCATGGGCGGCACCGTCAAGCTGGTGCCCAACGCTCCGCAGCTCGGCACCTTCGCAGCATCGGGTGAGACCGACGTGTCTTACACGGGCTCCGGCGGCAGCATCAACGAGAAGCTCAACGGCATGGTGAACCTGCCGATCGGGGACACCGCCGCGCTACGCATCGTGGGATCACAGCTCTCGGACAGCGGCTGGATCGAACGCCGCGTCATCGAGGACGGGGCGGTTGTACCGGACGCGGGAACCTTTCCGTTCGTGACGCGGCCGGCGAATTTCTACACCGCGCCGCTGCAGGAGGAGGTCGACGGCGCAAACACCACGACCATTTCCTCGGCGCGTGCCTCGCTGTTGTGGCAGCCGGTTGACAGCCTGTCGATCACGCCGATGGTGATGTGGCAATTGACCCAGCAGGGTGCCCCGGATGCGGTCGATGTGAACGGCAATCCGACCCACCCGAGCGTGCCGGGCACCGAGGCTCACTGGGAGATCTACGATTCCGCCGAGCCGCAGCGCGACCGATTCACGCTCGGCAGCCTGAAGATCGAATACCAGACCCCCTTCGGGTTCCAGATCACCTCGGCCACGGCGGACTGGAACCGCAACACGCTGGTGTCGCAGGACAGCACGGAGGAGAACGCCGCCCCCTTCGGCTTTCCGCAATACGATTTTGGTTGCGGGCCGGCCGGCTGCGCGACAGAGCCGCTCGGCATCGGCCCGTCGGGTCCAGCGCCCAACGGACCGTCCGTGACCGAGAAGGACTTCACCCGCCAGTACAGTGAGGAGCTGCGCCTCACCTCGACCGGCACCGGTCCCTTGCAGTGGATTCTCGGCTACTTCTACCAGGACCTCTATTCCGAGTGGGACGAGTGGGCCATCGCGCCGCAGGCGACGCCGATATTCGGCGGTCCCAACCTGTACGTGGACTATCAGCCGCAGACCATTGTGCAAAACGCGCAGTTCGGCCAGATCTCCTGGCAATTCCTCCCGGACCTCACCGGCACGGTGGGTCTGCGCCACTACCACTACAGCCTCGCTCAGACGAACCAGGAATTCGGCGTGTTCACCGTAAACGGCGGCGTGGGAAACGCCGTGCCGTTCAACACCGCCGCATCAAACAGCGCGAGCGGCACCGATCCGAAGTTCGATCTGAGCTACAAGGTCGACAAGGACGTCCTGCTCTATGCCACGGCCGGCAAGGGCTTTCGCCTCGGTGGCGTGAACCAGCCGATTCCGGTGGCTACGCCCGGACCCGGGGTCAACTCTGTGCTGGCGGGCAACGAGTGCGGTCTGCAGGCGAAAGTCCTGCTCAGCACGAACTGCAATCCCGGCGTAGCCCCCGGGCCCGGCTTCGTGCTGTTGCAGGCGCCCAGCACCTTCAGCTCGGACTCGGTGTGGAACTACGAGATCGGCGAGAAATCCGAATTGCTCGACCATCGGCTGATCGTCAACGTCTCGGCTTACTACGAGCGCTGGACCGACCCGCAGCTCGCGACCAACCTGGCGGGATTCGGCATCACCGCCAACGGTGCCAATGCAACCATTAAGGGCTTGGAGGCGGAGCTGCAAGCGCTGCTGAGCCGGGAGTGGACGCTGGGGCTGAACGCCGGCTATACGGACGCCACCTTCGACGCGAACAGCAACATCACCGGATACCCGGAAGGGTACAACGTTCCTGACATACCGAAGTTCACGGCGGCGGCGACGCTGCGCTGGAAGCACCCGCTGACCGGCGATCTGTCGCTGGTCGGGTCACTCGAGGGTGATTACGTCGGCACCCGAACGGATGCGCCGTACGGCGAGACCATCACGGTCCTGAACATCAACACGTATCTGATCCACCTCCCGTCGTACTTTCTGGCCAACCTGCGCTTCGGAGTGGCAGGCAGCAAGTGGACTGCGACGGCCTACGTGAACAACATCACCAACGAGCGCACCGTGCTCGATCCGCAGCCGCAGATCGACCTGCAGATGGATGCCTTCGTACGCTACCTGGTCAATCGGCCGATCACCGCAGGTCTCGATATCGGCTACAAGTTCTAGTCATTCTTCCTGGCAACGGGAGCGTCCGGAAAACGCCGGGCGCTCCCCGCGCCTGAGCCGACAGTGCTCAGGTGTGTGCGCCGTTAGAGGATGTAGCGGCTCAGGTCCTCGTCCTTGACCAGTGCGCCGAGGTGATCGTCGACGTACTGCGCGTCGATGACGACGTGTGCCGCGCCGCCCTCGTAGGAGATCGTCTCCAGCAGCCGCTCCATCACCGTGTGCAGCCGCCGTGCGCCGATGTTCTCGGTGCGCTCGTTGACCTGGAAGGCGATCTCGGCGATGCGGCGCACGCCCTCGGCAGCGAATTCCACCTGCACGCCTTCGGTCGCCATCAGCGCCTGGTACTGCGTGGTGAGCGACGCATCGGGCTCGGTGAGGATGCGCACGAAGTCACCCACCTTGAGCGAATCGAGCTCGACGCGGATCGGCAGCCGCCCCTGCAGCTCCGGGATCAGGTCGGAGGGCTTGGACATGCTGAAGGCGCCGGAAGCGATGAACAGCACATGATCGGTCTTCACCGGGCCGTACTTGGTGGCGACGGTGGAGCCCTCCACCAGCGGCAGCAGGTCGCGCTGCACGCCCTCGCGCGACACGTCGGCGCCGATGGTCTCCTGGCGGCGCGTCACCTTGTCGATCTCGTCGATGAACACGATGCCGTTCTGCTCGGCGTTGGCGAGCGCGCGGATCTTCAGCTCGTCCTCGTTGATGAGCTTGCCGGCCTCCTCGTCGGTGAGCAGCTGCAGCGCCTCGCGCACCCTCACCTTGCGGGTACGGGTGCGGTTGCCGCCTAGGTTCTGGAACATGGACTGCAGCTGCTGCTGCATCTCCTCCATACCCGGAGGCGCCATGATCTCCACGCCGGCCGACATGGCGCGCAGCTCGACCTCGATCTCGCGGTCGTCGAGCTCGTGCTCGCGCAGCATCTTGCGGAATTTCTGACGGGTCTCGCCGTCGCGGGCGGTGGCCGGCTCGTCGGTGGAGAAGCCCATCATGCGCGGTTTCGGCAGCAGCGTATCGAGCACGCGCTCCTCGGCGGCATCGAGCGCACGCTCGCGCACCTTGGCCATCTCCTGCTCGCGAGTCATCTTCACCGCGACGTCGGCGAGCTCCTTGACGATCGACTCGACGTCGCGGCCGACGTAGCCGACCTCGGTGAACTTGGTCGCCTCGACCTTGACGAACGGCGCGTTCGCGAGCCTGGCGAGGCGCCGCGCGATCTCGGTCTTGCCGACGCCGGTGGGACCGATCATGAGAATGTTCTTGGGCGTGATCTCCTGGCGCAGCGGCTCCTGCACCTGCATACGCCGCCAGCGGTTGCGCAGCGCGATGGCCACGGCGCGCTTGGCCGCGTCCTGGCCGATGATGTGCTTGTCGAGCTCCTGGACGATTTGCCGGGGAGTGAGCGATGACATGGCGATCAGGCTCCGGCGCGCCGCGCGGCGTGCAGCTCTTCGATGACCACGTTGCGATTGGTATAGATGCAGATGTCGGCGGCGATGTTGAGCGCGCGCTCGGTGATGCTGCGGGCGTCGAGCGAGGAGCTCTCGAGCAGCGCGCGCGCCGCGGCGAGCGCGTACTGGCCGCCGGAGCCGATGGCGGCGACGTCGTAGTCCGGCTCGATGACATCGCCGTTGCCGGAGATCACGAACAGCTTCTCGGGGTCGCCGACCAGCAGCAGCGCCTCGAGCCGCCGCAGGTAGCGGTCCGAGCGCCAGTCCTTGGCCAGCTCGATCGCGGCGCGCGTGAGGTTGCCGTACTTCTCGAGCTTGCCCTCGAAACGCTCGAACAGCGTGAAGGCGTCCGCGGTGCCGCCGGCAAAGCCGGCCAGCACCTTGTCGCTGGCGAGGCGACGCACCTTGCGGGCATTGCCCTTCATGACGGTGCTGCCGAGGGTCACCTGGCCGTCGCCGCCGAGCGCGATGGCGCCGTCGCGGCGCACGCCGAGGATGGTCGTGCCGTGGGGATTGAAGTGTGAGCTATCAGTCATGGGATGCGCCAAAGCCTCGGCCTCAGGTGCGGGCAGGGCCGCCGCTCGAATCAGGCCTTGCGGCGCGCCCGTGGATGGGTAGCGTCGTAGATGCGGGCTAGGTGCTGGAAGTCAAGGTGGGTGTAGATCTGGGTGGTGGAGATGTCGGCGTGGCCGAGCAGCTCCTGCACACCGCGCAGCTCGCCGCTCGATTCGAGCAGGTGCGAGGCGAAGGAGTGCCGGAACAGGTGCGGGTGCACCGGCACGTTGAGCCCCTGGCGTCGCGCCCACCCGGCGATGCGCACCTGCACCGCCCGCGCACCGAGCCGGCGGCCGTTGCGACCGACGAACAGCGCGCTCTCCTCGCGCCGCGCCAGCGCCGGCCGCTCGGCGAGCCACGCGCGCAGTGCCTGCACTGCCTGGCGGCCGACCGGCACGATGCGCGCCTTGCGTCCCTTGCCGAGCACCCGCACTACCTTGTCCCTGAGGTCGAGGCTGCCGAGCTCGAGGCCGGTCAGCTCGGCCAGCCGCAACCCCGAGGAATACAGCAGCTCCATGATGGCGCGATCGCGCGCGGTGAGCGGCTCGGCAGCCGCCGGCGGGATCGCCAGCAGGCGCGCCATCTGGTCGGCATCGAGGGTACGCGGCAGCCGGCGCGGCGCCTTGGGCGCGCGCACGTCCTGGGCCGGATTGCCGCGCACGCCGCTGCGCTCACGCCCACCGGCGGCGACGGCGGCGGCGCGCTCGCGCAGCAGGAAGTTGTAGAAGCTGCGCACCGCCGACAGGCGCCGCTGGATGCTGCGCGCCCCCAGGCCCGCGGCGTGCGCGTGCGCGGCGAAGGCGCGTACGTGCTGACTGTCGAGCGCACCCCAGTCGCGCAGCCGCGCTCGCTCGCAGAACTTCACCAGCGCGGTGAGGTCGCGCGCGTAGCTCTCATCGGTGTGCGCCGACAGGCGCCGCTCGGCGCTCAGGTAGCGGCGGAAGCGCGCCAGCCACTCGAGCGCCGCGGGGGTCAGTCGCCGGCCTCCGCCAGCGAGTCGCCGATCAGCTCCGCGAGGCGCGCCAGGAACTCGGTGCTCATGCCGGGGTGAAAGCGATCGCGATCAGCCGAGCCGAGCGCCAGCAGGCCGAGTGCGCCCTTATCGCCGAGCGGCACCAGCGCCACCGATCCCATCTCCAGACCTTCCGGGCCGAAGAGGAACTCGCGCTGCGAATCGCGCGCCTGGCCGCAGCGCGGCTTACCGCTGGCGAACAGCGATTCGAAGGACTTGAGATTCGGGTCATCCGCCGCAACCGCACGCACGAAGCGCGGCGCGGACGGATCGGGCGCTGCGCCAACCAGCACCAGCGCGGCGTGGAAGGCATCGAAGTCCTCGCGCAGCCCGCTCTCGATGCGAGCCAGCATCTCGCCGCGCGGTACGCTGCGCAGCAGCCGTCGCGTGAAGCGGTGCAGCCGCTCGGCGATGGCGTCGTTGGCGCGCGCCACGCGCACCAGCTCCGCCAGCTTGCCCTCGAGGCCGGCGAGCTTCTCGCGCAGCACCTCGATCTGCCGCTCGACCAGCGAGATGGCCGAGCCGCCGCGCGCGTGCGGCAGCTTCAGCCGCGCCAGCACCGCCTGGTGGCGCTCGAAGAACTCGGGGTTGCGCTGCAGGTAGCCGGCGATGCTTTCCTCCTCGCTGTCGACTGCCGCAAGACCACGCGCCTCTCTTGTCGTCATAGCGTTCTACACCTCGACCTGACCTTCGAAGGAGACTGCCGCAGGCCCGGACAGCCAGATGTGCTCTCCCGGCCCCTGCCAGTTTACGCGCAACTCGCCGCCGTGTACGGTCACGCGCACCTCGGGACCGAGCAGTCCGCGCCGCCGGCCGATGGCGACCGCCGCGCAGGCGCCGGTGCCACAACTGCGCGTCTCGCCCGCGCCGCGCTCGTAGACGCGCAGCCGCACCGCATCGGGCGCGACGATCTCGAGGAAGCCGGCGTTCACCCGCCGCGGAAAGCGCGGGTGGCGCTCGATGGCGGGCCCGAGCTGCTCGACCGGCGCGCCCGCCACGTCCGCCACGGCGAGCACCGCGTGCGGGTTGCCGAGGGACACGGCGCCGATCTCCAGGCTGCGGCCGGCCACCTCGAGGGTGTAGGAGTCGGCCTCGCCCGCAGCCTCGAAGGGCAGCGCGCGCGGATCGAAGTCCGGCACCCCCATGTCGACCGACACCTCACCGCCTGCCCCGATGCGCGCCGCGATCGGCCCGGCCGGGCTGTCGAGCAGCACTGCGCCGTGGCGCGTGCGGCCGCGGGCGTGCAGCAGCGCGGCGATACAGCGGGCGCCGTTGCCGCACTGCTCGACCTCGTCGCCGTCGCAGTTGAAAACCCGGTAGAACACCGTCGCGTCGGGGCGCCGGGCGGGCATGAGGACGAGTGCCTGGTCGAAGCCGATGCCGGTGCGGCGGTCGGCGAGCGCGCGCAGCCGCGCGGGCTCGAGCAGCGACTGGTCGGCGGGCGCATCGAACACAACGAAGTCGTTGCCGACCCCGTGCATCTTCGTGAAGGCGATGCGCATCGGGGGCGAAGCATAGCGGAAAACGCGGCGCGCGCGCTTTTAGCGCGGTGGCCCTGAGCGCCGCGGGCGTCTAGTCTAGAGCAGGCATGGCGGCTTTGAACCAGGACGAACACAGCGTGCGCATCGAGCCGCACGCGCGCACCTTGCGCGTGGCGGCCGCCCACAGCGTGCTGGATGCGGCGCTCGCGGCAGGACTCAACCTGCCGCACAGCTGCAAGTCCGGCCACTGCGGCTCGTGCCGGGCGCGGCTGCTCGCCGGGGAAATCCGCTACTGCGGCGGGCGGCCGCTCGGCTTGAGCGCGCAGGAGGAACGTGACGGTTACGTGCTGCTGTGCCAGGCACACGCTCAGTCGGATCTGACGGTGCAGGCGCGGCTGATCGCCAGCGTCGCGGACGTGGAGATCAAGACACTGCCGTGCCGGATCGAGCGCCTGACGCCGCTGGCGGCGGACGTGATGCAGGTGCTGCTGCGCCTGCCGGCGGTCGAGCGGCTGCGCTATCAGCCCGGGCAGTACCTCGACGTTCTGCTCGAGGGCGGGCGGCGGCGCAGCTTCTCCATCGCCAGCCCGCCGCACGACAGCGAGCTCATCGAGCTGCACGTGCGCCGCGTCAGCGGCGGAGGATTCACCGAGCGCCTGTTCGGCGCCGGCGGGGCGCTGGCGGTCGGATCGCTGCTGCGCATCGAGGGGCCCATCGGTCAGTTCAGCTACCGCCCCGGAGCGCTGCCGGTGCTGATGATCGCCGGCGGCACCGGTTTTGCGCCGCTGAAGTCGATGCTGCGCCACGTGCTCGAGAGCGGCAGCGGCCGCGACATCCACTTCTACTGGGGAGCGCGCCACGAGCGCGACCTGTACGAGGAAGCCCTGGTACTCGAGTGGCTGAGCCGCTACCCGCAGCTGAAATTCACCGCGGTGCTCTCCGAGGCGAACGCCGCCGAGGCCACCCACCGCCGGGTCGGGCTGGTGCACGCGGCGGTGCTCGCCGATCATCCGCAGCTGGCAGGCTTCGAGGTGTACGCCGCAGGTCCGCCGGCGATGATCGAGGCGATCCGCGCCAGCTTTGTGCGCCACGGCCTGCCGGCCGAGCGGCTGTACTTCGACTCGTTCGATTACGCGCCGGATGCGCGCTCGCCGACTGCTATCCTTGCCGGGCCGTCATGAGCGCCAGCGCCCCAGTCACCTACGCGGCGATTACCGGCTGGGGCAAGTGCCTGCCGCCGGCCGTGCTCAGCAACCACGATCTGTCCACGATCCTCGATACCAGCGATGAGTGGATCGTGAGCCGCACCGGCATCCGCGAGCGGCGCATCTCGCACGTCGGACTCGAGGAGCTCGCGTGGGTAGCCGCGGCGCGCGCGCTGGCGGCCGCCGGACTTGCCGGCGCAGACGTCGAGCTCATCGTGTTCGGCACCTGCAGCCACGAGGATCAGGTGCCCAACATGGCCTCCGCCATCCAGCTGCGCATCGGCGCGCAGCAGGCGGCCGCCTTCGACATCAACACCGCCTGCACCAGCTTTCTCTACGGCCTGTCGAGCGCCACCGCGCTGATCCGCACCGGCGTGGTACGCAATGCGCTGGTGATCGGCGCCGAGCTCATCTCGCCATTCATGGACTGGAGCGACCGCGACGTCGCGGTGTTGTTCGGCGACGGCGCGGCGGCGGCGGTGCTGGAAGCGAGCGGGCGCGAGGAGGGGCTGCTCGCCGAGAAGCTCGGCTGCTACGCCGAGGCGCGCGAGACGCTGCGCGTCCAGGGCATGGGCGGCCGCTACGCCAATCGCGGTGTGCTGTACGGGGTGACCCGCTGGCAGTTCGCCGGCCAGGAGATCTTCAAGCGCGCGGTGCAGGGCATGAGCGGCGCCTGCGAGAGCGTCCTGCAACGCCGCGGACTGACCGCCACCGACATCGACCTGCTGGTGCCGCACCAGGCGAACCTGCGCATCATCGAGGCGGTGGCGCGGCGCGCCCAGGTGCCGCCGGCGCGCGTGTATCTCAACATTCACCGCTACGGCAACATGTCGGCCGCCACCGTGGCGGTGGCGCTGTGCGAAGCCCTCGAGGAAGGCCGGGTGCGACCGGGTGCGTGGCTGCTGTTGCCCGGGTTCGGCGGGGGCTTGAGCTACTGCGCGCACCTGGTGCGCTGGGGCGAGCGCATCGCGCCGCGCGGCACGAGCAGCGCGACGCTGCCGCGCAACGACAAATCCGCGCTCGAGCTGCTCGCCGAGCTGCACGAGCGCAAGCTCAAGGCGCGGCCGCCCGGGGCGCCGCCCTTCAGTTAGCGCCGCGCGCGGCGCGCGGCCTTCTTCTTTTTCTTCGCCGGGTCCTTGGCGCGCGACTTGCCGAAGGAGCCCTGGTAGATCTTGCCGCGGCGTGTTCTAGGATCGCCTTTACCCATGAGAATCGACTCCCTTCAGCCAATGAAAAAGGCCGGCCGCCGATGCCTCAAGCAGACACTGGCGGCCGGCCCTGACAGCCTTGCAGCTTACCAGCGCTTCGGCGCGCCGCCGCCGCGGTTGCCGCCGCCGCCACCGGTGCGCTCCTGAGCCTCGTTGACGCGCAGCGGGCGTCCGCCCAGCTCCTTGCCATTGAGGTTCTGGATGGCGCGCGAGGCATCGGCGCGTGACATCTCGACGAACCCGAAGCCGCGCGGGCGGCCGGTATCGCGATCGGTGATGATGCTCACCGACTCGACGGTGCCGTGCTGTGCGAACAGCTCACGGACCTCGGCGTCAGTGGCGGAAAACGGCAGGTTGCCAACATAGATCTTCGTCATGCAATCAAACTCCTGAATCAAAAAGTACTAGCAGGAGTGCATACCGAAGATCGGCTGATTCGCGGGCGCACACACTGCCACCTGGTCGAGAACGATTCGGCTTTTCAGACTCGGAAGCCAACTCGCAATTAAAGAAGCGGGCGGCAGGCGGCAGGAAAGGGAACGGTCACGAACCGGCGCGCAAGATACCGCAGGCGGCGGGCGCAGCACAAGCCGCGGGTTGCTGCAGCAGCGATCCGCGTACACGATCAGCAGCGCCACGGCAAGCCCGGCGGCCACCGCACGCAACGGCCGTGCGAAGATGAACATGTCGGCCCTCCAGTCGTTGCGGCGCGCCGGCGGCGACGGCCGGCAGCTGCGACTGTAGGCGCGGCGCTCGCCGCGAAAAATAAGCTAATCACGAATTTATTGTTCGAGAACTCCTTACAATAGATCAGTGGACCAGCTCATCTGCATGCGCAGCTTCGTCCGCGTGGCGGACCTGCACTCCTTCACCCGGGCGGCGGATGCGCTCGGCCTGTCGCGCGCGGTGGTGAGCACCCACGTGGCGGAGCTCGAGAAGCACCTGCGCTGCCAGCTGTTCCATCGCACCACGCGTCGGGTGGGACTCACCAGCGACGGCGCGGAGTACCTGGCGCGCTGTCAGCGGGTGCTGGCTGAGCTCGATGCCGCTGACGAGGCGCTGCGGCGTACGCGCTTGTCGATCCAGGGGCGCTTGCGTGTCGACGTGCCGGTGGTGTTCGGCCGTGCGCTGCTGATCCCGGCGCTGCCGCAATTCACAGCGCGCTACCCGGAGCTGCAACTGGAAGTGCAGTTCAACGACCGCATCGTCGACCTGATCGCCGAGGAGATCGACCTGGTGGTGCGGGTCGGGACGGTGCGCGAGCCGCATCTGATCGCGCGGCGCGTGGTGACGACGCGGCTGCTGACCTGCGCGGCGCCCGAGTACCTGCGCGCCCACGGCGTGCCGACGGAGCCCGACGAGCTGCGCCGCCACCGGCTGGTCGGCCATCTCGGCGCCGGCAGCCGCCGGCCGCAGCGCTGGCAGTTCCAGCGCGGTACGCAGCGTCGGCAGCTGCAGCTGCCGTTCAACGTGGCGTTCAACTCCGTCGAAGCGCAGATCCTCGCTGCCAACCGCGGCGCCGGCATCGTGCAGAGCATGGACCTGGTGGTGGCCGAGGCGCTCGCCGCGGGCAAGCTCGAGGTCATCCTGCGCGAGTGGTCGGCCCCGGGTGCGCCCATCTCGGTTGTGTGCCGCCGCGCGCTGCGCGACTCGCCGAAGATCAGGGTGTTCGCCGATTTTGCCGCAGAGCTGCTACGCCAGTACCGCCAGCGCGTCGACGCGCTGCTCGAGACGACGCAGTAACGAGTGCGCGCGGCGCGGCGCGCCCCGCGACGCTAGCGGCCGGAGCGCGAGCGCCCGGCGAGCTGCTCGAGCGCGCGGATCTGCAACAGGGTCGAGTCGGAGGCCGGCAGCAGCTGATTCGCCTGTCGCACGAAGGCGGGAACGTCCGCCGTGGGCAGCGGGCGGCTGATCAGGTAGCCCTGCGCGAAGTCGCAGCCCAGGCCCCGCAGCAGGTTCCAGGTGGCCGCTTCCTCGACCCCCTCGCCGACCACCTTCAGCCCCATGCTGTGGCCGAGCTCGATGGTGGAGGTGACGATGACCACGTCGGTGCCGGCGGGCGAGAGAAATGAGCGGTCGATCTTCAGCTCGTCCACCGGCAGCACCCGCAGCTGCGACAGCGAGGAGTGCCCGGTGCCAAAGTCATCGATGGCGAAGCGTACGCCGGCGATGCGCAGCAGCTGCATGTTGCGCGCCGCGGTGTGCGGATCCTGCATGACCGCGCTCTCGGTGATCTCCAGCAGCAGAGACGTGGATTCCACGCGGTACTGCCGCAGTAGCTTCAGGATCTCCTCGCACAGGTCCGGGTCGAGAATATCGGGTGCCGAGAGGTTCACCGCCAGTTCCAGTTCCAGGCCGAGGCCGCGCCACTCGCCCATCTGGCGTATGGCAGCGGCCAGCACCCAGTTGGTGAGCGCGCGCGAGCCGCCGGTGCGCTCGGCGAGCGGCACGAACTCCCCCGGGGAAACGGCGCCGAGCTGGGGGTGCTGCCAGCGCACCAGGGCCTCGAGGCTCCTGACCGAGCGGCTCGCCATCTCAACCTTCGGCTGATACACCAGACTCAGCTGATCCTGGTCGATGGCGCGGCGCAGATCGGTGATCAGGGCGAGGCGGCGGCGATGCTGCGCATCCTGGCCGGGACGGTACAGGGCGACGCGCGCGCGCGTCTCACCGGCGTCCTCGAGTGCGACCTGCACCCGCTGCAACAGCTCATCGCTGCTGGCCCCGTGATCCGGGAACAGGCACACCGCGCACGCCAGGCGCAGATCCAGGCTCACACCCGCCAGGTGGAAGCCACTGCGGATCACCGCGGCGAGCTGCTCGGCGTACAGCAGCGCACGCTCGGCCGTGCAGCCGGGCACCAGCACCAGGAATTGCGTCTCGCCGAGGCGTGCCAGCGTGTGCTCAGTGGCCACCGCCTGCTGCAGGCGGCGGGCGGCTTCGCGCAGCACTTCGTCGCCGACCTGCAGTCCGAGCGAGGCGTTGATGTCGCGCAGGTTCGAGATGTCGATGAGCAGCAGCGCCGCGCTGCCCCCTGCGCCGACGTCGCTTACCAGGTTCTCGAGCGCACGCTTCACGGCCGCGCGGTTCGGCAACTGCGTCAGCGGATCGTGGTAGGCGTGGTAGGTGATAACCGCCTCGCGGGCCGCGATGTTGCTCTGCATGGTGTTGAAGGTCGCAGCCAGGCGCTTGAACTCATCGCCGCCGGCGACGCTCACCGCAGTCTCGTACTGCCCGCGGTCGATGCGCTGGGCGGCGCGCATGAGCTCGCCGATTGGGCGGCTGGCGCTGCGGCCGAGTAACGCGCCGATCACCGCCGCAACCAGCAGTGCGACTCCGTCGATCTCGAGCATCGCCTTGCGCAGTTCGAGGTAAGGCGCCAGCACCTCCGGCAGCGGCTTCAGCAGGATCACGTCCACCGAATCGCCGCGCCCCGGCAGGCGCCGCGCGAAGCTCAGGTAGTCGGACGCCGCCAGGTGCGTGATGTGAGGAGTGTCGCTGGCCTCCGGGACGGTCAGCAGCGCAGCGCTGCCGGCCGCCGCCGCTTCAGGCGTTGCGGCAACCCGTGTCAGACCACCGGCACCGTGCGTGACGATGGCGACCTGCGAGCCGACCAGATCGCGAATGCGTTTAGCGAGGGAATCATCGACCACGAAGCCCATCGCGACCCAGGCGATCGTCTCCGGGGTGCGTACCGGGGCGATGAACAACTGGTAGGCGTGCGCCCCGAATACCCGAAAGTTCGGCTCGTCGCGCGCACCGGCGCCCTCCTCGAGCAGGTCCGGCAGTGCAGCCGCCGCGCTGTCGGCGGGAACGGTGGATGCGAGTACGCGGCCGTGTGTGTCGAGCACCAGCATCACGTCGGCACCAATGCGCTGTGCATTGTTCCTGGCGGCCGAAAGGATGGTGGGCACGTGCCCGCTCGCCACCGCCTCGCGGAAGCCGAAATCCGCCGCCAGCACGCCGACGCCGATCGCCAGCTGCACGGCGCGAAAGTCGATCAGGTGCTCGGCCAGCGTGCCTCCCGAACGCAGCTCGAGCGCGGCGCGCGCCTCGACGGTGCGGCGGGTGCTCACGAGGACTGCGGCAAGCGTCACAGTTTGAGTGACGATCACCAGACCGATGATCAGCACGAGAAGTCGTTTGCGGAAACTGCCCATGAAAGCGCCCGAATATGTCGCAACAGCTTAAGAGCCCGACCGGGCTCGCGCGAGGATTCGAGTGCGGGAATGAGACCTCCGGCACGAAGCCGTCATTTCACATCAGGCGCGGCACGGTTTGCCGTGCTCGCTACGCTCGTGTGCGCCGGCCAGCTGGCCGGCGCCGGGGTCGCCGTTGCGGCGACCCTCCTCGTCAACGTGCGCACGGCCGATGGTCATGCGCTGCCGGGCGCGGTCGTGACGGTGGGGCCGCTCGATGGCCAGGTGCACCATGTGGCGCCGCTGCGCGCGGTGGTCGACCAGATCGACCGTGCGTTCGCGCCCGACCTGCTGATCATCCCGGTCGGCTCGACGGTGGAGTTTCCCAACAGCGACTCCGTCAGCCACCAGATCTATTCGTTCTCTCCGACCAAGCGCTTCCAGCTGCCGCTGTACCGCGGCAAGCCCTATCCGCCGGTGCACTTCGATCAGCCCGGCGTGGTCACGCTCGGCTGCAACATCCACGACTTCATGCTCGCGTATCTGGTGGTGACGGATGCCCCCTGGTACGGCCGCACCGACGCTTCCGGTGCCTGGACGACCGAGCTGCCGCACGGTCGCTACCGCATCGCGCTCTGGCACCCGCGGCTGCGCGAGAACGATGCGAACCTGCAGCGCGAGCTCACGGTCGCCGAGGGCGAGCGCGCCGAGCTGACACTTAGCCTGTCGAAGCCGCTGCAGCCCGCCGAGCTGACGGATCGTCGGCACTCCTGGGATTACTGAGGCGCCTGGTCATCGTGTGCCTGCGCAAAGTTGCCCCTGACCGCGCCCGGCCTGCGGTTGCCCTCGCATTCGCGCTGCTCGCGCTCGCGCTCGCTGACATCGGCCGCGCCAGCACCGACTGGGAGGTGAGCCTCGACGGACGGCTGGTGAGCTCGGATGCGAATCCCTCCTTCATGCAGGGAGGCCTCGGCACGGTGCGCTTCGGACAGGACGAATCCGGTGTGCAACTGGGACGCGCCCGCTTCGCACTCACCCAGTCGCTCGGCGAGGTATGGAGTGCCCATCTCGACGCCTCGATGTTCGATGACAAGGACCGAAGCCCCGTGGGCCTGACCGAGGCCTACCTGCTGTTCCGCCCCTATCCGCGCGCGGGCTACCGCTTTCGCCTTAAGGCGGGCGGCTTCTATCCGCCCATCTCGCTCGAGAACCGCGCCTCTGGCTGGGAGTCCCCCTACACGCTGTCCTACTCGGCCATCAACAGCTGGCTGGCCGTCGAGGTACGCACCGTCGGGCTGGAAGGAACGCTCGACTGGCTCGGCACGCGCAGCGGTCACGCCTTCGACCTGGGAGTCACCGGCGGGGTGTTCGGCTGGAACCAGGGCGCCGGAGTTGTGCTCGCGAACAACGGCTTCTCGCTCACCGACCGGCAGACCCCGCTGTTCGGCCGTGTCGGGCAACCAGGCGATGCTCCCCTGGAGGGCGCAGCACCGTTCCTGCAGTTCGATCATCGCGAGGGCGTCTATGGCGGGATCGAAGTGCGCTACCTCGATCGCGTGGTGTTGCGTGCGCTGCGCTACGACAACCGCGCCAATCCCGAGCTCGATGACGGCTCGGACGCCAACTACTCGCAGAACACGCGCTTCAACAGCGCCGGAGTGCGCGTCGAGGGCGATCACGGCTGGACCGCCATCGCGCAGTGGCTCGATGGTGAGACCACCACCGGTTCGGACGGTGTGCCGGGGGGTCTGTCCAGCTGGCCGTTCCGTGCAGAATATGCGCTCTTGTCGAAGCGCTTCGGACGCCACACGTTCAGTGCGCGCTACGACAGGTTCACCGTCGACTCCCTCGGCGCAGACGGCTACGGCGCGCAGAACGGGCATGCCTGGACTGCGGCATACATCTTCAATGCCGATGCGCACTGGCGCTTCACCCTCGAGTGGCTGCAGGTGGTGAGCAGTTCCTCCAGCCGGGAGGAGTTTTTCGGCGGCCCTCCGCTGCTGACCGAGACGCAGCTGCAACTGGCGGTGCGCTACGCACTCGGCTCAACGGTGCGCTGAGGCGCGTGCGTCCGCGAGGGCGCGATGAGGGGGGCGCTCGGCGAATAGTTGCGCAAACACGCAAGTATTGAATCGAGGAGATAGCCGCTCAGCGGCCAGAAATTCCAGCTCAACCGGGGAGTTACACGTGCCGCAAGGCGCGCGGCTGGTCCGAAATACTTGCGCGAAAGCGCAACTATGACGCCGGACAGGAACAGCGCTCCCGGCTCACGGCCGTCGCCGTCACCGCCGTCACCGCCGCCTCCGCAGCCTCCGCAGCCGCCGCCGCGGTCGCCGCAGCAGCCGCCGCAGCACCCTTCAGCGATAGCGCGCCAGCACCTTCTCCAGCCCCTGCGAGCCCGGCGACAGCGCTTCGTAGGGAATGCTGTTGAGCGGGGCATCGGGGGTGGCGTTCACCGCGTGGAACTCGCTCTGCGAGGGTTCCACGAACAACAGTCCGGTCAGGTACTCCCCGGCCTTCATGCGCTCCTGGATCTGCGTCCAGGCGCCGGTGCGGTTGGTCGGATCGTAGGCGGAATCGAGCTTGCGCAGCACGATGCGGCTGCCGTCGTGCATCATCACCGGCAGCGTTTCGCCTTCCTTATAGTCGGCGATGATCTCGCGCTCGAGCGGTACGAAGTCCGCGTGCACCGCCGGCTCGTAGTGCTCGCGCGTGTAGGCGTAGCTCTTGGTGGAGCCTTCGTGGTCGTTGAAGGTGACGCACGGGGAGAGCACGTCGATGAGCGCGAAGCCCTCGTGCTTCAGGCCCGCCTGGATGAGCGGCACCAGCTGCTGCTTGTCGCCGGAGAAGCTGCGCGCGACGAACGAGGCGCCGAGCGTCATGGCCAGCAGCACCGGGTCGATCGGCGGCTGGAAGTTGGTCTCGCCTTTCTTCGCCTTGGTGCCGATGTCCGCCGAGGCCGAGAACTGCCCCTTGGTGAGGCCGTACACGCCGTTGTTCTCGATGATGTACAGCATGTTGAGGTTGCGGCGGATGGCGTGGCAGAACTGCCCGAGCCCGATGGAGAGCGTGTCGCCGTCGCCGGAAACGCCGATATAGGTCAGCCTGCGGTTGGCGGCGTTGGCTCCCATGGCGATCGAGGGCATGCGCCCATGGACCGAGTTGAAGCCGTGGCCGCCGCTCACGAAGTAGGCGGTGGTCTTGGACGAGCAGCCGATGCCGGAGAGCTTCACCATGTTCTGCGGCTCGATGGCGAGCCCCCAGCTCGCCTCCACGATCGCAGCGGTGATCGAGTCGTGGCCGCAGCCGGCACACAGGGTCGAGAGCGCCCCCTCGTAATCGCGCCGCGTGAACCCGAGCGCGTTCTTCGGCAGCGAGGGATGGGCAACTTTGGGCTTGGCAAGGAAAGTCATGCAGTCCTCCGGCGCAGCGCGCCCGGGCGGCAACGGCGCGCAGCAGGCAGCGCGACAGCGTCAGCCATGGGCGGCCCCCTTCGGCTGCGCCGCACCGCGTGGCTGCAGCTCCGCCAGCACTCCCTCGACGATGAACCGCGAGGAGATCGGCAGGCCGTCGTAGTGCAGCAGCGAGCGCAGCTTCGACTTCTCGACCGCGGTCTCGAGGGTGAGCAGCGCGCGCAACTGCGCGTCGCGGTTCTGCTCCACCACGAACAGCAGCTCGTGGGCCGCCAGGAACTTCTCCACGTCCTCGCTGAAAGGGAAGGCGCGCACCCGCATGTAGTCGATGCCGACGCCGTGCCCCTTGAGCAGGTCGATCGCCTCGTGGATGGCGCCGTCGCAGCTGCCGACGGACACGATGCCGACGCTCGAGCCGGCGGTGGCGTCGATGATGGCGCGCGGCACCAGCTTCTTCGCCGTCGCCCATTTCTTCAGCAGCCGATCGAGCACCAGCTGGTACTCGGCGGAGTCCTCGGTGTAGGTGCCGAACTGCGTGTGCCCGGAGCCGCGCGTGAAGTACGCCGCCTTGGGGTGCACGCCGGGCAGCGTGCGGTAGGTGATGCCGTCGCCGTCCTTGTCGACGAAGCGGTAGAACTTCTCGAGCTTGAGGATCTCCTCCAGGTCGAGCATCTTGCCGCGGTCGGGGCGGTAGCTGTCGTCCCACTTCAGATCGCGGCACATCCAGTCGTTCATGCCGATGTCGATGTCGGAGAGCACCAGTACCGGGGTCTGCAGCCGCTCGGCCAGGTCGAACGCCTGCACCGCCATGTAGAAGCACTCTTCGGGATTGGCGGGGTACAGGCACACGTGGCGGGTGTCGCCGTGCGAGGCATAGGCGCACTCGAGGATGTCGCACTGCTGCGTGCGCGTCGGCATGCCGGTGGAGGGGCCGACGCGCTGGATGTCGAAGATCACCGCCGGCACCTCGGCGTAGTAGGCAAGACCCAAGAACTCGTTCATGAGCGAGATGCCGGGGCCGGAGGTGGCGGTGAAGGCGCGCGCGCCGTTCCACATCGCGCCGATCACCATGCCGATGGCCGCGAGCTCGTCCTCGGCCTGGATGAACGCGAAATTCCTGCGTCCGCTCGGCTTGTCGACGCGCATGCGGTCGCAGAACATCTTGAAGGCGTCCATCAGCGAGGTGGAGGGCGTGATCGGGTACCAGGCCGCCACCGTGGCGCCGGCGAACACGCACCCCAGGGCGGCGGCCGTATTGCCGTCGATCATGATGGTGCCGGCGGTCTGCGCCAGCGGCGCGACGTGCAGCGGCAACGGACAGGGGAAAGTCGCGCGTGCGTAGTCGTAGCCGAGCTGGATGGCCTGCATGTTGCTCTCGACCAGCTGCGGCTTCTTGGCGTAAGTCTCGGCCAGCAGCGCACGGATGTGCGCCAGGTCCAGATCGAGCAGCGCCGCCAGCACCCCGGCGTAGCAGATGTTCTTCATGAGGATGCGGGTGCGCACGCCGTTGAAGTTCTCGTTGCACAGGCGTGCCAGCGGCACGCCGAGCACGGTGATGTCCTCGCGCTTGAGCAGCGCCGGGCGCGGCCAGGTCGAGTCGTACACCAGGTAGCCGCCCGGGGCGACTTCCCTGACATCGCGCGCGTAGGTCTCGGCATTCATGGCGACCATGATGTCGATGCGCCCGGAGCGGGCGACGTAGCCGGCGCGCGCGACGCGGATCTCGTACCAGGTCGGCAGGCCCTGGATGTTGGACGGAAAGTAGTTCTTACCCATCACCGGTATGCCGCTGCGGAAGATGGACTTCATGAGCAGCGTGTTGGCGCTCGCCGAGCCGGTGCCGTTCACCGTGGCGATCTTGATGGTGAAGTCGTTGACGCGCTGAGCAGGAGGTTGCGGCATAAGGCTGGCGAGCTTTCCGGTCGTTCAGGCAATCTTGGGTTGCTGCGCCTCGAGGCTGGCAGCCTCGTCGCCGGCGTGCGGCCAGTGCAGCTCGGACTTCTGCATGTCCCAGGCGGCGGTCGGGCAGCGCTCGGCGCACAGCCCGCAGTGCACGCACAGGTCCTCGTCCTTGACCATGACGCGCCCGGTCTGCGGCAGTCCGGCCGAGACGTACAGCGGCTGCGCCAGGTTCCTGGCGGGCGCCTTGAGGCGCGTGCGCAGCTCGCCTTCCGCGCCGTTGTGGGTGATGGTGAGGCAGTCCACCGGGCAGATGTCGAGGCAGGCGTCGCATTCGATGCACAGGTTCGCGGTGAACACCGTCTGCACGTCGCAGTTGAGGCAGCGCTGCACCTCCTGCGCGGTCTGCTCGGCGCTGAAGCCGAGCTCGACCTCGATGTTGAGCTTCTTGAAGCGCTCCTTGAGCGACACGTGCGGCATCAGCCGCCGCTCCACCGGCGTGTAGTCGTTGGCGTACGACCACTCGTGCATGCCCATCTTGCGGCTCTGCAGGTTCATCCCGGGGGACAGCCGCTCGCTCACCGCCTCGCCGGCGGTGTAGCGGTGAATGGAGATCGCCGCCTGGTGGCCGTGCTCGACCGCCCAGATGATGTTCTTCGGCCCGAACGCGGCGTCGCCGCCGAAGAACACCTGCGGCAGCGTCGACTGGAAAGTGGCCTTGTCGACCAGCGGCACGTCCCACTTGTCGAACTCGATGCCGAGATCGCGCTCGATCCACGGAAAGGCGTTCTCCTGGCCGATGGCGAGGATCACGTCGTCCGCCGGCAGGAACTCCTCGCCGGTGACGCGCTCGGCGGTGATGTTGCCGGCGGCGTCGAGCTCATACTCCATCAGCTCGAACTGCATGCCGGTGAGCCGACCGTTCTCGATCACGAAGGCCCGCGGTGCGCGGTTCACCACGATCTCGACGCTCTCTTCCTCGGCGTCCTCCAGCTCCCACGCCGAAGCCTTGAAGAAGCCGCGCGGCTTGCGCGCCATCACCTTGACGCTCTCGGCGCCGAGCCTGAGGCTGGTGCGGCAGCAGTCCATGGCGGTGTTGCCGACGCCGATGATCAGCACGCGCTTGCCGACCTTGTCGATGTGCCCGAAGGCCACCGACTCCAGCCAGGCGATGCCGATGTGGATGTTGGCAGCGCCCGCCTGCCGTCCAGGGAGGTTGAGCTCCCTGCCCTTCGGGGCGCCCGAGCCGACGAACACCGCATCGAAGCCGCTCGCGAGCAGCGCGCGCATGCTGTCGACGCGGGTGTTGAGGCGCAGATCCACCCCCATGCCGGTGATCATGGCGATCTCCTCGTTCAGCACGGTGTGCGGCAGGCGGAACGAGGGGATATTGGTGCGCATCAGGCCGCCGGGCTCGCCGTACTGCTCGAAGATGGTGACCTCGTAACCGAGCGGCATGAGGTCGTTCGCCACCGTGAGCGAGGCGCAGCCCGCTCCGATGCAGGCGATGCGCTTGCCGTTCTTAATGCGCGGGATCTTCGGCAGCCGTCCGCTCACGTCGTCGCGCTGATCGGCCGCGACGCGCTTCAGGCGGCAGATCGCGACCGGCTTCTGCTCGAGGCGGCCGCGGCGGCAGGCCGGCTCGCAGGGGCGGTCGCAGACGCGCCCGAGAATGCCCGGAAACACGTTCGATTCCCGGTTCACCATGTAGGCGTCGGTGAAGCGGCCCTGAGCGATCAGGCGGATGTATTCAGGGACATCGGTGTGGGCGGGGCAGGCCCACTGGCAATCCACAACTCGATGGTAGTAGTCCGGATGCGAGGTATCGGTTGGTTCCATTCAGTGCTCTTGGCCGCGTGCCTCGAGCCCTCGGTGGTGCCATGAAGGACCGCGAGTATAGAGGCCGTTTGCTGCAGGTTCATCGTCCTGATCGAAGCTTTTTTGCGGCCCCGCGAGGGGCCCTGGCTGTCTATGGTGCAACGCAGCAACGCTCGCGTCCAGCCCCCGCGGGAAGGCCCCTATACTGGTGCGCGCATCATGTCGGAGACCCTCGCCACACAGTTGCGGCTGCGCCGCGCATCCCGCCTGCTGGAGGTGAGCTTCAGCGACGGCAGCCGCTTCGAGCTGCCGTTCGAGTACCTGCGCGTGTACTCCCCGTCCGCGGAAGTGAAGGGTCACGGCCCGGGCCAGGAAGTGCTGGTGCTCGGCAAGGAGAACGTCGGCATCGTGGGCGTCGAGCCGGTCGGGCAGTACGCGGTGAAGCTGGTGTTCGACGACGGGCACGACACGGGCCTCTACACCTGGAAGTACCTGCACGAGCTCGGTCGCGAGCGCCAGGAGAAGTGGGCGCGGTATCTCGAGCGCAAGAGCCAGGCGCAGCGCGCCGCCGCCTCTCACGATCCCAAACGATGAGCGGGCCGGGCATCGCTGCCCGGCCCGCTGCGCACGCCAAGACCCCCTGTAGCGCGCCGATTTTGCGCACCGCTGCGCGGAAAAAGCAACCGCTCGGGCGCATTCCGCGGGGAAAAAACTTCCGCGCCGCGGTGCGCGAGCGCGACGAGTGCGATCGACTAGAATGCGTCTCACCTCCTCCCGCCGTTCGCGACATGGCCGACGAGCACTCCACGGATTTCGGTTTCCAGCGCGTGGCGCGCACGGACAAGGCGCGCCGCGTGCGCGCGGTGTTCGACTCGGTCGCGGACAACTACGACCTGATGAACGACCTGATGTCGGCGGGAGCGCACCGGCTGTGGAAGCGCTTCACGCTCGGCCTGGCGAACCTGCGCCCCGGGCAGCGGGCGCTCGATGTCGCCGGCGGCAGCGGCGATCTGGCCGTCGGGCTCGCCCGCCAGGTCGGTGAGCGCGGACTGGTGGTGTTGAGCGACATCAACGCGGCGATGCTGGCGCGCGGCCGCGACCGGCTCATCGATGCGGGTTGCACCGGCAACGTCGCGACCGTGCAGGCGAACGCCGAGCGGCTGCCGTTCGCGGACGGCAGCTTCGACTGCATCACCATCGGCTTCGGGCTGCGCAACGTCACCGACAAGACGGCCGCGCTCAGCGCCATGCGCCGCGCGCTCAAGCCGGGCGGGCAGCTGCTGGTGCTCGAGTTCTCGCAGCCGCGCGCGCCGGCACTGAAGCGCCTGTACGAGGCCTACTCGTTTCGCGTGCTGCCGTGGCTCGGGCGCGTGGTGGCGCACGACGAGGCGAGCTACCGCTACCTCGCCGAATCGATCCGCATGCACCCGGACGCCGACACGCTGCTCGGCATGCTGCAGGCGGCCGGGCTCGAAGGCTGCCGCTACCACCTGCTGTCCGGCGGCATCGTCGCCGTGCACCGCGGCTACAAGTGCTGACGGCGACCCTCGGGCAGCTGCTCAACCGCGGCCTGCCGCGCTCGCCGCGCGCGCGGCAGCTGTGCGCGCAGCTCGCCGGCAAGAGCGTCGCCATCGTAGTGCGCGACATCGTGCGGCTGCGGGTGGCGAGCGACGGGCTGACGCTCGCGGTGACCAGCGATGCGCTCGGTGCGGATGCCAGCATCGAGGGCGGCCCGCTCGGACTTGCCGCGCTCGGCAGTGAACAGGCGCAGGCGGTGCTGCAACGGGGCGAGGTCACCATCAGCGGCGATGCGGAGCTCGCGCAGAAATTCCGCGAGCTCGCCGCGCTGCTCACTCCCGACGTGGAGGAGGAGCTGTCGCTGCTCACCGGCGACGTGGCGGCGCACCGCCTCGGCACCCTGGCGCGCGGCGGCGGACGCTGGGCGCGCCGCGCGGCGCACACCACCCTCGCCAACCTCGCCGAATACCTGGCGCACGAACGCCGCGACCTGGTGCCGCGCAACGAGGGCGAGCAGTTCCTGCGCGGCGTCGACGCGCTGCGCGAGGGCGTCGACCGGCTGCAGGCGCGCCTCGAGCTGCTGGCGCGCCGCCGCGCTCAACCGTGACGAACGCCGCGCCGTGAAGCTGCGCGTGCTCGTGCGGCTGCTCGAGATCCAGCGCGTGCTGCTCAGGCACGGCCTCGACGACTACGTGCGCGCCACGCACCTGTACCGGCCGTTGCGCTTCCTGTTCTATCTCTCTCCGGGCGTGTGGTTCGAGCGGCGGCGCAGCGCGGCGCGCGGGCAGCGGCTGCGGCTCGCGCTGCAGGAGCTCGGCCCGGTGTTCGTCAAGTTCGGCCAGGCGGTGTCGACGCGACGCGACCTGCTGCCCGCCGACATTGCCGACGAGCTGGCGAAACTGCAGGACCGCGTGCCGCCGTTCCCCGGCGCGACGGCGCGTGCGCTCATCGAGCACTCCTACGGCCGGCCGCTCGCGCAGGTTTTTGCCGAGTTCGACGAGACGCCGCTGGCGGCAGCCTCGATCGCGCAGGTGCACGCCGCGCGGCTGCCCGCCGGTCAGGAGGTGGTGGTCAAGGTGCTGCGGCCGGGGATGCGCGCGGTGATCCAGCGCGACCTGGAGGTGCTGCACGCGCTGGCGGCGCTCGCGCAGCGCTACGCGCGCGAGGCGCGGCGGCTGCGGCCGCGCGAGCTGGTCGACGAGTACCAGAAGACCATCCTCGACGAGCTGGACCTGATGCGCGAAGCGGCCAACGCCTCGCAGCTGAAGCGCAACTTCGCCGGCAGCGAGCTGCTGTATGTGCCGGAGGTGTACTTCGACTACTGCCGCAGCGACGTCATGGTGATGGAGCGCATCCACGGCGTGCCGATCAGCGACCTGGCACGCCTCAAGGCGGCCGGTACCGACATCGCGCAGCTCGCCGAGAACGGCGTGCGCATCTTCTTCACCCAGGTGTTCCGCCACAATTTCTTCCACGCCGACATGCACCCGGGCAACATCTTCGTGCTGATCGACGAGCCGCGCCGGCCGCGCTACGCGGCGGTGGACTTCGGCATCGTCGGCACGCTCGACCCGCGCGACCAGCATTACCTCGCCGAGAATTTCCTCGCGGTGTTCGAGCGTGACTACCGGCGCGTGGCGCAGCTGCACCTCGAGTCCGGCTGGGTGCCCGCCGGCACGCGCCTCGACGAGATGGAGTCCGCGGTGCGCACGGTGTGCGAGCCGATCTTCGACCGGCCGCTGAAGGACATCTCCTTCGGCGCGATCCTGCTGCGGCTGTTCGAGATCGCGCGGCGCTTCGACGTGCAGATCCAGCCGCAGCTCATCCTGCTGCAGAAGACGCTGCTCAACGTCGAGGGCCTGGGGCGCGAGTTGTACCCGGAGCTCGACGTGTGGAAGACCGCGACGCCCATCCTGCGCGAGTGGATGCGCGAGCGCAGCAGCCTGCGCACGCTGGTGAAGGAGCTGCGCGCGCACGCGCCGCAGCTGCTGGACGCGGCGCGCAGCCTGCCGGCGCTGCTGCTGGCGTGGATGCGCCGCACCCAGGACCTGGCGGCTGCGCCGGCGGCGGCGCAAACGCCGGCCGCGGACGCCGCGCCGCCCGCCGAGCCGCCGCGCCGCACCGCGCGCCGCCACGATGCGCTGATCCTCGGGGCGGCAGTACTCAGTGGCGCGTTAGTGTGGCTCGCGGTGGGGCGCAGCCCCGCGTGGGTCGGGTGGACCCTGCTCGCCATTGCGCTGGTGAAGATCACCTACGGCCTGTGGCGCTGAAGCGGTGCAGCGCGCGCTCACGGAAGGCCCGATCGGCACCGGACTGTTCCGGTTTGCGCTGCCCATCCTGTTCGCCAACGTACTGCAGTCGCTCAACGGCTCGGTGAACTCGATCTGGGTGGGCCGCGGCCTGGGCGAGGCGGCGCTCACCGCGACTTCCAATGCCAACACGGTGATGTTCCTGCTGATCGGCGCGGCCTTCGGCGTGGCGCTTGCCGCCACCATTCTCATCGGCCAGTGCATCGGCGCCAACAACATGGCCGAGACCAAGCGCGTGGTCGGCACCAGTGCCACGTTCTTCGCCGCCATCTCGGTGGCGATGGCGATCGCGGGACTCGTCCTGTGCCGACCGCTGTTGATCGCCATGAGCACCCCGCCCGACTCGCTCGAGCTCGCCGTCGCCTACATGCGCGTCATCTTCCTGGCGCTGCCGTTCCTCTACCTGTATGCGTTCGTCATGGCGGTGCTGCGCGGCGCCGGGGATTCGAAGACGCCGTTCTATTTCATGCTGCTGTCGGTCGGCATCGACATCGCGCTCAACCCGGTATTCATCTTCGGCCTGGGTCCGGCGCCGCGCTTAGGGATCGCCGGCTCGGCGCTCGCGACCTTCATCGCGCAGGCGGTGAGTCTTGCGGCTCTCATCCGCCACCTCTACCGGCGGCACCACGTGCTGTGCCTGCACCGCGAGGAGCTGAAGCTCCTCAAGATCGACTGGGCGGTGGCGGCGACGCTGGTGAGGAAGGGCATCCCGATGAGCGCGCAGATGCTGGTGATGTCCCTGAGCGGGGTGCTCATGATCACCCTCGTCAACCGCTTCGGCGTCGATACCACCGCGGCGTTCGGCGCGGCGCTGCAGATCTGGAACTACATCCAGATGCCGGCGTTCGCCGTCGGCATGGCGGTGTCGGCCATGACGGCGCAGAACGTCGGCGCCCGCAAGTGGGATCGGGTGACGCGCATCGCCGGCGTCGGCGTGCTGTACAGCGTGATCCTCACCGGCTCGATCGTGCTCGCCATCGAGCTGCTCGACCGGCACATCTTCGGGCTATTCCTGCCGGCCGCCTCGACCGCGCTGACCATCGCCAGCCACATGAGCCGTATCGTCACGCCCTCGTTCATCTTCTTCGGCGTCACGGTGGCGCTGTTCGGCGTGGTGCGCGCCACCGGCGCGGTCATCGCCCCGCTGGTGGTTCTCACCGTCTCGCTGCTGCTGGTGCGCTACCCGCTGGCGCAGCTGTTCCTCGAGCGCTACCAGGTGGACGCGGTGTGGTGGAGCTTCCCGCTGTCCTCGCTCCTCTCCTGCATCCTGGCGCTGCTTTATTACCGCTTCGGCGGCTGGCGCAGCGCGCACATGCAGCCGGCCGGAACGTAAGCGCCGCGCTCTCTCTCCAATTGCGTATGCCCGGGCGCCGCAGCGGCGGTGCACAATGCGCGTTCCCGGGCAGCACTTTTTGAGGAGAATCGACCTATGCAGACGCGCACGCTCGGCCGCAACGGCCCCACGGTTTCGGCGCTCGGGCTCGGCTGCATGGGCATGAGCGAGTTCTACGGGGCGCACAGCGACGCCGAATCGATCGCGACGCTGCAGCATGCCCTCGACCGCGGCGTCAGCTTCCTCGACACCGCGGATGCCTACGGCCCCTACACCAACGAGGAGCTGGTCGGGCGCGCGCTCAAGGGCCGGCGCGGCCAGGCGTTTCTCGCCACCAAGTTCGGCTTCGTGCGCGATGCGACCGACCCCGCGGCACGCGCGATCGACGGCAGTCCGGCGCACGTGCGCGCGGCCTGCGAGGCGAGCCTGAAGCGCCTGCAGGTCGAGCAGATCGACCTGTACTACCTGCACCGCGTCGATCGCCAGGTGCCGATCGAGGAGACGGTGGGCGCGATGGGAGAGCTGGTGCGCGCGGGCAAAGTGCGCTACCTCGGGCTGTCGGAAGTTGCTCCGCAGACGCTCGAGCGCGCGCAGCGCGTGCACCGCATCACCGCGCTGCAGAGCGAATACTCGCTGTGGACGCGCGACCCGGAGAACGGCGTGCTGGACGCGTGCCGGCGGCTCGACATCGCGCTGGTGCCCTACAGCCCGCTCGGGCGTGGCTTTCTCACCGGCGCCATCCGCACGCCCGCCGACTTCGGGCCCGATGACTACCGCCGCGACGTGCCGCGCTTCCAGGGCGAGAACTTCGCCCGCAACCTGGCGCTGGTCGACAAGGTGAAGGAGCTGGCGCGCGAGAAGGGTTGCACACCGGCGCAGCTGGCGCTCGCCTGGGTGCTGGCGCAGTGGGAACACATCGTGCCGATTCCGGGCACGCGCCGCATCGCCAATCTGGACGAGAACCTGGGCGCGCTCGAGGTCACCTTGGGCAGCAATGACCTCGCGGCGATCGAGGCGGTGTTCCCCGCCGGCGCGGTGGCTGGGGCGCGCTACGCGGAAAACATGATGCGGCTGGTGCGCGGCTGAGCGCACCGCGGCGAACCCCGCGAGCACCCGGAGCGCGGCGTCGCTCACTGCGGAAACTGTAATTCCTGCATCACCGCCTGGAAGCGCGGCTCCTTGCGCAAGGGATCCAGTAGTGGATCGACTTTCGTGTACACCAATCCCGGATCGTGCAGCCGCATGGCCTTCTCCAGCCAGTCCAAAGCGGCTTTGCGGTCACTCCATTGAGCGAAAATTTCGGCGTACTGATACGCGGCTGCATCACCGCCGTCTTGCATGATCTTGGCTAGTACCGCCGCGGCGTCCGCATGACGACCGAGCCTGTCATAGACCAGCGCCCGACACAGCCGATTGCGGAATGACTCTGGTGTCACCTCGCACGAGGATTGGGCCGAAGAGAGATTGCCAGCCAAATAATAGGACAGGCCGCGCAGCGCGTAGGTTTCGGCCGAGTGTTCGGGGTCCGCGGAGATCGCGGCCTGATAGGCCGCGATCGCCTCCTCGTAGCGGCGTGCATATCGCAGCGTGTCACCCAGCGCGCGATGGCTCAACGGATTGAGCGGGTCGAGCGCGACGCCGCGCCGCGCATCGGCGATCGCGGTGTCGGCGTGTCCCAGAAAAGCGGCCAGAAGGCTGCAATCATACAGAACCCAAACGTTGCCTGGACCTAAGGCGAGGGCGCGAACGCACGCCTGATCAGCCGCTGCCAACTTCAGCGATCCCTGCTCGATCCGACCCAAGGCAACGTATCCATCCGCCAGGCTGGGAGCCAGCGCGATGGCACGCTCGGCGTCCGCACGTCCGGCCCCCTGCTGCTGCAGCCAGCCGCGACTGTTGCCCGTGCAGTCCGACGTGAAAAGTGCGCGGTTGGCGTACGCTAAGGCGAAATTGGAGTCGAGCGTTATTGCCTCGCTGAATGCAGCGACAGGAGCTTGGCACTCCATCGGTGTCGTGGCAGCCGCTAGGCGGGCCAGCTTGAGGCCGCGCAGGTACGCATCGAAGGCGGCGGGATTGCGCGTACCGCCGAGTTCGATTTTTGTAGAAACATCGCCGAGCAGCGTGACCTTGAGCGCCTCGGCGACGGCCGTGGCGATCTCGGTCTGCAGCTGCAGCACATCGCCTAAGTCGCGGTCATAGGTCTTCGACCACAGGTGAAAGCCCGTGAGGGCGTTGATGAGCTGCGCAGTGATGCGCACCGTATGGCCGGAACGGCGTACGCTGCCTTCGAGGACGGCCCCGACGTTGAGCTTGTGGGCGATCGTGCCAAGGTCAATGTCCTTTCCCTGGAAGGAGAAAGCCGACGTCCGGGCTGCGACCTGCAGCCCGTTAACCTCAGCCAGGGAATTGAGGAGCTCTTCGGTAAGGCCCTCAGAGAAGTACTCCTGCTCCTTGTCCCCGCTCATGTTGATGAACGGCAGCACCGCAACTGAGTGCGCGGGAGGGCTGAAAGCGGCGACGCTGGCTGCAACGCTCGGGGACGACGCCGCAGGCTTCCAGAACCAGCCCCTGTCGATGGCGAAATACGCTCCCGCCGCCAGGATCAACACGGCGAGCGCCACCGGCAACCCCCTGGTCAGCGCCCAGCCGGCCCGCACTGACGTCCGGTTGGTTCCGCCGGACCCAGCCTGAGATGGCGCGGACACTCGGATCGGCGTCGATGCCTCGGGCGACAACAGACGCTTGACGCGCTCGACGAAGGCGGCGGGCGTCTCGCCTGCCGGCAGGCGCGTCCACTGCACCGCCCGGAAGAGGTCCGGGACTATCGCGTCTCTGTCACCGGTGCTGTCGACGACGATCGGCACAAGGAAGGGTTTTTGCTCCGCCATGTCGTGCGTACGCTCGATGGCGAGCTTCCATTCGCGCCGAAAATACCCTTCGAGCCGCTCCTGTGTGTGCCGGGAAATGATTGGCAGGAACAAAGCGCAGTCGTGGATCTCGCGACGGATCTTTTGGTCCCACAAATCCCCGCCGCGCAGCTCACTCTGATCCAACCAGACTTCGATTCCGGCAGCGCGCAGCGCCTCGCAAACCCTCTGGGCAGCCTGCGCATCCTCTGAGGCGTAACTGAGAAATACGGCGTGAGATGGCTCAGTCACCTGCGGGACTACCTGACGCCGCCGGCGCGGCCGCCGCGCGCGGCTCGATCCACAGCGCGCGCGCCCGGCCGCACAGCTCGCCCTTGCCGTCGAACAGCGCGGTGCCGGCCTCGTGCTTGCGGCCGCTGCCGCTGATGCGCCAGCCCACCACCGTGCAGGATTCGCCGATGTGTACCCGCCGGTCGACGTGTGCGGTGAACTCCGCCAGCAGCAGCATGCGATCATCGGGCGCCACCGCGTAATAGCCCGGGCAATCGAGCGCCGCCGACATGAATTCCGCGCGCACCTTGCCGTCGCCGGCGTCCAGCGAGGTATCGGGCACCCAGGGCGCCGCCACCAAGTCGCGCGCGGCGATCGGACCGGCGAAGATACGCAGGCCATCGCCGCGCAGGCGCTGCGTGCCACACACGAAGCAGCTGGGAAAGCGGTGGTAGCGGAAGCCGGCATAGTGGCGCGAGGCTTCCACGGCTTGCAGGTACTCGGGCGCGCCCGGCGCATCGAGCGCGAGCTGCGCGGGACGCGCCTCGCCGATGACCTGGGTACCGCGGCACACCTGCAGCGCGCCGTCGGCGGCTTCCGCGACGCTGAACTCGGTGTCGAGCGGCGGCGGCACCCTGAGCCGCACGCTCAAGGTGCGAGCGGCGAGCGTCGCGACCATGCCGGCGAAATAGCCGCCGTTGGCGGAGGCCGTCGGTCCGCAGAAGCGCGTGGCGATAGTGAGCGTCTTCATGCCGTCACTCCGCGCAGCGCCGCGAGCCACGCGCCCGGATCCTCGCCGCGCTCGAGCAGCTCCACCAGCGCCGAGCCGATGACCACGCCGTCGACGTGCCCGGCGAGACGCGCCACCTGCGCGCGAGTGCGGATGCCGAAGCCGGCGCACACCGGGAGCTGCGTGCGTGCGCGCACCCGGTCGAGATAAGCGATCACCTCATCGGGCACCGCGACGTTGCGCCCGGTGGTACCGGTCATGGTGACGGCGTACACGAAGCCCTCGCTGGCGGCGCACAGCGCCGCGAGGCGCGCGGGCTCGGTCACGGGGGTCACCATCTGCACGAGTGCCAGCTCGCGTGCACCGAGTGCGGCGCGCAATTCGCTGCTCTCATCCAGCGGCAGGTCGGGCACGATGAAGCCCGCGACCCCGGCCTGCGCGGCGGCATCCGCCAGCGCCCGCACGCCGAAGGCGAGCAGCGGATTCAGGTAGCTCATGAGAAGCAGCGGGGTGCGCAGGCCGCGCAGCGTCGCGAGCTCGGCGAGTATCCACCTGAGGCTCACGCCCTGTGCAAGGGCCGCGAGGCTCGCGCGCTGGATGGTGACGCCGTCGGCCATCGGGTCGGTGAACGGCACGCCGACCTCGATCACGTCGGCGACGGAGGCGAGCGAGCGCAGCTGCTCGCGGAAACGCTCGCGAGCGGGGAAGCCCGCGGTGAGATAGGCGACCAGCGCCGGCTCGCCGCACGCGGCGGCCGCGCGGATCGCGCTGCTGATGTGCTCGCGCGGACTCACGGCGGACCGTCCGCGAGCAGTGTCTGCTGCAGCGTCGACATGTCCTTGTCGCCGCGGCCCGAGAGACACACGAGGATGGTGTGCTTGGGATGCGCGCGCGCCCAGCGCTCGGCGCCGGCGAGGGCATGCGCGCTCTCGAGCGCCGGCAGGATGCCCTCGCACTCGCTCAACTGCCTGACCCCGGCGAGCGCTTCCGCATCGCTCGCCGTCTGGTAGTGCACGCGACCGCAGGCGGCGAGCAGCGCGTGCTCGGGTCCGACCCCCGGATAGTCGAGGCCGGCCGATACCGAGTGCGTCTCCTGTATCTGTCCGTCCTCGTTCTGCAGCAGTATGGAATAGGTACCGTGCAGCACGCCCGGACGGCCGAAGGCCAGCGTCGCGGCGTTGTCGCCGAGCCCGGCGCCGCGCCCGCCGGCCTCGACCCCGATGATCTCGACACCGGCGTCGGCAATGAAGGCGTGGAACGCGCCGATGGAATTCGAGCCACCGCCCACGCAGGCAATGAGCGCATCCGGCAGCCGCCCGGTGGCGGCGAGCAGCTGCGCGCGCGCCTCGCGGCCGATCACCGCCTGCAGCTCGCGCACCAGGTACGGATACGGATGCGGGCCGACCGCTGAGCCGAGGAGATAATAAGTGTCGACCGGGTCCGACACCCAGTCGCGCAGCGCCTCGTCGATCGCGGCCCGCAGCGTGCGGTCGCCGCCGGTCACCGGCACCACCGTGGCGCCGAGCAGCCGCATGCGCCCGACGTTGGGCGCCTGCCGCTGCATGTCGATCTCCCCCATGTACACGGTGCAGGGGAGCCCGAGCCGCGCACACGCCGCGGCGCTGGCGACGCCGTGCTGCCCGGCGCCGGTCTCGGCGACGACGCGCCGTGCGCCAAGGCGCCGTGCGAGCAGCGCCTGTCCGATGGCGTTGTTGATCTTGTGCGCGCCGGTGTGTGCCAGATCCTCGCGCTTGATCCACACGTCCGCGCCCCAGCGCGCGGACAGGCGTGCGGCGAAGGTGAGTGGGGTGGGGCGGCCGACCCAGCTGGTCAGCTGCGCGGTGAGCTCCGCCTGGAAGTCGCGCGCGTGCAGGTGCTCGCGCACGCCGCGCTCGAGCCGCTCGAGCGCCGGGATCAGCGTCTCCGGCACGTAGCGCCCGCCGAAGGGGCCGTAGCGCCCGCGTGCATCGGGGAAGCGACCCGCCACGAGATCCGCGAGCAGGCCCGCGGCGGCGGAAGATTCGACGCTCATGGCAAACCTCCAGTGGCAGATGCAGCGCTCGCAGCGGCCGCCGCAGCAGCCGCTGCACGCACCGCGCTGACGAAGGCGGCGATGCGCTCGATACTCTTCATCCCGGGACGTTCCTCGACGCCGCTCGATACGTCGACGCCGAACGGCGCGACCGCGGCGATCGCGGCGGCGACGTTGCCTGCGTGCAGGCCCCCGGCGAGGATCACTTCGGTGCGGCGCGCGAGCGCGTGCGCCGCCTGCCAGTCGCTCGTCGTGCCGCTGCCGCTCGCGGGACCTTCGAACAGCACGCGCTGCGGCAGCGCCGCGGCGGCGGCTTGCGCCTGGCGCAGCACCGGCAGCCGCCCGAGTGCGGGCGGCAGGCGCAGCGCGGTGAAATCCGCCGCATCGCTCTGCAGCAGGTCGGGGCGAAATACGCTCAGCACCTCGTCGAGCTCGCCCTGGGACGGGTGGCGCATCACCGCCACGCAGCGCGCCCGCCCGCGCGCCGCGCGCGCCAGCGCGACCGCGGCCTGCGGCGTCAGCTGCCGCGGCGAGGCGGCGAATACGAAGCCGAGCGCATCGACGCCGGCGGCGAGCGCCGCGTCCACCGCCGCCGCCGTCGTCAGGCCGCAGATCTTGATCCACATCTCAAGCCTTCCCAAGCACGGCGCGTCCCGCCGCAAGCAGCGAGCCGGCGAGGGTGAGCGGATCCGCCGCGCGCATCAGCGCGCCGCCCACGAGGATGAGCTGGTAACCGGCCGCGGCCACCGCGTGCGCGTCCGCCGCGGTGGCCACGCCGCTTTCGGCGACGTGCGCCAGCTGCGCCGGCAGCAGCGGCGCGAGCTCGAGGAGGCGCTGCGGGCGCACCTCGAGGGTCGCGAGATCACGGCAGTTGACCCCCGCCAGCAGGGTCGCGGGCGCCGCGTGGCTCGCGACCACCTCGTGCATGAGCGCGATGTCGGGCGCATCGAACGCCTCGAGCAGCACGAACAGGCCCTGGGCGTGCGCGCACGCCAGCAGGGAAGCGAGCTCCTCGCGCGTGAGCATGCGCAGGATCACCAGCACGCCGCCGGCGCCTGCGGCACGCGCCTCGAGCACCTGGTAAGGGTCGACCAGGAAATCCTTGCGCAGCGCGGGCACCGCGAGCGGCGCGAGCGTGCGCGCCGCGGCCGCCAGGTGCGCGAGCGAGCCGTCGAAACGCTCGGGCTCGGTGAGCACCGAGACGGCGGCCGCTCCGGCGCGTGCATAGGCCGTCACCTGCCGCGGCACGTCCACATCGGCGGTGGCGAGGCGCCCGGCGGCCGGCGAGCGCAGTTTCAGCTCTGCGATGAGATCGAAGCCGCGCGGGTCGCGGCGCAACGCCGGCGGCGCGGGCAGCTGCCGGCAGCTCTGCGCGAGCGCGCTGTCGTCGAGCTGCGCGCGCGCGGCGCGCACGCGGGCGCGGCTGGCCGCGGCCATTTCCGCGAGAAACTCACCGCTCAAGCGTCACCTGCCTGCGCCGCGCGCGGGCGCACTGCTGCGAGCCCCGCGAGTACGCGGCGCGCGGCCCCGTCGTCGATGGCCGCGGCGGCGCGCGCCATCCCCTCGAGCGGATCGTGCACCACGCCTGCGACCTCGAGAGCGAGCGCGGTGCCGAGCAGCAGGCAGTCGCGGTGCGCGCCGCGATCCTCGCCCGCGAGCACCGCGCGCAGCGCGCGCGCGTTGTGCGCCGCGTCCGCACCGGCCAGCTCGCCGGCGGTGCACAGGCGCAGCCCGTAATCGGCCGGCGTGCGCACCGCCACGTCCACGCGCCCCGGGCGCACGTCGAACACCGTGAAGGGACCAAGCGGCGTCGGCTCGTCCCAGCCGTGTGCGCCGTGAATCACGAAGGTGCGCTCGATCGGCAGTCCGCTGAAGGTGTCGGCCATGAGGCGCGCGACCTCGAGGCTGAAGGCGCCGACCAGGTGCAGGGGCGGCTGCGCCGGGTTCACCAGCGGACCCAGGATATTGAACACCGTGCGTACACCGAGCGCCGCGCGGACGGGCGCGACGCGCGCGGTGGCCGGGTGATAGTGCGGCGCGAACAGGTAGGTGAACCCGGTGGCGGCGAGGCAGGCGGCGGCCGCCGGCGGATCGAGCGGCACGTCGAGCCCGAGCGCCTGCAGCACGTCGGCGCTGCCGCAGCGGCTGGAGACCGAGCGGTTGCCGTGCTTCACCACCGGCATGCCGCAGGCGGCGGTGAGCAGCGCCGTGCCGGTGGAGATGTTGTAGCTGCCGGAAAGATCGCCGCCGGTGCCGACGATGTCGATCGCGCGCAGCGACGGCAGTCCGGTGGGCAGCGCCACGCGGCGCATCGCCTGCGCCAGACCCCGCAGCTCATCGGCCACCACGCCCTTGGCGGCGAGCGCGGCGAGCAGCGCTCCGGCCATTGCCGGCGGGGTCGCCGCGTCGGTGAGTGTTGCCAGCAGCGATTCGGCCTGTGCCTGCGACAGGTCGCGCCGCTCGAGCAGCTGCGCGAGCAGCTCACGCGGCGCTGACATCGCGCGCTCCCGCAGCGGCCCGCTCGCCGCTGGTGTATTGCAGGAAGTTGCCGAGCAGCTGCGGCCCCTGCGGGGTCAGGATGCTCTCCGGGTGGAACTGCACGCCCTCGATGGTGAAGGCGCGGTGGCGCACCGCCATGATCTCCCCTTCCGCGGTTTGCGCGCTCACCTGCAGCTGCGGAGGCAGGCTCTCCGGGGCGGCGATCAGCGAGTGATAGCGGCCCACTTCGCACGGCTGCGGCAGGCCTGCGAACAGCGTGCCGCCGTCGTGGTGCAGCTGCGAGGTCTTGCCGTGCATCAGGCGCGCGGCGCGCACCACGCGGCCGCCGAACACCTCGACGATCGACTGGTGGCCGAGGCACACGCCGAGCACCGGGATGTGGCCGGCGAAGGCGCGGATCATGTCCATGGACACGCCGGCATCGTACGGCGTACCCGGCCCCGGCGAGATGCACAGGTGCGAGGGCGCCAGCTGGCGCGCCTGCTGCGGGGTGAGCGCGTCGTTGCGGTAGACCTGGACTTCCGCGCCCAGCACCAGGAAGGCCTGCACCAGGTTGTAGGTGAAGGAGTCGTAGTTGTCGATGAGCAGCAACTGCGGTTTCACAGGCCCTCCCCGGCGAGCTCCAGCGCGCGCGCCATCGCCGCGCTCTTGGCCAGCACTTCCTCGTGCTCGGTTTGCGGCACGCTGTCGGCGACGATGCCGGCGCCGGCCTGGTAGCTGTACTCATCGCCGCTGAACACCAGCGTGCGGATGGTGATGGCGTGATCCATGTCGCCGCGCGCACCGAAGTAGCCAACGGTGCCGCCGTACAGGCCACGGCTCACCGGCTCGAGCTCGTCGATGATCTGCATGGCGCGCACCTTGGGCGCGCCGACCAGGGTGCCGGCGGGGAACGCCGCGGCGAACAGGTCGAAGGCGTCGCGTCCGTCGGCGAGCTCGCCGTGCACGCCGCTCACGATGTGCATGACATGGCTGTAGCGCTCGATGCAGCGGTACGGGTCGACGCGCACGCTGCCGGCGCGCGCCACGCGCCCGAGGTCGTTGCGTGCCAGGTCCACCAGCATCACGTGCTCGGCGTTCTCCTTGGGATCGGCGAGCAGCTCCGCCGCGCGCGCCCCGTCGGCGGCGGCATCCGCGCCGCGCGGCCGCGTGCCGGCGATGGGACGCAGCTGCGCGTGGCCGGCGCTCAGCTTCACCAGCGCCTCGGGCGAGGAGCCGACGACCGTCACGTCGCCGAGCGCGCAGTAATACATGTAAGGCGAGGGGTTGATGAGCCGCAGCGCGCGGTACGCCTGGAAGGGGTCGAGCTGGTGGCGGCCGGCGAAGCGGCTGGCGAGTACCAGCTGGTAGACGTCACCCGCGGCGATGTACTCCTGCACGCGCCGTACGCCTGCGAGGTAGTCGGCGCGCGCGAAGGCGGCGCGCGGCGGCGCATAGCTGCCGGCGCGGCGCACTTCCGGCAGCGCGCCGCGCAAGGCCCGCACTACTTCGGCGCGCAGCGCGCGCCGCTCACTTTCCGAGCCGGCATGCAGCAGCGCGATGCCGCGCGTCAGGTGATCGAACACCAGCATGGAGCGCGGCGCGACGTAGTGCAGCGCCGGCACGCCCGCGTCGCCGGCGCTGCGCGCCGTGAGGCGCTCGAAGTGGCGCACCACGTCGTAGGCGGCGAAGCCGACCAGGCCGCCGGCGAGCGGCACGCCGGGGATCTCCGGCTGCGGCCGCGGCGCGGCGGCGAGCGCGGCGCGCAGCTGCGCGAGCAGCTCGGCGGCGTTCGCCGGCGGCGCGTGCCGCTGCCCGTCGATCAGGAACCCGGCGGCATCGAGACGCACTTCCAGTCCCTCGCCGAAGCCGATGAACGAGTAGCGTGCCAGGCGCTCGCCGCCCTCGACGCTCTCCAGCAGGAAGCGCGGCCCGAAGGCAGCGAGCTTCATGAACGCCGACACCGGGGTGTCGAGATCGCCGGTAATGTCGAAAGCGGACTGCAACTGGCTACGCTCCGAAACTTCAAGGCAACAAAAAACCCATCCCGGGTCATCCGGAGATGGGTTTGCGGTTGAGTAGCAGGAATCTTTAAATCAACAGCCGACCGTCAGCCCACTCCGTTATGAAGTGCGCCACCACCACGGACGCGATGTGCTGACAGTATGCCGGGACATGCTGCAGCGAGTATCGCCGGGGCGCGTTCACGAGGTCAAGCCGTGCGCCGGTGCGACCGCCTGGCCGATCAACGCCCAGGCCGCCGGCGGCTCATTTCAGGCACACCGCCTCGACGTTGTTGCCGTCCGGATCGAACAGGAACGCCGCGTAATAACTCGGGCTATAGTCCTGACGCACGCCCGGCGCGCCGTTGTCGCGGCCGCGCGCCTTGAGTCCGTCGCGGTAGAACCCGTCGACGGCGGCACGGCTGGGCGCGATGAATGCCAGGTGCACCAGGGAATGCGCCAGCTTCGCATCGGCGTAGAGCCACAGCGAGTAACTACCGTCGGCACCAAAGGCGGCGGTCGACTCATCCTGCGAGATGACCTCGTAGCTGAGCGGGCTGAGCGCGCTGCCGTAGAAGCGCACGCTCGCGTCCAGATCCCTAACCTTCAAGCCGACGTGATCGAACATGACATCCTCCTTGGCCTTACCGTCGATGCTACGCGCTTTCCGCTAGAATGCGCTCCCGCGCGGCGCGCTGCAGGAGTGGCTGGTGAGCTTCAAAGAACTGCTGGAGAGCTGGCGCGAAGGCGCGGCCGTGCCGCGCGCGGCCCAGAGCTACGCGGTGCGCCTGCCGGTGGATGCCGCCGCCCGCCTGGCGGCGCTCGCCGACCTGTTTCCCGGGCGCAGCACCGAGCAGCTGATCAGCGAGCTGCTGGCCGTGGCGCTCAACGAAGTGGCGGCGGTGATGCCGTACGTAGCGGGCAAGCGCGTCATCTCGACCGACGAGCAGGGCGACCCGCTGTACGAGGACGTCGGGCTGACGCCGCGCTTCATGGACCTGGCCCGCGGCCATCGCCGCGCGCTCGAGGCGGCCACGCGCGCCGCTCCGCGGCGGCACAGCGCGCCGCGCAGCCAGTCGCCGCGCAGCCAGTCGCCGCGCAGCAAGTCGCCGCGCGTGCGCGGCCGGAAGTGACGTATGCCATCGTTCGATGCCGTTTCGGAGCTCAACTCCCACGAAGTGGCCAACGCCGTCGACCAGGCGGGCCGCGAGCTGTCGCAGCGCTTCGATTTCAAGGACACCGGAGCGAGCTTCGAGCTCAACGAGTTCACCATCACGCTGCGCGCGCAGGTGGACTTTCAGCTCAAGCAGATGCTGGAGATACTCAAGCTGCGGCTCGCCAAGCGCGGCGTCGACCTGATATGCCTCGAGGTGAAGGAGCCGCAGACGACGCTCTCGGCCGCGCACCAGGAGGTGGTGTTGCGGCATGGCATCGACGCGGACACCGGCAAGAAGATCGCGCGCCTGGTCAAGGACTCCAAGCTCAAGGTGCAGGCGGGCCTCATGGGCGACAAGGTGCGCATCAGCGGCAAGCAGCGCGACGAGCTGCAGGCGGCCATCGCGCTGCTCAAGGGCGCGAAGCTCGAAGTGGCGCTGCAGTTCACTAACTTCCGCGACTGAGGCGCGCGATCGTGCGGCACAGCTGCTCGGTGGCGTCGATGACGCTCGGACCCAGGCGGCTGAGTCCCTGATCCTCGAAACCCACGACGCGGCCGCCGCGCACCGCGGCGAGGCTGCCGAAGCGCTGCCAGTCGGCCACCCAGGCGGCACTTTCCCCCGACGGCGCAACGGCGAGGATGATGTCGGGATTGCGCGCGATGATCGCTTCGGTGTCGACCAGCGGCGCGGGCTCGGGCAGATCCGCGAACACATTGCGCGCGCCGCACAGCGCCAGCGCATCGCTCATGAGATGCCTGCCGCCGATGGTATAGACCGGGCGGTTCCAGACCTGCAACAGCACCGTGGGACGCCGGCCCGCGCCGCCCGCGCCGGCGCCGTAAGTGCGCCCGAGGGCGGCGAGGCGCCGCTCGAGGCCCTGCGCGGCACCCTCGGCCACCGCCTGCGTGCCGGCCAGCACGCCGAGCCGCCGCAGCGCGTCCGGCAGCTCGGCGAGGCGCACGACCTGCTGCTGATAGAGAGGTATGCCGAGGGAGGCGATCTTGGCACGCTGCGCGGGATTACCACCGGCGGGCCAGGCGATCACCACGTCGGGCTGGAGGGCGACCACGCGCTCCATGTCGATCGTCGCCGCGTCGCCGATGCGGGGCACGGCGCGCGCCGCCGCGGGCTCGTCGGAATACTCGACGGTGGCGATCACCTGGTCGCCCGCGCCGGCGGCGAACAGCATCTCCGTCGCACCCGGAGCAAGGCTCACGATCCGCAGCGGTGGGGCACGCACCTGTACCGTTCGGCCGAGGTCGTCCGTGACGGCGCGGGACGCGGCCGGCGCCGCCGCGGCCGTGCCGGCTGCCAGCGCCGCGAGCCCCACGAGCGCCCCCAGGGCGATGAGTCTGTTGATCGACAAGCGCTGTCCGCCGCCACGAAGCTCCGGCGCGCATCATGACACGATCATGGCTCTCGTCCGCGCACGGCACGCTGCGCTGAAGCGCAGGAGCGCTCAGCCCGTCACAGCATCGCGGTGGTGAGCAACCCTGCGATGAGCCGCTCGACCTCGGTCAGCAGGTAGGGCTTGGTGAGAAAGCGCGCGCTGCCCGCGGCGAGCAGTGCCGCGTCCTGCGGAGCCGCGGACGTCAACAGCACCGGAACCGCCGGCTGCTGCGCCACCCAGCGTGCCAGGCCGTGCCCGTCGAGGCCGCCCGGCATGTAGACATCGGAGAACACCAGGTCGACCCGCGTGCCGGAGCCCAGCGCGCTGATCGCCTCGCCAGCGGTCGCTGCCTCGATGACGCTGTAGCCCGCTTCGCGCAGGTACAGCGCCGCCGTGCAGCGTGTCAGGAAATGATCCTCGACGATCAGCACGACCGGCGTGTGCCGCCGCACCGCATGTTGTTTCGGCTGCTGCCCGTTCACGGTCCGTCCCTGGTCCTGCGAGGCACACCGCTGGCGCGATCTCTCGTCGCGCTGCGCGCTTTCCGCGCGCGAGCATAACACCAACACTTGCTGTGCGCCGCGCCGCGAGCCGGGGCGCAGACTTTGCCGCAGCGCCGCGGCCGCGCGCCGCTAACGCCCGCGGTCCTGGGGATATTCGCAGGGAAACACCACGCGGAAGGTAGTGCCCTCGCCCGGTGCGGTCTCGAGCTCGAGGCTCGCATCGAGCAGCTCGCACAGCCGCTTCACGATCGACAGCCCAATGCCTTCGCCGCCAGCGTTGCGGGCAGCGACCGACGACTGCGACCGCAGCGTCGGCGCAGGCGCCGCAGAGGGCGCGCTGCCGCGATCTTCCGCCTCGTGCGCCTCGGCAGTGGCGTGTTGCAGCGCGCGCTCGAGCGGGGCCGCAGGTGAGTCGTGCTGAAAGCCCGGCCCGGTGTCGAGCACGCACAGCAGCCACTGGTTCACGCCGGACACCGTGCGCGCGGCCCACTGCACCCGCACCCCGCCGCGCTCGGTGACCCCGAGCGCGTTGAGAAGCAGGTTCTGGGCGATACGCTGCACCTTGACCGCATCGCCCTCGACGGCGAGGGTCTGCGGCCCTTCCGCCGTGAGGAACAGGTTGCGCTGCGTCGCGAGCGGCCGCAGGTTCTCGCAGTATTCGCGCAGCAGCGTCGCAGCATCGAACGGCGCCGTGTGCCGCTGTTCCTGGCCCGCCTCGAGCCTGCCCAGGTCGATGAGGTCGCTCAACAGCGCGCGCAGCGACTCCACCGAGCGCTGCAGCAGCTGCGAGGTGCCGCTGCGACTCGCCTCGGCACCGTCGGCCGCGAGCAGCGAGGCGGCGTTGCTGATCACGCCGACCGTGCCGCGCAGATCGTGCGCCGCCTCGCGCCAGGTCTCGGCGCGCTGCCGCTCGAGCGCCTGTACCTGCCGCAGCGCCCCTTCGAGCTCACGCACGCGGCTGGCGGCTTCGGTCTGCTGCAGCCGCTCGTAGCTCGCGGCGCTGGCACAAACCCCCTCGCCGCACAACCGCACCAGCGCGCGGCGCGCGATCGACATCACCTCGGCGTCGAGCTCGGGGTGGGCCTGGGCGTAGTCCTCCAGCTCGCAGAGCGCGCAGTAGTGCAGGTGCGCCCATTCGCGAATAGTCTCGCGCTGGTGGTAGCCCTGCTGCCAGCGATGCAGCCCGTGCTCTTCGGCACCCTGCTTCTGCTGCTCGAACGCGATCTGCTTCTCGAGCGGATGCACGGCCTGCAGCCGCCACTCGAACGCCTCGAGCACCTGCGGAATGTGATCGTTGAACTGCGCGCGCGACAGGCCGCCCGAGGTGGTGAGCTCGGGGTCGAGTTCGACCGAGTGCTGCCAGGCGGCGAGGATCGCGGCGCGCCGCGCCGCCAGGTGCTGTGCCAAGGCGGCGAGCGCAACCTTGATAGGAGTCGAATCCGGCATCAGTGCACTGGCAAATCGCGATCCAGAGGGAGGCGACTATACCCCCTCCGGCGCGTGCCGCGCAGCGCGCGCGGCCGCCTGGCCGGTGCGGCGATGTTCGCGGCGGCCGCCGCCGAGCGCCCCGGCGCGGGTCAGGCGGCAGCGCGCTCGCGGTGCTCGCCGGCGGCGCTTTCCAACACGCGCGCCACCGCGTGCACCGTGGCGGCGATGCGCACCGCGCTCTGCACCGCCTCGCGCGTCAGCCCGTGCTGGCGCAGCTGCCGCTCATGCGAGGCCACGCAGGTGCCGCAACCGTTGATCGCCGACACCGCGAGCGCCAGCAGCTCGAAATCCGCCTTGGCGATGCCGGGTGTGCCGATGACGTTCATACGCAGCCGCGCCGGCAGCTTCGCGTACTCCTCGTCCTCCACCAGGTGCAGGAAGCGGTAGTAGACATTGTTCATAGCCATCACCGCCGCGGCGGCGTGCGCCGCGGTCACGTGCGCGGCGTCCAGGTGCTGCACGGCGAGGGTTTGCAGGTCGCGGCTGAAGGCGGCGTTGCGCGAGGCGCTCGCCGCGGCGAGCGCCACCGCCCAGATCTGCCGCTCCGTCAGCCCGGGCGCGCCGGCGGCGGTGAGCACCGTGCCGAGATTCAACTGCAGGTCGCGCGCGTAGCCGGGCAGCGAGTCGCGAATGCTCTCGAGGGTTGTCATGTCAGGCCGCCTTCAGGGTCTCATCGCCCTTTTGCCAGTTGCACGGGCATAGCTCGTCGGTCTGCAGGGCGTCGAGCACGCGCAGCACCTCTTCGGGGCTGCGACCGACGTTCAGGTCGGTGACGTATACGAAGCGGATCACGCCCTGCGGATCGACGATGAAGGTAGCCCGCTGCGCGACACCGGCCTCAGGGTCGAGGATGCCGAGCGCGCCGGCGAGCTCGCGCTTCACGTCCGCGAGCATCGGGAACGGCAGGCCGCGCAGCTCCTGCTTGTCGCGCCGCCAGGCGAGGTGCACGTACTCGCTGTCGATGCTCACCCCGAGTAGCTGCGCATCGCGCGCACGGAACTCCTTGTCCAGGCGGCCGAACGCGGCGATCTCGGTGGGGCACACGAAGGTAAAGTCCTTGGGCCAGAAGAACACCACCTGCCACTTGCCGGGGAAGCTCTCGTGAGTGAAGGACTGGAACGCACTGGCGGTGTCGCTGGAGACGACGCCCGTGAGCGCGAACTGCGGAAAACGCTGACCGACGGTCGACATGCTCTCTACTCCTCTTAAAGGCTCGTGCGCCTGAAGGCCCCCGGGGGCGGCCGTGGGCGCGGCATGCAGGCATGATGGGGGCGCCGCTGCTATCATTCCAATCGATTGATTTGATCTTTCCGATAGACGCCATATATCTGATCACGTGGAGCTCAAGCTCAAGGACCTGCGCTATCTCGTGGCGGTGGCGGACCTGCGCCACTTCGGCCGCGCCGCGGCGCGCTGCTTCGTCAGCCAGCCGACGCTGTCAGCGCAGCTGAAGAAACTGGAGCAGTCGCTCGGCGTGCAGCTGATCGAGCGCGCGCCCCACAATGTGTCGCTCACCCCCGCGGGGGAAGAGATCGTGGCGCGCGCGCGGCGCATCATCGAGGCGAGCGACGAGGTGGTGACCCTGGCGCGCACACAGCGCGATCCGCTCGGCGGGCGGCTGCGCGTGGCGCTGCTGCCGACCATCGGGCCGTACCTGCTGCCGCGCATCGCGCCGCTGATCCGCCGCACCCTGCCGCGTCTGCAACTGCAGCTCTACGAGTACCAGACCGCCGCGATGCTCGAGAAGCTGCGCGCCGGGGAGCTCGACGTCGGCATCCTCGCGCTGCCGGTCGAGCTCAGCGGACTCGAGGCGCGCGAGCTGTACCGCGAAGCGTTCCTGGTGGCCCTCCCCGAGCGCCACCCGCTCGCCGCGCACGCCACGGTGCGCGTGGCGGACCTCAAGGGCGAGACCCTGCTGCTGCTCGAGGACGGTCACTGCCTGCGCGATCAGGCGCTGGAGGTGTGCAGCCGCGTCGGGGTGCGCGAGCAGCAGGATTTTCGCGCCACGAGCCTCGAGACGCTGCGGCAGATGGTGGCCACGGGCGCCGGCGTCACGCTGCTGCCGGAGCTGGCCGGCCGCGGCGCCTACCGCGCCGCCCGCGGCGTGGCACTGCGCCCGTTCGCCAAGCCTGCCCCGGTGCGCCACGTGGGCGCAGTGTGGCGCAAGAGCAGCGCGCGGCGCGCGGCCATCGAGGCGCTCGGCACGGTGATCGCGGAACACGCGCAGTGAGCGCGCCGGCCGCGACCGCGGCGCCACCGCAGCCGGTGAGCTTCGCGGCGTGCGACGGACGCTTGCTCGCCGGGCTGCTGCTCGCGGCGGGGAGTCCGCGCGGGGCGCTGCTGGTGAACGGCGCGACCGGATTCAGGCGAGAGTTCTACCTCAAGTTCGCCGCCTACTGCGCCGCACGCGGTTACCACACGCTGGTATACGACTATCGCGGCATCGGCGCCTCGGCGGGCGCGCCGCTCGCGGCCGATGCGGCGCGCATGAGCGACTGGGGGCGGCTCGACATGCCGGCGGCGCTCGACGCGCTCGCGACGCGCGCGCGCGGTCTGCCGCTGGCGACGCTCGGGCACAGCGTCGGTGGACAGCTGCTCGGCTGCATGCACAACCAGGGGCGTGCGCGCGCGCACGTGATGATCGCGACCTCGACCGGCTACTGGCGGCGCCAGCGCGTGCCGTTTCGCTACCAGGCGCTGTTGTTCTGGAAGGTCTACGGGCCGCTGATGCTCGCGCGGCGCGGCTACGTGCCGCGCGGCGTGCTGTGGACGGGCGACTCGCTGCCGCGCGGGGTGTTCCTGCAGTGGCGGCGCTGGTGCCTCGACCCCGCGCCGTTCGGCTCGCAGCTCGACGCGGACCTGCACGACGCGGAATTCGCCGCGGTGCGCACCCCGCTGCTCGCCTGGGGCTTCAGCGACGACCCGATCGCGACGCCTGCGGCCATCGAGGCGCTGCTAGCGAGTTACCCCAACGCGCCGATCGAGCGGCGCTGCACCCAGCCGCGGCAGCTCGGCGTACGCCGCATCGGCCATCACGGCTTCTTCGCCGAACGTCACCGCGACTCGCTGTGGCGCGCAGCACTCGACTGGATCGATGCGCGCTGTGCTTAGCGCGCGTCGGCCGCCCCAGCGGGCGCCGCCCCCGCGGGCGCTGCCGCCGTGCGTACGCGGCGCGCGAGCGCGATAGCCGCGAGCACCACCACGCCGCCGGCGATCTGCAGCGGCGCCAGGCGCTCGTGCAGCAGCCACCAGGCGTAGGCGGCCGCGGCGAGCACCTGCGCGTACAGGCCCACCGCGCCGAAGGTTGCCGGCAGCTGGGCAAGCGCATAGGCGATCAGGCTCTGGCCGAGCACCTGCGCCGAGAGCGCGCAGCCGACGAGCAGCCACCAGCCGTGCGCGCTGTCGGGCAGGAACTTCTGGGTCAGTGCCAGCGGCAGGAGCAGCACGCTGAACACCAGCGTCGTGGTGAACATGACGATACCGGTGCCGTGGCGTACGCGCAGCCGCGACACCGACAGGATGTACGCCGCGTAGAAGCACGCGGTGCCCAGGCCGAGTGCATCCCCGAGCAGCGCGTGCCCGCCGCCACCGAGCTTGGGGGCGAGTATCAGCAGCATGCCGGCGAAAGCGGCGGCCAGCGCCAGCAGAAACCCGAGCCGCGGCTTCTCGCCCCACCAGCCCCACGCGAACAGCGTGACCAGGATCGGTGCGCAGTTCGCCTCGAGCGTCGAGGCGGCGATCGAGGTGAGCAGCAGCGAGGAGTGCCACAGCGCCAGATCTCCGGCGAAGAACACCCCGGCCCAGAAGAACTGCGGATCGCGCAGGCTGGCGGGTGCGCGGCCGGCGGCGCGCGTAGCGCGCCGCTCGAGCAGCGCCCACAGCGCGAGCGGTGGCAGCGCGAGACAGCCGCGCCAGAAAGCGGTCGCGGTCGGCCCGGTCTCCGACAGGCGCACGAAGATGCCCGAGCTGCCGATCGCGAGCGCGCCGGCCAGCAGCGCCAGCAGGGCGGTGAGCTCCGAGCGGCGGGTGTGGTCCGGCATGCGCGGCTAGTCTGGCATAATTGCCGCGCATTCCTGCGCGCCCGCGAGGACCCCATGCGATCGACCGCCGCGCTCCTTGCCGCCTGCCTCGTGACGCTCGGTGCCGCCGCGCACGCCCAGGCCGGCGCGCTCAGCGCCCAGGAGGCGTGGATCCGCGCCGTCCCCGGCAGCGACGTGGCCGCCGCCTACCTGACGCTGCACAACGCCGGCACGCAGCCGGTGGTGGTGGTGGGCGTGCGCTCGCCGGCAGCCGGCATGGCCATGATTCACGAGACCGCACTCCTCGGCGGCAAATCCACCATGCGGCCGCACGAGCGGCTGCGCGTCGGCGCCGGCGAGACGGTGCGGCTCGCTCCGGGCGGACTGCACATCATGCTGCAGATGCTGAACCGCACCCTGGCGCCCGACGATGAGGTGCCGCTGGTGCTGCTGCTCGAGGGCGGCGGCAGCGTCGAAGTCATCGCGCGCGTGCGGCCGCTCGGCGAGGAGTAGCGCGATCTCCAACGATTCACCGCGTGATCACATCACGCCTTACGATCGCTTCGCCTGGAGCGACAGCGAGATTGAAGCGGCGCTCGCCAGCGGCATGCAACAACGTGAACTGCGCGCCTACTTCGGCGCCGCCGAGTACCGCGTGCTGGCGCGCCTCGCGCGGCGGGCGCACGCGGTGCCGGTCGCGGCGCGCGCGCTGCACGTCATCGTCGTGCCGGGCATCATGGGCTCGCAGCTCGGACTGCGCCGCCCGCCGCCGCTGCCCCCGGACATCGTGTGGCTCGATCCGCTCGACATCCAGCTCGGGCGGCTCGCAGCGCTCGCGGTGCCCGGCGCGCCCATCGTGCCGCTCGGCGTGGTGTTGTTCTCGTACCTGCGGCTCAAGCTGTTCCTGCGCACGCACGGCTTCGCGGTGCAGTTCCACGACTACGACTGGCGGCTGCCGGTGGCGACTTCCGGCAGCGCACTCGCGGCGCGACTGCGCGCCATGGCCCCGACGCGCGTGGCGCTGGTGGCGCACAGCATGGGGGGACTGGTGAGCCGCGCCGCGCTCGCCCTGCCGGGCACGCAGCACGTCGAGCGGGTGGTGCTGCTCGGCGCACCGAACAGCGGCTCGTTCGCAGCGGTGCAGGCGCTGCGCGGCACGTACGCCGTGGTGCGCAAGGTCGCGCGCCTGGCGCTGCAGGCGTCGGCGGAGCAGCTCGCCGGCGAGACCTTCAGCACTTTTCCGAGCCTGTACGACCTGCTGCCCTGGGGAGCGTGCGCCGGACGCCTCGACCTGTTCGCGGCAAACGCCTGGCCGCGCGGCGGACCGCAGCCGCGCGCCGCGCTGCTGCGCGCAGCGCGCGCGGCGCATGCGCTACTGGCGCCCGCCGATGCTCGCTTCACGGTCATCGCCGGCGTCGGCCAGGAGACCGTGACCGCGGTGACGCGCCGCGGCGATGACTTCCTCTATACGCTCACGCGCCATGGCGACGGCACCGTGCCGCTGGCAAGCGCGCAGCTGCCCGGCGCGGCGAGCGCCTACGCCCGCACCGCGCACAGCGAGCTGACGCGCGACCCGCTGGTCGCCGCCGCGGTGGTCGACCTGCTGCGCCACGGCGCGACCACCCGGCTGCCGCGCGAATGGCGCAGCAGCAGCCGCGCCCGCACCCAGGTGAGCGACCGGCGGCTGCGGGCCAGCCACGCGCACAAGGTGAACTGGGCCGCGCTGACACCGGAGGAGCGCCGGGTGTTTCTCGAGAACCTGAACGAGCCGCCGCGCTTCCCGCTGCGAGTGCCGCGCGCGGCGCGCCGTGCACGCCGCCGCCCGCGCGGGCGCCAATAGCCGCGCGTTGCGCCCTGGCCGCGCGAGGCGGCTTCAGGCGAACAGCTGGGCGATCGCCTCGCGCTGGCGCGCATCGGGCAGCCGGCCGCGGCCGCCGGCCAGGTTGTCCTCAAGGTGCTCGAGCTTGCCGGTCGCCGGAATGATGCAGGTCACCGCCGGGTGCGAGGCGATGAATTTGAGCGCGAGCTGGCCGAAGCTGGTGGCATCCACCTCGGCCGCCCAGGCGGGCAGCGCCTTGCCGCGCACCGCCTGAAACAGCGCGCCGTCCTCGAACGGCCGGTTGATCAGCACCGCGACGCCGCGCTCCGCGGCGAGCGGCAGCAGGCGCTTCTCGGCGGCGCGCGTCAGCGGCGAATAGTTGAACTGCACGAAATCGAGCTTCTCACTCGAGAGCACCCGCGCGAGGTCGGCGTGGGCGCTCACCGTGTAGTGGGTCACGCCCACGTAGCGCACGCGTCCGGCCGCCTTCCATGCGTACAGCGTCTTGAGCTGCGTGTCCAGATCGAGCAGGTTGTGCACCTGGATGAGATCGAGCCGCGCTGTCTTCAGCAGCTGCGCCGAGCGGCTCATCTGCTCGATGCCCGCTCGCTCGCTGCGCGTCCACACCTTGGTGGCGAGAAACGCGCGCGCGTGCATCTCGTCCGTCAGCAGCTCGCCGAGCACCCCCTCGGCGGTGGTGTACATCGGCGAGGTGTCGATGAGGCGCGCGCCGGCGGCGAAGAACCTCTCGAGCACCTGCAGCAGGGGTGCGCGCGCGGACGGATCCGTAGCCACTTCGAAGGGACCGGAGGTGCCGAGTCCGATCAGCGGCAGCTCCTCGCCGCTCGCCGGAATCCGGCGCCGGATGAGCCCGGCGGCAGCGTCAGCCGCCACGTGCGCAGACCAGCCGGCGCCCGCCATCAGGCCGGCTCCTGCGGCGAGCAGCGTGCGCCGCTTCATGCGCCGTGCGACTCACAGCAGCGCGGCGTCGGTGTCGGCGACGCTCGCGCCCCCTGCCTCGACGATGCGCGCGAGCGCCAGCGCGTTCGGCAGCACCTGCGCGGCGTAGAACGCCGCGGTGCGGATCTTGGCGCTGTAGAACTCGCGCTCCGCGCCGCTGCTTTTGGCCGCCGCCAGCGCCGCGGACTTGGCGAGCAGCCAGCCGCCGGCGACGTAGCCACACAGCTTCAGATAAGGCACCGACACCGCCATGCCGGCCTCGAGGCGCGTGGCGAGCGTGCCGAGCAGCGCCTGCGTCGACTGGCGCAGCAGCCGCACCGCAGCGAGCGCCGCCGCCGCGGTCCCGGCCACGGCCGCATCGGCCGACCCGAGCCCGGCGAGCTCGCGCTCCATGTCATCGAGCAGCGCTGCCATGGCGACGCCGCGGTCACGGGCAAGCTTGCGGCCGATGAGATCGTTCGACTGGATGCCGGTCGTTCCCTCGTAGATGGTGGTGATGCGCACATCGCGCACGTACTGCGCCGCACCGGTCTCCTCGATGTAACCCATGCCGCCGTGCACCTGCACGCCGATGGCCGCCACTTCGTTGCCGATCTCGGTGCACCAGCCCTTGACGATCGGTGTCAGCAGCTCGCCGCGCGCCTGCGCGGCGCGCCGCCCGCCCTCGGGCCCGTACTGCGCCAGGTCGAACTGCAGCGCGGCGTAGAGTGTCAGCGCGCGCGCGGCTTCGGTCTGTGACTTCATCATGAGCAGCATGCGCTTGACGTCGGGGTGATTGATGATGGGCGCAGGCCCGCCGACTCCCGGCGGCCTGCCCTGCACGCGGGTGCGCGCCCACTGCGCCGCGCGCTGCCAGGCGCGCTCGCCGACCGCGTAGCCCTCGCTGCCCACCGAGAGGCGCGCGCTGTTCATCATGATGAACATGTATTCGAGGCCGCGGCCCGGCTCGCCCACGATCCAGGCGTGCGCGCCGCGCTGCTCGCCGAAGGCGAGCACGCAGGTCGGACTCGCATGAATGCCGAGCTTGTGCTCGATCGACAGGCAGCGCACCTCGTTGCGCGCCCCGAGCGAGCCATCGGCGTTCACCAGCACCTTCGGCACGACGAACAGCGAGATGCCCTTGACCCCGCTCGGCGCCCCCTCGATGCGCCCGAGCACCATGTGGATGGTGTTGGAGGTGAGATCGTGATCGCCCCAGGTGATGAAGATCTTCTGGCCGAACAGGCGGTAGTGATCGCCCTCGGGCACCGCGCGGGTGCGCACCTGGCCGAGATCCGAGCCGGCCTGCGACTCGGTGAGCACCATGGTGCCGGTCCACTCGCCGCGCACCATCTTCGGCAGAAACAGCGCCTTCTGTTGCGCCGAGCCGCACAGGTCCAGCGCATGCGCGGCGCCGTAGGTCAGCATCGGGCCGAGCTTGAAGGCGAGATTGGCGGAGCCCCAGAACTCGCCCACCGCGCTCGCCAGCACCCGCGGGGCGCGCTGGCCGCCGAACTCCGGCTGCGCGCCGAGCGCCAGCCAGCCGCCGGCGACGAACTGCTGGTAAGCGTCGCGAAAGCCGGGCGCGGTGACCACACCTTCCGGGGTCCAGCGCGCTCCGTTGACGTCGCCCGGACGGTTCAGCGGGTCGAGCACGTTCTCGGCGAAGCGCGCGGCTTCCTCGAGTACCGCCTGCGCCAGCTCGTCGGAGTAGTCAGCGAGCTCGGGGCTGACGGCGAGACGCCCGGCACCGAGCAGCTCTTCGAGCACGAAACGCATTTCACGTACGGGCGCACGGTACATGGACGATCCCTCTAAGGCGAACTAGCGTAGCTGAGCGCGCCGCGCGCTGTCAGTGCGCGCTCGCCTCGCGTGCGGCGGGCGCGCTCGCGGCGGCGCGCCCGGCTGACGGCAGCGCCAGCGCCGGCACGATGTTGGCGGCGAGAAAGTCGACGAACTGCTGCACGCGCGGGTCGGACTCGAGCGCGGCCGGATAGAGCGCGTACAGCGCCGCAGCCGGCGGCACCGCCCATTCGGGCAGCACCGCCTTCAGCCGCCCGGTTGCCAGGCCCTGCCGGCACAGGAACTCCGGCAGCAGACCGATGCCGAGTCCGGCGGCGGTCGCCGCGTGCAGCACCGCCGGATCATCCACGGCGAGCTTCGGAGTGAGCGGCACCTCGGCGCGCTGCGCCCCGCGCGCCAGCTGCAGGCGAAATTCCGGCAGCTGCGCTGCATCGGGCGTCAGCAGCTCGTGCGTGCGCAGCTCGTCCGGGCGCAGCGGAGTGCCGCGCTGCTGCAGGTAGGCGGGCGTGGCACACAGCAGCGCCGGCGGTGCGCCGAGCAGGCGCCGCAGCATGGTGCCCTCGGACGGCAGCCGCGTCGCGATCGCCACGTCCCAGGCCGCAGCCGCCAGTGCTTCCGCCTCGAGCGCCACCTCGAGGGGCACATGCCCGAAGGCTTCGAGGAAGCGCGGCACGAGCGGCGAGAGCAGCACGCGGCCGTAGGTGGGATCGGCCACCACGCGCAGCGGCCTGCGCTGCGGGGACTGCAGCTGCGCGATGGCGCTGCGTGCCGCGTCGGCCTCCTCCCCCACGCGGCGCGCGTGCGGATATAGCAGCCGGCCCGCGGAGGTGAGCGCGATGCGCCGCGTAGTGCGCTCGAGCACGCGCACGCCGAGCGTGCGCTCGAGGTCGGCGACCGCGCGGCTGACCGCGGCCTTCGGCACGCCGAGCGCCCGTGCGGCCGCCGAGAATCCATTGAGATCCACGACCTTCGCGAGCATGGCGAGCTGAGCGGGCGTCCAGATCAGGTTCATGATGGCCTCAATATCCCGTTAGAGAGTGGATATTGTTTCACTGGAGAGGCAGGCGCGCCAGACCCTCTGGGACTAGAATCTGCGCCCCCACCTGTCACGCCAAGGACAAGCCCATGAAGATCTCCGTACACGCATTCTCGGTCGAGCTCTTCAGCCACGCGCTGGGCAATCTCTCCTGGATCCTGGAGAAAGCCGGCAACAACGCCACGCAGCGCAAGATCGACCCGGCGGTGCTGCTCGGCGCGCGCCTCGCGCCGGACATGCTGCCGCTCACCAAGCAGGTGCAGATCGCCTGCGACATCGCCAAGAACGCGCTCGCGCGGCTGGCGGCACAGGAGCCGGTGCGCTTCGAGGACAACGAGAGCACGCTCGAGGAGCTGCGCACGCGCATCGCGCGCACCATCGATGTGCTGAAGAGCGTGCCGGCGAGTGCGCTCGAGGGAGCGGACGAGCGCCCGATCAAGGTGCCCGGCCGTGAGCGCACGCTCGAGTTCAAGAGCGGCGTCGAATTCCTGCAGCGCTTTGCGATCCCCAACGTGTTCTTCCACGTGACGACCGCCTACAACATCCTGCGGCACAACGGTGTGGATCTCGGCAAGCGCGACTTCCTCGCCGCGGGACGGGATCAGTAGTCGCGCGGGGCGAGCATATGACAAATGGCGCCGGAGACCTGTCTCCTTTTGCGAACAGAACGCGAGGGAGGTCACGGCGCGCGAGGGGACGTGCTGCCACGCTGTGTACCGTAGGCAGGGAGATGAACCTGCCGTATCCCTGAGGACGGGGAACCTTCTTGCAACACAAAGCCACGGCCGCGCGTCCCTCTGCGCAAAAGACTGCCGCGACAGACATTGGCACCGATATCGGTGCGCTCACCGTCGAAGCGCTCGGCCAGAAGCTGCGCGACGTTCTGCCGACGCGCCGCCTGCACTCGGTGTCGCTGTGCGATCACCAGGCGAACGTGCTGTGGCTCTCCGAAGGAGCGCTGGGTCCCGATGAGCACGGGCTGGTGGTCGACGCGCTCGAGGTGCTGTCCACCGACACTTCGCTCCCCTGCCACGAGCTGGCCCTCGACGACGGCCGCCTGGCGATGTTCCTGCCGGTGCGCACGCCGACCGCGGACCTCGTGGGGATTGCCATGATCCTCGCCGACGGCAAGGCGCTCGGCGACGATACCCTCGAGCGCATGGCCGCAACGCCAGTGCGCGCGATCATGCTGCGGCTCGCGGTGCTGCTGAAGCCCGCCGCGCTGCGCACCGCCGCCGCGGCAGCCGCACCCCTCGAGCTGCTGGACGAACCGCCGGCTGCTGCTGCCGCCGCCGCCGCCGCGAAACCGATCAGCCCCGTCGAGGTAAACGACATCCTCGAGTTCGACCTGCTGCCGAACGAGATGCCGGCAGCGCGCGCGCGCGCCGGCCGCGCCGCGCCCAATGGCGCGAGCGCCTCCGACATGGCGAGTCTGGATTTCGCCGACATACCCATGATCGACGAACGGGTCCCCGCTGCGGCGAGCACCGCCGCGGCGCCTGCGCCCACACCCGCCCGGCCGGCTGCCGCAGCCAGCACCAGCGAGGCCGTCGAGCTTGCCGACAGCGCCATCACCGCGGAGGCACCCGCGCTGCCGCTGCGGCCGGAGCCCGGCCCGGTGGCCGCTCCAGCACCCGTTGCAGCCCCCGCCAAAGCCGCCCCGAAGGCCGCGCCGCCAGCGGCGCGGCGCGGCGCTGCACCCGCGGCGCCGCCCGCCGCGCCTGAAGAAAAGACGCCTGCCCCGAGCGTGGCCACGCCAGCCGCGGCGGCGATGTCCCCGGCCGCGGCCAGCGATGCCAACCTGCTGCTGGAACTGCTGCCCTTCGCCAAGCTGCGCGCCGGCGGGCAGACCCGACGCTTCCAGGTGATCGCGCGCATGTCGGCAGGCGCCCGCGATCCGGCGGCGCTCGATGCGCTGGTCCTGCAGCGCCTGATGGCCTGGCTCGCCGCGCATCGTGCCGCCTGGAACTCGCAACCCACGAGCTTCACCGTCAATCTCTCGATCGCGACGCTGGAAGACGAGCGCTTCGCGCAGAAGCTCGCCGCCGCGCTCAACTCCCACGGCATCGCTGCCGATACGCTCGGCTTCGAGATTACCGAGGCGCTGTGCACGCAACGGCGCGCCCAGGTCGAGCGCTTCATCAACCAGTGCGAGAAGATCGGCGCATGGGTGCTGATCGATGACTTCTCCTTCGACGCGCTGGTGCTGCCGCTGCTGCGCTCCAAGGCGGTGCGCGTGGTGAAGCTCAACGCGCGACTCACCTCCTCGGCGCTGAAGGACAAGCTCTCGCAGGCGATGGTGGTCGCCACGGTGCAGGCGGCCAAGGTACTCGGCATCCACTGCGCGGCGAAGAAGGTCGACTCGCAGGCCGCCCTGCAGTGGCTCACCGCGATCGGCTGCGACTTCGCACAGGGAGCCGTGCTTGCCGGTGCGCAGTCACTCGAGTCGCTCGCCGGCTCTCCGGATCCGACCGGTCTCACTGCGCTCCTGCGGCCGAGCTGACCCCTTAAGATTCAACGGCTTGAAAGTCGCGCGGGCGTCCTCCCGGCAGGACCTGCGCGGCACGCCTGCGTGCGACGAACCGAGCCGGCGGCGCGCTGCGGGGGCGCCGGCGCGCCAGCGGATGCCCTAAGCTTCAATGGGTACTGCCGCTCATGAAACTGCCAACCCTCGAGCAATTACGTTCCAGCCGCAACGTGCTGTTCTGGAGCCTGCACGCTGCGGGTTGGGCCGCGTACGGCGTGACGCAGTACCTCGGCGCGCTGGTGTACGAGAGGCCCTCGGGCTACGCCCCGATGTTCGCGGTCGCGGTGATCGCAGGCTTCGTGCTGTCGGCACCGATGCGCTGGATCTACCGGCGGCTGTGGAGCCGCCCGCCAGCCGAGCAGGTCCTGGGCGTGCTCGCGACCTGCTACGTCACCGGGCTCGCGCTGCGCGTCACCATCAACCTCTCGTACAAGGCGTTTGTTGAGCCCGACTGGCAGGCACAAACGCCGTTCGAGCTGTTCGCCGGCACGGTGTCCACCACCTACCTGATGGTGTGCTGGAGCGTGCTGTACTTCGGCATCAAGTACTACGAGACGCAGCGCCAGCAGGAGCAGGCGATGCTCAAAGCGATCGCCCTGGCGCAGCAGGCGCAGCTGAAGATGCTGCGCTACCAGCTCAATCCGCATTTCCTGTTCAACACGCTCAATGCCATCTCCACGCTGATCCTCGACAACCAGAACCGCAAGGCGAACCACGCGGTGACGCGGTTGTCAGAGTTCCTGCGCTACACCCTCGACCAGGACCCGATGAAGAAGGTCACGCTGCGCCAGGAGATCGAGGCCCTCAACCTGTACCTGGGTACCGAAAGGCTGCGCTTCGGCGAGCGCCTGCGCCTCGAGTACGCCGTCGAGGAGGCGGCGCTCGATGCCCTGGTGCCAAGCCTGCTGCTGCAGCCGCTGCTCGAGAACTCGCTGAAGCACGCGGTGTCGGCGCGCGAGCAGGGCGGCCTGGTGCGCATCGAGGGCCGCACCCGCGAGGGGTTGCTGGAGCTGTCCGTGATCGACGACGGCCCGGGTCTGCGCGAAGCCGCAGTGCCGGGCGAGCGCCGCGGCGTCGGCCTCGCCAACACGCGCGAGCGCCTCGCGGTGCTGTACGGCGAGAACTGCCGCTTCGCGGTGTTGAATTCGCATCCCGGGCTGCGCGTGGACATGGCGCTGCCGCTCGAGACCGCCCCGGCGGGCGGCGAAGCCGCGGCGGCCCAGCCGGCCCCGGCGTCGCGCGTTTCCGGCGGGGTGCACGCGTGAAGATCCGCACGCTCATCGTCGACGACGAGGTGCTGTCGCGCCGCGGCATCGAGATCCGCCTGCGCGACGAAGCGGACTTCGAGATCCTGGCGCAATGCGCCAACGGGCGCGAGGCGCTCGCGGCCATGCAGCAGTACAAGCCCGACCTGGTATTCCTCGACATCCAGATGCCGGAGATGTCCGGCTTCGAGGTGCTCGCGCATGTGCCGCAGGAATCGCTGCCGCTGGTGGTGTTCGTCACCGCCTACGACCAGTACGCCATCCAGGCGTTCGAAGCGCGCGCCATCGACTACCTGCTGAAGCCCATCGACGAGGCGCGCTTCGCCGCCGCACTGCAGCGCGTGCGCGAGCACGTGCGCGCCAGGAGCGCCGCCGCGCAGCGCGACCGCCTCATGCAGATCATCGCCGAGATCACCGGCTGCGGGCAGCTGGCGCTCGATGAGCTGCTCGCGCAGGGTCGCAAGGCGATCGGCGGGCAGCGGCCGGAGGTGCTGCCGATCCGCCAGGGACGCGAGACCGTGCGGCTGACGGTGGCGTCGATCCAGTGGATTGACGCGGCCGGTGATTACATGTGCATCCACGCCGGCGGCAATACCCACATCCTGCGCGGCACCATGAAGGAGCTCGAGGAGATCCTCGACCCGAAGCTGTTCCAGCGCGTGCACCGCTCGACCATCGTCAACCTGCGCCTGGTGAAGAGCCTGCGCGCGCACATGAACGGTGAGTATTTCCTCACCCTCGAGGGCGGCCACGAGCTCAAGCTCTCGCGCACCTATCGCGACAAGGTGGAGTATTTCCTCAGCGGCTCCACCGGTCAGCGGACGTGATGCAGTTCGCGCCGCGGCCGGGACGTGCGGCAATTGTGATGCGCGTCACGAAGTCAAAGACCCCGTCTCGATCTGTGAGCCGTCGCGACGCCGCGGCGTTGCGACGCTGCTTAGATATGTCTCCATATGGAAGCCGCGTCTCGCCCCCCGCTTGAGCTGCTCCCCGATCTGCCGGTCGAAGAGCCCCTGGATAATGCAGCGACGCCGCGCGAGCCGCCGGTGCTGACGGCCGCTGCCGCCGCTGCGTCGGCGAAGCCCTCCGCCCCCGCTGCCAGGGACCCGGAGCAGACGGGCCTCAATTTCGTCGATCCGGAGATGTTTCTCGCCCCGGGACAGCAGCCATCGGCGGTCCAGGCGAGCGCCGTCGCCACCGCGAAGGCGTCCGAGCCGCTCGAGCTGGTCCTCGAGGACCCGATCGTCGATGACATGCTGACGACACCCCCGGCGGCGCCCGCCGCTACAGCGCCGGCGGCCGCGTCGGTCGCGCCGGCGGCGAAATCCACGGCAGCGCCTCAGGCGGCACGCAGCGCGACGCCCGCAGCAGCCGCCGAGCGCACCGCCTCGCGCGTACCCATCGCCAAGACCGCATCGCTCAGCACGGCGGCCGCCAAGCTCGCGGCCGCGAGTGCCGCCAGCAAGCCGAAACCGGCGGTGCTGCCGCTCGCGCGTCCGGCCAGCGTTGCCACCAACAAGGCCGCCCCGGCGGCCGCTTCCGCGACGACCAGGCCCGCAGCGGCCCCGAACCTTGCCAGCTGGGCGCAAGCGCGCGCCAACGCCACACCGACCACGGCTGCACCCAGTGCGAGCGCGGCGCCTGCCGGCGCGAGCTCACCGACTCCGACGCGTGCGACAGCCGCGCCGGCCGCCACCGGCAACACGCGAGCGGCTGCGACGCCCAAGGCACCAACCCCTGCGCCGGCAGCTGCAGCGAGCGCGCCGGCCACGGCGGCACCGGCTTCGGTCGCCGCGCCGATGGACCGCGATTTCATCGCACGCAACCAGGTCGTCGAGCGCTACCTGTCGGGACGCCTGCCGCTCAAGGGCGCCACCGACTTCGAGCGCTTCTGCCACGACCATCCGCAGCTGCTCGATGAGATCGGGCTGCCCGAGCGAGTCAACGCGGGCCTGCGCCTGCTCGAGGCGAGCGGCAAGCCCGAGCCGTGGCAGGAAAATGCGCGGCCGGCGTGGCAGAAACCGCAGTTCACACTGGCGCTCGCCGGCGGCGTTGCGCTGCTCGTCGTAGCGCTCATCATCGTCGCGTCCGGCAGTGCCGCCAAGAACCACCGCATCGCCGCGCTGCAGAAGCAGGCGGCCGAGCGAGCGCTCGACCCGGCCACCAGCACGCGCGAGATCCGCCTGCTGCCGAGCCGCGAGGGCGCATCCAACTCGCCGTCCATCGTCATCGGCGGCGCCGGCGCCGTGCAGCTGGCGGACTTGAGGATCGACGAATCGCGCTCTCCCTACCACGCGTTCCGCGTCACCATCGACCGCATCGACCAGGGCCGCGTGGCGATCATCGGCAACCTCGCCAAGGATTCCAACGGGCACCTGCGCCTGGCGCTCAACAGCTCCGCGCTCGGGCCCGGCAACTACCAGCTGACCCTCGAAGGCCTCGACTGGCGCGGAGATCCGCAGCCGGATTCGTGGGTCACGATCGGCATCGCACGCTAAAGCGCCGCGGCGGCGGCGCATCAGGCGCGCAGCGAAGTGAGCGGCGGCTGGTTGACGACGCTGCGGGTGGCGAGCCAGCCCCCCGCCCCCACCAGCAGCGCGCCGCCGGCCACTCCCTCGAGGCACGGCAGCCACTCGAACGTGTAGTGCAGCTCGAGCCAGTGGGTGGTGAGGAAGTAGGCCGCCGCCGAGGCGCCGGCCACGGCGATCACTCCCGACAGACCACCGAGCGTCACGAACTCCGCCAGCACGCCCTGCACCACGGTGCCGCGGCTCGCCCCGAGCGTGCGCAGCATCGCGCTCTCGTAGCGGCGCTCGTCGCGGCTCGACTGCACCGCCGCCAGCAGCACCGTGAGGCCCGCAAACAGCGTGAACGCGAACACGCTCTGCACGGCGAGTGCCGCCTTGTCGAGCACCGCGCGCACCTGCGCGAGCAGCTCCTCGACGTCGAAGATCGACACGCTGGGAAAGCGGTGCGCCAGCGCAGCGAGCGAGCGCGCCGCGCCCGGCGTGAAGTAGGCGCTGGTCATATAGGTGCCGGCGGTGCCTTCCAGCACGCCCGGCGCGAACACGATGAAGAAGTTCGGCTGGAAGGTGTCCCATTTCACCTTGCGGATGGAGGCGACCGTGACCTCCCGCGTCTCGCCGGCGATGTCGAAAGTCAGGTGGTCACCGATCTTCACCCCGAGCGATTCCTGAATCTCGCTGGATAGCGACACCAGCGGCTTGCCGAAGTCCGCACGGGTCCACCAGCGCCCGGCGATGATGCGGTTGTCGGGCCCGAGCTCGTCCGCCCAGGTGAGATTCTGCTCGCGCGTGGCGAAGCTCTCCTCGCCACGGCGGGCGTCGCGGCCGCTGTCGACGGCGCGGCCGTTGATGGCGGTCAGCCTGCCGCGGATCATCGGCAGCACGCGCGAGGTGCGCGCGCCCTGTGCCGCGAGGAACTGCACGAAATCCGCGCGCGCCGCCGGCGGAATGTTGACGAAGAAGTAGTTGGGAAGATCGGCGGGCAGCGTGCGGCGCCAGTCGCTGTCCAGGTCGCCACGCAGGATCGACAGCAGCAGCAGCACCATGATGCCGCTGCCGAAAGCGACCAGCTGCACGACGCTCTCGGCGCGGCGCCGGCTGAGGTTCGCCACGCCGAAGCGCCACGCCACGCCGACGCGCCCGCGCAGCCGCCCGGCGAGCGCCACCAGCAGCAGCCCGGCGAGCATCAGCGCCAGCACGAACAGCGCAAGCCCGGCGATGAGATACGGGAATATCCGCCGCTCCGGCACCACCCAGTAGATGAGCAGCAGCACCACCGTCACCGCCGGCCCGAATGCCAGCAGCACCAGCGGGGGTGGCGGCCCGACGTCGCGCCGCAGGACGCGCAGCGCCGGCACGCGCGACAGCTGCAGCAGCGGCGGCAGCGCAAAGCCGGCCAGCACCGCCACGGCGGTCACCAGGCCGATGGCGAGCGGCAGCGGGCTCGCCGGCGGCAGCTCAGTGACCGCGAGCAGCCCGCGAATGGTGCGCAGCAGCCATTCCTGGGCGATGAAGCCGAGCAGCGCGCCACCGGCCGCCGCCAGCAGCGCGAGCGCCAGCAGCTGCAGCACCGCCAGCGCGAGCGTGAAGGCGCGCGAGGCGCCGAGGGTCTTGAGCAACGCCATCGTGTCGAGGTGGCGGTACACGTAGCGCCGCGCCGCCATCGCCACCGCGATCGCGCACAGCAGCACGCTCACCAGGCTCGCAAGACTCAGGAAGCGCCCGGCGCGATCGACGGCGCTGCGCACCTGGGGACTCGCATCGGTGACGTCGCGCAGGCGCTCGGCGGGGCGCTTGTGCGCCCCGAGCCATGCCGCGAAGGCCTCGATGCGCGCGCGCTCACCTGCGAACAGGCCGAAGTAGCTGACGCGGCTGCCGGGTTGGATGAGGCCCGTGGCGGGCAGGTCGGCCGCATTCATGATGAGGGCGGGGGCCAGCTCCGCGAAGGTACCGCCCTGGTCGGGGCGCGAGATCAGCACGCGCGCGACGCGCAAATTCGCCGTACCTATCGACAGCTGCATGCCGAGGTGCGCGCCGATAGCGGCGAGCAGCTTCGAATCGGGCCACACCTCGCCGGGCGCCGGAATGTCCGCGGCGGGCCGGCCGGGCGCGAACGGCTCGTCCGCCACCAGCACGCGGCCGCGCAACGGGTAGCCGGCAGTCACCGCCGCGACGTTGGTGAGCTGGCTGGCATCGCCGTTGAACACCACCGACAGCAGGTGCGTGCTGCGCGCACTGCGCAGGCCGCGCCGCGCGGCCTCGGCGAAGTATTGATCACCAAGCGGTTGTGGCGAGCCGAGGCGCAGGTCCGCCGCCAGCACGCTGCTCGCCTGCAGCGCCACCGCCGCGCTGATGCGGCTCACCAGGAAACCGACCCCGGTGAGTGCCGCCACCGCGATGGTGAGCGCCAGCAGCAGCACCCCGAGCTCGCCGGAGCGCCACTCGCGCAGCAGCATACGCAGCGCCAGCCGTAGCAGCCTCATAGCACGCGCCCCGCCTCCATGCGCACCACGCGCGCGCAGCGCGCCGCCAGCTCGCGGTCGTGCGTGACGAGAACCAGCGTGGTGTGCGCATTGGCATTGAGCTCGAACAGCAGCTGGCCGACGCGCGCGCCGGTGACCGTGTCGAGGTTGCCGGTCGGCTCGTCGGCAAACAGCACCGCCGGCCGCGTCACGAACGCGCGGGCGATCGCCACGCGCTGCTGCTCCCCGCCGGAAAGCTGCCGCGGATAGTGCCCGGTGCGCTCGCCCAGTCCGACGCCGACCAGTGTCGCCGCGGCGCTGCGCCGGGCGTCCGCGCGGCCGGCCAACTCCAGCGGCAGCATCACGTTCTCGAGCGCCGTGAGTGCCGGGATCAGGTGAAAGGACTGGAACACGAAGCCGACCCGCTGCGCGCGCAGGCGTGCGCGCCCGTCCTCGTCGAGTTGCGTGAGATCCTGGCCATCGAGCAGCACGCGCCCGCGGCTGGGCACGTCGAGCCCGGCGAGCAGCGCCAGCAGCGTCGACTTGCCCGCGCCCGAAGGTCCGCTGACCGCGACCGATTCACCGGCGGCAATCGTGAGCGAAACGTCATCGACGATGGTCAGCAGTCCTTCGGGACTGCTAACCTGCTTGCAGAGGTTTTCAGCCTTGAGAACGTGGCTGCGGGTCTGCGGCGCCTGGGCGCTGGGCATCGGGTTGTCAGTCATCGCGCTCCAGAGCGCGGTGGCCTCCGCGCGTACGATCCTTGTGTTCGGCGACAGCCTGAGCGCCGCCTACGGAATCCCGCCGGAACAGGGTTGGGTCGCACTGCTCACGCAGCGACTTAAGGCACAAGGTTACGGGTACCAGATCGTCAACGCCAGCGTGAGCGGCGAGACCAGCAGCGGCGGCCGCGAGCGGCTGCCCCGTGCGTTGCAGCTGCACCAGCCGGGCATCGTGCTGCTGGAGCTCGGCGGAAACGACGGGCTGCGCGGCCTGCCGCTCGAGGAGCTGCGCGCCAACCTCGCCGCGATGGTGCAACTGGCGCAGGCGGCCGGGGCGCAGGTGCTGCTGGTCGGCATGCGTATCCCGCCCAACTACGGGCCGCGCTACACGGACGGATTCGCCCGCGTGTTCCCCGACGTCGCAAGTCAATATCATGTGCCGCTCGTGCCGTTCATGCTGCAGAACGTGGCACTGGATCCGCAGCGGATGCAACAGGATGGCGTACACCCCAACGCCCGCGGCGAGCCGCCGGTGCTGGAGACGATCTGGCCGCAGCTGTTGCCGCTGCTGAAGAAGTAATACGCACGCTCGGGGGATCGTGATGGACAGAATCTGGCTCAAGTCTTATCCGCCGCAGGTGCCAGCGGAGGTCGATCCGTCGCAGCTGCGTTCCCTGAAGGAGCTGCTGGAGCAGGCGTGCGCGCGCTATCCGGAGCGGGTGGCGTTCGTGCAGATGGGTACCGAGCTCACCTTCGGTCGTCTCGACGAGCTCACCCGGGCGTTCGCCGCCTGGCTGCAGCACGCCGGCTTACGCAAGGGCGATCGTATCGCCATCATGCTGCCGAACACGCTGCAGTACCCGGTGGCGATGTTCGGCGCGCTGCGCGCCGGGCTCGTCGTGGTCAACACCAACCCGCTGTACACCGCGCCGGAGCTCGAGCATCAGCTCAGCGACTCGGGCGCCACGGCGATCGTGGTGCTGGAGAATTTCGCGCACGTGGTACAGCAGGTGCTGGGACGCACCAGCGTCAAGCGCGTGCTGGTGAGCGCGGTCGGCGACCTACTGAAGTTTCCAAAGTCATACGTCGTCAACTTCGTCGTGCGTCACGTGCACAAGCGGGTGCCGGCGTGGCACATAGCCGGTGCGCTGCCGTTCACCAGCGCGCTGAGGGAGGGGCACAAGCTGCCGCTGGCGCCGGTGGAGGTCGGTGCGGAAGATCTGGCGTTCCTGCAGTACACCGGCGGCACCACCGGTGTCGCCAAGGGCGCGATGCTGTCGCACGGCAACGTGAGCACCAACGTGCTGCAGGCGGAGGCGTGGCTCGGCAAGTTGTTTCACGACAGAGCCGGGGTGCTGATCACCGCGATCCCGCTGTATCACATCTTCGCGCTGTCAGCGAACTGTATGCTGTTCGCGCGCCTCGGCTGGAAGAACGTGCTCATCATCAACCCGCGCGACCTGCCGTCGCTCATCGCGGAAATCAAACGCTATCCGCCCCATTTCATCAGCGGCGTCAACACGCTGTTCAACGCCATGCTGCACGCACCGGGCTTCGCTCAGATCGATTTCAGTAATCTCAAGGTGACTCTCGGCGGCGGCATGGCGGTACAGGCGACGGTCGCCGAGCGCTGGAAGGAGGCCACCGGCAACGTACTCACGCAGGCCTGGGGTCTCACCGAGACCTCGCCTGCCGCCTGCATCAATCCCAACAACGAGCCGTTCAACGGCTCGATCGGCCTGCCGATCCCGTCCACCGAGATCGCGATCAAGGACGACGCCGGCGATGATCTGCCGCTCGGGCAGATCGGCGAAATCTGCGTGCGTGGGCCACAGGTGATGAAGGGCTACTGGAATCGCCCCGAGGAGACCGCCAAAGTCATGCTGCCCGGGGACTGGCTGCGAACCGGCGACGTGGGGCGCATGGATCTGCGCGGCTACGTGTACATCGAGGACCGCAAGAAGGACATGATCCTGGTGTCGGGGTTTAACGTGTATCCGAACGAAGTCGAGGCGGCTGCCGCCGGCTGTCCGGGGATCCTGGAAGCTGCGGCAGTGGCGCAGCCCGATGAGCACTCGGGCGAGGTCGTCGCGCTATTCGTCGTGCGCAAGGATCCAACTCTCACCGAGCGACAGATCATGGACTGGTGCCGCAAGTCGCTGGCCGGGTACAAAGTCCCCAAGCATGTCTACTTCAGGAACGAACTCCCGAAGACGAATGTGGGGAAGATATTGAGAAGAGCATTGAGAGACCAGCTGACAAAAACCGAGGTCAAAGCTTAGGCGGCGATAAGACCGTCCGTTGTTTAGACGCGATATAGGCATAAGTATGGATGCCTGCGCGCACCGTTCCCTTTATGGCCTTTGAAGTCGTAGGTTTCACACGTCTTGATTCCAGCCAGTCGTTTACCGTGCGCAGAAACGTACGCCCCTGGGCCTGCGTAAATATTTGAAACGCCTTTACGTGCCTGCGGGGGAGATCGGGCACTTCGGCGAAACGCTCGATTAGTGGCGACAGATTTCCTGTTCCGCTCACGTTTTGCCCAACAGTGCCAAGAAGTGTCAACAATGCCTGTGCCGCGTGTTGAAGAACCAACGGGTCGCTGGCCGATATCACTGCAACGTCACTCGCTGGCTTATATAACCCTTTCCCTGAAGGGACGACCAGCTGCACGGCTCTTAGGCGATGCGCGACGTCTGCGGCGTGATTTCGTACCTTTTGGCGCCTAACCAGCGCCTCAACGCTGGGTGCAGGACCGGTTAGACGAACTGGTCTTGGCAGACCTGCTCTACCTAAGTAACGACGATCCCGATGCCACGCGTCCAAAACAAGAGCGGCGGTGACCAACCCACCACACTCTTCTCTCTGATTTCTACGAGATCTGCTTTCCGCACGTTCTAGCGATCGTAGGCAGACCGGTAACAGACCCTTCCCGCGTATCCCGGCCCTCAGCATCAATTCAAATATGGCGACCAGTATATTGGAGTAGTCCAGTTCCAGTCGTTTGGACAGCCCCTTAGTCATTCTGAGTCTCTTTAAGCGACGAGGTCATTACTGCCCGGACATTTTTTCGTCTCTTTGCGTAACCTTCGCTTAGCAGAATCGTCACCGTAAACGAATGGGCGGGTGCTCGCCGCTTGTGCGGCACCGTTACCTGCTTACCAAGGGAATGTGCTAGTCCGTCGAGCATCGATTGAGCGCTAGAAGAACACCGTTCACGCACGATCGCTAGATCAACGTCTGTCTCCGCTGGAATGGTAAGCCGACGTACCGGCGCAGTGACACCCGTCGCACTTGTGTCTGAGGCGATTCTCAAGCCATCAACCAACACCGGCAATACAGGCGATAGGAAAGCGAAATCAAGCCTGCAATGAAGGAACGGCGAGGGGCGCAATTGGATATGTCCTGAAGCGTCCGTTATGGCACCGATCTTTCGCAGTTCATCCAACACTGCTCGGTGCGTTACATCTCCGCCGTATTTCCTAACTAGGCTAGCAAATGAGATCCCTGATCCCGAGATGGGAAGCCGCTTAGGATGACCTATTCTGGTGCGGAACCTGCGGTCCGTCCGCCAACCGTGAACTACCTTTTCTATCGCGGGCAGACCCGAGCGAGCGGTATCAAGAACGTTAAGTGCAAGGAGTCGCTTCACATCAGCTCTAGATAAGCCAGTCTGAGCCGCCACTCTCGAGTGATTTACGCGCCCGTTTTGAAGTCTCGACATGTCAGCGGCTGCCTGAACAAAAGCGACACTGGCGAGTTCGGCGAACCTCTTAGGCGTCATTCCACGGGGCAAGAGAACTAGAGCAAGCTCCGCCAACAGGTCCTGGAGTGCTACTGCACCTCGCAAAGAAGTCGTACCGAGACTTACGGGTCTGTAGTTTCGACGCGATCGATCCGCAGTCATCTAAGTGATGATTTGTGCTGCGTCAGTTGGCGGGAGCAGAAAAGGAAAAATGCTCGACACTCGGCAAACCGACGCCTCCCACTGCCGATGATGGTGCTCCCGGCAGCAATTATTCCAGCTGAGTTTAGGTGGCGTTCGTGTAGAAACGCCTCTCTCGACGGCCGGAGGCCGTCGGAGTAATGAGCCTAGTCGACTGCCCTTGACCGGCGGGCGGGGTGGGTGACCCCTGCCCGATCGATCCGCTAGGTGCCCCCGCCGCTGATGCCGTTGGTGCCCCCGCCGCTGATGCCGCTGGTGCCCCCGCCGCTGATGCCGCTGGTGCCCCCACCGCTGATGCCGCTGGTGCCTCCACCGCTGATGCCGCTGGTGCCTCCACCGCTGATGCCGCTGGTGCCTCCACCGCTGATGCCGCTGGTGCCCCCACCGCTGATGCCGCTGGTGCCCCCACCGCTGATGCCGCTGGTGCCTCCACCGCTGATGCCGCTGGTGCCCCCACCGCTGATGCCGCTGGTGCCCCCGCCG
>Ga0209624_10000050_pt1 | contig 111949 bp, 58 predicted proteins | sample JacPinW_OM2H0_O1_FD_188565 | JGI IMG/M metagenome (GOLD analysis project Ga0209624, IMG submission 188565) | Forest soil microbial communities from Algoma, Ontario, Canada - Jack Pine, Ontario site 1_JW_OM2H0_O1 (SPAdes) (version 2) | ecosystem: Environmental > Terrestrial > Soil > Boreal... | reverse complement strand
TTTATTATTTTTTATTATTTTTTATTATTTTTTATTATTTTTTATTATTTTTTATTATTTTTTATTATTTTTTATTATTTTTTATTATTTTTTATTATTTTTTATTATTTTTTATTATTTTTTATTAAAAAGCGGAACAATTAAACTAATTACTTAATAAAAACCTTTTTCTGTTTAATTTCTTAAATTACTCATATGAACTATAAATTATATATTATAATTTATACAATTTTCTAGAATCATTAATAATTAATAATTAATAAATATTGCGTTGCGGTAATTAAAGTTAATGTCATTATTAATTTAATAATTATTTTTATTAAATTTATTAACTTTATTTTATTGTAACAATCCGAACTTATTAAAGATTTTTACCTACTTATTAAGAACCAAACTCCCCTACTACTTTCTACTTGCGAGAGGCGTTGATGAAGCAAATTTTTTTTATCCCAATTTTATATACTTATTTTTATGTTTATATTTTATTTATATATTTTATTTAAGTAATATTATTAATATTCTTCATCCTAACGGATTAAATTCGACGTTAGACAATAAAATAATTATTTATAAATGTGCAATGAAGTAGCCTACGAAAGGTTTTTTTTTAAATAATAAAAAAAAAAAGCCGACGGCGACGACGGCGACGACGTCAGAAATTAATTTTGAATATTATATTTAAAATATTTTTGTATTTAATTAATAAATATATTTCATATTTAATTCAATTTAACTCACTACTACTTTTAACTTTTTTGAAAAAATAATCAAAAAAAAAGAAAATTACAAATAATTACAAATAATTATTCTATTTTATAACCTTTAATAAAAAAATATGTTATTATTTTATTAAAAGGGTAAAATCAAAGACTCGAACTTTGAATAAAACTGCCACATAGTTTCATTTTACCAATTAAATTAATTCTACCTCTTTTATTATTTTATCTCCCTCATGCTTTTTTTTCGGCCGGCGGCGCCTTACGTCATAGCAATTATTTTTTTTTATTAAGTATATTTCTTTTAATTAATTATTAAATTTATTAAATTTATTTTACTAATTTATTTATACTACTTTTGATTAATAATTAATAATTAGTAATTAGTTTGTTATGCCGGACGGCGCCTTTTTTTTTAATTATTTTTGCGTTGTCTCGCTTCGGCATACGGCAGACTGCATCTGTGTTATAATTAAGACGGGCCCGCCGGGAGGAGCGAGAAATTGTTTAAAACCAAAAAAAATACGGTGGCGCCGTCGGCTGGACCTCCGAAGCAATTTTATTCTTCTTTGCTATTATTGCAATCTATTCAGAAACTATTTAAAATGATGCGAAAAGATAGAGGTCACTTTCGTTAAATTTTCTTTTTTTGTTTCAATAAAATCAATAAAATCAATAAAATTAAAAGCTTGCGCTGCTTGCGCTGCTTGCGCGGCTTGCGCTGCTTGCGCTGCTTTCGCAGGGTATTAAAAAGTAAATAAGTTATTAAGTTATTAAGTTATTAAGTTATTAAGTTATTAAGTGATTAAGTGTTATATAAAAATAAATGTAAATAAAAAATAAAATAAAAGAAACCGTAATCGAGTAAGGCTGTAATCTGGGATCTATTAAATCCATTAATCACGCAAATCCCATACTTAAAGCCGAGCCGGACGTTTTCTCTACCATACACCGCAGAATTTATAATTTATAATTTATAATTTATAATAAGGGAGGGTGCGGGAGCCTTGTGAGAGTATTTTAGCTTTTAAATCGTTTAATTTCGTAATTTCGTAATTTTGTAATTTCGTAATTTTGTAATTTTTTAAAAATAGCAATTTTTGTAATTTCGTAATTTCGTAATTTCGTAATTTCGTAATTTAGTAATTTAGTAATCTCAATGATTATTTATTATTTTATTATTTTATTATTTTATCTCCGATTAGACTTTTATTAAGTGTTAAGTGTTAAGTTTTAAGTGTAAAGTGTTAAGTGTTAAGTGTAATACTATTCCGCGAATACTGATCTAACTGATCTAACTGATCTAACTGATCTAACTGATCTAACTGATCTAACTGATCTAACTGATCTAACTGATCTAACTGATCCACACCCCTGTCATTTTATTGTATAAGTGATCTAACGTGTATAAAAGGAAAGGTAACGAAATATGAATTTTTGTTTTCTCTCTCACTTAAGTTCAATTACGGTCAATTACGATTACTTACGTTAAATTACGTTCAATTACGATTACTTACGTTAAATTACGTTCAATTACGTTTACGTTAAATTTAGTTCAATTACGATTACTTACGGACTCTTACGTGCGATTTTTTTTTTATATTTTTTTATATTTTTTTTTAAATTCTTTTAAAAGCTAAAATTTAAAAGTGAGTTAGATATCTAATACTGGAATTTATTCTTGTAATATTAATTCGCTCATCTTATTAATAAATAATTATTAAATTACTATGTTACGTCATAATTATTAACATTTAAAAAATTTTTATTTAGTTCCCTTATACCATAATTCTATAATTATATAATATTTATTATTTTTTTATACGATTTTGGGCACTACGGAAAAATTTGCTATGAAAAATATTCCATATGGAAAGATTTCGGATTAATGTACTACGCATAAAATAAGCAGGGCCTACGGCACGTCAGCCTTTTTTTTTCTGGATTTTTTTGAAACCAACTCTACCTCATCCGGCTTAAAAATAAAAATAAAAATAAAAATAAAAATAAAAATAAAAATAAAAATAAAAATAAAAATAAAAATAAAAAAGTTGCAGTGGGATGGCGAGAAAGTTAATTTTTTTGAAACCAAAATAAGAGGAGGTCGAATATAATCCGTACGGCAAAGTTTAAATTTAGGTCAGGTTTAAGGTTAATTCATATGTTTATATAAGATTTAATATCTTATTTCAGTATTACACAATCGGCTGTACGAAAATACATTCAAATAACAAATAACAAATAAACATATTGATATTTAATATATATCTTAGCACTTAGCACTTAGCAATTAGCAATTAGCACTTTGCCAATTAGTATCGGAAGATACTATTTTAACTATTTTAACTAGTTTAACTATTTTAACTATTTTAACTATTTTAACTATTTTAACTATTTTAACTATTTTAACTATTTTAAAGAAAACCCAGCAAAGACGCAAAACGCAAAACGAAAAGAGTTAAGAAACAAGAACAAAATAATTTGTGGTAAATCAAGAGACAATTCCGACTTGTTTTTTTTGCGCCGCACAAATCCTGGGAAATCCTGGGCCGGCGTCTTTTTTTATTTATTTTTTGGTTTATCGTATTTTTGTTTTTTTTGGCTTGATAAAATCAAAAAAAACAAAAAGAAAAAAATAATAAAAAAAAAGGCGGCGCCGCCGGCGCTCAAAAAAATATTTTTAATTTTGAAATTATCTTAATTTCTTAATTTCTTAATATCTTAATATCTTAAACTAATTCTAATTTATAATTTATAATTTATAATTTATAATAAATAATTACTAATTAGCTTAAATATTCAGTATAAAATTAAAATATTAATACATAAAATAAATATATCTAACACTTCAGTATGTTTATTATTTTTTTATATATAAAAATAGTTTTAGAAATAATGAACCTATATAAAACCTATGAAATTTTTAGATTAAATTCAGTCAGCTGTATACTAAATTTAAATAAATCAAATAAATAAATAAATAAAATAAATAAAATAAATAAAATAAATAAAATAAATAAATAAATAAAATAAATAAAATAAATAAAATAAATAAAATAAATAATAAAATAAATCAATAATCAATAATTAAATATTTAGATTTAGTTGGAGCATACAGTCACAAAATTTGTCCTATAGATAATTATCTAACTCAACCCCTTTGTAATTCTAAATGTAATTCTAAATGTAATTCTAAATGTAATTATAAATGAAATTCTAAATATAATTCTAAATATAATTCTAAATTTCAAATATTAAGTAATTATTAATTAGTAATTATTAATTCGTACTTCGTAATTCGTACTTGTACTTCGTAATTCGTACTTTATACTTTTTACTTTGAATTTGTAATTTATACTGCCTTATGTCGATAATTATTCAAGAATTCAATAATTAAATAATTAAATAATTAAATAATTAAATAATTAAATAATTCAATAATTCAATAATTCAATAATTCAATAATTCAATAATTCAATAATTAAATAATTAAATAATTAAATATTTAAATAATTAAATAATTAAATAAAACACTACCAATAATAAATAATAATTTAAATTTAAATTTCTGCGCTTCGTAAGCGTAACGTATAATATTCTTTTTTTTTTATTATTTTTTAGCGGCCATAAAAATAAAAATTATAAAAATTATAAGCAAACAAAAAATAAATGACTATTATTACTAGCTAAGCTGATATAGTTTATATGGTAAAAACCTAGCATTCATAACGCTAAAATAAGGGTTCGATTCCCTTTATCGGCTAATTTATTTCTTATAAATTTATAAGTTATAAGTAATAAAGCCAACCGTCGTTACTAAAATCAAAATCAATAAAATAAATAAAATTAAAATTAAATTAGTCTAATATTTGCGAAAGATTAGGTAGATCTATATTCTTATTTGCTTAATGTGCTTATGTTTACTTACGTCAAAAACAAAAACAAAACAGTAACGAACCTGACAGTTCTCGTCGTTTAATGGTAAAACAAGATTCTTCTAAAATTTTAATTTGCGTTCGATTCGCAACGAGAATTTATAATAAAGCTGTGAGAGTTTATCTTCGGCCTTACGGATTATATTCGACGTAATCTTTTTTTTTATAATTTTTTTTTACGCATTAACGTAAGTTTAACGTAAGTTGCAGATAGATCAAAGAGAACAACAAACTAAAAACTACCAGCTAAAAGGTAAAAGAATAGAATAGAATATAATTTAATGAAGTTAAATAGAATTAAAATTAATAAAATTAAATATAATTAAATATAATTAAATATAATATAATTAAATATAATATAATTAAATATAATATAATTAAATATAAGTGGGCAGGTGACTGATTGGTAATAGTGATTCTCTGTAAAAGAATTGGTCTTTGACCGTTAGAGGTTCGATTCCTTTGCTGCTCAAATAATAAATAATAAATAATAAATAATAAATAATAAATAATAAATAAAAAAAAATAATTGCTATGCCAACGGCGCCGTCGGCGAAAAAAAAGCAGGGCCGGCGCCGCCGGCGGCGTTATTATTTTATTAAATTTTATCGTATAATTACTTCATAAAAGAAGTAATAATTAAATTGGGACAATTCTATTCATTCCAATTATTAATCGCTTTACTATTTCTATTAAATTATCTAATTAAAAAATAAAAAAATAATATAATAGTATAGTACAAACACAAGAACATAAAACTCTAAAATTTATTTAACATGTTAAAAAATATTAATTTAGCTAATTTATTTATAAATTCTCCTTTAGAACAATTTGAAATAACTTCTTTATTTAGTTTTAATGCTCCTTTATTTGGTTATATAAATTTAACTTTAACAAATTTAGGTTTCTATGCATTAATAGCATTATTTTTAATTGTAAGTCTAAATATAGTAGCCAATAATAATATTAGATTATTACCTAATAAATGATCTTTATTATTAGAAAGTATATTTGCAAGTATAAATTCTATGGTAAGAGAACAATTAGGGAAAGAAATTTATTTACCTTTTATATATTCAACTTTCTTATTTATTTTATTTGCTAATTTAATTGGAAATGTACCTTATTCTTATGCAATAACTTCATCAATCGTAGTATCTATTGGTTTATCATTTACTATTGTAATAGGAGTAACAATTTTAGGATTATCAATTCATAAAATTCATTTCTTTTCATTCTTTATTCCAGCAGGAACACCTTTAGCTTTAGTACCTTTATTAGTTTTAATTGAATTAATAAGTTATATTGCTAGAGCATTCTCATTAGGAATACGACTTTTTAGTAATATAACTGCAGGTCATACTTTACTTAAAATTTTATCTACTTTCTTATATCAAATGTTTACAGGTGGAGTATTAATAGCAATAATTACTTTAATTCCTTTTGCTTTATTTGTAGCTATAATTGGATTAGAATTAGCTGTAAGTTTTATCCAAGCATATGTTTTTACTTTATTATTATTAAGCTATATCAAAGATGCTATAGATTTACATTAATTATCCATTATTAATTATTAATTTTTCGAAGCAGCCGCACAAATCCTGGGCGTCTTTTTTTATTTATTTTTTGGTTTATCGTATTTTTGTTTTTTTTGGCTTGATAAAATCAAAAAAAACAAAAAGAAAAAAATAATAAAAAAAAAGGCGCCGCCCGTCATTTTTAATTATATTAATTAATAGATTTTATTCTTAATAACTTAATAAATTAATAAACTTAACAAATTTGCTATGAAAAAACTTAATAACTTAATAAATTAATAACTTAATAACTTTAATAATCCAAAGCTTAATATTTTATTTTTATATTACATAAAAACCCCTTTTCGTGATTCAATCGATTGAATTGAATCGAATATTTTACAAACCTTCTTAAATTATGAACATAAATATAAGACGGAGGATGGTAGTTCGGATTATCGGATAATCAAAATTAGCGGATTATCAAATTATCTGATTATTGGATTATCTAATTATCGAATTATATTTTATATTAAGCGTTGCTGACGCTGTCTGATAAATGGTAATAGAAAATAGATTACGTACGACAAAAAACAAAAAAAAACAATATCAAATGAATGTGTATAAAATCTTAATTTATCTTTTTACCATAAATTCTTTCTAAAAGTAGAAAAAATTATAAAAATTATAAATTCTTTTAAAAGTAGAAAAAATTATAATTAAAATTAAAATTATAAAAAATAAACAATTTTTTTTTATCTTACTATATGTACAAAGCGAGTATTTTAATGGTAAATAACATTTAATAAAGTAATCTTCGTATAAGATTACCTAATAATGATAAATATAAAAGGTTCGAATCCTTTACTCTCTAAGATTTTATTATTTTTATATTTTTATTATTTGATTATACTGTATGAAACGATACAAAAACTATATAATAACTATTAATATAAATATAAAAAAAGAATTGTACACAAAAAATCGACGAATCTTAGGATACCTTTGATAAGGTTATAATCTTAATTTAAATTTAAAATAATTAATAAACCAAATAACTTTAGAGTGTTAAAATCAAAAATAAAAGACAAAGACACAGGTATTTTCTCTATTTCTTAAAAAATAATAAAAAAAAAAAGGAAAAAATAGAGATTTAAGTAAACTAAGACTGACTATTTAAAATATTAAAATATACCATGAATTTAATTACATTACCCTTAAAATATTTGGAAGTGATTCCACAATTCTTAAACTTAAATGAATTTAGTACAATTGATATAATTTTAATTTCATTTATTTGTATTTTTCTGATAATCTGAGCTACTATAAATTTTATTTCATTAGTAGTGCATTCGGCGGGAAGAATTTTGTCAATTACGAAAAAAATAGTAACTACAATTTCCGCAGACACTGTGATTTATAATAAATCTGATCAATCTGAATCAACTAATAATAATTCCGGAACCTCTAAGTCTTTTTTTTTACCTTTTATATTATCATTTTTAGATATCCAAATTTCTGATACTACTTCTAGAATAATTGAACTAGCCAACGGTGTTTTTTTATTATCTTTTGTTGCTTTTACTTGTTTATTGAACGTTTTTTTATATTCTATCGTCTTTTTGCTAATTCAAAAAGCTTCATATGAAACAAAATATCCGCGATTGCTATGATTCATTAATTTTTATAAGACTACAAGTCTATTATATATAGCCATCGAAGCTTTTATAGGATTTTCTTCGTTGTTATTTTTAGTAGGGTTTAGTCTATTTGCTATTTTGTCTGGTATTAATTAATTAATTAGGCGATGATAAAAAAAATAAAAAATAAAACTAAAAATATACTTTAACCCCTGTTCTAATCTTTAATTAGAATAACCTGAACAAATTTAAACACTTTACCAGAAATCTAAATGACTAAATGACTAAATGACTAATGACTAAAGGACTAAAGGACTAAATGACTAAATGAAAAAATTATTCTGACTTACGACTTACGTTTTTGCCTTCCGAAGGAAAATTTGCTATGCCGTCCGGCGGAAAAAAATAATAAAAAAAAAGGTAGCGAAAAATTTAATAAATTTAATAAAATTAATAAAATTAATAAAATTAATAAAATTCATATATTTAATAAATTAAATAACGTGTTGTTATTTAATAAATCTAATAACCCCGCGCCGTCCGGCGCCGTACGTTTTTTTTGTTATTTTTTGTTTTGTCGTATTTTTGTTTTTTTTGGCTTGATAAAATCAAATAAAACAAAAAGAAAAAAACTTTGTTATTAGTTAGTGGTTTTTTTTTGTTATTAGTTAGTGGTTTTTTTTTGTTACTAGTTAGTGGTTTAGCTGCTCCACTTAATATTTAAGCCTTAATTTTACTCTCCGTCTACGTAAGCCAATTAATTATTTATTATCTACCCCGCCGCCTGCACCTTGTTGTCAGGTGGAGGCGGTGTTTAAATTATTAAGTTAATGACTTTTACAGAATACAGAAAGAATTAAATGAGTTAATGTTATTTATGATTTTTTCATAAATAGAGATAAAGATTTTAGGGTTTGACAATTAAAATATAGTTGGTTTTGTCGCAGTTGCTTTAACTTTATATAACATTAATCTTAAATCTTTAATCTTTAATCTTTAATCTTTAATCTTTAATCTTTAATCTTTAATCTTTAATCTTTAATAAAGAAATTAAATATTTCCTTCATAAACAATGAGTTGTGTTCAGTTGAAGTAAACTCAATTGGAATTTGAGGAATTACAAATTCTTTATTTTCAATTTTTACATATTCTTCACCTTTATTATTTTTAAATATTTCTGATACATTATCTTTAATTTGTTTTACCAACAATTCATGCATATTTGTTAAATAGTTACCATCTGTAAAATAAATTTGAATAAATGATTCTTTAATTAATACATCTAATTCAGACATATTATTTGGAGTTGTCGCAAAACAATCGTGAACCGTATAAAGAGGTTGATCAGTTAATTTAGGAATTAATAAATGAATATTAGAAGCATCTAAAGAATGAATTAAATTTGGCATGAAACCGCTAGTAATTTTTTTAGTATCTAGTTTATTTAAAGGTAATTTAATTGTAACTGGTCTACTTGTATCAACTAAACTAGTTTGAGTTTTTTTACTTTTAAATTGTCTAATTGATAAAGTAATTTTTAATCCACTTGGAGCTGTTCATATTACGGGTATATCTAATTCCATAATAATTCTTAATAATTTATTTAAGTATCTTGATAATTTACTTAATGATGGAATATCTACTAAATTTTTATAAACTATGTCTCGCTCCGCCTGCACCTGTCTTATAATTAAGCCGGAGGAGCGAGACTATGTCTACAAATTTTAAAAATTCAGTAGGTAATAAGTACATAATTTTTTTATCCTTCTCTCCCGCCCGTCGGGCCCGTCGGGCCGGCTGCACCTGTGTTATAATTAAGACGCCGGAGGGAGAGTTAGTTAAATTAGGATTTAATATAAAAAACGTTTTATCATCTATTTTAGTTGGTTTAATATTTTCTAGTAACTGGTTTTAACTCCAAATATAGTAACATTATAGGGAATAGTCATAATTGTTCTCTTAACCAGTTCTCTAGTTAATAAAATATTATTAAATTTAATATTATCTGAATTATCTAAATGAATTTGCACTTTCTTTGCAGCATACAAGTAATAATCTTGACCTGTAGATTTATCTAGAATTATATCATCATCTTCATTCTTTAAGTGTTCTTCAGGAATAATATTAACCTTTCTAGCTATTTCAATATCTCTAGTCATAGCGCTTAAATGTTGAATCCCTGAACAAGATGCATCAAACAATATAGGATTATCAATAATAGGAACTTCATTATTTTTATGTGATTTTAAAGCTTTTAAAACTGCTAACATAATACTAATAAATTGTCATGGTTCTTTAATATCCTTTAAATATACTTGATAAAATTTATCTCAATCATTTCAATACATAATTACTATTTTAGATATATTTTCATCAGTTCAATCTAATCTTTGATTTCAAGTTAAATTAGAATAACCAGCTAAATTAGCTAAATAAACTCTAAGATAATCAAAACCTTCAGAACTTAAGAAGTTTTCCCCATTTACTGAATCATCTGAATCAAATAATAATAATGATCTAGCAATATCACTTCCAATATAACTTAAATAATGCGTTAAAGTGTAAACTCTACCTCTAAAATCTGCGAAAGTTGGCATATAGATCGAATTATTTGCATATAACATAGCAATATTTAATGTATTTTTAATACTTCAATATTTACTATTATGTGCGACAATTTCTCTTTTTTCTTTATTAGTCATATTTTCTGTAAAATCTTTAAGCATATTTTGTCCATTAAATATTAAACTCTTTGAATTCTCTCATTCAGTAACTAAGATATCTAAAACATCATGATTAATTTTAAATTTAACATTATTTAAATAATTAATAGTATGTACAATTTTCCCTTGTTCTGCCGTAGCAACCATATTATCATACTTATTTTTAACAATTGTATCAAAACTATTAAATATATGAGAAATTTCTGGATATAAATAAGGAATATAGGAAGCATCAATTCCAGGATCTCTAGGTTTAAAAAGCATAGGTAATTGAGTAACATTAACTGTAGAGATAGTAATTTTATGAAATAATTTTTTATCAATTCCTAAACTAATTTGTACAACATTATTAGAGATTGTGTTAATTTCTTTAATTAAATCACATTTCTTTAAAATTAGAGTTAAAATAGAATTACCTAATACAAATTTTTGTTCTTCCGCCATATCTGTTATAAATTTAATTAAATATTCAATATCTCATAATTTCATAATTCTTTTAACATCTTTATTATCTTTATCTATAAATTTTAAATTAATTTTGTTACTATTAATATTATCACTATTATTATCATCATTATCTAGTAAATTAACTTGAGATTTATATTTAATTAAACCTATTTTAACCAATTTAACAAATCTTTCAGCTATTTTAAATAATATAACTGTTATATTATTAACTTCATCTTCCTTACTTGCTACAACAATTTCAATAATAATTTTAAAACAGATATTAATAATAACTTTATTTCCTAATAACATAATAATTAATATCGAAATTCTTTCATTTTGTTTAAATAAATTATTTTTATTTAGTACATTTTTTAATTCTTTATAATTATTTCTTCTGTAATTATCTAATAAATCAATTAATCCTTTATCAATTTTCCCATAAATATCATGTAAAATAGTATACTTAACACTAGGACTATACAATCCCTCATTTTCTAATCAATTTAAATCAAAATTAATTAACGCTTTATCTACAGCTAATTGTTTATCTCTTAAATTAAATTTATTATTATTAATAATTTCAGCAATAATTTTAGTTAATGGATTTTTTTCTAAATTATATTTTTCAACTTTACCTAATTTAATACCATTATTCTTATTTTTATTATTTAATAAACTATCTAATGGAAATTCTTTTTCAATTTTATCAATTATTTCTTGTAACTTTAATATGCTATCTAAATTAATATTTCTTTTTAAATTTACTGTATCTTCTTCTTTACTTCATTTAACTAACTTCATAGACTCTCTATTATAATTTAATAATTTAATTGAATAAGTTAATAATTTAATAATTTAATAATTTAATAATTTAATAATTTAATAATTTAATAATTTATCAAATTTCTTAGTCAATCTTTCAATATTTCTATGATGCAAATTAATTATTACATTAAATATACTATTATATTTATCAGGTTATCAGGAAGTAATTCAATTAAATTTTTATATTTATCCATAAAATAATTAACACTAATTTCTTTAACCTTAATTAAGAATGCATCTAAATTACTATCTAATTCTTTAGTATAATTATCAATTGTCATAGTTTTAACTATAAGTTTTCTTTTTCTTTTTCTATAAGATTCCTTTTTAACTTGACTAATAATATCATTAAAATCAATCATGGCCATTAATTTATTCCTCAATCCTTCAATAATTCTAGTTATATAATTATCATGATAATTATAACTTCCTAATAAATTCAATATCTCAATAATATCCTGTAATTTAGAATCACTTAATACTACCTTTCTTCTTGCTGCAATTTCTATTAATTTTAATAAAAATTCTTCATTATCATTAATCATATATTTTTCTACCGTATTTTTATTATTATTATTATACTCTTTAACTAATTTAGATTTAATATTTTTAGTTGTATAATTAATCAATCTACTTTTTGAACATTCTTCACTTACCTTATCAATATATTTTAAAATATTATAAAGTATTTCAGATTTAAATCCAATAGAATCAAATAAATCTAGTACTTTTCCTTTTAATTCAATAACTCCTTTCTTTGTAATTCCTAATTTAGATATACTTAATAACTGTCCTACAATTAATATTAAATCTTCTAATCTTTTTCTATCTTCAGATCCTACATTAAATTCATCTAAAAAATTAAATAATGAAAGTAATTCTTCAGATCTAAATTTATTATCTATAAATAGTTTATAACTTTCAATATCTATATTTTTATTTTTATTTTTATTTCTATCTACACTAGTCGTAGAAAAATTAGCATAATCTTTAGCTTTAAATGTATTATTAACTCTTGCATTAAATAAAATATTATTATTATTATTATTAATATTGCTACTTCTATTTCTATTAATAGTATTATTACCAATTATATTAATATTCTTATAAATACTTCTTTCTTTAATAATATTATTATCCCCTTCCTCCCCCTCCACTATTTCAATTAAATCCAACCCCAGTGAATAAATAGCTATAGATTCTTCCACAATTGCATCAAAAGCAAATCTTTGACTAACACTAAAAGTTGCCAATATTAAATCAATTGCAAAAGGATTAATAAAACCTACGAATACTGGTAAATAAATATTAATTCCTAATTCTCTAGATAAAACCTGAACCCTTGTAGCATTCTCAACCGCACTTCAAGTACCAAAGCCTCTTTCTCCATTTCATTTATAAAATTTAAGTAAAGCAATTAATCTTAAAGACTTGCTAAATCTGTCGTTCCCTTTTCGATCCTCAAAATACAATACTCCACTAATTCAAGATATAGAAACTTGATCTGTTCATAAAAATATTTTCTTCATATAATAGACCAAAAAAAAAGTAAAAATGGTTAGGTTGCACATATCCTTCCCACATATCTGTTATAATTTTAATTAAATATTCAATATTTCATAATTTAACTAATCTTTCAGTTATATTAAATAATATAACAGTTCTATTATTAACTCTTTCATTAAATATAGTTAAATGTAGATCTATGTATGGTGTAAATATAGTGCTACATAAAAACCGAGTTAGACGTTTATATCGACACAACCAGCACTTTTGACAGTTTTTTGGAGATTTACTAATGTCGAACTTTTATGTATATCGACACTTAGCTACACTAATTAGAGGTTTCCAGTATATCTAAATCCAAAATAAGATTAAACTCCGATTTCTCTAGTCATTGCACTCAAATGTTGAATTCCTTTCACTACAAAACTACAAAACTACAAAAAAAGCCAACTCTTATTATCTAATTATCTACAGCTAATTGTTTATCTCTTAAATCTAATTTATTATCATTAATAATTTCAGCAATAATTTTAGTCAATGGATTTTTTTTTTTATTATTTTATTATTTTATTATTTTAAGAAACCCAAAAAAACGCCGGCTCCTTCCTGCAAGACTTAATTTCGAAATTAATAATTATTAATTGAGCAAATTAAATATAGAAAAATTTAGATGTAGTTGAATTTGAAGGGTTAAGTTGGAATCGAACCAAAAATTGGACAGATTTTGCAAATCTGCTACAGAAAACCATCTATAAACTTAACCCGTGATTTATTTTAAGCTTTTGTTATAATTATAACAATTATTTTAACTATTTAATATAAATATATAGAAGAATTCAAATAACAGTCAAATAACAGTCAAATAACAGTGTTATCAGCTTTAATTAATTATTTATTATTTTATTATTTTATTATTTTATTATTATTTTATTATTTAGAAATATGCAATAATTAAAGATAAATTTACTAAGTCCGTAATTCGGTGTTGATTGAAAAATATCAGAAATTTTACCTACTATCTACTAGCTACTAGCTACTTTTATTTTTTCGGATTAGCTTTATATTGTAACATCAGTTTATTAAACTTATTTAATTTTCCTGCCGTACGAGAATCTGATACTTCAGTTATAGTTATTTTATACTCGCTTCGATTTTTTTTTCGATTGTTTTTATTTTCGTTCGAGAATAACTGTACGTTATACATTTGAATTATATTTTTATCTTCTTTTTTTTTATTTTAAACAATTTTAAACAATTTTAAACAATTTTAAACAATTTTAAACAATTTTAAACAATTTTAAACAATTTTAAACAACACCACCATTATTTCATTATTTCATTATTTCATTATTTCATTATTTCATTATTTCATTATTTCATTATTTCATTATTTAAAAAAAACCGGTGCCGGACGTCAAACACTTTATGCGATAATTGTCTTTTAAAGAGACAGATCTACTTATTTATTTGTTATTTGATAACAGTTAAGTAATTTGCACTTTTAGGGATTTATTTTATAATAATTATAGATAAATACAAAATCTTTTTTTATTGAGATTTTACATTTTTATTATCTTGTATCTTTTATATTATAAAAGTAGTCTACTTAAAGTAAATTTACTTTAATACATTTAGTAACACAATGTGGTTAACTGAATTCTTTTTTAAATTCGCTTATATTTATATATTAAAATCTGTCACCATTTTATTTTGTTTATTCTTAACTATAGTTAAAAAGTTACAATTTACAAGTTTCATGTTACAATTTACAATTTACAAGTAAAAAGTTACAAATTTACATATTTGCAAAGCTCAAAATTAACCAAAAAATTTAAAATTTAGCTTAATCGTAATTTCGAAGAAAGCCTATAATTTAATGGTAGAATGTTTTCTTGATGAGAAAGCGGTAGAAGTTCAAATCTTCTTGGGCTTAAAAATAAGCCAAAAGAAAATCTGACATATTTTAATATAACTATATTCGCAGATTTATAAAAAAAAAAAACAATTGTAAAGTTTCAGACGTTCGGTGCCGTCCGGCTGTTATAATATAATTGTTACAATAATAAAATTATAATCTCCCCCGCCTCCTGCACATTCTCTTCTTCCCTCTTTGTACATTTATGCCGGAGGAAAGAAAAGACATGTTAGACGGAGGCGGGGATGCAGTAGGAGGGAGCCGAAGATTAAATATTTTTATATTTTAATATTTTAATATTTTAAAGAGATATTCATTTATATTTCTTATACTCCCTAACGTTATTAACGTTATAACTATAATTATCTTCGATTATTAATTTATAATTTTTTCATAGCAATTTTTTCATAGCAATTTTTTCGCCGTTGCGGGATAGCAATTTTTTATGACTTCCGATTTTAGTAATTCGCGTTGATTGGTAAATTTCGTATGATTTAAGTAAAAAAATAATGCTTCCGTACGATAAAGTTCCATCCTTTTTTTAATAGTTATAGTTTATAAAGGTTAAATAAAAACAAAATATTAATTATTAATTATTATTTAATTAACTAATTATTAACTCTTCGCTTTTTTTCGTAAACTTGTAAAGTGAAGTAAAGTGAAGTAAAGTGAAGTAAAAAAAATTTTTTTTTTTGATATTTTATCAAAGTCTAGTTTAAAACTAACTTATTATATTTCATTTAGCTATATTATCATTATCAAATTAAAATCTTAAAGTTAAATTTTGATTATAATATATTTATTTTTTGAATATAATTAAAAATAGAACAATCAAATAATTTATTTTTTTAAATGAGAATTTTGAAATCTAATTCTTTATTAAGACTTTTTAATTCTTATGTAGTTGATTCACCTCAACCAGCTAATATTTCTTATTTGTGAAATTTTGGTTCTTTGTTAGCTCTTTGCTTAATCATTCAAATATTAAGTGGAGTATTTTTAGCAATGAAAAAATATGCGTTGCCTAATATAAGTAATTATATTTGTAAAACTTTACTCGATGCTGAAATAGGTTTAAAAACAAAAAATACTAGGGTTTATTTTTACAGTAATAATTTTTTTGAACTGCCTACCAACTACTATATATTAATACTAAATAAAAGGTCACATAAAAGGTCACATAAGTGGACGGCGACGTATTATTAAATTATTAAATTATTAAATTATTAAATTATTAAATTATTAAATTATTAAATTATTAAATTATTAAATTATTAAATTATTAAATTATTAAATTATTAAATTATTAAATTATTAAATTATTAAATTAAGGGAATGCAGTAAACCTAAATCAGCAAGATATTTTTAAGTTATTTATTAAATATTACTTATTTTCTTCAGAGATTTTATGTAAAGTAAAATTATATTAATTTTATAAGAAAAAATCCAAATATTTTTAAGTAATCGTTTAAATTTTTTTATATGTAATTAAGTAAGGTGTTACTAGTTATTAAAAAGTTCGAAAGATTCTAAAAAATTAAAAAGCAGGATTTTTCAACTATTTTTCAAAATTTATTTAGCTTCAATGAAGAAATTTTAGTCATGTCATATACTTTATTTAATCCTTGGTTTATTACTGGACTAACTGATGCAGATGGGTGTTTTTCTGTTAGCATTATTAAAGTGAAAACATGTAGATTAGGCTATAGTTTGCGGTTAGATTATGCTATAAATTTAGCGATTAGAGATAAAAACTTAATTCTACAAATTAAGAAATTTTTTAATTTTGGTAATATTTCATATAGTAAAGATCGTAGCTCGATAAAATTTACCGTAACCAACTTTATTGATTTGGGGATAATTATAAAATTTTTTCAGAAATTTCCGCTTTTGACATCTAAACGACATGATTTCAATTTGTTTGTGACAGTTTATGAAATGGTAGGAAGAAAAGAGCATTTAACTGTTTTCGGCTTACTGCGAGCAATTGCTATTACTAATAATATTAATTTTCCGGTTAAACCTGAATTATTAGCTAAGCTAGTGCAAGCTTTTGGTCCTTTGCCTAAACTCCTCCTTCCACCTGTTACTATCTTGGTTAGATTCCTTGTAATTCCTAGTCCATGATGAATTATTGGATTTATTTGTGGCGAAGGGTCTTTTAGTTATAATGAAATGACTTCTTCTAAAATGAATAGTGGGCAATTATTAAGATTTGGTTTAAGATTTGAAGTTTCTCAACTAACTAAAGATATTTATCTTTTATATGCAATTTCAATTTTTTTAGGTTTCGGTAATATTAATTCAGATAAAAAAAGAGTTATGTCTAAATTAACATCTGCTAATTTAACTTTCCTTCAACATATTTTAATTCCTTTCTTACTGGCTCATCCAATTCCGGGATTCAAGGGTTTACAATTTCAGATGTGACTGCAAGCTGTGGTAGTAAGATTACAGTGTTCAGCTCTGAAAACTTATACTAGTGAAGATTCAGACAAACTAGCAAGAATATTAAGTGATCTGACTAAATTAAGAGATAAATAATAATATATTTCTAAACTAAGCTATTAAGCAAATTTAAACTCAATTTATATAACTTTTAACACCCTGATCTTACTTACTAAAAATGATTTTATAAATATTTATGTAACTTTTACTTAGAGATCCTTCGGCATTTTTGCCCCAACGTAGATTTAGCGTTTAATTCGGTAGAAAATATTATGAGAAACGTAAATAATGGTTGGGTATTAAGATATACACATTCGAATGTAGCTTCTTTCTTCTTTATATTCTGCTATATGCACGTGGCAAGAAGTGTCTATTATGGTTCGTTTAAATCTCCAAGAGTTTTAGTTTGATCAATAGGATGTATAATTTTGATTCTTCTTATGGCTATTGCATTCCTTGGATACGTTTTACCTTACGGTCAAATGAGTCTTTGAGGTTATTTTACTAGCCCCAAATGTATTTTATATAAGTTAACTGTAACTAAAATGTTTGATATTATTTCAAACTATTTTCATATTATTATTAATTTAGAAAAAAATATATCAATTGTTAATATTGCAATCTGTGGTGGAACTTCAATTAGTAAAAAAATTAGTGGCAACTCTAGAATTGGTCCTCATAATTCAGATGTGATATCAATAATATTTGGTTCCTTACTTGGTGATGCTCACGCGGAAAGGAAAAATTTATTAGTAGGAACTCGAATTATTTTCTCTCAAGAAGGTGTCCATCTTACTTATATTTTATGGTTACATAATAAATTATCTACTAGAGGGTATTGTAATATTCTTGTGCCTAAAATTACTACTAAATTAGTTGAAGGAGGGAAATTAAGAAAAGTTGTTAGATTACATACTTGAAGTTATAATAGTTTTAATTGGATTCATGATTTATGGTATTCAGATGGCATAAAATTAGTTCCTAAAAATATAGCTAATTACTTAACTCCTTTAGCTTTATCTATCTGGATCATGGATAATGGAACTAAATCTTCTAAAGGTTTAAAATTGATTACTAAATCATTTACTTTTAAAGATTGTCAATTCCTTTCTCAAGTTCTTCAAGATAATTTTAATTTCAAATCTTCCGTTCAGAGTGCTGGATCTCCTAATCAATATTTCATTTACATTTTGAAAGAATCTATGCCATTACTAAGAACTATTGTTTCACCTTATATTATACCTTCAATGAAATATAAAATAATAGAATAATATATTTATTCTCTCCCTCCTACGCACCTACCCTGTTTTTTTTTTGATATTTATATTAAATGAAAAGAAAAAGGCTGGAGCGCTTTGTTATAATTAAGGCGGAGGAGGGAGAGTTAGTTAGCTGAACTATATAATGTTACATAGTCTTTTTATTTATTTTAAGTTTACTTAAGTTGGCGATTTAGTATATTTCATTTGATAGCACTAATCGAAACTATTTAAATATTATTAAACATGTAAAATTAACTATTTAGAATTTTTAGAATATTTAGAATATTTAGAATATTTAGAATATTTAGAATATTTAGAATATTTAGAATATTTAGAATATTTAGAATATTTATAATATTTATAATTTTTAGATTACTTAGAATTTTTAGAATATTTAGAATATTTAGAATATTTAGATTACTTAGAATTTTTAGAATATTTAGAATATAAAAAGGCGACACCGAAGAAAACTGGTCAAATATCAAATGTTTTAGATTAAGACCGTCGGAATTATAAAATACTTAAATATTTTATGAGATCGCTACAGAATGGTTCCTTGGTGGGTGATAAATTTTTCTTATACTTATTATACTTATTATACTTATAAGTTTATTGCTTAATGTTCATTCGAAACTTAAAAATATTCGCACTTTAAATATTTTCACAAGGCTTTAATTAAATGATAGCTATGTTAAATTATAAACAAATAAATTATAATTTTATATCATACTATTTTAAAGTACATGGTTCACTTTCTGAAAACACTATATTATATAGATGGCGTATTAAATCATACTAAACAGAATGTGAAATTTAAGTTTGGCAACTGTAATTACAAACTTATTAAGTGCTATTCCAGTTTTTGGACAGGATTTAGTTGAATTGATCTGAAAATATGATTTTACAAAATCTGTGAAACAACCTTTGAATACTCAAAACTCAAACAATATTATATATACACAAATTTTCTGCCGGCGGCGACGTTGGCCGAATAGTTTAAATTCATTAGATCCGATTGGTAACATTAATTGAGGTAAAGTACGAGGTATTTTATAAAAACAAAAAAATAAAAAAACAAAGTCTCGGTCCTCCGCCTTAATTCTTAATTATAACACATAGTTGCAGGTGGCCCGAGACAAACAAAGCAAAAAAAATCCGATAAAGAAACAGAAGGACTGTTAACTATACCCAAAACTTATTTATCTAGATTAGCTGGAATTATAGATGGTGACGGATACATCGCTGTCAATGTCGTAGCATCTGCTGCTGTACTTAAATATGCTAGTATATGGTTAAAAATAGAATTAATCTATAGTGACCTAAAAATGTTAAAGGCTATCCAAAATTTATTAGGAATAGGTAGAAATATGTATAATAAACGGACCTTATAAAAATGCTAAAGGTGAACATCACTTTAGTTTAACTTTTAATAAAACAGAGTTACACTAGTACTTTTTCCACTATTTAAATATCACGATATTTACTTTTTTAACCTTCTCCACTACGTGTACCCGCTTGCAAGAGGAAGGGAAAGACCTTGGACAGAAGAAATCAGTTTGCAAAAGCTATTTATTTAATGGCCAATGGCTTTAAAAAGATGTCTGATTTGCCTTTAATTATTCCTAGTTCAAATTATTTACCTTCATTACCAGCTACCGTTTTAGATTATCTAACTTATCTTTTTTTAAGTCTGGGGTTGTGAGGTTATTTTTTTAAATGAGAATTTTTTAAGTCTGGGGTTGGGAGGTTTTACAGTTGCAGAAGTCTCATTCGGTTTTTTTTAAAATCCAAAAAAATCAATAAAAACAATTTAGATAGTTGTTTTCAATTGAAACAACGAATACAGAATAATTTGTAGCTTTTGGTTTATTGTTCGCTACAAATCGAAAAATAACAATCGAAAATTATAGAGATTCTCAATTTTCAGTATCTTCTAAAAATTCTTGAAATTCTAAAAAGGGAGAGTACATTCAAACTGTAATAACTTTCTTTTCTCTTTTCTCTTTTCTACAACGGATTAGTCCTCATTATCACAATAATTGATTCAGTATAAAAATTGAATCAATTGTCTCAAAATTATCAAACGATATGGTAAATTGAATTTTCCGCCGGCGGCGCCGTCGGCTGAATAATGGTTTAAATATTTGAGTGCCGTAAGGCGCAAATTTGTGTTTTGTTTTTGGTTAAAATCCAAAAAAATAAAAAAAAACAGTATTCAAAGTTTCTATTTCTCTTTGGACAATTAAATTTTACCTATTTGCTGTAATTTATTAATTCCATACTAGTACTTTATTCTAAAAATTCTATAAATTCTAAAAATTCTATAAATTCTATAACATAATAAAGTAAAAATCTAGTATAAAATATTATGATCAGCAGTTAAACATTTAAGTTAATGACTCAACGATTTTACGGTGAACTAGTGACTAAAAATTTAATATATAATTAATCCACTAGATGATAAAATCTATTAATGATAAATATAATATAATATAATATAATATCTTATATTATAGTAAAATTTTACATAATATATATTTTAGTCATAAAATGGAGGTGGATTTTCAGTTTCTAATGCTACACTTAATAGATTCTTTTCTCTACATTTTGTTTTACCATTCTTATTAGCTGCATTAGCATTAGCTCATCTAATCGCACTGCACATGGATGGAAGTAATAATCCAAATGGGATAGGAGCGAATGGGGATCGATACCCAATGCATCCTTATTTTACATTTAAAGATTTAGTAACAATATTTTTCTTTTTACTTGTTTTATCTGTAATTGTATTCTATTATCCAAATACATTAGGTCATTCTGATAATTATATTCCAGCTAATCCTATGAGTACACCAGCATCAATTGTTCCTGAATGGTATAATTAAAGTGCCATTTGAAAAATATGCTATAAGCTGAAAATTTTATTTAAATTTTGTAACTACTTAATTATAAAGTTATAATGTCTACATTCCTTAAATTATCAGCCACACTATCAAAATAGTGTTCAGAGGCTATAGCATAAAAACGTTTTACGTAAAGAGATAGTCCAAAAAATAAATTTATTATTTTATGTTTTTTTAATGCTTTTTTAAATGCTTTTTAAATGCTTTTTAAATGCTTTTTTACTGCTTTTTTAATAAGTTAATGCTTTTTAAATGATTTATTTCCTGCTTTTTTTAATGCTTTTTTAAATAAGTTAATGCTTTTTTTAATAAGTTAATGCTTTAACAGAAAGATTTTAGCTGATGAACATATAAAAATTTTATGCGCGCTAGCTTTTGTTAATTTTGTTAATTTTGTTAATTTTGTTAATTTTGTTAATTTTGTTAATTTTGTTTAAAAAAAAAAATCTACTAGCTACTATCTACTATCTCCTATTAAAGGTAATGCTTAAATTTTCTTAAATTTGGCTGTCCGGCCTTAAATTTTCTGAAATTTTCTTAAATTTGGCGCCGTCCGGCCTTAAATTTTCTAAATTTGCTAAATTTGCTAAATTTAGTAGGAAGATTCATTGAATAATAAAATATCTTTATGACTTATTACCATTCTATGCTATTTTAAGATCTATTCCTAACAAATTGAATATCCGCGCAGCGCTTCATCGCGCAGCAGCGCACCGGTTTGTATAAATTCTACTTTATGCTTGAAAAACTTCAAATTTTAATTACTGTATTTATTATTTATTATTTATTATTAATTATTAATTAGTTATTATTTATTTTTTATTATAATTAAACAGTTAAAAAATTGAAATTTAAAAAAGTCAACCAGCAAATAAATATTAATATTTCATCGATTATATGTAGTTAATAAGGATACAAAAAAACTATCCTTTAAAGATAAAATCATAAAAAAAAAAGAAAATTTATGCATTACGGCCGAATCCATAATCCATAATCCATAAATCCATAATCCATCAACATGTAAAGTTTCGTAGACCTTCGAATCCTTCATTTAAAAAAAAAGAATACTTCATTCCTTCATTTCAAACGTAAAAACGTAAAAACGTAAAAACGTAAAAACGTAAAAACGTAAAAAAGAAGACAATTCCTGAATTTTATGGATTTCTTTAATTTCATTGATTTCATTAACTTTCTTAAATACCTTAAATACCTTAAATTCCTTAAATTCCTTAAATTCCTTAAATACCTTAATTTCCTAAACTTTCTTGACTTTATGTATTTTATATTCTGAATTGACTTAATTGACTTAATTGACTTAATTGACTTAATTGACTTAATTGACTTAATTGACTTAATTGATTGGTTTAGCTTTTTTTTTATATTTTTATATTATTTTTTTATTATTTTTTTATTATTTTAAAAAAGACTGCCGGCGGCGCCGCCGGCGAAGAATAACCACTAAAATCATCAAATTGAATCACTTAAATGTTGAGATCAGGTTATGAGATCAGGTTATGAATCTCACTCTTTGGTAGATTCACTTAAAAAGTTCCAACTTGATTAATATTTCTTTTTTTTTTTGAATCGGTGTGATCGCTATGTTTGGAAGTTTACTTATCTTGTTAATTTTACCAATTGTAGATTTATCAAGAGTAAGAGGTTGTCAATTTAGACCAATAATGAAAATTGCTTTCTGATTTTTTGTTGTTAATTTCTGCATTTTACTGTGAATTGGTCAAGAACATGCAGAATCACCTTACTTAGAAATCGGTCAAATTTCAACAGCGTTTTATTTTGTATGGTTCCTATTTCTTGTACCTGTTATAGGATTATCAGAAAATTCATTAATGGACACAGCTACTGAATAGAATTCTAAATCTAAATCTAAATTAATATTAATTTCTCTGCCGGACGGCTGCCTTTTTTTTATTATTTTTGCGTTGTCTCGCTTCGATCGCACCTGTTTTATAATTAAGACGGGCGGAGCGAGACATTGTTTAAAACCAAAAAAATACGGATGCGGATGTCGCGCAAGCTTTTTTATTTTAATTTTTTTTATTATTTTAAAAAACAAAAAAAAGACAACCAAAACCACAAAAAACGTATGGCGCGCAAGCTTTTTTTTTTAATTTTTGCCTTACGGCCGAAACAATGCAACCAAAAAAAACGTACGGCTAATATAATCCGGACGGCCGACAGAGAAAGCGTTTTTTTTTATAAATACATATTTTTTAACCCCGATAATACATATTAACCCATATAAACATATAAATTTGAGATCAAAGTAGTTTTTTCATCGATTTTACAGATTTTATGACTTACGGCGGAAATGTTTATTTTTGTTAAAAGATAAAAGAAGTTATAAATTACTTAATTAATGCTGAATTCATATTAGCCTCGGTTGCTTAGTGGTCAAAGCGCTAATCTGAAGATTTAGAGATGTGAGTTCAATTCTCTCTCGAGGCACATTTTCTAATTTCTAATTTCTTATTTCTTATTTATTTTAATTATAAAAATAAATAATTGCACAAACTCTCCCTCCTAAACACTTGCAGGATTAGGGATATTGGGATAAATTATGATTAATTTAAACAACGCGCCGGAATAGTTTAATTGGTTAAAATCAATTCCTTGTAAGATTTAGATAGAGGATCGTTCCCTCTTTTCGGCAAATAAAAATAAAGATGATAAAAATAAAAATAAAATAAAAATAAAACTTAGTTTGCCGGACGGCTTTGTTTGGCTTGCTAAAATCAAAAAAACAAAACAAAAAATAATAAAAAAATTTTATTGAGATGTTCGGTTAGAGAATAAAGAGAATAAAGAGAATAAAGAGAATAAAGAGAATAAAGAGAATAAAGAGAATAAAGAGACAGACCCTAATGACGTAGGCAGCCCAGGATTGTAAGGCAAAACAAACAAAGCAAAAAAACGTATGTCGCAAATTGAATAAGGAAGGCAGGATTTTATTATTTTATTATTGCTTACGCAGAAAATTTTAGTAATTTATTAATTTAGATTTTTATCTTATATAATTTACTGACGTCGTCGGTATTTAAGAGTACGATTAAAATTGGATTAATTATTATTTAGTATGGAAACTTAAAAGTAGATATTAATTAGTATATTTTTATTAATATTATAGCTTATTTATAAATTCTTCGTATCCCGAAACATCATAAAGATTAGAAAGATCATAAAGATCATAAACATCATAAAGATTAGAAAGATCATAAAGATCATAAAGATTAGAAAGATTAGAAAGATTAGAAAGATAAGAAAGATCAGAAAGATAAGAAAGATAATAAAGATAAGAAAGATAATAAATATAAGAAATATCAGAAACAAAGCAAAATTTTTTAATTTTAACTTTAACTTTAATTAAAATATTAAAATATTAAAATATATTAAAAATATTAAAATATTAAAATATAAGAATATAAGAATAAAAATACATTTATTTATTTCTATAATATAGAGATATAGTAATATTATTACTTTAAGTGTGTGAGACTGTAGCATAATTGGTTAATGCATTCTGCTCATAATAGAAGTGTTTTGGGTTCGATTCCCAACTGTCTTAATTTTTAATTCTTAATTTTAATTTTTAATTTATCAAATAATTTCATACGATCGAAGTATTCTACTAGTTTTATTAGGTATTTTCTTCGTTTTTTATTATTTTTTTTTTATTTATTTTAATTTTATTTTTATTTTATTTTAATTTTATTTTAATTTTATTAGGGCATTTGGTCGAGTCTGGTTTAAGGCGCCTATCTTGAAAATAGTAACTCCAAAAGAGTCGTGAGTTCGAATCTCACAGTGCCCTGCTTTATTTATATTTATATTTATATTTATATTTATATTTATATTTATATTTATATTTATAATTATAGTGTAAATAATTTATTTTGGCCGTCCGGCTTTAAATTAAAATTTAAATTTAAATTAAAATTAGAATTAATCTGTTTCTTTGACTTCTAAATAAAGAGTATATTCATAAGCTATCTAAAATATATTTTTTTAATAACGATTATAGTACATTCGGCATACCTTACGTATTATATTCTTATGAATTATGGCGTGCTATCTTTTTTTTTATATTCTTCGCCGTCCGTCTTAACGTGCTTACGCTCAGAAACTTTTTTTATTATTTTTTTCCTTTTTTGTTTTTTTTGATTTTATCAAGCCAAAAAAAACAAAAAACGTACGAAAACTGCTATGAAAAAACTAAAAAACCAATAACGCAAACAAAAAAGGTCCAAATATATATAAATATAAAGTAAATATAAAATGAGTTGTAGTTTAAAGGAAAAACGTCATTTTTTGGTAATAATAATATCAGTTCGATTCTGGTCGACTCAGTTTCAGTTATTTCAGTTATTTTATTTATTTCAATTATTTAATTTATTTCATTTATTTCAGTTATTTAATTTATTTAAGTTATGTTGTTATTTTTTTTGTGGAGTTGTGGAGTTGTGGAGTTGTGGAGTTGTGAATTTGTTTCTACAACAAAAATAATATCAGGAAGCAGAACTCGAGTGGTTGAGTAAGTTACTTTTAATAATTTAGTCCCAGTTCGAACCTGGGTGCTTCCTATTTTTTTTCATATTTTTTTCATATTTTTTTCATATTTTTTTTCATATTTTTTTCATATTTTTGTCATATTTTTGTCATATAAATAATAAATATAAAATAAAATAAATCAGTTAATCCATAGATTCGAAGATTGTCTTTTAATTTTTTTTAATTACTTTAAATTCTTTGTTAATTCTTGTTAATTCTTGTTAATTCTAAAAAAACAAAATTTTTCTGTAAGATAAACATTATAAATACTTTCGTACTAGTACGCAACATTTTTTAACTTAATATTAGTTATAATTTTTTAAATTAATATTAATTATATTTTTTAAATTTAAACTATAAGTTTTCAGTTATTTCATTGATTTTAATTATTTAAGTTACTTCATTTATTTAAATTATTTAAGTTATTTAAATTATTTCAGTTATAAAATCAAAATCAAATTTAAAGTAATTCAGTTTAACACAAATAAGGCCATACGGAACAAACAAAGCAAAATAATAAAAAAAAAGGCTGAAGTCCGGCGCCCAGGATTGCAGGATTGCAGGATTGCAGGATTGCAGGATTGCAGGATTGCAGGATTGTCCGGCTAAAATAATTGCTATTCCGTCCTGCGAAAAAAAAGCAAACAGGATATTTTTATATTTATATTTATATTTATTATTTTATATTTTGATATTAAAAATTTAAAAGTAGTAGCTGATATAGTTTTTAATTATTATCTTAGGATACCTTTAACTAAATAAGTTTTAATTAAATTCTATAATACTAATATACTAATATTTATTTTTAACCGCCGCTTTTTTTTTATTAAATTTGCTGATGTGCCGTAATTATTATAAAAACATGTTAGTAACTATTTTATTAATTTATTTATATCAGTTATAATATTTAACATTTATATAAGAATAGTATCCCTTATAAGAATTAAAACAGTCACCGACCTAATTCCCTCGAAGCTCGAAGCTCGAAGCTCTAAGCTCGAATCTCGAATCTCGAAGCTCAAAGAAAATTTTTTAAATTTTAAATTTTATCCGGACGATCCTGGGCAATTTATCATAGCAAATTTTTATACTGTTTTAATCTAATAAACATTATATTGTCTAGAAAACAAAACGTATGTATATTGTTAAATATAGTGGAATGTTAAATATTGGTTGAATGAAGCCCTAACTCTAGCAAGTATTGTATAATATATTTATTTTGACTCTTTTAACGTGTTAGCGTCAGTCAAAGATTTTTATTAAAAATATTCATTTATTATAATAAAATCAGATATCTTATAAATACTTCCTTCATTTGACTATGCGAGAATTAGCTTATTTTTTTGTATTTTCATTTTAAAAGCCTAAATCTAATCTATATTTATTTATAGACTCTCCTCTCAAAATATAAAAATATATATATAGAAATATATATTCATATTATACAAATCAAATTCAAATTTATATCAGATAAAAAATTTTTTATGTTTTTATTAATTTATTAATAACTAATTAAAAAAAATAAAATAACAAAAAGTTGGCCGTCCGACGACCTCCAAAAAGCTCAGGATTGTCCGGCTTAAATAATTAAATAATTAAATAATTAAATAATTAAATAATTAAATAATTAAATAATTAAATAATTAAAGAATTAAGTAATTAAGTAAAAATAAATATAATATTAAAACTATAAACTAAAAACTAAAACTAAAACTTAAAAAATGACTTTTAAAAAATTGACTTTTAAAATCCTTTTTATCATGCAACAATTCGAAAATTACTTATTTTTTGATAGCAAAAATCTACCATCTTCAAATTGGTTTACTAACAAAAATCAACCATTTGAAAATTGGTTAATTAATGATAACAAAAATCTGTCGCAATTTTTTATTTTTAAATATTTGTATTTCATATCTCTTAATAAGGGTATAACAGTAAATTCAAAAAAAGATTTAATTAAAATGTTACAAAAAAACCCTAAACCAGGTTTAACAGGACTCCTAAATTTATCTTCAGAACTTAAAAATTTTGATAGGCGATTATCTTATACATTAGAATATAAAAAATTACATCCTTATAAAGTTATTAAATCAAATAAAATAACTAAAATTCAACCTATTTCAACAGAAAAAACAAATAAAATTCAACCTATTTCAACACAAAATAAAGATCTTAAAGATCTTAAAGATAATAAAGATAATAAAGATATTAAAATTAATAAAAATAATAAAAATAATAAAATTAATAAAAATAATAAAAATAATAAAAATAAATTAAGTCAATTTAAAACATTATTGAAATCTAAAATTAAAATTGTTAAAAATTCATTAAGTAATAGTAAATTAGCATTTCCAGTTAATCTATTAAATCCATTACTTTCTTATCCTTACATACGGGAAATTTTATCCACAGGCGCTAATAAAAAAAAAAGTAGTGCCGGCGGCGCCGGCGGCTCAAATTTATTAGATTTTAATAATTTATGAAAGAGTATTGAATTTAAAAAAATTCTAGTAAAATATAATTTAAAAAATTTAAATCAAATTTCTAATACAAAATATTTACAATTAATTACACCATTTAAAGTTGTTAATAAATACCAACAAAATATTATATATAATTTTAGTAAAAGTAAATATAGTAATATTAAAATAGATAATATTATTACTTTATTAGAATACGCTTTTAGATCGATGTCTTGTTTAATTAGTAAGCCAGTATTTTTAGAAACTCCTAATAAATTAATTATTAATTTATTTTATTACTTTATTCCAGGTAAAATTAATAGAGCTAAAAAAAATAAAAGATTAAAAAGATTAGGTTTATTAAATGTAAATAAATATAAATTTGATAATTTTATTTGAGCTAACCAAACTAATACAACGCCTGCGGCTCAAATTTATATGAATTTGAAAAAAAAAAGAAAATTAGCTATTAAAAAAGCGAGATTATTAACTAAAAAATTTGCATTAAGAGTATTATTTTCACCTAAAAATTTAGAGAAATTAAATAAATTAACTACTATTTTAAGTAGAATATTTAATAAAACTGTAGTATTAGATTTAATACCTTTAAAATTACCTTTTTTTGATGATAATATTTTAGTTAAAGCAATTGGGATTATTTGTAATAATGTTTCAGCAAGAACTATTTTTAAGTTTGTTTTTAGAAAAGCAATTATTTATTCTAAAGTTAGAGCTAATTTAAAATCTAAATATTCTTTAACAAGATCTTATTTATCAGGAATTAAAATTAGAATTGGAGGTAGATTGATGACTCAAAAAGTTATACCAAGAATCTCTACAAGAGAAATGCAAAGAGGACCAATATCACATAGAAAAGTTGCTTTTGTAGATTGATCAAGAGTAGTGCTTAAAAATAGAAGAGGAGCACACAGTATTACCGTTACAATGAGTCATGTTATCTAATTTCTAATAGCTAATATCTAAAATCTAATATCTAATATCTAATATTTATTAGATAATATATAAATTTAATAGCTAATAGCTTATATCTAATAGCTAATATTTAATATAGCGTAGTCGAAACTTGTGATAACTTTGATAGAAAGTAGGAATATATTCCGAAGATCTTTTCTATCTTTTCTAAACTATCTTTTCTAAACTATCTTTTCTAAACTATCTTTTCTAAACTATCTTTTCTAAACTATCTTTTCTAAACTATCTTTTTTAACTGGTGGCAGCATTGTCAGCAAAATTATCAAAACATACTGAAAGCTGAAAGCAATTACTTTTTTTATTTTCTTATTTTCTAATTTTCTAATTTTCTAATTTTCTAATTTTGTAATTTTGTAATTTTGTAATTTTGTAATTTTGTAATTTTGTAATTTTGTAATTTTGTAATTCTATAATTTTTTAGGTAGAATTTTCAATTTACATTAGTTTACATTAGTTAAATTTTTTTTTTTTTAACATTTGACATGCGTAAGACCATTATGTTAGTTTAACTTAACTATTCTGTGATTTTAATTTGACTATTCTTTGAGTTAAATTGAGTTAAATTGAGTTAAATTGAGTTAAATTAAGTTAAATTGAGTTAAATTGAGTTAAATTGAGTTAAATTGAGTTAAATTGAGTAAATTGAGTTAATTAATCTCTTTTTTAAATAAAAATATACATATACATATAATAGTAAACTTTTACATATATACATATTAGATGATAAAATCTATTATGATTATGATAAAATCTATTCTATTAATATAAACATATACACATACGTTGAATTTTAAATTTATTTGATTATTTATTAATTATTTAAATAATTAATTATTAAATTTATTAAATTCGATTCTTCAGGGTTAAATCCTCGCATTATTTACTTTATTAGCAGTTAAAGTATTTAATGAATTAGAGTCTCTTTGTCGTTACTTTGTTCTAATATTAATATATTAGAATCAAGGGTATACTATATTTAGTATAGTTGATCGAAATATTTATTTTTACTTTTTTCATAGCAGTTTTTTCAAAGCAGTTTTAAGGTTTGAAACTATTAACTATTAACACAAAAAGTATTATTTTATTTATTGTTTATGCATACGCTTGTGTAGGCTATTCATAATCTATTCGTAAATCGAGTAAGTAGTTAAGTAATACAAGTAATATTTATATTTATAATATATAAATATTGCCGGCTTATGCTCAATGAGTCAGGCTATCTCATCTTTATAAATTTTGTTCGGATTATGCGCTTAATTGGTTCCGCGCATAAATATATTTTTTTATTTTTTTTTTAAATATTTAATATATATTTTTTTTTTAATATTTCTAATATTTCTAATATTTCTAATATTTCTAATATTTCTAATATTTCTAATATTTCTAAGAATATCGTATGTAGAATGTAGAATGTTTAATCATTCTTTTGTAATTCTTGTAATTCTTGTAATTCTTGTAATTCTTGTAATTCTTTATACTTCTTTATACTTCTTGTAATTTTTGTACTTCTTGTACTGTTTAAAATAAAAATAAAATAAAAATAAAATAAAAATAAAATAAAAATAAAATAAAAATAAAATAAAAATAAAATAAAAATAAAATAAAAATAAAATAAAAATAAAATAAAAAATAAAATAAAAAATAAACGGACTTCAGTAATTCTTTTCTAAATTCTTTTATTAATACTTTTAGAAATTCTTTAAAATCTTGTAAATTTTTACATTTATGTAAATCTTATAACTCTTGTAATTCTTGTAATTCTTGTAATTCTTGTAATTCTTGTACTTTTGTAATTCTTGTAATTCTTGTAATTTTAATAATTCTTGTAATTCTTGTAATTCTTTTGTAACTCTCAGATGTACGGCTGTATAAATAGAATTAATTTAAATAAAATAATTTTCTTATTCTTTTTTTTTGTTCTGTTTAATTTTAGCCGGACGGCGCCGTCCGGCAGAAACAAATTTAATTTTAAACCGTCCGGATTATATTCAAATTTTGGCAGAAACAAAAAACCCACAAAACAAAAAGGTCGTCCGGTACCGTTGTTTTTGGTGTTTAAAATAAAAAAAAGAAACTCTCCCTCCCGGCCGGCGGCCGGGCCTCCGTCTTATATTTTACGTGCAGTCGGTGGTAGAGAAAGTAAGAAAAAAATAAATTTTTTCATCTTGATACGAGCACTTTTTAGTTATATCTACTTTCTAATTATAGCTAAACAAGTGTAGACTAAAATAATTTTTTTTTTTTTTAATAATGACAAATTTTTTCATCGATTTATTAGCGTGAGGGACTATTTTTTCAAGTATTTTAGTAATAATTGCTGTTAATCCAGTTATTGCAGTGATTTTTTTAATAGCAGTTTTTTGTAATGCAGCAGGATTCTTAATCTTATTAGGTATAGGTTTTATAGGAATATCTTATATTATTTTATATGTTGGTGCAATAACCGTTCTATTTCTTTTTGTAATAATGATGTTTAATATTAAATTATCAGACATTGTAAATACTCAAGCCCAAATTAATGCTAATATGGCATTTGTTTTAGCTATTACTGGTTTATTTATTTATATAATTAAATGAATTTTACCTTTTTCAATTAATGATGTATCTAGTTTACCTGAATTTGTTTTAAATCAAACAAATAATTTACTAGTTAATTTTAATTTGCTGACCAATGTCAGTAATAACGTTAATTATTTTATCAATCCTAATAATTTTGATAGTATATTTACTAGTTTCTTACAAATTGAAACACTTGGTGAAGGATTATATACTTATGGTGCACCCTTACTCATTATTTCCAGTATTGTCCTTTTATTATCTATGATTTCACCCATTTTCATTTCCGGTAAATTCCGACATTTACAATAATATAATAACTATGAGAATAACTAACCTATTCAAATCATTTTGAAGATCAATAACTAAGATTTTCAAATTGATTGTAGCCTGAAAAGCTAACTTATTTAATTGATTTTCAATTAATTTTCCAACTTTTGTAAATATATACTTAATCTTTCTTGCCATTTTTATGTTTTATCTGATTGCTTCTTGGATTACTTATTTTATTTTATATATTTTAACATTTTTATTTTATATAGTTACATCATTAATTTATTCTTTCACTTATTCTTTGACATCAAATATTTATAATTTGATAGAAAATATTATTTATTTAAATTCTCTTATTTTTAGTACTGCCATTGATATTATTAATTATATTTATTCTATTAATTATATTAATTATATGAATTTGAATTACTCATTTACGGAATTAGGTATTAATGAATTAGGTATTAATGAATTAAATTATTTTTTCTGACTTACGGCTGGGAAAATTCAAGAAATTACTCCTTATGTAATTAATTTTTTAATTAGCCTAAGTATTTTGATTTTGAAATTATTAATTCCTCTGTTATATTTTCAGATTAGAGAATTATTACCGCATAGATTTTCATTAATAGACACAGTAAATAATATTTTTCAATCAATTATGTACTTTATTTTTAATAATTGGTTTCAAATTTTGTGCTTTATTTTTTATTTGTCAATAAGGACAAATTTACCATACTCTATTGGTTGGGCACCTGGAGATTGGTTTCCAGGAGACTTCATGCTACCAGATTGGAGAGCCTGCAATCACACTGTTGAAGATCTTTGGAAAGATATTGATCATTACCTTGACTATGGGTTTGAATTAATTCAAGCATATCCTGCATTAGACAAAGATGGTCGGAATGCGTTTAACGAGGATGGAGAGTGATACACTCGTTGTGAACCTCACTTGACTACAACGTGTTGATCCCTAGAGGTTGAGCGTTCTACTAAGGGATATACTGATTTTGAGCCAATGGTTGACCGATCTAGTCAATTTGGCTTTAAAGATTATACAGAGGAAAGTAAATTTCATAAAGTGTTTTCTAAGGTAAGAAAACCGTTAATTAAAATCATAAAAAGATTTGCTCTACCGTAGTTTTATCGTAAATTTAGGTAAATAAGCTAAATTATCAATTGCAGCTAAAGATAAAGATAAGGGTTAAAAGTGTAAGTGGTTTAAATTATTGCTTACGTTAGACGCTATCATAAATTTAAAATTTATTTAATATGTTAATCGCTGCTAAATACATTGGTGCTGGTATAGCCTGCTCAGGATTAATTGGAGCCGGAATTGGAATAGGTAATATCTTTGCTTCTTTAATTTCATCAACTGCTAGAAACCCTCAATTAAGAGGTCAATTATTCACATTTGCAATCTTAGGTTTGCGTAAATTATAATTTGAAGTATAATTATATAAGCATAAGCAAAGCCCACATTTTTTATATTTTTTAGAAGAATTTTAAATTTTTCCCTTCCGTTTTTGCTTTGTTTGTCTCGGGCCACCTGCACCTCTGTTTTATAATTAAGGCGGAGGACCGAGACTTTGTTTTAATAAAATAATTAAAAAAAAAGCCGTCCTTTTTAAATTTTGCTGATGTGCCGTAAAAAGTACAAAGTTATTTTTTATAGGGCAAATTACACATTTATGCGTAATCGCGTAATCGCGTAATCGCGTAATCGTGTAATCGCGGAGACTAAGATTTTTATTTAAATATATTATGTAAAATTTTACTATATGCGGGAATGATATTTGATCTTTTTGTTAGTTATTACTTATCAAAATGTATATTTATATTCATATTCAAATATTAATATTAATATTAGTATTATCTAACCCGCAGGAATTTTATTCTTTATATTTTTTCGTATTTTAGTTTGATAGTATGATAATATGATAAGAAGAATTCCTCAGAGAATTTAAGTAGAATAAATTTTTTACTACATCAGAAATTGTGAAATTGTGAAATTGTGAAATTGTGAAATTGTGAAATTGTGAAATTGTGAAATTGTTAAATTGTTCAATTGTTCAAGTGTTAATAGAGTCATTTGTCGAAGGTCTAAGGTCTTTTTATAATTGTAATTTTTACTTTTTTACTTTTTTACTTTTTTTACTTTTTTTACTTTTTTACTTTTACTTTCTTTACTTTAAGGCTAGTTAAATAATTTAAAGATAAATTCCATTTGTTAGTTAAAATAAATATTGCGCCGGCGTATTTTTTTATTTATTTTTTGTTTATCGTCCAAAAAAATAAATAAAAAAAAAGTCCGGCTAAAATTAAAATAAATATTGCTAAAATTAAAATAAATATTGCTAAAATTAAAATAAATATTGCTAAAATTAAAATAAATATTGCGCCGTCTTTTTTGCGAAGGGTTTGCTTGCGCCGAAGTTTTTTTTTTCTTTGTCGTTGTTTAAAGCGTAAAAATAATTTATTAATTTTTTATTTCTTTTTTAAATATCTATGTAATATCTATGTAACCACAAAAGTTTGCCTTAGCTGAAGCAACAGGATTATTTTCTTTAATGGTAGCATTCTTGGTATTATACTCATAATTTCAAAAAACAATGCATTATAGACTAAATTAAATATATGACAAAATATATACTCAATATCCCCTTTAAATTAAAAAAATATACTCATATCCCCTGTAAATTAAAAAAAAATATACTCAATATCCCCTGTAAATTAAAAAAATATATACTCAATATCCCCTGTAAATTAAAAAAATATATACTCAATATCCCCTGTAAATTAACAAAATCGTAATCCCTGAAACGATTTTAAATATGTAACAAATATATAATCAATAACCCCTTTTCCCTTTTCAACCCTATTAGATTTAATAAAACTGCTATGAAAAAAGATATTAATTTAAATGACAAAATTAAAAATTCATTTTTTGACGTCCGGCGCCGATGTTGAAAGTTATAATTTAAAATTGTTATTTACGTATATTTGTTCTTACGTAAATATAGTTAATTTTCCGTCTTTTTTTATTTATTTTTTGGTTTAACGTATTTTTGTTTTTTTTGGCTTGATAAAATCAAAAAAAACAAACAAAGCAAGAAAAAAATAATAAAAAAAAAGGCGCCGTCGGCGCCCAGGATTGTCCGGCATTTAAATTAATGTTATAGTTTCTTATTAATATTTTTATTATTTTATTAATTAATTTTATTAATAATTATTAAGTTTTACTTTAACTTTAGTTTTCGTTTTTTTTTGTAAAATCAAAGATAAAAAAACTTTAATCATATTTTATTAGCTGAAGCTTTTGTCAGATAATTTTTTTAAAGTTATAAGTTCAAATGTTTAAAAATATTATGAATTACTAGACCGATTCATAGCTATAGGTTTGGAATATCCCAAACCAAAACCACAAAAAAAAAACCACAAATCCACATAAAATAATTTAACTATGAATAATTTTTTTTCTTTTAATTCAATTTTTAAACGATTATAATTTTTTTTTAATCTATTCAATTGTATTAAGTTTTTGTTTTATTTTCTTTCTTTTTAAATAATAAAATAATAATTTATACCCTAACTCTATAAAAATTACAGATTTTGGATTACTATTAAGTGATAATATTATTCAAAATAATCTAAACGGTAAAATGTTTAAATATAAAAAAGATGTTAATATTTTTGTTTCAGATTTAATAGTCAAAGATCAAATTTATTGCCGTAAGTCCGGAAAGAAATAAGAAATAAAAAATAAAAAATAAAATTTATTGCCGTAAGTCCGGAAATAAATAAGAAATTAACGCATAAATATTAATTAATAAAGAATTTTGATTTTAATACACCTTTAATAAATAATTGATTATGTTCTGTTGAAGTAAATTGATCTGGTAAATTAGGAATTGTCAGTTCTTTATTATCAATAATTACAATCTTATTTCCTTTATCATTTATGTAATACCTTTCAGAATGATCAAGAATTTGTTTAACTAAATCAGTATGCATTCCAATTAAATAATTACTATCTCTAAAATAAATTTCAATAAATGCTTCTTTAATAAATAATTCTAATTTTTTCATATTATTCGCATCAGTAGCAAAACAATCATGAATTGTATAAAGTGATTCATTTGTTAATTTAGGTATTAATAAATGTATATTTGAAGCATCAAGAGAATGAATTAAATTAGCCATGAAACCTGTATCAATTTGATTTTTATCTAATTTTTTATTTATAGGTACTCTCCCTCCCGCCGGGCCCGGCGGGCCCGCCGTCTTAATTATAACACAGTCGAAGTTGCAGTCTGAGTTAGAGGTAGTCTAATTGTTATAGGTTTACTTGATTTTAGAATTTGACTTTTAGTTTCAATTGCTTTAAATTGCATTGACGATAAATTGATTTTCAATCCAACTGGAGTATTTCAGATTATAGGTTGATTTAATTTTAATAAAATATTCATTAAACTATTAAGGTATTTACTTAATTCTGTTAATGATGGTATTATAATTAAATTATTATAAATTATTTTAATTAATTTACTAAATTCAGTTGGTAACAAGAAAGTATTTTCATTTGTTTTAGTATAAATCGCCGGTACTTTAAAAAAATATTTGCTTCCCTCTTTGATTAAAATAAAATGTTCTTTAAACTGTTTTTCAACTCCTTTCAATGTAATATTATAAGGAATAGTCATCACTGTTCTTTTTATTAAATTTCTAGTTAATTTAATATTACTTAAAATATTTGTTTCTTTATCTAATTCTAATTGAACATTTATAGCAGCATAATTATAGTAATCTTGTGGTAAAGCTTTATCTAAAATTTCTTCTTCAAGTGCATCATCTAATCCTTCATTTGGTAAGGTATTAACTTTTCTAGCTATTATAATATCGCGTGTCATAGCACTTAAATGTTGAATTCCCGAACACGATGCATCAAATAATATTGGAACAGTAACTGTGGGAATTTTATCTTTTTCCATTGATTCAAAAACTTGAATTAATGCAAATAAAATACTAAAATATTGAAAAGGTTCTTTTAGTTTAAATAAGAAGTTAAGATAGAATTCTTCACCATTACCATATATTTTATTAATTGCATTAACAATATTATCACTAGTTCATTTTATTTTATCATTTCATGTACGGTTAGATTCACCAGATAAATTAGCAAAATAAACTTTAAGACAATCTAATCCATCATCATTTAATGGTTCAATTTTAGATGTATTTAAAATATTTCAATATTTACTATTATGAGATTGAATAGCTATTAGTTCCGCTTTACTTAATTTTAACTTAGGATCAATAGATTTCAGAACATTATCTCCTTTAAATAATCACCATCTTTATTATCTCATTCACTAATTAATAAATTTAAAACTCTATTATTAATTTTATATCCAATTGAATTTAAATAAACAATAGTATTTACAATATTTTCTTCTCCTTCTCTAACTCACGTAGGGACGGCTGCAACTTCGCCGTTGCCGTTGCCGTTGCCGTTGCCGTTGCCGTTGCCGTTGCCGTTGCCTTTGTTATAATTAAGACGCCGGAGGGAGAGTTAGTATTAAATTTATTATCATATTTTTGTTTAATTACTGTATCAAAACTATTATAAATATGACTAATTTCAGGTAAAATATACGGAAAATACTCACCATTTGTTTCAGGTAATCTTGGTTTAATTAACATCGGTAATTGAGTTATATTTATTGCCGAAATAGCTAAATCAGGAATAAACTGATTATCAATAATTAATTTAATTTCTGTATTATTATTCTCTGTTATACTTAATTCACTAACAACATCTGATTTTTTTCATAGCAAAATTAATCTTAAAACTGTATCTCCTAAATTTAATAATTCAGATTGATTTAATTTTTTAAGATAATTTTGTATAAATGAAACATTTCAAATTTTTAAAATTTTACTAATATCTTTATCAGTAGTATCAATTAATTTAATCTCATTATCATTATTTAAATTTCTTAAATCACTCAATACTAATTTATTTAATTTTTCAGCTATTTTTAATAAAATATTAGTTCTATTAGAAGAAAATTCTTCCTTATCTTCAGTTAATATTTCAACAACTAATTTAAAACATATATTAATCACAGTTTTATTACCTAATAAAAAAAGAATTAAAACAGTTTTACTTTCTCCACTTCTTAATATATTATTATTATTTATAATATCTTTAAGAATTTTATAATTATTAGCTCTATAAGTAACTAAAATATCATTCAATTCTTTATCTACTTTTTGATAAATATCATGAAGAAGCGTATTTTTAACATTAACACTATTAACCACTTGCATATTGAATCAATTTCTATCATATTCTAATGTAGCTTTTTCAATAGTTAATTGTTTCTGTTCTACACTCATATTTGTATTACCTAGAATTTCTCTAATTATAACAGATAATGGATTACTATTTTCTAAATTAAATTTATCCATTCTACTAATCTGACTATCAACTTTATTGAATTTATCACTTAATTCACGATCTACCAAAAATCCTTTTTTAATATCATCTAAAAGCTCTACCATATTCTTAATACCTTCTAAATTATTTTTGACTATGACTAACATAGATGTTCGATCATCTTCTTTAATTCTTTTAATTCTTTTCATAGAATTTCTATCATAATTTAATTCAACTAATTCAGTATTTAAATATTCAATATTTATCTCATATGCAAAATTAATAATATTTTTAATTACTTTAAATTTAAATGGTAACTTTTGTAGTAATTTATTTGCTAAATTAGTAATACTTTTCATTAATTCTGTACGACATTTATTATTAAAAAATTTAATATATAAATTTAATTCTTTAGTATAGAATTCAGGAGTTATTTGAACTCTTTTCACTTTTTTTCTTCTAGTTACCTCTCTAAAATCACTATTAACTAAATCTGTAAATGATTTTTTTAAATCACTTGAAAATCTTTCAATTAATCTAATTAAATCATTATTATTAAAAGTAAATACCATAACATAAATATCTCTCAAAGCTATTAATAATTCTTCATCTAAAATAACATCTCGTTTATCTGCAAAACCAATTAAATCTAATGCTAAATCTTCACTTAATTTTATCGCCATATTATTATCTAATTTAACACCACTTCACTTAACTCCAGGATCACTTGAAATTTCATTTATTATATTCACATCTAAATTTATATTATTCTCTTTATTTAAAACATCTTCTAATATTCCATTTATAACTGTAGATTTTAAACCTAATTTTTTAAATTCTTTCTTAATACTACTAATCATTTTACTTTGATCTTTTTTACTTAATCCAAATTTAGCAATTATAAAGAAATGTCCTACAACTTTAAGATAATTATCTAATTCACTCAATTGATCTTTATCTAAATTAAAAGTATTTAAAATACTTAATAAACTAGTAAAATTATCTTTTACATCTAAATAATTATCTTTAATATTATCATTAATAATTTCTCCATTATTCATAAAAGATTCAGAAGAATAATATCTTTGAGCTCCTGAATATGTACCTACTGAATATGTATTAAAATCTCTTGCTCCTACAAATCCTAATCTAACACTTCAATTAGCAAAACTATTCATTGATCTTCATTTACTTGATGATGCTGAAATTCTATTATTATTGAACTGCTTAATTCCAGTTGCTAATAATAATCTATCCACTCTAACAAAATCAATTTTAAAAATAAATCCCACAATATTTTCAAATCCTATAACATTTAATTTAACATCTCCAATTCTGAAAACCAATTCATTTAAAAAATTAAAAATATTCCGCTCTACCCAAGATAATTTATTAAATAGAACTTCATTATTCATAAGAACATCAGCTCCCCCTAAACTTTCCATTAAAGTAATAAAGTTAGCTAATACAGGAAGAAATTTAAAATCATTAACACAAATTGGTAATATTCCTCTAAATCAATAAACTTTAAAGTTTAAATTATTAATAAAATGATCACACATTTTTAATTTGATTATATTTTTCATCCTATAAGTCCGTTGAAAAAAAGTAAATTAGCCCTAACTAAAGTTGATACATATACCCCGTAATTCAACTTTGGCGCAAAATTTAAATTGACTAAATTTATTTAAGAATATTAATATAACTATGTAATTTCATATTATTTAATTTATTATTTTTCCCGTATAAACTTATAATTTTATCTTTAAAACTTAATTTTGAGACTTCTACATTTGTCAGAATTCCCCAAACTACAGTGTGCAGAACTAATATTAATACTAGTGATAAAATAAAAAAAAATAAATCTAAAATGAAAGCACAAAATAAAGATAAATTCAACTTAAAATACAATCCTAATCATAAAATTAAAGGTATACTAGATATAGATCCAGTTATAACTGAAAAATTACCTTTCACACATATTTTTGCTAGTTTTGTTTCTACTTACTCTCCCGCCTCATGCACCTTGGTTATAATTAAGTCGGGAGTAGGGCGAGGTCTTGCAAAAAGAACAAAAAAAGATCGAAATAAAAAATATTTAATAGCTTCAACTCATTTTTATAATATTACAAACGATAAATATGTGATAAGTCAAAATTATACTATAAAAAATTTTCTTTTTTTTTATTATTCAATTATTCAATTATTCAATTATTAATTATTCAATTATTCAATTATTCAATTATTCAATTATTTTTTTTTAAACCAAAAAAAACGTCCGGCTGAACATGGTATGGTTTTTAGTAATACAAAAAGAATTAACTATCGTCGAAGTTGTAAATTCTTTTACTCCTCAATATAATGTATTACAAAAAAATACTTTTAAATCTACAGATGGAAAAAGAATTATTAATATACTAAGAATTAATTGGTATGGCTTTTTTGATACTGCAGAAATTAAAAATTTGTTATTTAATAAAGAATTTAATAATAAATTAGTTATTTTTACTTTTGTAAATTATTCATGAGACACAATAATCAGCTTCTGTGATGCGAATGATATTGGAGTAAGTAGCGGAGGAAATAATCGAAATGAAATATCTAGATTACATTTTAAAGTATCTCTATTTACATCATGATTAGACAATGATACTGATTTAGCTCTGGAAGTAATTGATAAAAAGTTATGAAACTGCAGGTGTATTAAATATAAGACGGAGTAGGTAGAGGAAGTACGTATATTAAATATATTATAATAATATAGATAGTTAAATACTATAAAGATAGAGATAATATAGATACTACAGTTAAGAGATTATATATTAAATATAGGATAAGTATACTTATGTAATAGATTATAAATAATATAGATAGATAATATCATATATTATAGATAGTACATATTAGTATAAATATTACATATATTATATATATTTTATATATTAGTTAGCATTAAATATTATAGATTAAAGAGTATATATTATATCTTATATATTTATTATTATACATTATACAGTATATATTATCAGTATTAAATAATACATATTTATACATTTATATATTAGTTAGGATATTATTATTATTATTTTATATAGATATTATACATTTATATATTATATAGATATTATACATTATCTAGATATATTATATAGATATTATAAATTAGAGATTATAGTTATTAGTAATATATACTACATATTATAGATTATATATACTATTAAAAAGACTATTATATACTACATATTATTATAGATATTATAGGTATTAAAGGTATATATACATATTATTATTGATATTAGAGGTATTAATATTATAAATTATACAATATACATTATAATATATTTGAGTATTTAGTTATAAAATAGATACAAAGAAAGAAAATTTAAAGTTCTTCCTACTTTAGAGAAATGTTTTTCTCGAATGGTAACATGAGAAAAAGATTTCGATAATGTAGCAGAAGAAAATTTTCTGCATTAAAGAAGTAATTAAAGATATGACAGAGTACACAATGTTATATTAAATTAAAATTACTATTAACTAATTATTTAATAAATAAGATATTAATATTAAATTTTAACTTTTAATTTTGAACTTTAAATATTAATATTAAATAGTTACAGTTACACTTAAAAAAAGAGATATTTACGGACAGGCCCTTTGGGAACTAATTTAAACTTATAAGCTCGACGACAGATAATTAAGTAATAGAAATTATAGAATTTACGAATAAAGAGATAATATAATTTTGAGATTAAGAGATAATATAATTTTTAATAGAAATAAATTAGAATATTAGAGAAATATAGAAAATATAGAAAACATAGAAAATATAGAAATATTAGATTTAGTAAAAATAAAGATTAAAAAAAAGATTAACATAGATATATTTATCAATGTATTAAGAACTACAATATGTAAATTATAATTTATATAAATACTTAAATAAAGAAGGTTAATATTAGATAAGAAGTATATATTAGAAGATTTATAGTAAGAAGAATAGTTATTAGGTAGTATAAATTAGAAGATTTATAGTAAGAAGAATAGTTATTAGGTAGTATAATTATTTATATAAATATATAAGATATAAATATTAATAAGAGAGTTTTAATAACATTAGTAAAGAATAAATAAAATAGGTATAAGATAATATATAGAGAATAGACAATTACAATAGAAAGAGCTATAATAGTACATCTAATAACATATTAGAATATATTAATATTAGTATTTAACAGTAGTAATATATTAGATATAATAAGAAGATATATAATATTAAAGATAGATATATACATAATAGTATTATAAGTATAAGATTAAGTAATATAATAGAATATATATATTAGAAATATATAAGATTAAGTAATATAATAGAATATATATTAGGAATATATACTATACAATACTATAATAGAAGAGATATTTGATATATTAGATATATTAGATATTATTATATAGATATTAGATACATATTTATTTATATATCATTATAGATAATATACATTAGTTAACATACTATTAGAGTCGCGCGCAAAAAAAAAGATTAAGCTAAAAAAATTTAAATTTAACTTTAACAAATTGAGTTTTCTATATTTTAAAAAATAAGTAATTTATTTCAAAATTTGTACTGGTTATGACAAATCATGTCAATATTTAATAACTATTATTATAAATAGATAGAAACTTTGTACTTGTTATGATAAATCATGTCAACAGCTAAATCAGGTTATAATTTTGAATGATGAAATAATTTCGAATTTAGGAATTTGAAGTTGGTTTACTTGGGATTAAAGAAAAGAAAAGAAAAGAAAAGAAAAGAAAAGAAAAGATATAATCCTACGGGACTTTTTGTAGTAGTAAATAGATAAAAATAACATCCTACTGGACTTGAACCAATAATCATTTGCTTCGAAGGCAACTGCTTTACCAATTTAGCTAAAGATGTGGTAAACCATTTTTTTTTTATTCTTAATTTATTCTTAATTTATTCTTAATTTATTCTTAATTTATTCTTAATAATAAAATATTAATTATTTATTTTTTTTTTATTATTTTTTTATTTTATTTTTAAATTTTTATGCGCATTATCCAAATGGAAATAATATAATAATAATCCATATTAACTCTGCCTCTTAAACAAATCAAAAAAAGGTGGCTGAGGGAGGGAGAGTAAGATAACTATAATTATGATTATGATTATGCTGTCTAGTTTTGCGAATCTTCTCTTATTTACAATTTGGTATTTCAGTTTATTTTCAGTTTATTTACGAATAAAGAGACTTGAACTCTTATAAATTTAAAATTCATCAAAACCTAAGCTTGACCCGTCTACCAATTTCGGCATATTCGTGGGTTTTTTTACTAACTTAGACTAAATTAGATATGAATACAATTTTTTTTTTTTGTTTATCGTTCATCTCCGAATAAGAAATAAAAGCAATTATTTATACTTACTCTTAGATTAATGTAATCTTAATTCCGAATTACGAATTTCGAAGTTCGCAGTCAGAAGTGGCAGCGTAATTCACCATACCTTACGTGAATATAAAGCTACATTGCGTCCCTTGCGAGAGGAAGGTTATTTTAAGGTGAATGATTATTTGTATTATTTGTATTATTTGTATTATTTGTATTATTTGTATTATTTGTATTATTTGTAGCAAGCGCGTAATCGCAAGTATTATTATCAGAATTACTCTTATAAACTTCCTCTACCGCCTACTGCAACTGTGTTATAATTAAGGCTGAGGAGGGCGAGTTCAATAAAAATATATAAATATAAAAATATAAAAATATATTATATAAAATATAAAAATATAAATAAGCGCCTAAGTTTTTTTTCAAAATTAAAAATAAAATTAAATAAAATTAAAAATAAAATTAAAAAAAAAAGCCGTACAATCCTGGCCACGTCAGCCAAAAATTTAAATTTACCCATTTGTTATTGTTATTGTTATTGTTATTGTTATTGTTAAAATAAGGCAGACTCAACGAACGATTATTTTCACAATTATTTTATGATTATTTTCACGATTATTTTCTAACGATTATTTAACAGAAGTCCGGATTACGCAGGAAGATTGTATTATTTATGTATTATTTATTATTTATTATTTATTATTTATTATTTATTATTAATTATTAAGGATAAGAGGATTCGAAACTATCTCTGTAATTTGTAATTTGTAATTTGTAATTTGTAATTTGTAATTTGTAATTTGTAATTTGTAATTTGTAATTTGTAAGATTACCGATCGTTGAAACAAATTTCAGCTAAACCCCTTTATCTACTGCTTATTTTATTTTATATCCTATTAAATGTTAAATTTTTATATCCTATTAAATGTTAAATTTTTAATTTATAATTTTAAATTTTTAATTTTTTAATATTGTATAATGTTGTATAATCTAATCTTTTTTATAAATGAATAAATTCTTAATTCTTAATTCTTAATTCTTAATTCTTAATTCTTAATTCTTAATTCTTAATTCTTAATTCTTAATTCTTCGAATATACTTTATGTTACTTTATTTCATTTTATGTTACTTTATGTCATTTTATGTCATTTTTGTCATTTTTGTCATTATGTCATAATAATGCAGGTTAATTAAGCTAATATAAGGTTAGTTTGAAAATAGGAATACAGGGGGTTAATATTCATTTTAAATCTATTCTCCAAAGGAGGGATTATTATCCAGCTGCACCTTCCAGTACAGCTACCTTGCTATGACTTTTGAGATGTTACCCAAACGATTTAACAGGTATAATTATTCTAAATAAAACTATTCGTCAATCAATATTTGCTAACTTTGAATGCTAAAAAGTTACGATGCGAATTAACTACTAAAAACTTCATGCTACATTTTTAATAATGAAATATTCGTGTTTAATTATATTTAAGTTTCCACCAATCCGAGCTTCTTCCCAGCGACAGACAGTTAGTTCATCACGAATGCTAGCTTCACCGTTGCGTGGCTGATCAACGATTACTCGAAATTCCTACTTCATGTCCCCGGGTTTCAGAGGACAATTCGTTAGTTAATTAATAAATTTTCTTTAATGTTTAGCTCCTCCTTAATGTCTAGTAAATATTAAATTACTAATATTTACTTATTTTCCAAACAAAGATCAGCGCAGGAAAAAAACGACCGGTATTGCATCACTTTGTAAAAATTTCTGTGGCACGTCTATAGCCCAAGTTCATAAGGGCCATAACGACTTGTCTTTGCCCTAAATAACCTTCTATCAAAGTTACGACTACGCTAAGTATAAATTAGCGCAAAGGATTTTGTCCGTTAGCGAAATTAATCTCACTTCTCACGATACGGACTGACGACAGCCATGTAACACCTGTTATAAAAATAATACTTATTTTCTTTTTTATTTTATTTTAAAAATTAAACTAAAAAATTTAAAAAGGTTAAAAAAAGATCTTAAATGAAAATAATTATTATATATTAATATAATACAAGAACTGGTAAGATTTTACGCGGATTAACGTATTAAATAACATGCTCCACTTCGTTTGCTCCGAGACCGACTAATTTTTTAGATTTCAACTTTGCAGTCGTACTCGCAAGGCGGTATGGTTAACGCGTTAGCTTCGCCTTTAATATGTAAAAAATACTAAATAACTACCATACATCGTTTACTGTGTGGGCTAATGAGGTCTCTAATCTCTTTTGGTGTCCACACCTTCACTCCTCAGCGTCAATCTTTACCTGGATGAACAGCCTTCGCCATTGGAACTCCACTAAGTTTTTGCAGATTTTAACCTTACTCTCAGTATTGTTTCATCCCCTATTAGATTCTATCTTCAAGTCCCTTAATTTTTTTGATAAATAATTGTTAATAAATTTATACACTATTTAAAATTTTAAGCTTTCGAAGAAGCCTACGAATTCTTTACGCCTGTTAAAGCACGGTCATCAAATTTATCTTGCAATTAAATATTTTTTATTTTTCTTTTCTACCTGTATTCATTCCAGCTTTTAGGATTCGAATTTCTTCCAATCCTTCTGGTTTCAGATGTGAACGTAAAGTCATTAAATTAGCTATTTTACACCAATCTAGATAATCTAATTGTTTTATACCTACAAGAGGATATTTTTTAAAGAATGGTATAATTATTTGAGTTAAGTCAGAAAAATTTCCTACTACAAAATTTACAACTTGTCTTGAATTTTCAATTCGACCTGCCCCAAAATATTTAATTAATAATTCCATTAATTTGGTATCTCTTACGTGTTGTGTAACTCTAAATCTTAAATATACTTGAAAACCAGTTTTACAGTTATCTTGTACTTTAATACCAGGATCGAAATTACCCTCAGCATTTACGAATCCCGAAATCCAATTTGGATCTGGTATTTTTGTAGTTTGAATAATTACTCTTTCTACTGGTTTAATTATACTAAACTCTGATTTAATAATATCAGTAAGACCTAAATTCATCGATGCTTTAAGATTTATTATTTCTTGTAGTCCATTTAAAGTAAGATGACCACCTGTACTCATAATTTCAACTATTTTTTCAAATATTTGAAAATCAGCAGCTTTTTGAGTTATTAATTGATATTTTTTAAAATGAGGAATTATAATAGTTGTTAGATCTTTCAAATTATTTACTGAATAATTTAACGTATCATTTGTCTTATCTGGACTAATAATACCTATTCCACCAAAAAATTCTTGTATCTGAAGTAGTAATAATCTATCTATCTTATTTAAGCTAATTTCAAAAAAAGATCTTACGTGTCAACCAGTTTTATATTTTTCATCTTTATAGATTGAAGTACAAAAACATCCCTCACCGTCTGTAAAACCTGTAACAAAATAAGGATTCAAGCCTTGCAAAGCTCCACTAATTGTACTCATTGTAGAAAAAAATAATTTATTTAATTGTTTAGAAGGGTTTTTGACTGGATAGTTTCTTTCGAAACCCGTTAGAGTACACCTTAAAGATTTATTATTAGAAATATTAATATTTTTTTTTAAATCTCAACTACCGTCTACTCGTTGCTCTTTTACAGTTTTAGTATTAGAAACTAAAACTGATTTAGATCCGCGATAGCCCATTTTCTTTTCATCTATCTTCAGGCTTGTTACCATACCCAGGTAATTATTCTGGCCACTTACAGCCTTTCGACTATAGCTTGGTACCTTAAGTTTTAGGGGGTCCCCGGAATTTGATAGTTTTACCCATAAAAGTGTATTCCCAGTACACTTAACAGGAATAACGTTCGCGTCTCTGGTATTACCGAGTCTTCTGGCACCAGTGTTTAGACAACACTTATTAATAAAGAAATCATTATTTACCTTTATTTTATCAAAGGAGACACTCCTCTGATTTCAGTTAGCTAGTTCACTCTTTCGAGCATTGACTAATATTCTTGACTGCTGGCAGATACTTCTACCTGGTAATTTCATTCCCAGTGTGGCCATATGTTCCTACAAACTTGGCTATCCATCGATGGCTTGGTACGCTTTTAATCCCACCAACTACCTAATAAACGTAAATAAAAATCCTATAGCGAAATATTTTCTTTATGGCAAAAATAGCGTGTTTGCACTAAATCTCAATTTCTTACAAAAAATAATAGCTAATACTAGTATCGTTAATCCATTCAGTGACTAAATTATTAAATAATTTAATACCTAATTAGTTAAAACATTCTAACATTTATCCTCTAATATAGCTCTTAATGTCTCTAATTTGATCGCTAAATCAACTTCGTTTAATTATTTTTTTTATCAAAATGTATTACACTGTATTTATCGTTATTAGGTCAATAAATCTTATGTAACTAGAGTTAATCATATTATAAGTATTATATTAGAAGTTATCAATATTATAAATGAAAATGTTAATTATCTCCTATTTAAGAAGACTACAGGGTATACAATTTACTTTCCTCACCTCTACACCTTATTTTCTAATAGTAAAAAGTCAACCATTCAACTAATCACATTCGAAAACAACGATTTGCATGTCTTAAAACTACTGAACAACGTTCACTCCGAACCAAAATTAAATTCTTCTTATTTTAAACAATTTTTATTTTTTATTTTATTTTATTTTATTTTATTGTTGTATTTTATTTGCGTAAGCAATAATTATTATCTCTTTTATTGATTATTAAAACAAATTATAAGTCGAGTTATTTAAACAAATTATTAGACGAATTATTAGACGAATTATTAGTAGAATTATTGGACGAAAGGCGACATAAGTTAAAATTTGAATTTGAGCCGGTCGGCAATTTTAAACTTGTTAGTGGTTTAGCTGATCAACTTTCCAATAAATTTTAATTTTGTTCTATTCAATAAATTTTAAATTTGTTATTAGTTTAGTGGTTTAGCTGATCAACTTTTTTTTTTTAAACCTCCGACGTCGGCTCTCCCTCATCAGTCTAACAGTTGCAAGCGTAGGGAGAGAAAACGTACGCACTAATAGGGTTATAATTATATTTATATACTTTAAAAATTACTGCTTATTTTTATTAAAACAATATGCGTTACGACCGCGGAAATTAAGATAAAAAATCAATTAAAAAACAATGCCAAATATATTCAAAAATTAGCACTTCCACTCCTACCGCACCTGTGTTATAATTAAGACGGAGGAGATGTCAAAAAGAAATATATTTAGTAATACCGAAATAAATAAATTTACCAAAGATAAATTTCTTAATAAATTCTAAATTAATATTTTTATCCATAATTATTTTACATGTGAAAATAATAGTAGCCAAAGTAGAAAAATATAAACTAATGTATTGAAGGTACATGCTATTAGTTAAAAAGTCCAATAGATTAATTGTAAATGAATTATCACTAGATTCTAAAGGTGAATTAACAAATAAATCCGCTAAACTAGATTCTTTAGTTCAATCTAAATCTTTATTTGCTACTTGATTAAGAATTTCTGAATTTTGTTCTTGAGTTCCTTGAATTCTAAAATTCTTAGCTGCAAGTGGTATAGCTGTTTCAATTTTTACGCCCTGAGCTCGTCGCAAATTAATATTTTCTTTAAAAAAAACTGGCAATAAAAAAGATAAATGTGACGTATAATTTAAAATATTGAATTAATATAATTTAGTAAAATTATTATTAATAATTTTATTATTATTTGTACTATTTTTATTATTAGGGGTTATACTTGTATTTTTTACTATATTATCTGATTTAAGGCTAAGAGCTCCAACACCAATTTCAAAGATAAATCCGATTGTTAAAACGATAAAAAAAATTATAGCTATAACAAAACCAAATAAACTTATTTGATATAATGAAACACTTATTGGTAATAAGAGAACGAGTTCAATATCGAATACTAAAAATAGCATCGCAACTAATCAATAATGGATCTGAAAAGATTCTCTTGTTTGACCAGGAATTACAGCCATACCAGCTTCATAAGCAGATAATTTTTCTTCATACGCTTTATGTGGAGCTAATAAAGTATTTAAACCTAATAAAATAATAGCTAACAAAGGTACAAAAATAATTAAAACTAATAAAGTAATATTCATTAACTATAAAATAATGATAAAGATAGTAGCTGTGTACTGTTAAGTAATATAGTTGGTTTAAGTATAAACAATAGAATTGATAAAGTTATAGTAGAAATTAAAAAACTATGTAAATTTGTTAATATTTCACTGTTATTATTTGTATTATTTAAAATATCTAAAGTATCTAAAGTTTCTAATTGAGATGAAGCAACTTTAACTGTAATAGAATCAGAAGATGAAGATGAATTTGTCAAAGAAGAAGAAGAAGAAGGTGTTTTTGTTTGTGTTTTTGTTTGTGTTTTTTTTTCAACCAGTAACGCTACAACTCTTAAATAATAAGAAGCACTAATTACACTTGTTAATATAGCTACAAAAGACATAAATCAATAACCTGCATCAATAGCAGATAATAAAACAAATTGTTTAGAAAAGAAACCTAATAATGGAGGAATACCAGCCATTGAGAATAAACAAATAACAAAACTAAAACTTAATATAGGATTAGAAAATAATAGTCCTTTATAATTATATAAATATCTTATATCAAAATCAAAAAAGAATAGATTTTTTGAATTAGAATAAAATTTTATACCTTTTTTATTCAAAATGAAACCTAATGCTAAGATAATTAAGAACACATTTAAATTAGTTACAGAATATTGAATTATATAAAAAATAAATGAGTCTATTGATTGTTCAGTATTAATAGCTAATGCTAATAAAATAAATCCAATATGTGAAATTGTACTATAAGCTAACAATCTTTTTATTCTAGTTTGAGCTAATCCTACTATTGTTCCTATTAATAATGAAAATAAGGAACTAATTAATAATAACATTTTTATAACATAACTTATATTATAAGTAATATTAAATATATTGTTAATTAAATTATCAGCATATAATAATGGTAAATTTAATACTGAAATTATAGATAAACCATTTGTTAATTCTAATAATAAAGTTAAAATAGCTATTTTAGGTATAATTGTTAATCAAATAGTTACTTGAGTTGGTGATTCATCGTAAACATCAGGAGCGACTTTAGTTCAAAAAAATTTCTTTGCCTTACGGCGAAAAAAATAAAAAAGACACTGTTAACTGTTATACATTCAGGGTAGGGAAAATAAAAATTTATATCATTTTATCATTTTATATCATTTTATATCAGCAAAAAAAATCAGCAGTCGGTTAATTAATATATATTTATAAACCAATTTTATGTTTCATCATTGGACCTCGCCCGCCTCACGCCTGCACATGTGTTATAATTAAGACGGGAGGAGGGGAGTTAGTGGTTTAGCTGATCAACTTTTTTTTTTTAAACCTCCGAATTACGAAAAAAAAGGCAACCAATTTTTTCATCGATTTTTTTCGACGGACGTCGCCGGTCGGCATAGCAGTTTTTTTTTTAATCCAATAAGCTAAAGACAAAGGCGTTAACAAATCAAATATATTATTTGGAATCACCTTTTTACCTAAAACATAAAATGAATCATATTGCTCATTATTTTTTTAAAACGACTACGGCGGTAAACTATAAGCATAAAAAAGAACACAAATATAGCATTTTCCAGTCTTAAAGTGAGGCTTCTCTTTTTTTACTTTTTTTAAGTAAATTTAAGTTAATTTAAGTAAATTTAAGTTAATTTAAGTAAATTTAAGTAAATTTAAGTAAATTGTTTCGGTGGATTTCCGCTATAACCCTTAAAAATTGAATATAAATGGTTAAGAAAGAAAATAATTATGATTGGTTAGACCTTGTTGCTTTTTTTGTTAATCTGATTTTTTTTAGCCTTACCTTTCGTACAGTCGGGAGTAACAAATGGGGCAATTATGATTGAAGTTTCAATAATTGACGATTCATAGACATTTAAAAAAAAAGTACAAATGATTATAAATAAAACAATCGCGATATAAAATAAAAAAATAATAAAAATAATTAATGGCTAGGCAGCCTGCCAGTATTAAATATTATAGATTTAAAGAGTATATATTATATCTTATATTAAATATTATAGATTAAAGAGTATATATTATATCTTATATATTTATTAGCCACGCCGCAAAGTTAATTAAAAAAAAATAAATTAAATTTAATTTAATAAGTACGGCGGCCGCCGGCGCCGCCGGCGCTGTATAATTTTTCAAAGCGCGTCTTTAAAATTTTTAAAACTAAAGTAGGACTTTATCTTAATTTTTAGTCTAATCGGCCGATCACTCGACCCTGAATAAAAATCTTTTACGTAAAAAAAAAGTCTCTGAGGGGTAATAATTACCCCTGCTGGTTATTATTTTTTTATTTAAATGTATTCGGAAGAGTAAACATAAAAACATAAAAACATAAAAACATAAAAACATAAATTTCCAGCATATAATAAAATTCTCTAATTGAATAGTAACTAAAAATAATACAATTTATTTTATTGTTACACTATTCTAACTATTCTAATCGAAGGGCTGAATGAAGACGAATCGAGTGAAAGAGGGCCAATTGACCAGGAATGCAATGGTGCCGCACCAATTTTAAATAAAAATCCTATAAAAATAAATATAATACCTAAACTTACACCACTAATTATTTTATGAGAAATTCCATCAACAAAAAAAATTGCAGGTAATGAAGGAATTGAATTTATTGAAGGTATTGATACTGAAATTAAACTATAAATAGATTCAAAATTTGTTAAACCTGTGAAACTATAAATTAAACCTGCACCTAATAAAATGAAACAAGAAGATAAGGCACCTAATAAAAAATATTTTAAACCTGATGCAGTAGCAGATTCATAATCTCTATATAAAGTTGCTAAAATATAAAGACCAAATGATTGTAATTCAATACTTAAATACATTGATAATAGATCAGATGAAGATATTAATAAAGTTGAACCTAAAGAACTAAATAAAACAATTAAACAATATTCTGTTCTAGGTGTATAAATACCTATAAAATTAAATTTATTTTTAGTTAGGCTGTTTATGCTATCACCTGTTAATAAAGTTTTTAAATTTAATACTTTATTATAATAGGTTGAAGTTATTAGTGGTCAAGACATTAAAATTAAAGCTGCCAAAAATAATAACAAAACGTCTAATAATTGAGAGATGATAGTCACATGGAATAATCCACTATATATACCTATTCCTGATCCAATTGACTGAATATAAAAAGCATTTAAAGATAATGCTCCGGAATAAATAAATATAATAGCAGATATTCTAGTAATTAGTAGAGAGGATAAATCCTTTTTGAATGAAGGTAGGGCAATTGCCACTATTAGAATTAAGATACTTGTAAAGATCATTACTTTTTTTCTGGGGCAACGGCGGCGGCATAATTTTAATATTATTATTCGATCTTCGATTTTCGATCTTCGAGCTACGAGCTACGATCTACGTTCTACGATCTACAATCTACAATATTAAATCTCCGTAATTCTATCTTTGATTCTAGATTATCAGTAAATTTGTAATTAAATTATAAATATAAATGAAAATCTTAGACGTGAATATAGAGACAAAAATAATAAAAAAACTATTTAATATTTTAGATATAGTATTAAGAAGTATTATATTCAGATTTTAGATATAGTATTAAGAAGTATTATATAATGATTCTTAGTGAATCGGCCTTCCACTTACGTGTACGTGTAATATATAATAAAAGCAACCATAAATCAAAATCCTAATACAAAATTATAATACAAAATTCTAATACAAAATTCTAATACAAAATTCTAATACAAAATTCTAATACACGTGGAGTTAAATATAAGATTCAATTATTAAATTATTGCCGTCCGGCTTACGCGCTGACTGTTTTTTTTTAATTTTAATTTTAATTTTAATTTTAATTTTAATTTTAATTTTAATTTTAATTTTAATTTTAATTTTAATTTTAATTTTAATTTTTTTAGCCTACGGCGCCGTATTTCATAAACAAAAAAAGAAGTAACTCCTTTCTTTAAGTTCTTTAAGTTCTTTAAGTTCTTTAAGTTCTTTAAGTTCTTTAAGTTCTTTAAGTTCTTTAAGTTCTTTAAGTTCTTTAAGTTCTTTAAGACAGTTTACCCCCTCCCTCAGCCTGACCCAAACTTTTTTCTTTTCATTTAATATAAATATCAAAAAGAAACACGTGAAGAGGTGAAGGAGGGCGGGCCGTTGAATTCTTCTACGAGCTACGAGATCAGGTGCAGTAGAAGGGAGAGGAAGATCAGGGGTTAAAAGTCTTATTTTAGTTAAATTTGGTATCAAAAATATTCGAAAATCTTCTATTTCTATTAAATTTATCGATTATTTTTTATTTATTTTATATTTATTTTATAATTATATATTGATTCTAAGTTTGAATAAATTTTAGATTAATCTAAACTAACTACTTATTTTTATTTATTTTATTTATTTTTATTTATTTTTATTTATTTTGTCTCGGGCCTACTGCAACTAGGTGTTATAATTAAGAATTAAGAATTAAGAATTAAGAATTAAGACGGAGGACCGAAACTTTATTTATTTTTTTTTATAATCGATAAACGTTAATAATAAGAGTTTAAAAGTTTAAGAGTTAATTATTCAGATGTACTTGCTAATCAACTTAGATATTCATTTACAGAAACTGCTTCAACGTTTATTGGCATAAATCCGTGTCATACCAATTTAAAATTATACCATTTTTTTATATATTTTAGATTTTTATTTAAATAAATTAGATATTTTTTCTACCTTTCTCTCGCTCCGCCGGGCTCCGCCGGGCCCGGCGGGAGGGAAAGTTTCTTCACTTTTTTTAATTCCAATTATAAATGATTATTTAAAAAATCTATCCTGCTCTACGTTCTTTATATTTGCATAGAGAAAATTGTTTATGAATAATAGATGAAATAGCTAATCCTCCGAATTACTTTTTTTTTATGTTTATATAACGAGTTAACTAGTTATATTATAATAATAAAATCTCATAGTCTCAGAGGATAAGAGAATCAGAGGATCAGAGAATCAGAGCACTCAGAGGATCAGAGGATCAGAGGATCAGAGGATCAGAAATTTTTGTTAGTGGTTAGTGGTTTAGCTGATATAATTTATAATTTATAATTTATAATTTATAATTTATAATTTATTCAAAAAACTTTTTTATTAGTTTAGTGGTTTAGCTGCTCCACTTAATTAATAATCCACTTAATTAATAATTAATAATTAAAAAGAACTTTGTTATTAGTTATTAGTTATTATTTATTATTTATTATTTATTAGTTATTAGTTATTATTTATTAAGCAATTTCTTAAAAAATATAAAAAATGTTTATAATTTTTAAATGGACTGTTTCTTTTTACTAATTTACTAAAATGTATAATTTTAATTATAATGTATAATGTATAAGGTATAAGTTAAGGTATAATTATAATGTAAATTTGTAAATTTTACGTGCAGTCTCTGAGTAAAAAATTACTGCTACTGCTAATAAATGAATCATACAATTGAATATCTTTTCACATTTTTTGTTTACATGTTTACATGTTTACATGTTTAAATGTTTACATTTTTACATTTTTACATTTTTACATTTTATATGTTTACACGTTTACAAATTTATTGAATATTGAATATTGAATATTGAATATTGCATATTGAATTATGAGTTATTTATTCGATTTTGGCTTTATTTGCTTATGTGCTTATGTGCTTATATGCTTATTTGCTCAAGTTAATAATAACTATCAATATTATTTCATTTTTTTTAGCATTTAGTATTAGGCATTAAATTTATATTTATTTAAAGGGCATTGAAACCACAAATTTCAGAACATTGACCATAAAATGATCCTGGTCTATCTATTAAAAATGAAGCTTGATTTAGTCTTCCAGGTGTACAATCTAATTTTAAACCTAATGAAGGAACTGCAAATGAATGAATTACATCATTTGATGTTACAATTAATCTAATATGAGTATCAACTGGAACAACCATTTTGTTATCAACATCTAATAATCTAAATTGTCCAGAATCTAAGTCTGATTCAGGAATCATATATGAATCAAAAGCAATTGAATCACCGCTAACTGTTATATAATCGGCATATTCATATGATCAATATCATTGTGAACCAGTTACTTTAATAGTGATTGTGGGACTAATTACTTCCAATATTATTTATAATAGTAAATGGTATATTATTTATTATTTATTATAAAAAATATGGACTTTTTCTTAAAATATATTTGGTTAATAATACGTGTAAACATGTAAAAATGATACGTAGGTTTTTACTTACCATTAGCAATTAGCAATTAGCAAATATTTCTTTCAATTGAAGTCTCTAAAGAGTATATAAACCCTGCAAATAATATAATCTAAATTTAAGTTTTTACTTAATTTCTTCTGTTTTTAAGTATTAAATTATGTTTTTTTATACTTTCTTGCAAACATTGAAATTTATTCTGAACCAAGTTAATTTTTTCATAGCCATTTTTTCATCTATTTTTTTTTTTGCGCCTTACGGCTTTGAATTTAAATATATAATAACAGTTCTAAATATAGTTATATCCCTAATTTATAATCCATTTGATGCAGTCAGATAAGGTAAAACTAAAAATTTGCTTCGAAAAAGTTGAAAAGTTGAAAAGATTCAGCCTTTACGTATATAAATGTAATAGCTCCACCTTTCAAAGCGCATGATTTTTTACAGTAACAAACTAAAACAAATACATAATTAAGCATACCTGCTAATCTATAAACATCTATAAACATCTGCAAAAGTAAATCCTTTTGTATGTAATAAATACTTGTACCTGCTTTAGCACCGTCAACCATAAATCAAAATCCTAATACACGTGGAGTTAAATATAGTATTAAATCAGCGCCGGCAAAGCGTCCAGCATTATTTAATAAAAAAAAAAGCTTACGCGCTCACGCAGAAAATTTAAAATTTAAAATTTTAAATTAAGGATTAGCAGATGTAGTACATAAACAAGAAAAACAAGAAAACCACCACTAACAAATTTTCATTTAATTGTTCACTTAATTCAAGTGATAATAAAAAAAATGTACGGTCGATGTATTTATTTATGTATTTAATAAATAAAGAAATAGAACTCATAAAACTTTTTCTTATATTTTTTATTTTACCTTTAATTAAAAAAACGCAAATAAAAAATACGGAAAACCAAAAAATAAATAAAGAAATATAACTCATAAAACTGAATTTTATTTCTGTTATGTTATTTTTAATTAAAAAAACGTAAACAAAAAAAAAGGTTAAAACGTAAAGGCAATCCAGAAGATACATTAATCTAAAACTTGGAAAAGCAATAGCAATTAAAATTAAAGCAGGTAAAATAGTTCAAATTGTTTCAATTAATGTACCATGATTCAAATATTTATGAATTAATGATGATCGAATACTATTAAAATAATAAATACAACTCCATAAAACTACAAATACTGAAATACAAACTATAATTAAAAAAAAACCTACAATATTATGTAGTTCAATTATACCTGTAAACCCAGGACTTGCTGGATCTTGAAAACCTAATTGTCAATTTTCTGGTGCATCATTAAATATAGTATTAAATATAGAAAAGATACTTAACATTTTAAAAGTTTTATAAAATATATTCAGTCTTAGTTTACTTTATTTACTCTATATTTTTTAGCTTTTAGCTTTTATCTTTGATCTCTTATCTTTAATCTTTAATCTTTAATCTTTAATCTTAACTTTATCTTAATCTTTAATTAATTATTGATTAAGTGATTAAGTGATTAAAATGATTAAGTGATTAAGTGATTAAGTGAATAATTGATTAAGAAATAGAGAAAAATACCTGTGTCTTTGTCTTTTATTTTGATTTTAACACTCTAACGTTATTTAGTTTATTAATTATTTATCTATCTATCTAAATATTAAGGTAATAATAATATAATTAACTATATTAAATATATTAAATATATTAACTATATTAACTATATTAAAATACATTAAATTTGATCGAAGTTATTTCTTCGGCTTTTTTATTTATTTTTAAAAAAGAAAAAGAAAAACAAAAAACCTAGGAACGACCCTTTTTTTATTTTTTTTATTAGCCAGTCAAAGAGTTCTTTTTGATATTAAAATTAAAAACAAGGAAGGCTGCCGTTGCGGGATAAATTGATAAATTGATAAATTGATAAATTGAAATTAAGATTATAACGTTATCAAAGGTATCCTAAGATTCGTCGATTTTTTGTGTTCAATTCTTTTATTGTATTTATATTAATAGTTATTATATAGTTTTGTATATTTTCATACAGTACAAATCGAATAATAAAAATATAAAAATAATAAAATCTTAGAGAGTAAAGGATTCGAACCTTTTATATTTATCATTATTAGGTAAATCTTATACGAAGATTTACTTTATTAAATGTTATTTTACCATTAACTAACTCCCTCTCCTCCCTGCACCAAGTTATAATTAAGACGGTGGAGTGAGAGTCCCTTTATATATAATTATATAATTATATATTATTTTATGCCGGATGGCAATAGTTATTAATTTATTTATACCATCCTTTGTACTTTGTAATTTATACTTTATATATTTTATACTTATATTTATACTTGATATTTTTCTTATCTTTTATCAATTATCCTACGAAATATTCGGACTCGTTTAAAAATAATAAAATAATAAAACTAATTAAAATAATAATTTTTAATCCTTATGGCACATCAATACATTGCCCGCGAAGGGGTTTTGTACTTTCAGTGCGGATTTCGAAGATAAATCATTATTATTACACTAACTATCTTAGATATTCATTTTAAATAGCGAGGTGAGGAATCGAACCCCATCTAACAGGTCATGAGACTATTGTGCGACCATTACACTACCTCGCTTTAAAGTTAGAATAAGTTAGAATAAGTTAGAATAATTTATAATTAATTTAGCTTCGAATTTACGTCAATAAATTATATAGTTATATGAAATATGAAATTTTACATTTTTAAATATACGAGCTTTTCCGGATTCGGACCGGAACCGCCCTAATTGACAATTAGATGCTCTACCAATTAAGCTAAAAGCCCTTAGATTTATATTTAATATGAAATTATTATTTAAATATCTTAATCTGCTGACCCGGATTGTCCGGCAGACATTATATTTTTATTTATATTTTTATTTTTATTTTTTTTTTTAATTTTATCTAAATTGAAAACCAGTACAAATTTATTTTTATATAATTATATTAACTATTATATTAATTATTAATTAATAAAACATTAAATAACTATTTAAATATTTATTCCTAGCAATCCTAGTGAATACTAATAATACTAGTAATCCTAGCAAGAACGAGGTGAGTCGAACACCTACTGAAGATTTTGGAGATCCTTATACTAACCATTATACTACGCTCTTAAATTTTCATTTTCATTTTCATTTTCATTTTCATTTTCATTTTCATATAATGCTCAAAGAATGTTTAAATTATTATTTATTATTTAATTACTACTTTTAATTTAAAGTTAAAGTTAAATTTTATTTGTCTCGGGCCTACGAGACTTTGTTTATAATTTCTTATATTTTTTTATTTTTATTTTTTTTTATTTTTTGTTTGCGCCGAAAATACTGGGCCGTACAATCCTGGGCTCGGCTAATGTGCTAATTTTTTTTTTTAATTATTATATTTATCTTTATCTTTATTTTTTATCTTTATTTTTACTTTATGGACCTTTAGGGAGGGAGAGTTATATAACAGTCGATTACGCTCAAAGGGGTTATAAATTATAATCTTTTTTTTACATCTAAATTAGATATTAAATATTAGATATAATTGAAGATAAGTTAAATAAAATGACTCAATGTCTCATAAACATTATTGTGATTTTTTCAATTAACAATTAACAATTAACAATTAAATAATATAATAATTTTATAATATTTTCTTTTTTGCTTTGTTTGTTTTGATTTTATCGAGCCAAAAAAAACAAAAAATAACCCGAAATATGTTATAAAAATTTAGTTAAATATTAGTATACTTAAGTCTTAAATTAAAAATTCAAATTTAACTGAAAACTCTTAATATCTATTATAAATAAATGATAAATGATATTTGATAAAAAAATAATAACTAAGAAATAATGAAAAAAAATTAGATTCTGCGTGCCTTACGGCTTTTTTGGTTTTGCCTTACGGCGCATTGTTAAAATTTTAATTATTATTATTATCGTTATTAGAAATAACGCCATATTCAGCTATTTTATGTGCTTCTGTCATAGCTGATAATTCATCTTGTAAATCAAATTTAAAAGCATCATCAGATTTATAAGGCAAAGGCTTTGAAAAAAAAGATTCACAAGAATTATTTAACAGGAAAGGATTAAATCTAACAAAAGAATTCACACCTAACTGAATAGCTCTTCTATCGTTCATTATAGTCGTAAGATTAGTATTTAAAAAAGTATCTACTTCAAATTTAATACCTGAAGTATTAATTAATATAGCAGAAATAAAGTAATTGATTAAAAATTGATTACCAGTTAATCCTTTCAATTCAATTTGATTTTGAATATAATTTGTTTTATCTTGTAAAGTTAAATTTTTAAAATTTGTATCAGTAACATTCCAACCTTTATTTTCAACTAAATTATCTGATTCACCTTCGGAAGAATTTGATATAGATTCTCCAGTGTCTCCAGTGTCTCCAGTGTCTCCAGTGTCTCCAATGTCTCCAGTGTCTACATTGTCTCCATTATTAAACATTACAGGAATAACTGATAACAGAAATCTAGTTGAAACATTAAATTTAGAAATTAATAAAAATAAAAAAATTGCTATGAAAAATATTACACTATAAAATCTAGAAATATTACAAAGTTTATCATCTTGTCACGTAAAGTAAGTTGACGTTCCGTAGCCCTTGTTGAAAATAAATTCTGCCGGCGACGCCGTCGGCCATAAATTATTTGAGTCTTTAGATACAATAAAATTAAAAAATTGAATACATTGATTAAAAATTAACTCTATATTATTAATTACTGTAAAATCAATAAACTCAAAAATAAAATGAATATTACAAAAAATAGAATTTATAGATATGAAATTTATTAAAAATTCTTCCGTTCCGTAGGCTCCGTAGCCAAGTATGAAATTAATATGAAAAGAATAAAAAATCAATAAAAAAATAATTATTAAATAAACTAAACTAATTAATGTGTAATATTTTAATCAAGTATAATTAGATATAAATTTTAATATTAAAGATACAAATCTAATTCAAATATTTAAAATTGTTTGTGTTTTAAATAAATAATCTACTATATATTGAACAAGACTTATAGAGAATAGTATAATTCTATAAATTATAAATTTAATTAATGATTTAACAACTATTCTAATCTTAATTAATAATTTCATTGTAGTATATCCCAGAATAGTATTAATAAAATTACTGATATTTATAAAACTAAGTATATCAACTTCTTTAATATACAAATATAAATCTATTAATAAATTAGATAATAAACTAGATAATAAACTAAATAAAATAGATAAAATAAAAATAATAAAACAAAATAAATCTAAAATTATATTTAAATTGAAATCAAAAATATTGCCGTCGGCAGAAATATTAGAAATATTAGAAATATTAGAAATATTGCCGGCAGAAACATTAAAAATATTAGAAATATTAGAAATATTAAAAATATTAGAAATATTAGAAATATTAAAAATATTAGAATAAATCAAAGATAAAAGATCATCAAAATAATCGAATTCTACCATAGGACTAAAATATAAATATAAATGTTCTCATACGAAATTAGCCATACTATAATATAAAATTATTATATAATTTGATATTAATATTATAAGAATAAATGAATCAGAGAAAGAATTTAAAATATTTAACGGCCTTACTGTATAAAAAGAATAATATTTCTGCGCCGGCGGCGTAAAATTAATGTAAACCGCGTATTTAATACGAACAAATAAATGTATCATTTTTTTAACTAAAATTAGTATACATCAGCTAAAAATATTATAAATATTATAAATACTATAATTATAATTAATATAAAAATTGCTAAACATCTTGCTAATAAAATAAATTTGCGCCCGCGGCGCCGCTAAAATTGCTAATTTGATTGCTAATTTGCTAAAATTGATAAAGGTTGGAAGTTAGATCGTTGAAACGCTATTTTTTTTTTTTATTTTTTTATATTTTTTTTTATTTATTTTTTATTATTTTTTTAGAGCAAAGCCATGGCGCCGGCCGGCGCCAAGGATTGTACGACAAAAAACAACAACAAAAAAAACGTAAGGCCGATTTTTTATTTATTAATAAATATTAATAAAAATGCTTGAAACTGCATAAAATTCATAAAATTACATAAAAAGTTCATAAAACTTCATAAAAGTTAATAAAACTGCCTAAAAGGTACATAAACCAGGCTTTTAGTTATTGTTCATAAACCAGGCTTTTAGTTATTGTTCTTACTTTTCTTATTATTCGTAATGGAGTAAAAAAAGTAAATATTTACTTTATTATAAAAAAATTTTAATTCTTTTAATTCTTTTAATTATTTTAATTATTTTTTTTTATTTTCTACAATACGAGTAACCAGATTCGAACTGATGATATCTTCTTGGAAGGGAGAGGTTATACCAATTTAACTATACTCGCTATATTAGATAGACTATAAAATTGCTATCTCTTATACCAGTACAATTAGATTAATTAATATATTCTTACACTTCCTCTCCCGGCTCCCGCAACTGTGTAGACGGAGGCGGTAGAGTTCTGCTGATAAGATATAAAATATAAAATATAAAATATAAAATTTAAATATAAAATATAAAATAAGATAATCAGAATCAAAATCTCTGACCCCTTTTTTTATTATTCTATTATTTTTAGGACCTTTAGGGAGGCCCGTTTATATAAAAGTCAGGCAAAACCTACTATTTATGCTTTGCTTGCTTATTTTAGGATTTTAGGATTTTAGGTGAAAGAACGGGGTTATATTATATTATATTTTTCATTACATAATTATCTAATTAAATCGACTATTTAAATCGAATATTAAAAAACTATCAAAACAACTTATATGAACTTTAAATTTTAAGTCTGCCGAAAATGTGACAATTTGTACGGCAAAAAATAATAATTTGTAATATATTTGAAAATAGATTGATTATAACTCAAATTAATATTATACTTGAATTAACAGTATTAAATTTATAATGTTCCAGATATTCGAATATTGACTATTGACTAATGACTAATGACTAATGACTAATGACTAATGATTAGTGAAATAGTGAAAAACCGAAGAATAAAATAAAATAGTTTAACTTAAAGATAATAAATAGTATAAGTTGATTATTTGCTTATTTATTATTTAAATTTAAGTATCGAAGATGTTTACTTAAAAGATTAAATAGTTTTAATTAGAAACAAAGACAATAGGACGTAAGGCAGCAAATTTTTTTCTGACGTACATCTGACTGCCGTACATAATTTAGTTTTGTCAGTTTATTTTTTTAGATTCTGAGAATTGTGTAATAACACAAATATTGATGATGCAATATAAATTATTAATAGTCTTAGTTCAAATAATAAAGAGGAATCTAGTAAAATTGGAGCAAAAACTAAAAAGGTTAAACATAAAGTATTAAAAATAATATAAGTTGAATAATTACTAATAACTCTACTATCTGATTTAGAAATACTTAAAGCTGTTTGATTTAAAGTAGCTGCAAATCCATATGGTCCAACTAATTCAATTACCCCTCTATCTAATACTTTAGAAATTGTATATCCAATTTTCAATCCTACTGCAATTATATATTGATTATAAATTATATCAAAGAAATATTTACCATTTAAAAATGTATAAAATTGTCGTCCTAATTTAGTATTAGTTAATGAAATTATAAATTCTGGATTTATATGATATAAATATACAGCTAATGTTGCACCAAATAATGATAATAAAGCTGGTAATAATTTAATTACTAAAGGTAAAGAAAATTCTGCTTCAATTATAGATATATTATTAGGATTTATAAATAATGAATTTCCAAAGAAATCACTACCTACTCCTACAAATAAATCTGAGAAAATATAACCAAAAAATATACTAAACAGAGCTAATATAAAAAATGGTATTATTACTAATCAACTTGCTTCATGTGTATTCTCGTAAACTGATCTAGTTCCATTAGGAACTGTTAAGAAAACTAAACTAATTAATCTAAAACTATAAAATGCAGTTAGACCAGCAGTAATTGTTCCTAAAATATAAGCATAAGTCCCACTAAAACTATAAGCACCATAAGCTAATTCTAAAATTAAATCCTTACTATAAAATCCTGATAATCAAGGTGTAGCTAATAAAGATAATGTACCAATTAACATTACTGTATAAGTAAAAGGTAAGAATTTAATTAAACCACCCATTTTCCGGATGTCTTGTTGATCAGCTAAACTATGAATAATTCCTCCAGCTGCTAAGAATAAAAGTGCTTTGAAAACATTTACAACTACTAAATATAAATTATTTTTATTAAATTATTATTTAATTATCTTATTATCTAAATACGGCGCTAAAATTATGTTAAATCTAAACCTTAAATAAATTATTTTAAATTTGATAAGTAATTATTTAATACTTTAATTTGATTTTGATCAAGTTCGAAAGTTTCACCTAAAAAACCAGTTTTGGTTGGGGTGGTGATCTCAGGAAATAAAATATGAAAGATCATAATTAATTTTCTATATACCAGGTAAGCTAGAAGTATTTTGTTCTCTAATATCAACTCTTCTAACACATTAAATTTATTATCCTTTGAACTTATATATTTTAAATATATAGTTCTTAGATAGAAAATTGGTAAACAAAGACTAATTAACCATAAAAAACTTTCGGCTTTCGGCTTTCGGCTTTCGGCTTTCGGCTTTCGGCTTTCGGCTTTCGGCTTTCGGGACAAGCAATTAATAAAAAAAGTGTTTCACAATACATCCGTCAAATTTTATCTTTAAATAGATTTAAATATTTAAATAAAACATTTAAAAAAGATAATTTAATAATAATATTTATTTTTAATAAATTGAACTTATTAAGATAATAATAACTAACATTGTATTGAATATCCTATATTATATTTTTTTAATATTGATTAGATTTCAATATATTAAATAATACCGATAGTAGTTATAATAGATCATTTCTTATATAAAAATAAATTATTTATATTTAAAAGTTTGATCGTTGAAAAACATAAAAAAGTTTTTGCTAATTGTAAATTTTTTTTTAATGTAAATTTTTAATTTATAAGATTATTACATATTTATATTTTAGTTCTTAGCATATAGTTTAATTTGACATTCACCCTTTTTATTATTATATTATTTTTTTTTTTTATGCGAGAACGAGGAATGGAACAGCGTATGTGCGAGCGCTATATTGTATTGACTAAGCCCAATTGCTAATACCATATCATTTTAAATCTCTAGTGCTGCATAGCCCTAAAGTTTGGATTATATCTTCCTTGAAATATGTATATGTTTCAAAGTTTAACGAATAGTCTCTGAAGTTCTATTTTAATTGAAAGAAAGAAAACGACTATTGCTAATTAGCAAAGGAATTCGTGCGCTCTCTTCATAACGTTACTTGCTAATTATCCATTTTGGTTTTAAAGATTTTAACTTATTTTTAAGTACTTAATACTTTAAGGATTTCCTAGCTTTTAGTTAAATTTTTTTAGATCATATGGATTAACTTACTTATTATTATCACTCGCTTCAACTAAGTGACTAGAGAAGATTTATTTGATTTTACAAAGCATCTTATAATTTATATTATCAATAGTACAATTTAAGGGTTTGTTTTTGTCCAAATAATATTTTGTATAATTTGAACTGTTTTTACCTAAAATTCTAACCATTAACCGCATTCCTCCAAATTCCATCAAAAACTTCCCATTATCAAAATCATAACAGTAAACAGTTTTTTTTTAGCAAATGTAACATGTTTAAGTTTAGCCAGATTTTACACGACCTTTAATGGTTTACTTATTTTTTTTGTTTTACAGCTTCAGGTAATTTAGTAACAAATCTACAATGATTTTAACCTGTAAAAGTTTGTAAAATACTTTGTAAGTTGTAATAAGGATTGATCAACTCATACCAATGGTTTTCTCTTTGAGACAAAATTCCTTTTTAGTGTTTTTGAATCAAGAGTTTCAAGAATATATAAAGTGAAATTATCTATACCGTATTTAGAAATAACACCACAAATAGCCATTTTAGGTTTATTATTTTTAATGTATGCAGTTCAGGACAGCTGACGGATGTTTTTTTTTTTTTTAAGTATTGGATACACTTGACAAAGGTAAAATGGTTGATTGAAATATATAAAATGTAAAAAAGCTTACTTCACTATGATAAATAGTGAAATAAAAAATGATAATAATATTAAAGAAAATTATAAGGAAATAACCTAATTGAGAAATTGTAGACATAGCAATTATTCTTTTTAGATCATTACTTACTAATCCTACTGTAGCACCAAAAAATGCAGTTGTAGCACCAATTAAAGTAATTACTAATAAAGCAGTTGGACTAAATTCTAGAATTGGAGATGATCTTAATAGTAAATAAACACCAGCCGTAACAAGAGTAGCAGCATGTAATAACGCGGAAACTGGAGTCGGCTTTCTGTCTCTTAATAATATTTAAGAGAAAAATTGGACTTTATATTTAAAAATATTAGTTAACGTAAAGTCTCTGAAGATTTTTTTTTTATCTTACTGGTTTTGTTTTTAGATATTTTAACTTAATTGTAATCTGTATAATCTGCCGTAAGGCGAAAATTTAAAATCCCAGTATATAGTTAATTGTTTGATGTTTTAACATCAGGAGGCCCAGACAAAATTTTTAAACCTTGTTAATATAGTTTTATACTTTTTTTTAACATAACTATAAATACTAAAGATCTAATTTATAAAGCATTGATGGTACAAAATAAGGTTTAACTAGAGATATCAATTTATCCTTATTTTCAGCTCTAATATATATTCGCCAACCTATATGTTTCCCTTTCTGCTTTCGTTCCCGGATAGTTGACGTTAATCCAAAATTATCTCTTAGTACACTAATTAATAATTCGACTTCAGATAAAGTAAAACATTCCGTACACAATACTAACCCATTCCCATCTTTATGGCCGTCGTCCTGAATTCAAAGAGCTAAACCGATTGGAGTCAACAACTCACCAATATTAAGTGGAACTATTTTGATAAATTTATTTAGTTCCTCGGATCATCTATACCAAATTTTATGTAATAAAGTTAATTGAACTAAACATCTCGTACTAAACGTATATTGAGACGCAGGTAAACCCGTTTGTGGATTAGGTCATGGTTTTGGGAAAGTAGCAGTACATAAATATGAATAAATGTTAGACCACAAATGCATAATATATTCGTGATTTTTAAGAGTCATGGCATAGTTAGCATTACCACTAGGTTTTCCCATTTTATCTTTATGATTAAATCTGATTGATCCATCGCCTAACATTGATCCCACTAATGGATCAAGAATATGCTTAGGTAAAGGATTCACATTTTTACTTTCCTTTAAACTTGTGAATCGTCCTAGTTTATCTCTGACTTTCTCTTCAGCTAAAATCGGTAAAATAATAGAAACATAATCGATATTTGAAATAGCATTATAAAGATCAACCGCTATTTGCGAACATAAATGAGTATTTGTTAAAAAGTCAATAATAATTACAGTTAAAATTAAATGAGTGTAAAAAAAATATTTTATTCCTCGTGCCTCCATAGCCAAAGTTATTGAAGAATTAGGAAGTAATTTTTTATATTTTGGTATTTTTTAATTATCCAATACTTCCCTAACAGAGACTATTTCTTTACATTATAACTATAATGATTTGAATGTTTAGTCGTTGAGGATTATTTAAAAATCCTGCTGATTAAACTTAATATATTTTAATAAAGTTATTTCAGCATATAATTCAATTTTAAGTCTTTAAAAACTTAGCCCAATTAAGAGCCCGGTAATCAACTATGAAGTCCTAGTTGTGCGCTCTTAGCAGCAGCTCCGGTAAAAAGTAATAGTGATATAATAGTAATTGCAGTTTCATTCAGGTGTGGAGCTAATGAAAATATAGTTGCATAATTTAAAGTACCAAATAAGGCAAATAAAGCAAAGAATGCAATACTTAATCCAAAATCACCTACTCTATTCATTGTTAATGCTAAGATAGCAGCTTTATTAGCTTGAATTCTAGTAAAGTAAAAGTTAATAAGTAAGTAAGATACAACACCAACAAACTCTCACCCTACAAACATTACAAAATAATTACCAGCAGAAATTAATAATAACATTGAGAAAGTGAATAATGATAAATAAGCAAAGAATCTTTGATTATGAGGATCACTAGCTAAGTAATCTACACTATAAATATGAATTAATGTTGAACAATAAATAACAGCTAATGCTAAAGAAACTGTTAATTGATCAAATAATAATTCTCAAGATATATATAAAAATTCTGAATCTATTCAATTAAATAGATAGATTGAAACTGGACTTCCACAGATACCAACTTCATAAAATGCTATTGTAATTAAAATCGATGAAATAATTAAACATAAACAAGTTATAAAATGAGCACCGGTAACTCCAATTTTTCTACCTAAGAAACCTGCAGAAAAAGAACCCAATAAAGGAAAGATTAAAATTGATAAATACATAAAATTAAGTTGTAGTAATTAAAATATTCCCTCTTAATCTATAATAAGCAACTAAAATACTCAGTCCAACTACTGATTCTGCACCTGCAATAGCGATTATATAAACACTAAATGTTTGACCTACATTATCATCGAAACTAAATGAACTAATTAAAATTAATAAAGTAACAGCAAGAAGCATAATCTCAATTGATATGATCATTAGGATAATATTTTTTCTATTGATAATAAAACCTAAAATACCTATTAAAAAAAGGAGTAAAGAAAGATTCATATTATTTTGTGCTTTGTTTATCCTTAGGTTTGTTAATTTATAAAAGTTCAGCCTTACGGTTTTATCTTATGTTTTTTTTTTTAATTTTAAACAACGCAACAAAAAAAACGTCCGGCCGATAAATGTTATTATTTAAATAGTTAATATTAAATAATTATTAGTATTAGTATTATATGTTAATTTGTAAAATGTATGAAATTTTACTTATTAACAAAAAAATAATAAAAAAAGCTCAAAGGGGGGGTTAAATGTAAATAGATTAAGGCAGAAAATAGAGTTAAATTAAACTAACTTCCTGATCCTCAATAATATACTACACAGAATAAAAATAATCAAACAATATCCACAAAATGTCAATATAATATTGATAATTCCAATCCTACGTGATGACCACTTGTTAAATGATAATTAGAAATTCTAATAAACTGAGTATAAATAAAAATTGTTCCAATTAACACGTCAAAACTATGATATGTAACTATTAAATTATGATAATAAATACAAGGATTCATAGTATTGGACTATATCTTTAACCTATTAAATAGAAACTAGATAACTAGAATGATATATAAATTAATAGCCTAAAATACGAATAGTCTCTGAGGAAAAATTTAAATTTTCCTGCGGGTTAACTTTTTTTTTAATGTTTTCCAGCATATAGTATATTGTAAATTCTAATATTGCTATTAGATCGGGTAATTTAATGATTTCGCCCACCATGTAGCAATTTTTTCTTTTAAATTATATTCGGCCCGGTCGGCGCCTTAGTTTAATTACGGCCTAATTTAGAATTAAAAAATAATATAGTCTCATATTAAGGCTAAGTTAATACGAATAATAATATAGACTTACTAACTGACTTACGTCACGGCTTTAATTAAGTTTAATTTATGCGTTATAGATTATAAAGTTAAATTACTATTTATTAATTTTTCCTTTATCGCCTTACGGTTTTTTTTGGTTTCTGACGGAAGGCATAAACTATTTAAATCATCATAAATAATATTATATTTAGATCTATAAATCTATAATTCGCAGTTAGCATTAGTAATACAAGTATATTAATTAATAATTTAAATATAGAAATAAATTGATTTAAAAAAAAGAAAATGGAATTTATATTTAAACTAAATTAGTTTATTTTACGTAAATTCTCTGAGGAATCTTATTTAAGATTTCCTGCGTGTTAATCAAAATATAATATAATTTACATAGAATTGTTTATAACGTTTTTACTATGTTAATTAATTTATTGTTCACGCATATAGTAAAATATTTCATAATTATACTGCTAGTACGTAAATATTAATAATTATTCACGTAATAAGCAATTAACATATATAAAGAATATAGATATTTTTTTTCATATTTTATATTTTATATTTTATATTTTATATTTTATATTTTATATTTTATCTTTTATATTTTATATTTATTAGTGATACTAACAGTAAATATATGACGGCCTATTAAATTTGACCTGTTGTAGCAAAAAATGCTGAACCAAATACTGAATCAGCAAAAGTAAAGCTAGCTTGAGTATATTCCATATATTGGAAATAAGTAAAAACTATTGCTAAAACAACTGTGAAAAATAGTCCAATTAATGTACCTTTTCTGTCATTTGCAATTAATGAATGATGTGCATAAGTAATAAATGCTCCGCTAGAAAGTAAGATTATAGTATTTAAAAATGGTAAAGCAAAGGCATCTAAAGCTGTAACTCCTAATGGTGGTCATTGTGATCCTAGCTCTACTGCTGGGGATAAACTTGCATGTAAATAAGCTCAGAATACACTTAAGAAAGCCATAATTTCACTTAAAATGAATAAATTAAAACCTTGAGCGATTCCAAATCTAACTTTTTTAGTATGGTTACCATTAAAAGACGCTTCAACTACTACATCTTTTCACCATAATGCGGCTCCAATTATAGTTAATAATAAAGCTAATTTAAATAAAATAAAACCAGTAGAATAACCGTGGAAATATTGAACAGTTCCTATCATTAATGCAAATAATGAAAAACTAACCATCAATGGTCAAATTGATCTATCAACTAAATGTGATGGAAAAAATTGAAAATTCAATTTTGATGATTTTAAATTAAATGTTGTTAAATTTTTTATCATATTTTTAAATTAGTGATTTGTTCTTAACTTTAAGTTAAATATTGATACCTAATATGTTATTTATTGAATAAAATTTTTTAACCTAAATCGATCAAATCTTCTGATGAAATCTAAATCTTATTATTATTAAAATATTAAAAATATTAAAAATTATAGAAAAAAGGATTAGAGTTTTCTTCGTTAGACGGATAATTAATTTTAAGACGGCGCCGCCGGCAGTCTTTTTTTGGTTTTTGGTTTTAAACAACGCAAAAATAATAATTATATAAAGAATATAAAGAATTACTAATAAAATTTTAAATGTAATTGGTATATTAATTATTTTATTATATTCAATTTATTAAAACTATAAAGCTTTAACTTGGGTTACGAATTTCTAGAATGTGTTATATCCTATACTTATATTTCAAATTAATACGAAATACGTAAAGATTAAAGAGTAAGCAGGGGTTAGATTATTTGTTACTTAATTTGGTGATAAACATTCTTATTACTTGTTGAAATGTGAACAAAGGTAAAATATATTTTGAAAAAATATAAATTAAACCTAGTAATGTTAAGAATGCAAATGAAATTTGATTCATAAAATAAAAAGGAATTAATTGTGGCATTTTTTTTTATCAAAATATTTTTGTTAGGCTCTATATTAAAAATAATAATAATGAATAATGAATTTATTATTGCGCCGGACGGCCAACTTCCACGTAGGAAGCATTTATTTCTGTCAGACTCACTCAAAGTTTTTTATAACGATTTGTGAATGCCTTCGGAAAGAACTATCTCTGCTATTAGAAGCTATAAACTGCTAAAAACTATTTATCATGTAACTATTAGTTAACAAATTACAATATTTAAATGTTTAAAACTACATTTATTAGGAGATATTGAGGGTATCTTTATTAAAAATTAAAAATATTAAAAAATTAAAATATTAAAAATATTAAAAAGAAAATGTAAATATAAATTAGGGAGTTTTTTTTGTTAAAAAAAAAAATAAAAAATTAAAAATTTAGGGGTTATAGAATATATATTTGTTATATGGAATAAAATATTATCAGTTAAGAAATTAAGATAATTAAGATTGAACTGGTAACATTTTTCATGCATGTAATGGGATTGGACTTGGTAAAGATCATTCTAATGTTGCAGTAGTATCTGTTTTATTATTAAATTCTGAAATTGAAGTAAAATAAGAAGGAACTGCTCATGGATTATTAGAGCAAGTAGGTTGGTTAGCGAAAATATCATAAATAATATAACCGAATAACACAGTTGCTACTACTGATACAATTGAACCAAAACTTGATACCGCATTTCAGCCACTAAATGCATCTGGATAATCTGGTATTCTTCTTGGTAAACCAGCCAGACCTAGGAAATGTTGAGGAAAGAAAGTTACATTCACCCCAATAAACAATGTTCAGAAATGAACTTTTCCTAAGAATTCATTATATGTTTTACCCAAGATTTTGGGTGTTCATAAATAGAATGCAGCAAATAGTCCGAATACAGCACCCATGCTCGAAACGTAATGAAAGTGAGCTACTACATAATATGTATCGTGGAATGAAATATCTAAACTTGCATTTGATAAAATAACTCCTGTTACAAAGATAGGAAAATATTATTTTAAATTATTATGCGATGAAAATAAATAGCCTTTAAATTCTTTTCCCGCCGGACGTTAGCTTTTTTTTGTTTGTTTTACCCTTATGATCCTTCCTAATCTGTTTTCTATCATTATAAAAATTAGGGTAAATTTTAAACGTTGAAATTTTACCGAAAAGATAGGTAATAATTACAATTTGTCGTAGGAAAATATTTAAAATAGACTTTTCAGACATTAATACTATTAATTAAATATGAATTTAATTTGAATTAATAAATACTTTATTTAAATAATTTAAATTTTTATTTTCTTATTTTGGAATTTATTTTAAATTTTTAATTCTATTACATAAAATCTCTGAGGTATTCATTTAACACCTGCTGATTATACTTAATAACTAAATATATTTAATCATTTGATTAAAATCTAACCTCGCTTTTTTCTTCTTTAAGTAACATTAAAGAAAATGGTAATTAGCTCTGTTAATAAATCAGATGTTATTTATGATATTTTTTTGTATTTCAGCATAGAGTAATATTTAAATTTTATCAATTATTAATAAAATATTTTGGTGAGCTAACAGTAATTTAACCCACCTAATGTAAATAATACTAAAAATCCAATAGTAAAGATTAATGGAGTAGTAAATCTTAAACTACCTCCGTATAATGTAGCAATTCAACTGAAAATTTTAATTCCTGTTGGAACTGCTATTATCATCGTTGATGCCGTAAAATATGCTCTAGTATCCACATCAAGACCTACACTAAACATATGATGGCTCCATACTAAGAATCCAAGGATACCAATTGAGAACATTGCGTATACCATTCCTAGATAACCGAAGATGGATTTTCCTGAGAATGTTGACACAATATGACTAATGATACCAAAAGCAGGTATAATTAAAATATATCAATTATTTTTATAATGATATAATTCTTTCGTACTATCCAAAGAATTTTTTTTTTTTTACTTTGTTTCGGCCGAATTCAAGAATTTTATACACTATTAAATAATAGGACTTTTTCTTTTGATTTTTGTTTCATTAAGATATTATATAAAACTCAATCTATTACGTAAAGTCTCTGAAGTAAATTAACAAAAAAATATAGTTTTATTAATTAATAAAAATCAGGCTGCGCGTAAGCCGGACAAATCCTGGGCAGCCGGCCGTACTATCTATATTTATATTGTTTACATTTACTTACGAATATACTCATTCAATTTAAAATTTTAACATATAATTGTATTTAAATCTTTAATAAAGTATTTCTCGCATATAGTAAAATTAAGAAGCATATTCATATTTTACATTATTTTACATTATTTTACATTATATTTAAATATGTAACAATCAAATTTCACTTTAATTAAATTATGTAGTTATTTATCTTTTTTATCTTTTTTAGCTCTTAAATTTATAAGATCAAAAGTTTCTGTTGACTTTCTGTTCATAGTATTTTTTTATTGATTTAATTTTTTCTATTCCTGTTAGCTCTAAATGTTTTCTTTTTATTACTAACTTATAGGCTTCTCTTCACTTTAAATAATTTAGATGTTTAGAAGATAACAAATTAAATTTATCAAAATAATTTACTACTACTGCACCTCTTACTTGTTTCTTTTGGCCTCGCCCTCCTCCGGCACTTGTGTAGATAGGAGGAGGGAGAGTGATATTTATATTAAATGAAAAGAAAAAGGGGTGTTTAGACGGAGGAGGGCTACTTGAAAAGCTAATCGAATTTCTGGTTTTGGTTTAGTTTCTATATTAATGATCTTAATTTGAAAACTAGAGTCAGCATCAGAAACGCCTGCTAATCAATGATTATTAAAATCTTTAGATGTATTTCATGTAAAATCATATTTAAATCGCAATTTAAATGTGGTTTCACTTAATAATTTTTGTACCTGTTTAATTTTATTTTCACCTCTGAATTTACCGTTAACTAAGTCTAAAATTCTTTTTCTCTCAAATATATTACAAATATTTATATTATAAGCATTTTTATCTTTAACCTTAGTAATTTTACCAAAACCTAACCTTTTAACTAAATATTGAGCTAATTTTAAATCTAAAATATGAAACCAAATGGAAATATACTTATTAGTAATACAACCGTCACCAACGAGTAAGCCAGCTAAATAATGACCGAACTCTTCGTCAGCTTGTAGGTTTTAGATGTTTAAATTTTTTTTGTAGTTCCAATCTAAGTGCGTCATTAGTTTTCAATTGTTTAAATTTCTTATTAGATTTTCGTTTATCTTTTGACATTGATTTTAATATTTTGTGTTTGTGTTCTTGTGTTTGTACAAGCTTATTATATAATAATATTAATAAAATAGTAAAGCGATTAATAATTGGAATGAATAGAATTGTCCCAATTTAATTATTAATTCTTTTAACTAAATATTAGGTTTATGATAAAAAACGTATAGATAAGAATAAATTAATTAAATTTTTATTTGATAATACTAGATAAATAGCTATATACATTTTATATTAAATTGAAATTAAAATATAATGAAAAATTATAAATAGAGCGCATACAGCCGTACTTCCGGATGCTCCAATGTTTTTTTTTTATGAATTAAAAAATTCTGCCTTACGGCTAAAATTTAAAATTTCTTACTTGAATAACTATATCTTCATCATTTAGCCTTTTATTGTATTATTGTATGAGGTATGAGAAATAAAATTTACTAGTTATTTTAAGTTTTTTTTAATCTCTATATCAGTAAATAGTTAACTATTTGGATGTTGCGCGTGTAGTCTATGAGGTTATGGGCAGTATAATTTAATTTTTATACCTTATTTTACCAGCTGATTTTTTATACCGATTATAGCGACTGAAACTAACATTTTTCGTTGTCTTTATTTTATATTCTATTAGTATAAGATTAAGATTAAGATTGTTAGTGCGCTAAAAACTAAAATAGTACGAAAAGTTTCCAGCATATAGCACAATTCTAAATTAATAAATTTAAGATTTATTCTAACTAGGGCCATCCTAAATAAAATTGACCGAAAAATCAAAATAGATGTTGGTAAAGGACAGGATCTCCTCCTCCCGCAGCATCATAAAAACTAGTTGAAAAATTTCTATCTGTTAGCAACATAGTGATTGCTCCAGCCAGAACTGGTAAAGATAACAATAATAAAATGGCAGTTACATAAATACTTCATACAAATAACGGTAATTTATGCATTCCCATTCCATTTGTTCTCATGTTATTTACAGTTACTATGAAATTAATTGCACCTAATAATGATGAAACTCCTGCAAGATGCAGACTAAAAATCGCTAAATCAACAGCTCCACCGGAATGAGATTGGATACTTGATAATGGCGGATAAACTGTTCAACCAGTTCCAGCTCCATTTTCCACTAATGAACTAAGTAATAGTAAGATTAGTGAAGGAGGTAATAATCAGAAGGAAATATTATTTAATCGTGGGAATGCCATATCCACAGCTCCAACTTGAACTGGTAATAAATAATTCCCGAAACCTCCAACTAACCCTGGCATATTTATAGGACAATTGCCAAGTAGTCAAAAATCAAAATTTATAAGTTAACTTTCCTTTTCTATTTCTATTATTATTCAATGTCTCCCCTCCTACTGCACCTTCTCTCCCCCCCTCCGTGTACACGTGTGCAGGAGGGAAGGAAAGACCTGTGTTATAATTAAGACTGGAGTAGGGAGAGTTCCTTTATACAAGTCACTAGAATTCAGATATCTTCTCATTGTACTTCTATTTGCTTTACCATCTACTTCCGTGATATAAATAAAAGCTTCATGCAGAGATCTACAATTTTTAGATAATTCAGGTTTAATTGTATTAATTAAATTAACTGGTCTAGATTTAGCTTTTTTGTAACTATTTAAGAAATCTGAAGATTTATGTTCATTTTTCATTTTTAATAGTTCTCTTAGAGTTAAAATATTCTCTTGAGAAGCTGTTTGTAATAACTCAGTAGAGATAAGAAATAAATCAAGATATAAAACGCCAGTATTTAAATATAATTTTAAAGTTTGATGTGAAATATTAAAATCTGAATATAAAATTGTTTTAGATACAAAAATATGCAATAAATTAGATCCTGTTGCATCATAAACATATATTGGAATAGGATTATCTCTTAAAGGAGATAAAAGGTAAGCAATTCTATTTATGTTAGGTCTAATTGCTCTACTTACAGATCTCATGATATTCAATACAGAAAATAAGTTATCAATATAAAATTGTTCAACTGTTCGCACATCAATTAATGTGAACAAATTAGGATCAAATTGTATAATAATAAGATGAATGTCTTTAAAACCATATCAATTTAAGAATTGCATACCTAATCTAGTTGCCGTCAAAAGTTTAACAGGTGAAAAATAATCTATTATTCGAGCAAAGCTAGAATGAGTGGAACCGACTAAACACATACCAGTTGGAATATAAGTTCAAATGTATACAATCATATACCCAGCACAAGCTTGCTTAATCTGATCTCTATTTCTAAAAGGTCATTATTATTAACGAAAGGTAATTTACTTAATTGTGTTTGACTTTCACCTACAAACTTAGTTTTATTTTATCTTTTTTCAGCTCATCTAGCTTTAAATAGGCTTCTTTTTTGATTGGTTTTTTTTATTCCGATCAGGTTTAGGGTTTTTTTTTTTTTGTTGAGTTGTCTCGCTCCGCCTACACAGTTGTAGACGTTGTTTAAAATATAAAAAAAAGGTATACCGGAACCTTCATATAAGCTAACTTGAGTATGAGTTAACGTTTGACCATTATTATGCAGAAAATTGGATAAGTATACGGTAATAATAGTACATTACTTTTTTAGTTAATATCATCAAAACTTTTCATAATAACATAATAAAAAAAATTATAGACTGAAAAAGTTAATTTTTTTGTAAAAAAAATAATAAAAAAAAAATATATTATAATTATATATTTGATTATTAGTTCAATTACTATTAAATTATGATTTTGACATATTGTAAAAAAAGGACTTTATTTTTATTCTAATATATACTAGAATATATCACGTAATGTCTCTGAGATTTTTTTTTCTGCTAGTAGATCCATACTAATGTAAAAATTATTACTTTTATTGTTATTCTCGAGTTTTTTGGTGGCGTTGTTTAAATTAAAAAATAAAAAATAAAAAATATAAAAAAAAATTATATATTTCTGCGCGTAAGCCCGTAAGCCCGTAAGCCCGTAAGCCCGTAAGCCCGTAAGCCGGACGGCAATATTTCAATATAACAATATAAAATACGAGTTCCAAAATAAAAGTATTTACAATAGGCAAAATATAGATATAAAATAAAAAAAGGATATAAATATATTATATAAGAGATTTCCAGCATAAAATGATATTTAATAAAAAAACTTTTGCTTTAACTATTACTTTTACTTTTACTTTTAATAAAAAAAAAGTGTTATTAATTTATAGGCTATAATTAACCATGAAGAAAATCATAATAAGTGCATGAGCAGAGATTATTACATTAAATAATTGATTATCTCCGGCTAAAAATTGCACTCCAGGAGCTGATAATTCTAATCTAATCAATACTGAAAAGGCAGTTCCAATCATACCTGCAAATATTGAAAACATTAGATAAAGCGTTCCGATTTCTTTAGCATTAGTCGAGTATAATCAATTCATAAGTCTTTTTAACTTTATCCTCAATTATACACTTTCTAGCTCTCCAAATCTAATTAATCTTATCACTTATCAAATTTAAATTAAAATTTATTTGGTTTTGATTAGTAAGTTCAATTAGAAATATGTCTATTTTTAAAATATTATATTATTATATTTGATATAAATTATATAAAATTCTCATAAATAAAACATAAACCTAAAATCTTCTTATTAATGTAATTTAATTTGATATGATTTAATGTTAATTTGATATGATTTAATGCTAAAAATAATTATGCTAAAGTGGAGTACAGCCGATTTAAATATGATTAAATATGATTTAATAAGAATTAAAATACGGAATAGAGATGATTCGAACATCTAAAGGTTGTGACCCAACAATTAGCAATCGTTTTAACTTACCAGTGTAAACTATTCCTCCCACTCCTACTTAAACTGTGTTAAATATAAGAAGGAGGCCCGGCCGACGGCGCCGCCGGCCGGGAGGGAGAGTTCCTAAATAAATTATCTTTAATCGTATAAAATTATTTTTTTATTAATAATTTTCAATATACAATTAATATTTACAACTTTATTTAGGAGATATAATTTTAAATTCTTTTGTTTTTTTTAATATTGCACACAACCCAGACAACCCAAACAATCCAAACAACAGATACACCGAAAAAATCGCCAAAGATCGCCAAAATTCCAAAACCGTCACACCCAAACAACCCAAATAACACAAACACACACAAATCCGTAAAAAATAAATAATCTAATATTATAAATCGGCCCTTACCAGTTTCGAACTGGCATAAACTACGTGAAAGATAGTTGTATTAACCAATTATACGAAAGGATCTAAAATAATCAGAGTATAAAAAAGATATAAATTATTCAAACGTCTCTTCGAATTATACTGGATATAAGGCTTATCCAATTAACACTTAAACTTTTTTTTGGTTTTGACGTAAGGCAAAAAAAATAATGCCGTCCGGCTGAATAATAAAAAAAATAAAAAAAAAATAAATTATAGCATGTTTGTTACTATTATAATTGTATAAATTTAATAAATAAAATAAATAAAATAAAATTACCTCTTTTAACCTACTCCAACTCCCTACTTTTACAAGGGTGCAATAGGAAGGGAAAGAGCTGATAAGTGCTTAAATTCTTCAAGATACTTAAAAAAATTGCAATTATAACATTCTTTTTACATATTTGTTCTGTTTAAAATTTAATTAATTATTATAAAATAAATTAAAAAATCAGGTTTTCAACTTATTTAAATTTAGTGATGGCAAATATTTGTAATATTTGTAATATTTGTAATATTTGTAATATTTGTAATATTTGTAAAATTTGTAAATAAGCGTAGCCAGAATGTACGTTTGAGGATTATCAAATTAGCGGATTCTCGGATTATCGTATAATAGGATTTTCAATAACAACATTAGTATTATTAGAATCAGATACAATTTTAATATTTGTATTTTTTAATTATATTAATTAAACCAGTATTTTCTATCGTACGAAAACCAGCTAATTTATCTTTTACCATTAGAATCATAAATGTATAATAAAAATATGAATAAAAAATGTATAATAAAATATGAATTATTCGCCAGACTTATTAAATTTGCTGCCATAATGATTATATGATTAGATTCGCCGACCGGCTGAATAATAACAAAAAAGGCAAAAAAAATCTATTTAAAATCTATTTAACATTCCAAAGTATATAAAATATAAATAATAAAGATAAAGTTAAATAACAAAATCGTATGAAAATAGAAAATATACCTAGTCTTAAGAATTTAAGAATTTAATAATTTAATAATTTAAGAATTTAAGAATTTAAGAATAAATTAATATTTTTATTTAAATCATATGTTTTATTTACTTTTCTTAATAAACAAGAAATAGCTATAATAATTAATACTTAAATAGAATAAAAGAATATTATAGAATAGATATTTAATAATAATAAATAAATAATATCTATATTAATCATACTAACTAATAGATATATAATAAGTAAGTTATAAATAATAAATAATTAATTAATAATAATGTATTAATTCAAATAGAATATAACATATGTCATATATTTAATTGATTCTATTTTTTATATTATTAATATGAAAATTTTCTTCTGCTACATTATCGAAATCTTTTTCTATTCTCATGTTCCATTCGAGATAAAGATTTCTCTAAAGTAGGAAGAATTTAAAATTTTCTTTGTATATCTAACAAATAATATCTTATATTATATCTATGTAATGTGTAATAGATATGTCTATAATTATAGACAATATAATTATTTATAATCTGTACTATATCTATAATCTATAATAAATAATATATAAATATATAATAATAATATATAATATATCAAGATAATGTATAATATGTAATATATAATAATATATAATGTATAATTTGTATGTAACATATAATCTATAATCTATAATATTATAAGATTTATAATAATATATACTTAAATAATATAGAATATATTTAATAATAATAAAATGTAATGTATTATCTATATAATAATAAATAATTAATAATAATAACTAATAGAGATATAATATAATATAATTATAAATAATAGTAATTTATTTATTGATATAATAATTATAATCTCTGTATTATTTAATAAATTTATTAAATCTAAAATAGTTATTATATTTTTATATTTGTTATATTTATAATATTCTTATATTTGTACTATTATAATATTAATTATATCTTTAATATCTACTAATATTTTTTTTATAATTTTCTTATTAAAAATATCACAATATAAACAGTATTAGCAATCATTAGATTTAGAGCTTTTGAATAAATATGTTATTATCCTTTGTGTCGCAGTTCCTATCAGAATTCTTTAAAGTTCCACAGTCATTCCGTCCTGCGTCATACGGCCTGCGTCCTTCGTCCTTCGTCCTGCATAATTCATCAGAAATTATTCGTCATACGTCATTCAGCATAAATTAGTCGTCCTGCGGAATTACAAGTTTCGTAACTTGGAACTTTTTATATTTTTTTTATGAATAATTTTAAATAATAAATAAAAATTTTTTATTTGTAATATTTTTAATTGCTAATAGTGAAAACTTTCTTCTGCTACATTATCAAAAATTACTTCCCACCGCCTCAATTTCATAAATTCAATTATCTCCGGACGCTTTAAAAAGCTTGTAAGTAATTTTATCTAAAGTAGGAAGAATTTAAAGTTTTCTTTTTTTATATACTTTTTATATACTTTATATACTTAAATACTTAAATATACTTAATATATATACTTAAATACTTAAATATACTTAATATATATACTTAAATACTTAAATATACTTTATATAGTTTATATAACTTACTAACTACTCACTAGTATATAATATTTAATATTTAATATTTAATATGTAATGTAATAATCTATAATATTTAAAATATATAATACTATACTATACAATATCTATATTTATATAATGTATAATTTGTAATTTAAGATCTAATAATTAATATTTAAATACTTAAATAATATTGAATATATATTTAATAATAATATTAATAACTATTACATATTAGCTAAATAATAATAAAATAATAACTAATACCTAATAACTACTAACTAATAACAAATAACAAATAACAATAATTAAAAATATTACATAAATTCAGTTTATATGTAACATCTTATTATCTCCAACTCCTCCTGCTCCTTTTTATAATAAAGATAATAAAGAGTTAGGATTGTGAGTTCTAAATTAGCTAGATATACTTATTTTTTATTACTTATTACTTATAACTTATATATAATTAACTACTTAATGTATTAACTCCTTATCTAGTTTAAATAAAAATAAAGCGTCATATAATTATTATCTGAATTTACTCATTAAACGAAAAAAGAGTAAAAAAGAGTAGAAGTAGAAATAGAATATTAAGGTAATGAAGAATTGGTGTTAATTTTAATTTGAATTTTAATTTTAATTTGAATTTTAATTTTAATTTGAATTTTAATTTTAAGTTTAGTTTAATTTTAAGTTTAATTTTAAGTTTAATTTTAAGTTGAATTTGAATTAAGGGGTTTAGCTGTATCGCTTAAATCGTTTTTTTAACTTTATATCTTAAAACAGTGGTTTAACTTTGTATCTAAAGTTTTAAATGTTTAACTTTTTATCTAAAGGTTTAAATGTTTAACTTTGTATCTAAAGGTTTAGATGTTTATCTTTGATTTAGATGTGGATCTGTGGTTTAGCTGTTTATCTTTGGTTTATCTTTTTATCTAAAACAGCTGTTGTATCTAAAGGTTGTATTAAAAAATAAAAAATAAAATAACGTAATAAATTATAATGGTTTTTGTGCAAGTTTTTAGCAAATTTTTTTATATTTGTATCTTTGTTTAATATTTGTATCTGTGTTTTAGCTGTGTATCTTTAAAACGTATCTAAAACCTTATCGATTATTAGCTTATTACTTCTTAATTGAGTATTAATTGAGTATTAATTGAGTATTAATTGATTATTAATTGATTATTAATTGATTATTAATTGAGTATTAATTGAGAAAGCCGGCGCAAAAGTAATAATGAAAAGCCGGACGGGAGAAATAAATTATATAAATTATATAAATTATATAAATTATATAAATTATATAAATTATATAAATAAAAATCTTTTTTTTTTCGACGTTGCGGGATAGCAATTTTTTTTTTTAATGGAGAAAACTGGATTTGAACCAATATTTTTTCTTTGCAACAGAAAAAGATTACCGGGTTATCTTATTCCCCCTAATTTTTTTTTTTCGCCGTTGCGGGATAGCAATTTTTGTTTGAATATTTTAATATCTAACAGGTAATATTAATATCTAATTTTTAATATCTAATTTGTAATAACTAATAGGTAATATTAATAAATAATTTTTAAAATTCACACAGCTACTTATGTGGTTAAGTTATTTAAGTTGAAATTAAGTATTATTTAAGTGGTATTTAATTGTAATTTAAGTGTTATTTAAGTGTTATTTAAGTTAAATTGCTAATTACGTGGGAATTTACGATCGCATGAGAAAAAATTAAACAAATCTAATATCATTAAAACAAGCTGCATTTTTTTCTTCGGACTTCGGAAAAAAGATTAACGAAAATACAGCAATTAATACTATCGTGGAAACAAAGATGTGAAATGAGGTAATATAATTGAGAGAAAGAAATTATTTGATTTTATTTGATTTTGATTTATAATACTATCAGGGAAACAAGATTACGAAAAGCAGATCCGAAAATAAATTAAGTAACACTATCAGGAAAACAAGATGCGAATTGTGGGAAAGAAAAATTATTTTATTATAACACTATCCGTGAAACAAGATTATGAGTGACAAGACTTGAACTTGCACAAACTAAAGTTTTTTCCTTCTTAAGAGGAAATTGACTACCAAATTCCAACACACTCATTGACTGGCAAACGTGCTAAACTTATTATTTATTATTTTTATAATCTGAGTCTAAATAGCTTAATATCCCTCGTAATAACTGTATTACGCCTATTATTCTACTACTTATAAAACCTAACTCTACTTAAATATTATTGATTGCTCTTTTTGCTTAATATTATTGCTTTAATTAAAAGTTTTAAAATAAAACCAAGTCTCGCTCCTCCGTCTTAATTATAACACAGGTTTTTCCCTACTTTTTTTCTTTTTGGCCTCGCCCGCCTACTGCACCTTTGTAGATGGTAGGAGGGAGAGTGATATTTATATTAAATGAAGAGAAAAAGTGTGAGATTTAACAAATAATGATTTTGTCAAATTTGAAATTGAAAACGGACACACGCTTCGTTTTTTTGTTGGTTTTAAAAATATGGTAAAACAAAAAATAAAAAAAAAGTAAGGCTAACAATTAATAATTATATTCTTCTCTCAACCACTCAACACACTCACACTCAACTTTTTGTATATTTATTTAAGACACAAAGGATTAATTTTTTATACTTTTAAAAAGAATTTTGCTATGAAAAAAAAACATCTCTTCGAAGTGGTTGCAGGGGTAGTAGGGATATGTTTTTTATTTATTAGTCAAAACTAATTATTTTCCTAATTTTCTAAAGACAAAGGATCTTCTTCTAATTCATCTCTAATCTTATTAGCCTTATCTTGATAATTAATTAATTCCGGAGAATTAGGGCCACCCTTAATAGAAAGTGAACAATAAATTTCTTGTGAAAAATACGGATCCATTTTATCTTTATCAATATTTAAAATAGGTATAGCTAAAGCTTCTCTCATTAAAATTATATTTTCAAAATTATTTTTAATCAATTTCAATTTTTTTAAAATATCCTGTCTAATATCATTATTATTTTTTTCATATATATTATATTTAGAAAACAAAGAATTAATATAATTAATATCTAACCAACGATCTTTTTTATCTAAAGTTATAAATTTTACAAATTTATCTTCATATAAATCACAAATACTTTTTAATATAGTTAAATTTTCTTTATTAAGATTTTTAATAAAATATCTTAATTTAAAAACATTGTCACACTGATAAATAATTCGAGTATCTGGAGTTATATGTACAAAACATTTTTCTTCTGGAATATAAATAAAATAATTTCGAATATGATTAGGTATTTCAATTAAAGGAGAATAACCACCTTTTTTATAAAGTAAATTTTTTATTTTAAGGTCTTTAAACAAATTTTGAGAAATAAAATCATTTTGATTTGAAAATAAGTAATCTTTATATTCTGGAAGAGTAGTAAAAATATTAATGATTTGATTCATCTCTGCCAGTGTTTTAACTCATTTACCAAAGTTAAATTCTTCTAAACTACTTAAAGTTTTATTATTTCTTAATTTAAGATCATTTCCTAATTCAAGTAATCTTGTTTCGCTATCATATTTATTAATATATACCTGTTTAAAAAAGTCATATAAATTATAAACATTTGAAATTTTTACAATAAGCTTTTCTGCTGGACTTTTAAGATTGTAATAGCTATAAGACCCGTTCAAATAAATTAAATAAGTACAATTTTTTTTAAAATGATCAAAAAAATCTTGACTTGTTTTGACATTTTTTAAATGGTCATTAATAGAATCCTGTTGCATACTAATATCTATCAATAAATTTAAATATTTATTATAATGCAAATCATCAATAATACCAAATTTTAGACTTGTGGTTAAATTCTTCATACAACAACTAAACGATAAAGATAAAAAATCAGATAAAATTGAATATAAAAATCGTTCATCAATTTTAGTAAATTTTCAATCTTTAAAAAGAATATTATTATCTAAGCAAGTAGAAACACTACCATAAAGAGAATCATTAGCAAAATAAGCTCAGTTATATAAATAATCACTAGGTATTTTTAAAATATCATTAGCTAACTTTAGAGTTGGAATGGAATTGATTTTTTTTATTGGCAAATTAATAAGATAATAATTTGAGTCAGTATTTGAAATTGTATCCTTAATAACCTCTTTTCGCGTTACTGTATTACTTCTTTCTCTAATTACGCTATTATCGGTGTTCTCTCTTCGAGAAGGTTCCTTTGTACGACCTCGAGAAGGTTCCCCAGAAGAATCATTAAGATAATTCTGATTACTTGTAACTACATTTGTATTCGAAGAAGCTGTAACAATATTACTATTTGTATTGTTACTTATTACACTTTTTTCAACTAAACCAGATAAATTTACTTTACCAGTTGATTCACAATAAACAAAAAAATAATGATCTAAATATCTATTTAATAATACCTTAAATATTCCGCCGGTAAAATATAAACAATAAAGATAATATAAATAAAAGACAAAAATAGCAAATACACCGAATTTTAAGAAAAAATTAAAATTTTTATTTAAATTATAAGTTTCATCTACTTTTTTTATAAACAAAAAATAAATAGCTAATAAAAAACATAAAAATAAACAAAAAAAATAATAATAATGAAAATTAATTACTAAAAAATCTAAATTTAAATTTTGAATTTCTAAAATAGATAAATAATTTAAATAAACAATTCAACTTGTCACTAAAGTTATATAAAAATAATAAAAATAATAATATATACATATTTTTCTAAGATCTTTAAAAGTTAATTTTCCTTTTACATGAACTTTTAAAGTATTAATAGTTTTTTTAAAATAAAAAATTAAATTATAAGCATGTTTACTAATTATTGTAAAATTAAACACAAGATAACAAGCATAAAGACATGATAAAATTTTAATTGTAATTAATACTTCATTAGAGATATCAAGATTTAATTTAACTAATAGATTTAAACGAATTGTAATAGAAGAAATTATTCCTATTATTAATAGGAAAAAATAGGTTAAACCACCTTTAATAGGTAATTTATTTAAACCAACTACATTAAATAAAATATTTAAAAATTTATTTATTTTAAACAAAATACTTGAACAAAGTTTTGATAAATAAGAAAACAATCCTGAAAAAACTGAAAGATATTGGATTTTTAAACTTCTAAGTTTAACCGTTATTTTTTTTTTGACTGCCTTACGTTTTTTTTTCCCAGGCAGGTATTTATGAATATTAGCTATTAAAGAATATAATTTTCTGGATTTGGTTCTGGATTCTTCAACAACTAATAACAAAAAATCTATAACAGCATTCCTAATTTTAATCAATAACGGAATGAAATCTAATCTAGCATAAAAAAAAATAAATTTCTCAATCAACTTTTTGGTAGGTTTGATAAAAATAAAAGTCACCGAAGAAAGAAATCTATGAAAAAAAAAACCTATAACAGTTAGAGACATGCCAACTAAAAATTTTTGTGGCGTCGCTCTAAAGTTAATACCGTTTTTTTTGAATAAACTACTACGCTTACCTAAACTTGATCCAATTGACTGAATATAAAAAGTATGTATTAATAATAATATTAACCAGAATGTGTATAATAATAATATTAACCAGAATGCGAATAATACTCCAGTAAAGATAAAAGCTATAGCAGATATTCTCAGAAAAAAGTAGAGAGCTCAATGAGCTGTTGTTGATGAAGGTAGGGCAATTGCCACTATTTTATGAAATTTCCGAAAATTTTTCATGAGGCACCGAGAGAATTCGAATCTCTGAAAAAAAGTATTAACAGTACTCCGCGTTAAACCACTCTGCCACAGTGCCGGATTAGCCTTGTTTTGGTTTTTTCATTTTTTAAAATAATAAACAACGCTGCGCAGCGCTTTGAAAAATAAAGGTCTCGCTCCTCAGTCTTAATTATAACAAAATTATAACAAAATTATAACAAAATTATAACAAAATTATAACAAAATTATAACAAAATTATAACAAAATTATAACAAAATTATAACAAAATTATAACAAAATTATAACAAAATTGCAGGCGGCGCGAGACAAGGTTAAAAAAAATTACTAAAATTTAAGTTTTGCCTTACGACGCCTCATTAATTAGGGGTTATTTGATTATAAACCTTACGTCACAAATTTATTATTTTTTCTATTTTTTGAGGCCGCCGGCGGCCGTAATAAATTATTTTTTGCTATATTTTCTCCGATTAAATGATTAAATGATTAAATGATTAAATGATTAAATGATTAAATGATTAAATGATTAAATGATTAAATGATTAAATGATTAAATGTTAAAAATCATTAACTAGGTGTTATGGGGAACGATCCCATTTCTCTTATGCGTAAAATAAGCGCTAAAAAAACCGGTCAGCTAAACACCTTAAAATCTTTTAATACCTCTGAAAAAAAAAGTTTGTTTTTAAATTTGAAATCTTGTTTAATCTTGTTTAATCTTTTGTATTAATTTTCTGATCTTCCTCTCAGAACTCAGTCTGTACAGTTGCGGGAGGCTGTAGAGGCTTTTAAAGAAATAAAATAAAATAAATAAATAAATAAAATAAATTAAATAAAATAAATAAAGAAATAAATAAGAATAAATAATCGCTGTAGAATATCGATTTTTGTTGATCACCTCATTAAAATAGTAAAATAGTGTTAGGTCTAGATAAGGTAAAAAAATAAAAAAAAAAAAAATTATTTTCCAATTTTTACAATCATCTAACTACTAACTACTTTTAGCAAATTAGATTACATGTGAACATTATGTAACTATTATGACAGGCGCGGATCGAACGCGCTATCTCTCACTCCCAAAGTAAGCGATTCACCAATTTATCTTCTGTCATTCATGTAAATCTCCGAACTTTTAATATTTAGTTATGTTATTAATTATTAGTTATTTAAATATTCTTTTGTTAATTACGTTTTGGATAATTACATTTTAATAATTACAATTTTCTAATTACGAAGCTTCTACTTCTTATATCTTATATAATTATATTTACATATTAAATTTTTTTATTTTTTTAATAAGGACGGCGTCACCTGAAATTTTGCGCCCAGGCTTGCCCGGCAAATCTTTACTTTCTCCTTGAAACATAGTAAAGTGTGTTTTTCGATGTTCGAAATAAAGCAATAGAAAAAAAATATATACATAATTATATTAATTTATTATTTTTATATTTATATTTATATTTATATTTATATTTATATTTATTCCGTCAACAGTAAACACCAAGTCTTTTAAATAAATTAGTAAGACTAAACTACATTTGCCTCCTATCAAGAAATAATCTATTTCTTATTTTCAATATTTAACTCCCTATTTGGGGTGTGTTAGCTCTTCCAAATTCTTAAAATTCTGAATCCAGATTAACATTACCATTATTTATTATGTTATTTTAATAAATAAAATTTAATTATTACAGTAATTTCTTCGATAAATATTAAAATCTAATAACGATTAAAGATAAAAATATAAATTATATATTATGAATAACTAATTAAAAAAAAGTTAAACATAATAAAGTTACAGAAAATATACAAAAATAATAGGTAGTAAAACTCAAAAAATCTCAAATAAAAAAAAGTAGAAAATTAAATATTGATTTGCTTAGTATCTAGAGGTTAGATTCACGCTTGATATTCCATCAGCATTTATCTATTATGTTTGTGGCTACCCAACTATGCCAGTAATACTCCAAGCCTTCTTTCTATATATCTTGCTGCTCCTCACACTTCAGTTATATATTTCAAATGAATTATATCAAATGAGTAGATAATATATACTAACACTTTAACTATTACTACATTATAGTATTTATTTAAATATATAAAATTTCACTGAAACCTGATCTCTACTTTTCCAAAAAATTTGCTTCCCTAATCGAAGTTTTAATTTTTCTTATCAATATAAACAGCCCTTCTGTATCTCTTTTCTCCTATAGCCCAACAATTGGTACACTAGTGAAACACAGCCTATTGATCCTTTCGTACTAGAAGGTCTACCTCTTTTTACTAATCTTTGCCAATGAAGATAGGGCTATTAAATTTATATTATTTTAAAATTAAATATTCAATTAATCTATCAAATATTATAAACCTAATTGGAACTATATTTTTATTATTAAAATTTATATTTTATAATTTATTAAAGAATTTATCCAATAATTTATAATTATAATTTATATAACTAAAACACGTATAGTCTCTGGAAAATTTATACCGGAGCCAAAGGCGCTTTCGCTTTAATTACTATGAAAAAAGAGGCAAACATTTGACCCATTGTTCGGCGTTGATTTTTTTTGCTGATAATTTTGTTAGATTCTTTAAGATTATTACTTTAAGCTTTATTAGCTAAACTAGTACTTAAATAAAATTATATTAAGTTTTCAGCATTTAGTGTTTTTTTAGTATGGCACCTATTTATATTTTATATTTTATATTTTAATTAGATATAACTATGTTAATTAGATAATCATTAATAATTTGTAAATTAATAATTAATAATTAATAATTAATAATTAATGAGAATTAATAAGGACGGCGACGCCGCCGGCGGCCGAAATTTTGCACCTGCGTTTTTTTTTGGTTTTATTTTTAGTTTGAAAGACCAATTGCCGGCGGAAATGAATATTTATAAATCTAGTAAAATTAATAAAATTTAATATACGGTAATTCCTCTTACCATACTGACTTTATAAAAAGTTAAAGTCTCAACCGTATAATTTTCAAATTTAAAAAATCGAAACTATACCTGAAATTGTAACTAATTTACGAACTATCTCTTTCTACTATAAAAATTTTGCCTGGCCAGTATTCTTACTGCCGTATTTTTTTTTATTTTTTGTTTATCGCAAAAATTTATAAGCTAAATTATTTTTTTTATAGTGATTCTACGTATAGTCTCTGAGGTAAATAAAAGATCTTCTGATCTTACCAGCTGGTTATCCACTTAGTTTTTCAACTTCGAAAAACAGATTACAACTTATAAATCTTAACTATAATTATTAATTATTAAGTACTGTTTTTTGATTATTATATGTCTTTATATATTATAAGATGTACTTCCAGCTTACAGTAGATTTTACCGACGCAAGTCATTTTAAATCTTTTTATATTTATATTGTCTCGCTCCGACTTCAACTGTGTTATAATTAAGGCGGCGGCGCGAGACTTACATTTAAATTTAAAATCTAAATTGAAAACCCTACGTCGTATTAAACCCAACTCGCGTCAAGACTATGATCTGTAAATATTAAATTATGATAATAAATAAAAAATTCATAGTATTGGACTATATCTTTAACCTATTAAATAGAATTATTTAATAATATAATAGCTTAAAATACGAATAGTCTCTGAGGAAATAAAATTAAAATTTCCTGCGGGTTAACATTTTATTTAAAGATAATTATATATATAAAAAAAATACTTTAAAATTAAGAAACTATTAACTATTAAAAAACTATATTTATTCAAATAAAAATAATAAGAAAATAGATAAAAAACAAGAATCTAACTAAAGCAAAAATTTATTAAATATAATTTTAATGTTTTCCAGCATATAGTATATTGTAAAATCTAATATTGCTATTAGACTGGGTACATTTTTTTTAAGTGCCCTTTTAATCGGCGAACAGCCGAACCCTTCAAAGCTCCTACTCCTCGAGGAAAGGACGAGTCGACATCGCAATGTAATTAGCTTCATTAGATGAAAATCAAACTGAAACTATTTACAAAGATCATATTTTTAATCAAAACTTAGAGTAGATAAGTTTTATTTTGATCTTTAGCGTATGATCGTTGAAGAAATAAAAATTTTTTCTTGCTGATTACTAAATTTTACAAAATCTATTACAAATTAAATTGTGTAATTATAATATTTAAAAAATAATCAAAATATTTTGTGTTTGTAAACATAATAGTGTTCGAGCAAATAGCTAACTTCTACTTAAATATTGCTATCTAAATTCCCCTAATGCAAACAACTTAAAAAAATTAAAATAAATATATTTTTAAATTTTGCGTTAATTTGCTAATAAAAAGGTGCCACAGGTTATTAAACAAAATTAAACGATTTCAACGAAACCGTAAAATAATATTTATTAACTTAGACTATATCTTTACATTATTATTTTTTTTTTATATAATAAGTTTGAATGTATAGTCGTTGAGGAAATAAATTTCCTGCTGATTTAACTTTAAAGAATAAATATTATTCATTTTATCTTTTCCAATTATTTATAAAATTATTTATGTTAATATTCTTAATAAATTAATAAATAAATAAATTATAATGATGAGAAGATAAGTTATTTTAGCATATAATTCAATTTGAAGTGTTATTGTTATTACACTTAGCCCGTATCCTTAAAGATATTTTTTTGAGCATCCAAGACAATGTGTACTCTCTCCGGATATTAGCCTGTTATCCCTAGCGTCAAATAAGTTATTTTTTCTGCCCTTACGGTTTTATAAAATATAAAAAAAAAGGAGACGCAGCCGCCGGCGCCGGCGGCAGAATTTTCATAACCTATTTGGACTTTTTCATCAATCTTTACTAATAATTAATAATTAATAATTAATTAAAATTAAATAAAGAATGCATTACGTAAAGTCTCTGAAGCTTAATTAAATTAGCTTGCAAATTAGCTTATTGTAATAAATTAAAACTATAAATATATAATAAATAATTATTAAAGCTTTCTTGAATAAAGTAATATTCTAATCTATTCTAGAAATTTAGAATTCTTTAGGTCACTTAATCATTTCTATTGAATTAATTTTGTTTTTTTCTTAGAGAAATGACCAATCTAACTTTTATTTATTGTTCACCGGCTTATTTCCATACAATAGCGGTGGTTCACTATGCCCGTCTTGCGACCCTGCTTGTCTTATCAGACTCTCAGTCAAATATACTTACCCCATTGCGGCTTACGTAACCTTTTACTGGTTAATTGATTTCCTTTCATTTCCTAGTATATCTTTAATCCGAATCTTTTGATAATTATGCTTTCCCTAAATATCAAATAAATTCAATATTTAATTCGTTGCCCCGCACACTTAGTTTGGGAGAACGGCAATAAATTTTTTGTATAATCCCAACAAATAACTACCGCTAAATAGCCAAATGTTTCACTTAAAATAAAAATAAAAATATTTAAATAATAAGCAAGGATAAATTTTTGTTTGATCTCTGTGGATGTACTTTGCTACTATTTCAAAGACGACCGCCCCAGTCAAACTGCCAATTAGTCAGCTGTCCCTCATTCCATTTAGAAATTTAAGGTTAACATCAACCCAATAAAAGCTTTAAGGTCTTCCAATTTTTTGTCGTTCGACATCCCTAATTACTATTAGCTAAGATTGTTCTAGATCGACGTGGTGACTAACTACAGTAGAAGTTGCTAGGGTCTGTTAAGGCCAAATAATATTTTACAATATTAAATCCTTTAAGAACTGTACGTGCTACTTTCATAGCATACTAGCTCAAGCATTTATTTTAAATACCAATTCAAAGTCAGCATCCTTTCAGATTAGTTAAAAAATAACCTATTCTTATCATTACAATAAGACATTTGCTTTTTTGAATATCCTCTACCCACTAACAGTTATATCACTTCTCAATGATAACTCCAAATTATATATTATAAAAAAGTTTTTTGGATGTTATTGGGCTTACCTAGTTCCTACAAAAATACTTTAATAAATCACTTAGGACTACGCTATACATAAACTGAATTATGACCCATTAAGAAAAATACGGGAACATTTTTCTACATCTAAATTTATGCTTCTAACACGCATTCACATTAAAGTTGTCCTTATGATTCTAGCTCTTTAAGTATATAAATATTCGGCCTCCGGCAGAAATTGCTAATACTACACAGGCTTTATGCTTTAAAATTACTCTTAACGCATACTGTTTGAGCTCAGATAATGGATTATCAGTAGGTTTTTCACCTCATTATTTTTGTAAATTTAGCTAGTCGCTATTTATAATTTCAATATCATATTAAAATAATTTTAGTTAGTTCTTTTTTTAATGAAATAATTATAATTAGAATATAAAAATAATAAATTAACTAGCATAATATTATTACTTTAACTAAAATTAGAATTAGAGATATCAATACTATCTTTATATCCAAATCTTGATTCCCGTCCCCCATTAGCGAACAGGCATCTGAACCTGTAATTCAATTTCACTGAGCAAGTTATTGAGACAGCGAAGCCATCGTTAAATTATTTATACCAGACCACATTTAATGGCCAATTTATTTTGCTACCTTTGGATCCTCAGTATTAAGCTGTTTTAGGAGGGAATACCGATAAAATATAATAAATTATAAACACAAAAAAAAACTAACCTAATAAGTTGCGCTGCCGGAACCATTGCCTTATAAATAGGCGGGGGTTAATTTATTTTATAATAATAAAAGGTAAGGCAAAGGAACTAAATAAATTTAAATATTTTTTTCAAAAGTTATCAATAATTTTCTTTCTATTAAACAATTATTTAATAGGTCTCTTTCAAAATAAGAGAATAAGCTGTTATCTTTTTCATAGTTTACTATTACTGAGTCTCAACAACAAAGTACAAAGCCAGCTGAACTTACTGAACTAAATACGATGGATTTATTATTTGAGATATCCGTAATTCTTACAAATTTTTTCGATTTCGATTTTTTTCTTATTTCTACGGAGTCAGAAACTGATGTAATTATATCATTTTTATTACATGTAATAATATCATTAGTTTGACTAAATTGTGAAAATAAGTCTTTTAAATTAATTTTGCTATTTAACTGTTTATCTATTCTCTTTTTAGCTCCGTTTTCTCTCCAAGATTGTTTAGTTTCTTCGCTATGAGTTTTACCTTTAAAAGGTTGTCTTCCTTTAAATTTAGCTAAAGTTTCTGCTGTATGTTTATAACCTAATGTAGTATTTGCTTGTGCATTAATATTATAATCAAAATCATATTTATCCAAATATTTTTGTTCTAATTTTACAGCTTCCTCAGGTTTACAGTACTTAATAACTTCGAACGTAAAATTTTCATATCCGTACTTTAATAAAGCCATATAAATAGGCATACGTCTATTTGAAATACTTCCTTTATCAAAGTAAAAATTAAGTCTTTTTTTAGCATTACTAGTAGATCCTAAATACGTTTTTCCGTTAATTTTATTTGTTCATCTATAAACAAAAGCTTTATCACGATTTTCTAGCATGATTTGTCGTCTTTGTTCTAAAGCATTCTCATAAAATTTTACTGGCGTATCAGTTAATATTGGTAAACCTCTAGAGAGATTTCTTTTAAAGATAAAACTATTATTTAAAAAAGAGATAAATTTAGTTTTACTTACTTTTTGGTTTGTATTAAAAATTGTTTTTGTTGCTTTTAAATTTATATTATATTATATTTTATAAGATGTAAAAAAGGTTAATAATTTTTTTGTTTTTTTAACCAGGAGCGGGGTGCAAGCCCTTCCTAGTGACGTGGGACTTAATTCATGTGCCGAGCCAAACCAATAACTCTCAAACTAATCAAATTATAACCGTGTGAATATCATTTTTATATTCTAAACATTTATTTCCAACTCCATTGAAGACTATATATTTTTATATTACGTATAGTCGTTGGGGTAACATAATATCCTTATAATTAAATAATCATCTTTAACTATATTTAAGAATATTCAAGCTTTTTGACGTTACCTGCTAGTAATCTTATTAGATTGCTTATTACAATTAATCATTAACTATTAAAATATAAAAATCAAAATTAAAATCTAAATAGATAGGATTAATTATAAAACTAATATAAAGAGTTCAAGCATATAGTAATTAGTGTTTTTTTTATTATAATATCTAAATAATTACGCAAGTAAATTATGATTTTATCAATAATTAGACCACGCCCTCCAACTGCACCTGTGTTATAATTAAGACGGGTGAGGGAGAGTGATATTAAAAAAGGAATACACACGGCCTTATATTTTATTAAATTATTATAAAAAATAAATAATAAAAAGATCCTGTTTAAGGACGACCGCTATTAACACAGATTTTTGATTGGAAACAGTTTCCTATAACCTTTCTTTCATTACTGGCATCGGGCAAACTTCAATCTCTATACTACCATTTACATGATTGCAGAGATTTGTGGTTGAGATAGGTAGGCCAATTCTAGCTTTCCCCCTCTAAGAACCATACGTGCTACTTTAATAGCATATGGCTCAAGCATTATTATTAAAATTAAAATTAAAATTAAAATTAAAATTAAAATTAAAATTAAAATTAAAATTAAAATTAAAATTAAAATTAAAATTAAAATTAAAATTAAAAAATAAAAAAAAAATAACACCCTAAAGCAAGTCAGCATCCTTTCAGATTAGTAAAAATTACCTATCATAATCATTACAATTATGCATTCGCTTTTTGCTTGTCCTCTACCCACTAACTGCTAATTAACATTACTGTTAATCCTCTGTTCTATAAATAAAAAATAACTAATTATAAATAAATAATAATTAAATAAATATAAAAATAGATCAGTAGTTATTGGGTTTACACTGTTCCCTAATAAATACTTTAATAATAACCTTAGGTTTCCACTCTACGCCGGAGATAATATGTTAGATCAGTTAACTTATAAAAAGCAAATTAACTCTATCTCAAAGTAAAATATATCTAAAATATAAATTACTCTAAACTGTAATAATTACACACCAAGTTTCTGTTTATAACGACGCCTAATCATGAATTGATATATTAACCATAGTTATTTAGTCTAGCATAATTATTAATTTTGTAATTAATTAATATTATTACATTGTTCTAATAGCTTAAAACGTATTTGTTACCAATTACGCTCTTATTAGTAGACTTATGAGGATCTAATCTCATAGTGGATTCACACCACATTATTTATTAGAGCTTATCAGCTCGCACTTTTTAGTAAACAGTCGGGGCTTCCGATTTTGTGACCCTCTACAAGTTTTACAAAATTGCTAAAAAAAATAAATTTTGTATCTAATAGGTCCCCCTTGTCGTCAAACTTATGGGGGGTATTTGCCGAGTTCCTTAATAACTTTTAGCTCAACGCCTTAGTATTCTCTACCAACGAACCTGTGTCGGTCTTGGGTACGGTAGTCACGATATTTTTTAGAATACAAAATTATAAAAACCCTTATTCACGTGATTCCTATAATTTTTCATATGCTGAAACAAAAAAAAATTTGTTCATTTTTTGATATTACTCATTAAATTTATTATTTTTAACCTAACGGATAAAAAATTAAAATCTAGTATTAAAATTCTTCGATTAACATAATTAATAAAAAAATTAAAATATAAGATTAAAACAATAAGCTTAATTAAGTTAAATAAATTTAATAAGAATAAAAACATACTTACGATTTATCAAATCGAACTCTGTCATCTTACTCAAATAAATTTTTTTTCTTAGACTGCTTATTTGATTTAGGTTAAATCTTCTTCATTATTTATTTAATAAAATACCAAAAAAGATTAATATTCGGATTATTTATAATAAATATCAAACTAAAGGATTATTATTCCTTTAACTGGTTCAATAAATTGCTATCTTATTACTTGAAGTTCATATAACTAATTTATTAAGTGATAAAGGTAATCTTAAAATAATTCTTTACATTATTAAACAGGGCAATAGTAGATAATTAAATAACCAAAAAAAAATTAGTATCACCCGCCTACTTTGTGTAGTTGGTGGGGGAATTTTGTTAAAGAATATCGCTTAGTCATTAATTTCAAGTTCCATTAATTATACTATTTAATTAAAAACATATAATTTTCTAACGCTGGACTTTCTAAATCTTAACTCATCAGCCAAAACATTTGTTTTAGTCCTTAGAGACCGCTCTTCTGCGCAGGTGTATTAACCTATCTCTGGCATCCCTCTCGTATTCGGCGAAAAGGATTATTACCCTTTTTTCGTTACTCATGTCAGCATTATCGCTTCAGTTAACTATAAACAATGAAACACTGTTTAATCGCTGTTTTGACTGAATGTTCTATTACCTTAGTAATGAATAAAAGTTTGTAATTTATTCAAAACCAACACGATATCGGTTGATTATTTAAGACCCGGAAATTTTCAGTGCTCCAATCCTAAGGTTGATGCGTTGTTATACGTTCTTTAATATTTTTAGCCACTCAAGCAGGTTTATAAAGAATTTAAGAAATAATTTTTTCTTTTTCTTTTTCAATAGTTTTCACTATTGTTCAGACTATGTAATCATTAAATTAATAACTAATTCAATGTAGGGTTTTCGTGGAAAGATTTTTATATCATTATTTCTAATTATAATTATATTACATATATATTATATTTACAAATGATCTTACTTTCTAGTCGTTGAACGTTTTCACTATTTTTTTTAATTTAATAGTAAACTTCGCTGCAAATTCTCTCAATATTATACTTTATTAAGTATAAAAAAAATTTAAGATCTTCTTGCAATTTACCCTATTTATCATAATTAACTTATTCTGCCCGCTTACGCTTTTTTTGGTTTTGCCGTAAGGCGCAAAAAAATAATAAAAAAAAAGAAGGCGCTGCGCAGCGCGGCGCGCAAATAATTAATTACGGGGCTATTTTTATAAACCCTTACTAATATTAAAAAATCAATTATTTTCATAATTGGAAGACTATGTCATTTTCAGATTATAATATTAAATTTAAACACTCTCACCCTCCTACTGTACCTAGTTGTAAGGCGGAGGAGGGGGAGCTATAAAAAGAAATTCAGCGTTTTAGTCGTTGAAGATTTTAAAATGTCTTGCAAATAACCCATTAAAACATATGTTTTAATTTACTAATTTATTTAATTAATCAAAACATCTTTAGGGATTTTTTGCATAAAGCTCGAATTTTTTTTGCTTTGAGCTCAGTAGTTAATTTCAAATTCTAAGCTCAATAGTCAACTGTATTCTTATTGTCACATCCTTAATTTCACTTAATAATCATTCGGGACCTTGATGCGTGTTAACGGCTGTTTCCGTCTTGACTGTGCAACTTAGCTTGAACAGTCTGAATATCTATCATAAAATTGTATCTAATTCCGAGATTCGTTTCCAAAGGTAAGGTTTTCAAGGCCCCCGCAAATTGAACGCATACTAGTTATTTCTTAGTTAATTTAAACTAAAAAATGTATATGAATATAATATTTATCTCCCTCCTCCTGAACCTTTGTAGGTTTTGAGGATTGGTATACAAATAATATTCATAAAGCTAATAATTGTCGGGAATTACCGTGCTGTACATCGATAAATCTTTGATAGACTCTATACTTAAATATATTTCATAGAAAACCAGCTAGCAGTCTTCAGTTAAAAGAAATTATTATATAAATATAAATCTAAATCTAAATCTAAATCTAAAATCTAAATATTAATATTAATATAAAAAATTTTTTATACTAAAAGACTCTATCTTATCTTTTCAAATTTATTTATTATTTATTTTGCGCCTTAAAAAAAAGCGGCTTAAAATTAAAATTAAAATTAAAATTAAAATTAAAATTAAAATTAAAATAAATGAAATGACTTTGGCATATTAGTCGTTGAAGTTAAAATATATTTCTTGCTGATTATCTTTTATTCTATTATTTCATTAGAACTTAAAATTAAAAAATTAAAATTTAAATTTAAAATTTAAAAAGTAGAAATAAAGTTGAAATAAAAAATTTGGGCCTTACGGCTTTTATTTTATTTGAGGATTTCCAGCAAATAGCCAAAATAACTAAATATTCTCTCTCTCACTCCGGCTGCACCTGTGTTATAATTAAGACGCCGGAGGGAGAGTTAGTTAAAATAAAGAATAAAAGTCCCCTTATTCTGAGGTTAGATTGGCATTTCCAATTAAATTATTCTGTAATTTACATTACAGTTTAGACTATACCTTCAACTCTATTTTACCTTAGGTCTCCCACGCCCTCAGACTTAAAACAAAGGTGCAGTAGGGCGGGAGAGAAGGTTAATATAATTAAATAATAAAAAATCTAAAATAAATTTATTAAATTAATTAATTTTACCCTTCCTCCTCCTACACGGGAACCATAGTAAATGAAAACATTAGAGTGCCAGCATGTTGCCTTAAATAAAATTAAATTAAGTAGATATTAAGTATAAAAAATAAATAAGATCTTATTAATCTATAATATTTTAAAAGCCTTATTTTTTCAAATAAAGTCGTTACGGGGTCATATTAAGTATTAATTCTTTGAATTAAAATATCAATTCAAATGTTTTGTTTTCTAAAATAATAAAACTTCCCACGGTATTTCTTTTTTATATTTTATATATTTTTTTTTTATTAAAAAAGGTTTCACCGTTATGAGCTGGTGCTTAAAAAGAGATTGCTCTCTAATCGGGCAAAAATTTTACCGCTTTCGAGACCTCTTCCGAGAATAATGCAACATTCACCGGTTCGATCTATTATCATCTGGACCTCGAAAGATCACCTACCTTCGGGTCTGATGAAAGTAACTTTTCCCGTTATTATCATTATAATTCAGTCGCTTTCGCTAGGGCTTTAAACCTTGCTACTCTCATCAACTTGCTGCAATTTATTCCAATATTTTCATATTGGATTAGACTATACCTTCAACTCAATAAAAAATGTTAGGTAATTATATCTTATATCAAAACTCACTCCGCCTGTACCTTGTTTTAAGACTGCGGAGGGGAAAGGGATAATTATAACCATAATTTTTTGGAATTATTTGAGTGCTGACGTGTTACCGATGTTATTAATATCAGTCTATTCTTTCGAATAAGTCGTTACAGGGCTAATAAAAAGAAGTATTAAAATTTAATACATAAAAAAAAATTTGATTCCTACGATTTACAGCTTCCCACGGTATTGCCATAAATAAATAAATATTTAAATTTAAGGTTTCACCGTTAGCATAATAATTATAACTATTATACCGACCTAAATGGGGTCATGAGTCAGTTTAAAATTGAATTTTACAATTCAAATGGGCAAGCAATTCACCCAATTGGAATAGGTAGGGCCTCACGGCCTTTCCCCTCCTAAGAACCCTGCATGCGACTTTCAACGCACAAGGCTCAAGCAGTCATTCGGATAAAAGATTAAAATTTTCTTTTACCTGGCTATTAAATAATAAATAAATAATAAATAAATAATAAATAAATAATAAATAAATAATAAATAAATAATAAATAAATAATAAATAAATAATAATAAATTATTATTAGTATTAGTTTTAGTATTAGCATTAGTTTTAGTATTAGTATTAATATTAGTATTAGTATTAGTAATTAATATTAGTATTATTTAATTTTGCCTTCACAAATTAAAATTTTAACCCGAACTCTCCCTACTAAGTATATACCGGAGGAGGGAGACTTTGTTTATAATAATTTGTAAAGATGACCACCAGATTCAAGTTAGCATCTTTTCAGATTCGCTCATTACGAGCTTATAAGGATAATTAATCTCCTTCATTCGCTTTTTGAATCATCTTATACCTCCTATTCGTTATATACATTTCCGTTAAATAAAAATTTCTTTATAGTATACCTCTGATTCTAATATATTAATATTAGTATAATCAGTGAATATGAGGCTTACCAAGTTCCTAAAAAAACACCGTTAAATACTCTACCTTTCACTCACTTGAAGAATTGAAGAATCAAAAAATCGAAGACTCAAAGATTCGAAAATTGCTTCGAGAAAAATAGAAGTCTCGAAGATTCGAAGAATCAAAGATTCAAAGACTCAAATTCTAATAAATTTAAAATTATTATAATTACTCGAACGTTATAATGCAAGTAAAATAAAAATTAAAAATTAAAAATTTTTCTTATAAACTTATAAGAAATAAATAAAATGAATTAAGGCGAACAGAGGTTCATACTTTACTTCGGAAGTTATTAGACCATAAAAGTTAACCAGCATAAGAAATTAACTTTAACTTCAAGCTCTCCCTCCCGACGGGCCTCCGCCTTAATTATTAATTATTAATTATTAATTATAACAAAGGTGCAGGGAGGAGTGAGAGAATATTTAAGTAATTTAATTAAAAAACTTAAAATAATTTTACGAAGCCTAATATACATATGTTCACTTTCGTTAACCACGTTCAGTATTTTTCCCTAGCACTTTACGTTACATTGTCCCTTGAGCTTCATACCTGTTATCGCTAATCAGACATGTCAAGGTAGGAATACTCATATGATCTTGAGTAATGGAATTTCACCATATTGTTTTTAAAAGCTTCTTGTCGCACTGTCGAGATAGGTAGGTTCTTTCAAACTTTCCCCCTCTAAGAACTGTACGTGCTACTTCAATAGCATACAGCTCAAGCATTTGAACCACAAATATTAAAATTTCTGCCGACGGCGCCGCCCGGCCCTATTTTGCAGGTAAAATATTTGCAGGGACTTTCAATCTCCTATATTAATATATTAAATTAAAATTTAAGCAAATTACGCAATAAAGTTAAAGTATTGAATTATTGAAGTTATTCAAGTTATTGAATTTATTGAATTGAATTTATTGAATTTATTGGATTTATTTAATTTATTTAATTTAAGATTTAATTGCCTCACATATTTCCTAGATTATTCTAGAGATTTTTAAAGTTTTATTAATACTTAATATTTATAATACTTAAAAACTAAATAGTAAAAAATTGAGAATTAATAAATATAAAATATAAAATATAAATTTATTAAGCTATTTTTAGGTCTATTTGAATTACGATATCAAACACCAAATAGAAGTCAGCAACCTTTCGGTTTAGGAATACTCCTTATCCATTCTATTACAGAAGTGGCATTAGCTTTTTCTATTATCCCATACCCACTGATCGCTATAGTAACTTTATACACCACTGTTAAGTAAATGTACTATATACTACCTCCTAACAATTATTATTCTTTTTTCTTTATTCTTTATTCTTTATTCTTTTTTCTTTTTACTTTTTATAAAATTAAATAAAATAGTTAGAAAATCATTGGGCTTACCATGTTCCGAAATTGATACTTTATTTGATTTAGATTTTGGTTAGATACTATGATCGACTGGATAAAATAGATCCCGGCTTCGTCTGCATAAAAACTCACTCCATTCCAGATTCTAATAAATTTAAAAATTTAAATTTAATAATTAATTTAATAATTTAATAATTTAATAATTTAATTAATAATTTAATAATATTAAAATAAATAAAAAAATTTAACCATATAAAACACTTAATTTCGATTTTTAAATATATATCTTCACTTTCGTTTAACCTTTTATCTATAAGCCAGAGCCATCAAACTTTATGATTACATTTGATTACGGCCCGTTTCAAAAGAGCTTCATACCTAGAAATTTCTTACTACGCATGTCTTAATAGGCTCAATTAGGGATATAATTGGAGACAATCACGTCTCATTATCAATATCAGCTTCATGTCGCACTATGCAAAAGGTACGTTGTTATTCTCTTGTGTCTTTTTTCGACTTAAAAATTTCCAACTGCTTATAGGGTTACTAATTCAAACCTGTTTCACCACCTCCTCCTAGAGACACTAGTTTCAATCTTTCCTTTACAGTACTAATTCGCTATCGCTAAATTTATTATACTTAGCCTTAGAGGATGGTTCCCCTGAATTCCAACAAGTTAACTCTCGTTGTACTTATTTTTTTGATTTATACTTATTGTGGTATTACTTAACTTTTTTCTTTCTATTTAATATAAATATAAAAAAGAAAAAAGAAGTGAATAAGTAAACCTAAGATTTAAATCTGAATTTACATTTAAATAATTTAAAAATTTTAATTTATTGAAAAATTGAAATATTTAAATATTGAAATATGTAAATTGAATTATTTATTACTTCACAGGAATTAATGTCACCTTCTTTGTTCCCAATTAAATTTGGGTAATTTACACGTAAATTAAATTAATAAGGGTTACGTTGTTTTCTGGAGCACACACTTATTAGTGTACAGAATTCTAAATCCATACCCACCTAAACATGCCAGAAAAAGCATTTGAGTAATAAATAATTTAAGGCTAGTCCGATTTCACTCACCATTACTTTCGGAGTCTCGGTTGATTTCCTTTTCCTTTCCCTAATGAAATGTTTTACTTCGGGAAGTAATAATATGAAGGTTTCCCTTAGGATTGTTATTCTATTAAGCTAATCTATTTAATTTTTACATAGGATTAGTACGCGTAATTATAAAGTTTATAATTAAAATTAAATAAATGAATAACTTTTGGACTTTGAAGGCCCTCCTTTTTAATAAATTTGCTTTGAAATCCTTAATAACCCCTTTGAATACTATTCTACTATATTTTATTTTACAAGACATTAAATTTATTTTTTATTATGAAATCATGTTTGTTTTTATATATTTTTTATGATGTTTAAACAATATTGTCATCGATACTTTTATATTAAATTTTTGCGCCGGACAAATCCTGGGCGCCGGACAAATCCTGCTACGCGCTACGCGCTACGCGCTACGCGCTACGCGCTACGCAAAGCGCGGAATTTGGGAACTTGATTTATTATTTTTATTTTTATTTTTATTTTATTTTTAGTTTAGTTTTAGGTTTAGTTTTAGGTTTAGTTTTTTGTTTATTTTCTTAAAGATCTAAGGATCCTGTTTATTTAAGACTTTAAGACTTTAAGACTTTAAGACTTTTAGACTTTAAGACTTTAAGATTTTAAGATTTTAAGACTTTAAGATAGATTATTTTTGTCCTTATTCCTTATTCCTTATTCCTTATTCCTTATACCTTATTCCTTATTACTTATTCCTTATTCCTTATATAATTATCCTGAGAACCACTGTTTACCTAATTCAATTATTTTAATATTTATTATGATCCCTTAGGATCCCGGTTTGTTTAATTCAAATAATTTTACGTGGTGGCCAAATCCTGGCCACGAAAAAATAATAAAAAAAAAGAAATATCTATTTTTGATACTATTGAAAATGCTAATACACCTTTAATTAAAACCGCTTATTCTTTACCTACTCTCCCTCCCTCTTTGTCTCGGGCCTCCTTCACCTTCCCCCTTCCCTCTTTGTCTCGGGCCTCCTTCAACTATGTGTTATAATTAAGATGGATTACCGAGACTTTGTACATTTATGGTTGAGGAAAGGAAGGAGCTATGTGTTATAATTAAGACTGAGGAGGGCGAGTCCAAAAAGAAAAAAAGGAGGGCTCGCCGGCCTCGCCGGCCTCGCCCGGAAGGAAAGAGCTGAATATAATAGGTCTACCTTAAAAATAAAACATGATACAAATTTATTAAATGTTAATAATTCTTCATCACTTAAAAAAATGATGTGTGATCAAGGAATTAACACAGATAATATTTCATCGCCGCATTTTTTTATTTATTTGCTTTGTTTGTTTTTGTCTTCCCGGCGTAAGGTAGTCTTTGATTTTATCAAGCCAATAAAAAAAAGACAATCCTGTGCCTTCCAATCTTCTTGCGCCTTTTTTTTATTATTTTTTTCTTGCTTTGTTTGTTTTTGCCGGACAATCCTGGGCGCCGTCCGGCTTTGATTTTATCAAGCCAAAAAAAACAAAAATACGATAAACCAAAAAATAAATAAAAAATACGGCGCCGACGGCAGGGGTTATTGAATATTAATAAATTTTTAGGGGTTATTGAATATTAATAAATTTTTAGGGGTTATTGAATATAATAAATGTTTAATTTAAATTTATAATTTAGGAATACAAAAAAAAAAGCACTTAAAAATAAATAAGTCAAAAAGAGCTTTGCTCAGGGGTATTGAATATATATATTCCTAAAAATAGCTATGAAAAAACAAAAAAAACTATCTCTAATTATTCTTTAATATAGAATTTTTTACCAGTATTATGAGATCGATGTGCTCTCCCAAGAAGTGGGTTAGTTTGATCTTCAAACCCAAAAGACTGAGCTAAATTATCAAATTTTGCAGTTCTCGGTAATGTATAAGAGTTTTGGTTACCGGTAGATTGAGAAACTGGAATAGTTGCTGGAGTAGCCACAGGAATAGTCACTGGAGTACTCACAGGAATATTCGTATCCGAGGCAAAAAAAGAAAAGTTAGGAACTAGAAAACCAAATCATCCAAAACTTAAACTATATCCGATTCTACCTACAACTCCAAATTCTCACAACGCTAAAAAATCTACTCCCAATCTAGTTGCTATAAACGTAAATAAAACAAATTTAAACCGAGAATTTATTCTAACGTTAAAATCATATTTAATTTCCTTTTTATTTTTAATTATAAAAAGAATCGCTAATAAAAATGAAAATAATAAAATAAAAATAAAAAAATAAATAAAAAAATTAATTGCGGCGGCGCCGTCGGCGAAAAAAGAATTATTACCGTCAAAAAGGCTAACATTAACTAAAATAATATTCACTATATTATTATAAGTTGTATAAATTATAAAAATTGTTAGGAAAGATAAAAATATAAAATATACGTAAAATAATATATACTTAATAAAAAGGTTACTATGTGAAATTGAATACTTATGATCTAATTCAGAATCTGAAAGCTTTTGCAAAGATTTAAAAAAAGATCTAAGATTATATACGTTCTTAATTTTTATTGTAAAATTAAAAAATATGAAACCTAAATAAGTTGTTGCAAGTAGTATTAAAATGATCAAAATTTTAATATCTAAATTAAAATATCATATATTTAAAGGAAACAATCGAATACTCAGTGAAGATACTAACCCAAAAAATAAAAATATATAATAAATAATATTCCCTCTATAAGGCAGTTTGTTTAAAATCAGAATAGTGGGTATACTATTTCAGCAATTAACTAACAAACTTTTTAATTGACAAAAAATAGTTTTAAATATTCTCAGAATAGTTAAAGGAATACTTAATTTAGAGTTCAAATCCAAAATAGAATAATTCAACAAAGCTATAATAATGGCAAAATCAGTTTCAGGGGTAATTGAATATAGTAAACTTGTTACCGCTACATGTAGCTGACCCAAAATCACATTAGGCAAAATTCCCAGTATTAGTACAGTTATTAATAAAGTGATTAAACTAGTAAATTCTATTTTTGAAATATCTTTCATTGGTTTTAAATGTTTAGAAAATTCACCGTATGAGATTCTATTATATAATAATATTGTAAAACACGCACTTAAAACTATTCCTGTACCACCTAAAATAGCGATTATTGGATTAATAGATCAAATTCCTAATAGACTCATTTGTTCTGCAACAAAATTAAGAGTTAATGGTGTAGCCATATTAGCTAAACAAAATACAAAAAATAAAATTGTAAATAAAGGCATATATAATACTAATCCTCTAAGATATTTAATTAATCTTGTATTTGTTCTATCATAAACGATTCCACCAAGACAAATAAATAAACCACCACTTACACAACCATGAGATATAGATAATAAAAAAGATCCTTCAATTCCTATAATACTATTAGAAAATATACCTAAAATCCCTACTGCCATATGAGTAATTGATGAATAAGCAATTAATCTTTTAGTATCTTGTTGTATAATTGTAGCTAAACTAGCAAAAATTATTGTAATAACTGCAATACTTTGTACCATAGGACTAAAAAAATGAGTAGCATCTGGAAAATAAGTTAATAAAATTCTTATCATACCATATGATGCTAATTTTAATATTGTTCCAGCCAATATAATTGAACCAGCTAAAGGAGAATCACTATGCGCTAAGGCTAATCAGCGAGATAAAGGTCATAAAGGAGTTTTTATTGCAAAAGCTATAAAAAAACCTAATCAAAGTAATTTTTGAGTATCTAAATTAATATCAATTAAAGATAATAATAAATAATCAGTTGAACCAACTATACTTTGAATAGTTAAAATAGATAATAACATAGGTAAACTTCCAAATAAAGTATATAAAAATAATAATAAAGCAGATCGATCCTTATTTTCTCCTGATCCATAAACAATTATAATTATAAATAATATAGGTAATACACTTTCAAAAAATATATAAAATAATAATAAATCTAAAGCCACAAATGTTAAAATTTGTAGAGTTTCTAATAATAAAAAAGAAATAAAATAATATTTTAAATTTTTATTTATATTTTTATAATTAGATAATATAGCAATAGGCGTAAGAAAAGTTGTTAATAATACAAAAAATAAAGAGATACCATCTACTCCAATATTAAAATCACAGAAACTTAATTGATTAAATTCATATACAAATTGAAAAGTAGTACAACTAGAATCAAAGTTTAATCATAATTTAAGGGAAATTAAAAAATTAATTAAGGATGTTGTTAAAGCGATAATTTTAATTTTATTTAGACTTTCAGGCGAATTTTCATTTATTGGTATTAATAATAAAGAACCTAACACAGGTATAAGGACTAATAAAGCTAACATGTTAATTGTAGTTTTTGTTTAAAATATTCTTATTTGTTTGAAATAACTTTCCTTAAATTTTTTTTTTTTAATTTTTTTTGCGCCGGCGGCGCCGTCGGCCGGACGTCATAGAAATTTTTTTAATATAATAAATATATTTATTATTCTGTTTATTATTCTGTACGGCGTTACGGCCTGTTTTTTTTATTATTTTTTTCAAACAACGCAGAACGCACAACGCACAACGCACAACGCACAACGCACAACGCACAACGCACAACGCACAACGCATCGCGGATTGTACGGCAAGGCGGAACTGACAAATTATTTTTTTATTTTTTATTGATTTATTTATATAAGAAAATTATGAGCCAGATTACTGAAGCCACTGAATATATTTAATATTTTTATAATACTAAATATCTTTTTGTCGGCCCGGCTTGATAAAATAAAAAAAAAACAAAAAAAGAAATAAATATTCAATATTAAAATTAAAAATGGCTGCCGGCGGCGCCGTCGGCCCTGCTAAAATTAAAATAAAAAATTATTATTTTAAAGTTAAAAAAATTTGTGATTTGGGATGGCAATATAATTATAATTATAATTATAATTTACATAGTCTCGCTCCTCCGGCTTAATTATAAGACAGTTGCAGTCGGAGCGAGACATAGTACAACTTAATTTGTTAATTAGTTATAACTAATTTAATTATTATTTGATAAACTATAATATTAAGTTAGATTTATAATATATTATTTGAATATAATTATATATTAGATATTTAATATATAAAATATTAATTAATATTTTAATGGATTTGTACATACCAAAATACCTAAAATACCAAAAAAATACCATAAATAACATAAATAAAAAAAATAACTTAAATACCAAAAGAGATATTTGTATTTATTTTTTATTATAGTGAAAAAAGAAATATCCAATTTAAATGTAATCAGGAATAAAATGAGATTTAATAAGGAGCTATATCGAAAGCTACTAAGATACTTGGTATTAAAATTATAAAAGCTACTGCAACCGGTAGCAAATACAATCAACAGAAATCCATTAGTTGGTCAAACTTTACGCGAGGCAACAGAGCCCTGAAGAGTACGAATAAAAAACAGAACAGACAAGTTTTAATTCCTAAAATTATAGATTGAATATTAAAAATAGTATTATTTACAAATAATTCAGGTAAATTATAACCACCTAAAAATAATATTGCAGTTATACAACTGAATAATACAATTGAACTATATTCCCCTAAAAAGAAAAAAACAAAAGGCACTGCACTGTGTTCGGTCATAAATCCGGAGACTAGTTCTGATTCCAAAAAAAAAATTTAATGTTATTTGTCTCTTAATTGCTTTTTGTCCTATTATTATTTGACCTCGCCCTCCGTGTACACGTGTGCAGTAGCTTTTATATTACTCTCAATACTTTCAAACTTACAAATTTTCAAACTTTCAAACTTTCAAAGTGATAAATTATAATATTTGTTACAATATTTGTTATAATATTTGTTATAAGATTTCTTATAATATTTGCCGGCGACAGATCTATTTGACGGAGATTAATTATTCTTTTTTGTTTCTGACTATCTATTATCTAGTTATAAACTAGACCCATTCCGTATAGTCAATGGAATTAATATTTTAAATTTGCTGATTGAACATTGTATTTATCATTTTTACAAGATTATTGTTATTGTAGATTATCAATTGTAGATAAAAACTTAGATTATCTCAGAAAATAGGAATGTGTGAAACCAAATCATCGTATTGTTTTATTATTTATTATAATTATACGGTAAAATTTAGCTTCTTGTAAATCAAAAGGTGTTCTAGAAGTTTCAGCTAGAATAGAAATAAAATAAATGAAAAAAATAGGAATTAAAGGTAAAACAAATCAGATCGCTTGTTGATTTTCAATTATCAATGTAAAATTAAATGTTCCATTTAGTAAAATTACTATAAGAATTGAAGCACTTAAGATTAACTCATAACTAATCATAGCAGCACTAGATCTTAAAGATCCCAATAATGCGTATTTAGAATTCGAAGATCATCCTGAAAATAACACACCATAAACACCTAAGGAAGATAAGGCTACAGTATATAAAATTCCCATAGGAAAATCTGAAATAGCTAAACCTGGACCAAAAGGAATAATGGCCCAACCTAATAAACTGAATACTAAAGTAGCAACTGGAGCTAAAAAAAATAAAACTTTATTAGATTGTGAAGGAATTACAGTTTCTTTAAAAATTAATTTTAAAGCATCTGCGAACGGATTTAAAATTCCATATACTCCAACGTTATTGGGCCCGGTTCTTCTCTGGAAAGCTGCCAAATTTTTTCTTTCAATGAGTGTCATAAATGCTACCGCTAATAATACAGGTAATAAGATAATTAATACATCAATTAATCCAATTAAAATATCTGAAATATTACTCATTAAATTATTGTTTGTCATTTTTTTTATTTTTGTTTGTGAATTTTAAATTAATTCATAAGATTGAATATTAAATTAAAGCAAAAATTAAATTGTTTTTAAAATTAAATATAAAATAGTTATGAATCTCTATGTACTAAATATTTAACATAGACTTGATAAAAGATCAAGAATTTTAACATAAAAAGATTAAAATAAGACTTGATAAAAGATCAAGAATTTTAACATAAAACTATTATTTTATTAGAGACTTGATAAAATATCAAGAATTTTAACATAAACCTATTATGATAGTAATTTTTTTTTTTTAAGGTCATTTTATATTTAGAATATAATTTTAATTAAAAGTTAAAAAATTAATGATTACCTTACAATATAATTTCTTTAGTACGAAATAAATGTTTTTTTAATAGATGTACAAAATGAACAAAACTGAACAAATGAACAAATAAATTAGCTGTACAAAAATACATTGTTCTTTTTTTTATTATTTTTTATTATTTTTTATTATTTTTTATTATTTTTTATTATTTTTTATTATTTTTTATTATTTTTTATTATTTTTTATTATTTTTTATTATTTTTTATTATTTTTTATTATTTTTTA
>Ga0209624_10000049_pt1 | contig 112086 bp, 90 predicted proteins | sample JacPinW_OM2H0_O1_FD_188565 | JGI IMG/M metagenome (GOLD analysis project Ga0209624, IMG submission 188565) | Forest soil microbial communities from Algoma, Ontario, Canada - Jack Pine, Ontario site 1_JW_OM2H0_O1 (SPAdes) (version 2) | ecosystem: Environmental > Terrestrial > Soil > Boreal... | reverse complement strand
TGCGGCGGCAGTGCGAACGCTTGCGGCTCGCGACTGGATTCGATTGCGGACCAACGTGAAGAGAGCGTGGGAAACGCTAACATGCAAATCTTCAATGATCTGCATATTATCCGACGGAATTACAACACTAAGATCGCAAAGCGGCTTCATTTTGCCGCCTTGAAAACCACCCAAGCCGATGGTGAACGCGCCGGCCTCGCGAGCCGCCTGCAAACCAAGCAGGACGTTCGGCGAATTGCCGCTGCCGCTGATTGCCAGCGCGATATCGCCGCGCTGCGCGAAGTTTCGAATCTGCTCGGCGAAAACTAGGTCATATGACGTGTCGTTCGCCCATGCTGTAAGCAGAGGCAGGTTGTCGGTCAAAGACATCACTCGGAAGCGCTTCTGGGTATTGCCATCCATGCTCGTGCCCTTGCCCAAATCGCAGGCAAGATGGGAAGCCAACGATGCGCTTCCGCCATTTCCGAATACATAGACGCCGCGGCCGTTCTCGAAAGCGTGATAGAGCTTCTCTGCTACCTGTTCGACCTTGGAATGTGGAATCGCAGCAAGCACTCGGGTGAGATTCTGGAAGTAGCTCGCTGAGCTTGTAATCGGCGTGCTAGCCGCCGGAATCTGGATGCTCATTATCGCAGGATTTGGGTTCATTCCCGATTTCTCCCGTCGCCTTTTGCCGGCCGTCCGCCCGATCATAAGCCGGTTTCTGCCGTACGTAGAATTCGACACGGTAACAGAGGCAATCTGTGTACCATTACGCAGTAATTCAGGCACTTGGCGGGGATTACACAAACATCTTGTTTACAATGACTTAGCATTTTACAAGCCTGTGACAAACACCCTGAAACTGAAGTATATGTACCGCTTGGGAAATCATATTCCTCCGACAAGAAACTAGTTGCATGGGTAAGTCGGCAGTTTATCGGGCATTCTTGAGCCGTTTATCCTGTGGAAACCAACAATAACTGATGCTTGAGCGCCTCAGGGCGCGCAAAATGAGCGCTTCGCAATCTCTTGACTCAGCAAGAAATCGCCGCGAGCGCCTTCTAACTATGATTGCACGGCTCGAAATTTGGGCTGAGGTTCAATCAAGTTTTTTTCGCTTAGCCATTTCATCTTTGGACACCACGCGACGGAAGCACCTCCGAAGGAGCCTTTCGTGGCGTTGCCGCCCATGCTGTGCTCTGACGCCGGCCGAGATACCTGAACATGCCAAAGAGCATCGCAGCGTTCATCGTACAAAAGTAAAGTGGAATTCGGCACAAACCGATGGAGATGCCCCGCTTCTTTAACGAGAATCCCGCCGTCGCAAGCATGTAGAAAACGGCCTGGGCTACGAATAAGACCAAGTAAGTGTTGCTACGCACAAAACCCGGTGTTCCTGAGAAGGGAGCGATCACAAGAACCGCAGTGGCTAAGAATGCCATGACCATCAGAATGGGAGTGATCCAGCGGAGCACGCGATGGGACCAGTATGCGAATGCGATGCGCCCTTTAAAAGGGTTGAGGTATTCGTGATGGCCGAAAAGCGTTTGGAAATTGCCTGCACCCAAGCGTACGCGCCGCTCAAACTGCGAATCAAATGTCGGCGCGATCTCCTCGACGCCAATCGCATCCGGATCGTAAACAATCCAGTGGCCGTGAAAACGAAGATCCAGCGGAATTTGGAAGTCTTCGACGATCAGATTCGGCTCGGGGTGGAAAAGTTCGCGGCGAATTGCATAGACCCCGCCGTTCGCGCTGTGTAGGCAGTGAATCTTGCTCTCGAGAATCTTGAGCGCGGATTCGTACTTCCAATAGAGCCCTTCGGCCGCGGGATCAGTACCTTTGGCAGTCACCCGTACCTCTTCTCCGCTCACAGCGCCAACTCTGGGGTCGCTGAAGTGACTGACTAGGTTCAAAACGCAGTCGTCCTCGAATATCGTATTTGCATCGGTAAAAACCAGAATTTCAGCCGAAGTCCGCTGCGCCAAATCGGTGATCACCGCCAGTTTCCCTCGCCGCGTGGGGAAATTAAATACCTGAACGCGGGGCGAATCGATTCGGCTCAAAATTGAAGCTGTAGAGTCTGCCGGAGAATCGAGCCCAATCAGGATTTCAGTAAGCTCCGGAGGATAATTGATTTCCAGAACGTTCTTTACGCGCGCCTCGATTACAGATTCTTCATTGAATGCGGAGATTACGATTGCTATACGAGGCTGGCCGGCATCACTCCTCCCGGCCGGGCCGGCACGCCGCGACTTTCGCCGTATCAAGAAAACCAGGTCCGATTTTGCCTGTTCCAGAAATCCGAGAAACAAAAGCAGGATGGGGTACCCGGCATAGTTATAGAGAATCGCGGCGATGCAAACCCAGAATGTTATTTTCAGCGTAAGCGCCATTCGGGTATCCGTCTAACGGGAATTGGTTGGGGTTCGATTCGAGGAACTTGGTTAACTTTCGCTGCGACGACTGTTCTTTGCCTGGCGATTGCCCACAATCCACCTGATATCGCCGCTAAGTAGTAAAGCAGGTAGTTATAGAGAAGGTGCATCACGAAGATTCCAACCATTGCCGACAGCACGGCAATTAGCGTGGCCAGCGCCATTAAACGCAACTCCGCATCAGCCGGATCGCGTGCGAAAACGGTGGACGATTTTTTCGCGTGAATAGCCATCGTTACCAAGAGGAATAGTAGCAGTAGGAGTGCCGGGATACCCGCTTCCGAAGAGGCTTGTGTATACGTGTTATGAGTCCCATACCAGGCATCGGGACGATGGAGCATATTGCCGTTGTAAACTGGAAAATTCCCGATTCCTACGCCGAACAGGGGGTTTTCCAATGTGTACTTTATGGAGTTCTGAAGCAGATTTTCCCGCTCATCAGTGGATTCCTTGGCTGACGCCGCATTGGCATTCGAGGTGGAGATCGAACCGCCCCAAATCGTCTGTATCCTGTCCCAAAAAACTCCCGGCGCTCTGCCGATCATGATGACAAAGCCGAGAACTAATATGAAGCCAACGAATCGCGCTCGCTTCGTGCCGCGCAACAAAATTAGAGCACACAAGACCATGGAAACGATCACATTTAGAAACCCGCCTCTCGACGCGACAAGAACCAGCATCCACATGGACGTAGCCGCGGTAGCCAGCAGCAAAAGCGCTCGGAGAATCGAACGGCGCGAGATGTAAAGGGCTGCCATATAAGGCAGGGAAATTGAGAGTGCGATCCCCAGGAAATTCCAACCGAAGATACCGGCGCTCACGCCTGTAAGCCGATCCTCATCTCCTATCGCGTGTCCCGGCATCAGGAGCGATGCAGTTGTTGCTAATAATTCACTGATAAGAAAGACCCACACTATCTTTCGAATCCGCCCAACGCTGGTGAGCGTTTGAGTCAGGACCAAGTAAAAAACGAGCGTTCGTAACCATATTTGAGTCAGAACCTGAAAACTTCCACTGTGCCAGTAGGCAAATAGCACGCCTATCGAGAACCAGATGGTGAGCAAAAGAACGATAGTCAACTCGCGTGGGCGCTGCAGGCGCGAGCTCCCAATTGCGAGCGACACCACGCAAGCGAGCGGCGCACAAATACACAGCACAAGAGTCAGATGAAGTGCGCCAAACGCTGGAAAAATATCTTCAGGTCGCGCGAATACTACAAACGTAAGAAATAGCGTCAGGCCGAAAGCAAATCTCGAACTACCTTGTGCAGGTTCGGCGCGCGAGATCGATGCCGTGGCCACCATCGGCACATCTTGGAAAAGGCCACTCGATGGACTTAGCGTTTTACTCATTGCGGACGAACCTATAGCATGCGCTAAATAACGGACTCACCGGTAGTAGCCCGGGCACACGTCTTGCCAATTGGCAAACTGGGTGCAATGGTCGCGTAAGGCTATTGCTTTGTGACATTGAAAGAGTCAAACTTTCCTTCTGACCAATAGTTAGAATCTCATTTCGACGGATGCGTCAGGGGAAATTAGTGAAAAAGGTTTCCACCGGCGAGCCACAGAGAGTTCGAACTTCGTCAATGGGCCGAGCCGACTTGCATAGGTCTTGTTTTGAATAACTTAGCGACTGGCGAGTTCGCTTTTGAGACTCCTTTGGCAGCCGAATTGCTAATTAATACCTTTTCACGGACTAAATTCAAACAGCGGGAGACTGACGTTGTCAAGACAAGATGTGGTTGTGGTAACCGGAGCAGGCGGATTCATTGGTGGCCATCTCGTAGACTCGCTTCAAAAGCGTGGGTATAAGCGAATTCGGGCGGTAGACGTGAAGCCGTTCGAGGAGTGGTACCAGCGCTTCGACAATGTCGAAAATCTTCGACTAGACTTGAACCTGAAAGAGAATTGCGAAGTCGCGGCCGAAGGCGCCGACGAAATCTATAATCTCGCTGCAAACATGGGCGGGATGGGCTTCATCGAGCACAACAAAGCGCTCTGCATGCTTTCCGTGCTCATTAACACGCACATGCTCCAAGCGGCCGCGAAGTATGGCTGCAATAAATTTTTCTATTCCTCTTCCGCATGCGTCTACAACGCCGATAAGCAGAAGACGTTCGAAGCCCCGTCGCTGAAAGAAGAAGATGCCTACCCGGCTCAGGCTGAGGACGGATACGGCTGGGAGAAGCTCTTCTCGGAACGAATGTGCCGGCATTTCAGGGAGGACTTCGGTCTATACACACGCACAGCCCGATTTCACAATGTTTACGGGCCGTGGGGAACCTGGTTCGGAGGACGCGAGAAAGCGCCCGCGGCGATCTGCCGGAAGGTAGTCGAGGCGAAGCTGAACGGATCCAACAAAATTGAAATTTGGGGTTCCGGCGATCAGACGCGCAGCTTCATGTACATCGACGATTGCATCAAAGGGATACAGTTAATTACAGACTCGCAGATCCTCGAGCCAATCAACCTCGGATCATCCGAAGCCGTAACCATCAATCAATTAGTGGATATCGTCGAAGATATCGCCGGCATCAAGCTGAAGCGCAATTACGATTTGAGCGCTCCTAAAGGCGTCAACGGCCGTAACAGCGATAACACCCTCATTCAGAAGTATCTGAAGTGGGAGCCGGACACGACTCTGCGGCACGGCATGGAAAAGACGTACGCCTGGATTTATGATCAATACCTCGCCCGTGAACGCGGCGAAGCCGGCGTCGTTCGAGAATCATCGGCCGTTCGATAGAGCGGTTTCGGCGGCTCAAATCTGCATTCATAAACAGGTTCACGGAGGTGTTGGTTCCCTCGGTGAACGCAGCGTATCGAATAAATCAGAAGGACCAGCATGCTGACGATCTTCGGAATTCCCAAACCCTTCGAAGGGCATTTCGGCGTTATTCAGAGGAATGCTATCCGGAGCTGGACGCAACTCTCTCCGCGATGCCAGGTTTTATTGTTCGGCGACGAGAACGGAACGGCACAAGTGGCCGCGGAAGTGGGGGCTCAGCATATCCCCACAGTTGAACGGAACGAATTTGGCACGCCGCTTCTGAATTCCGTGTTTGAACAGGCTGAAGGGGCAGCGACTCATCCAACACTCTGCTTTGTTAATTCAGACATCATCTTCATGAACGACTTTCTGCCCGCGGTCCAGCGAGTGCTCGATAAGTTTGACCGCTTTCTGCTCATCGGTCGTAGAACTACTGTGGACATCACAGAACCGCTCAGTTTCGCAGGTGACTGGGAATCCAAACTGAAAGAGCGGACCATCGCTACCGGCCATTTGGACAACAACACAGCGATTGACTATTTTGTTTTCCGCCCAGGCCTCTGGGGAAAGATCCCTCCTTTTGCAATCGGACGGCCGCAGTACGATAACTGGCTGGTATATCAAGCAAATCATTCGGGCGTGCCAGTCGTCGAGCTAACCGAGGTCGTCACCGTCGTCCACCAAAATCACACGCGTGCTCATCCCGCGGGCGTGGACGGACTACGCAAAAGTCCGGAAGGCCAGCGAAATCTGGAGCTCGCTGGCGGGTACACACACGGGCACACGATTTGGGATTCCAAATATATTTTGACGAGGCGCAGTCTCCGAAGGCGGCGCAGCCCTTACGCGCTTTACCGTCAATTTGTCGATTTAGTGGATCAGCATCCGACGCTGGAGCCGGCGCTAAAGTCTGTCAGATCCGTTATCCGATTCGTACGGGGAGCGGAAACGTAGAAACTGCTGCGGGTTCTTTGCAGTGGCCAAAGGCCTCGGCGAAGCCACTTACGATGCGAAAGACCGGACGCAAACCTCTTCGATATCATCTGCCAACTTCTTAGCGTTATCCTCAAGCACGATGGTAGGAATACGCGCGACAACATGATCTCGGTGCTCCACCACTTCCGTCATTAGATCCAACAAGCTTTGCACATTGCCATCTTGAAAAAGGTCAGTGCCCTGCGGTCGGGTGCCATTGTCGGAGGCGAGTACGGGGATTTTGAGCTTCAGCGACTCGAGCACCGAAGAACAAACTCCGTCGGTCATGGGCGTGCGAATATACGCTAGCGAGCGGCTCAGGATGTTCAGAAACATTTCGTGCGGCACCGAGCCCATGCTGAACACAGCTTCCTCGAGTCCCTGCTCGCGAAGAAATTCCTTCATTTTCGGCATCTCGACTTCCCAAGGACCGAGCCAAAGGAAGCCTATCTTCGGATACATCACCCGAAAGCGACGGATTGCCTCGGCAAGAAAATCCAGAACGAACTCTTTTCGAAAACAGACGTAACTGAAGATTACGCCTTCGTGCGCGGCGAAGAAGCGTTCAACATCCGCCGGAAGAGGCGACGGGACGAGCTCGGCGTAGTAACCGGATGTGTGGGGAATCGCCACCACGCGCTCCGGCGAAATTCCAGTAGTCAAGATCACGCGCCGAACCGCCTCGCTATTGCAATAGATTCGATTTGGCAATCGGAAGAGTAAGGAGAACGCGAGAAATCGCAGGCTCATGCGCGGCGCGGGGAAATACGTTTGCTGATGTCCGCCTCCGTAGGTAAGAAGGGCCGGACGCCCCCAAAGGCGCGCCAGAAACATGGCCATAAAAGCAAGAATGTACAGATCCGTGGATTCTGCGTTTACGCGTGTATGGATCGCGCATCCCTCTCGCACCGCTCGCACTACCTTAAATAGGTAATCCCAGCCATTCTGAACATCGATGTAGGCAGGACTACGTACGCGGCGGTTTTCGTTGAGATTCATCACGCGGCAATCCCAACTTCGTGCGTCCAATTCCTTTCGCAGCCCGACGAGGCTCATGGTCCAGCTACACACGGGCGGAGCCCAGTTACCGATTTCAAGAATCCGCCTCGAAGCGGGATGGGGTTTTGTTGCCACGATTCGCGTTTCAGCTATTGTTTGCGATGGATGTCTTAGGTCTCTTATCAAAATCGGGCGCGGGAAGACTGATCTCCGCCACCTGAGAGGTTCGCGCTCCGAACTCTCTTCCAACGGCATCAATCGCAGCAGTGATTTCCGTCAGTGTTTGCCAGGTCTCTGCAAAGCCGAACTCGAACGGGTCTTTGATCTCGAGCGCGGGAGGATTGAGGAACATGCCGAGGAACATTATTTTGTCTTTGTATGCGCTAAACTCCCGACAGAAATCGTCGTAGTTCCGTATGTCATGCAAGAATATTATATCCGCATCGCGGACCATCTCAATCGTCACGCGCCGTGACGACCAATTCGAAAGATCAATGGAAAACTCTCGGGCGGCGTCCCGGAATTGCCTCGTGGAAGCGCGTCCGCTGGCTGGATAGAAACCAGCCGAGGATACACACAGCCCCGGGTTACGGCGTTTTAGCAACAATTCAGAAGCCGGACTACGGCAAATGTTCCCGTAGCAAAGAAATAGAACCTTTTGGATCGGCTTTCCCGATGCCTGGAATCGCCTCAGATTCTGACGATGGACCCTGCGTGCCGATCGAGCTCGTTTTGCGGTGTCTACCTTTCTCTTCAACACCTCAAGTTTCTGCGAGACGAATGAGCTTATATCTTCGCGGGTGACAGAAAGATCGCCCCAGTCAAAATAATCCCAGCTTTCGCGCCCAACGATCGGCAGCAAGAGTTTTAATGCTTCCACGCATGCGCCGGCGCGGCGTCCGTAGACGAATTGATTGCGGAGCCAAACAAGATCGGGCAGGAAAACGCGCGTGTGATAATTGACTTTGTACCCAGGCTGCGCCGGAATTGTTTGTCCCGTCGCGAGGCACAGCAGTCCGTACGGAAAATCCACGCCAGCGTCAATAGCAAGCGCCAAGGATCCCCACAAGCGAGGATTAATTTCCATCAGCCAGTGGCGGCCATCGTCGGTACACTTAAATTCCACCATGGCGAGACCGTTCCAGTTGAGGTTGTCGAGAAGCGCGGTGGCGTGGCGTAACAACTCCGGCTTGGGCTTAATCGAGCGCCTGTATGTACTTCCGCTTCCCAATCCATTGCGACCCGTTCCTTCGTGCAATCTTTCGTGAGAAAAAGACCAAACTAGCCGGCCCTTATCATAGAGCGCTTCCACGCCAATTCCGTGGCCGGGCACGAGTTCTTGCTGAAGAACCGCTGAATCCTGCAGCATGCTGTGAAGCTGTCCGCGCCTCTCGGCATCGTTGTTTACGATCACGGGTCGAACCTGTTTGACATGGTTCTCAGTCAGAATCTGGCTCGACACGGGCTTAAGGACAACAGGAAAAACGTCGCAGGCGGGAATAAAATCTCCAGAATTAATTAAAACACTATCCGGAACAGGAATTTGTAAGCCCGCGGCCATCTCCAGCGTCAAAGACTTATCAAGCGCGGTTTGGAGCGCTAGATTCGACGACAGGACGGCCTTCTGTCTCATTGGATCCGTTTCTGGGAGTAGCAGGAAAGGCCGAAGCGCTCTCTCGGATGAAGGAATGATAAGTGAGTATCGAACTCGCTGATCGAGATCCCTCAACCACTGAAGGAAAGCTTGCGGATTTGCTGCATCAGCCTGACGGAAATGCTCGTGAACGCGCGTGGAATTGAACGCCAGACAATGGTTCTCCTCAGCCACATCAACTGAGACTTTGTGACGAGCGAGTGACTGAATGGCTTCGAGAGCTGCCCGGTTGTCTGCGTCAAGCACCAGAGCTTTCACGGTTGTTGCTCCTGGCGCGCCGCCCTTACAAGGTCCCACGAAAAGTCTGGAAGGCGGAAATCGGCGTGTATTCGGTTCAACAAAAACGGGTTGTCTCCCTGCTTGACGATGCCCGGCCTCGTTGTAACTGCTGAGCGGTAGAACCGTCGCACCGCTGGTATTATTTGTTCGTTAAAACTCCCGTTCGGATAGGCGAAATGCTGAATCTCTCTATTCAGCCGCGATTCGAGAATTTCCTTGCTGCGAAAAAGCTCCTGCACGAGCCTATCTGGCGTGGCCTGTGGCAGATCAATATGCGTGGCGGTATGTGAACCGATTGTCATCAATTCTCGGTCGAGCTTTTCCACCTCGTTCCAACTCATCAACTCATAAGAATCGCGCTCACTCTTTGTGAATTGAAAATCGGGCGTCAGATCGCGAATGCGCTTTTCGATTTGTTCCCGCTCATCAACTGGAATCTTTTTCATCCGGTCAATGATCCTCTGCAGTTCACCGGAAACTCCGGTTAATTCGAAGAACTGCCGCTGTTCGCCTTCGCTGAGACGTTCGAGTCGCGAATGGACCTCCCACGTCCAGACGGAGCCGCCACGATCAATCAGGTCCGGGCACAGATAAAAAGTCGCCGGAATGCCCAGTTCTTTCAGAATTGGGTAGGCGACCTCGAAATGATTTCTTAAGCCGTCGTCAAACGTGATAGCGACAGCACCGCCCCTCGCGGTTGGCGCCCGACTTTCAACCGTTTCAACCAGTTGGCCCAGCGGGATAACGTGGAAATTCGCTGCAAGAAATTGCACCGTGTCCCTGAAGAGTCCGCCTTCTTCAGGCCGAACGGAATGGTATGTGACGATGAAGCTGACCTTGCGCATCTTCACGTACCCGGTTGACCAGCCAGCGTAATGGAGCAGTTGTTTGACGAATCCGGCCGGCAACCCCCTGGCCCGGCTAGACGCTGTAACCAAATCACCCCCGATTGATAGTTGCCTTCAAGAAAATCAGGTTAGCACGAAGCTTTCGCTGGTCTGAAAAATGACGAGCGCATGTGCTTTGGTAGCTACCCGTAAGATGCGGTAGATTCGTGGGCGGATTCTCGCGGTGGTTGTGGCGGTAACAATCTCAATATGAGAAACCAACGGGGTATTAATCACGCGACCTGTACACGATTTACGGACGGTCGCACCCTGTATTGACGTGATATCTTGAAGGTTATCTAGTTAAACTGCCTGTCGCTTGGACGAACAATCGTGCAGGTTCGAGGTATGCGGGGCTAAAGTAATAGCTTAATCCTGGCTTGGGAGATGGTATTCGCCATGTGTTCTGCGCCGGTCTGATGGTCTACCTATCCCCGGTTGCTTCTTCTCCCACTCGCAAAAAGTTTTCTTCTGACGGATTTCTCTTGGCCAAACTGGTATGAACGCAATCTTCCAAAACGACGAATCTTCCCGTCAGCAATCATTACGAGCATCTCTGACAGCGCCAGGTAAGCGTCTAAATGTTTTGGTTCTCGCGGAGGAAATTTGCTGCCCCGTAAATTCGGGAAAGAGAATGCGAACTTGGAATCTATTGCGGCGATTAGCGAAACGCCATTCGATCTCGTATCTATGCTTTGGACTAATAGGCGATCCCGGAGTTGCGGAGCTCGCGCAGACGGGAATTCAAGTTCATCTGGTCCATCCGATTAACGACCGGCGCCGCTGGGCGCTATTTTGGGGCTTGTTCGGTAATTTGTTTTCCCCGAATCCATATTCGGCTGACAGGCATTACGCAGCGCGATTTCGTCGAAAACTCACAGAGTTGCTTCGCAGCCAGGATTTCGACGTAGTGCATTTTGAAGGTACTCATTGCGCTCGCTATCTCGATTCTATCGAGAACGTGCCACGCGTAGTAGGAACGCACAATATCGAGTCGCAGATTTGGTTTCGACGCGCGCATCAGAGCCAATCATGGATTCGACGGAAGTTCTTCCAGAGCCAGGCGACCAAAATGTCACGGTTTGAACGCCGCGCGCTGCTGCAGGCAGAAGCCGCCACTGCCGTAACAGCTCAAGACGCTCACCAAATGCGTAGCTGGGGCGTATCCGAGATAAGTCTAGTGTCGAATGGCGCTGACCTGGAGGCATACCAGTGTTTGGTCCCGGCAACAGAACCGAGTGAATTGCTCTTTTTGGCTTCGCTCGATTGGTTCCCAAACCAGGATGCACTCGCCTTTTTCTTGCGCGAAATTTTGCCACACCTACTCGCTCTCGAGCCCAAAGCGATTCTACGTATCGTGGGCCGAAGGCCCTCAAGAGCACTCAGAAAGCTTGTTGCTGGAAATCCGAATACTGAGCTCGTCGGCGAAGTGCAGGACGTTCGCCCGTATCTCGCGCGGGCTGAAGTTGTAGTCGTGCCGCTGCGCATCGCCGGCGGAAGCCGATTAAAAATTCTGGAAGCGCTGGCAGCGGGGAAAGCGGTAGTTTCCACGTCAATCGGTGCAGAAGGATTGGAGCTAACTCCGGGCGAACATTTTGAGGTGGCGGACACGCCACTGCAATTCGCTCAACGGACCGCAGGCTTGCTTGCCGACCCGGCGATGCGTCAACGCCTGGGCGAGAATGGCCGCCGATTAGTCACGGAGCGGTATGGTTGGGATGGAATTGTACCCGCGCTCGAAACATCCTGGTTCAAAGCGCTAAATCCATCCTCGTCTGGAAATTCCGTTTCTTCAGATGCGCCTCCGCAATCCCCAGCGGATTATCACGCCACCAAGATCGGCGGAGAAAACTCGTGAATCGCAGGATCCGAGTAATGTTTGTACTCGAATCTCTGAACTCCGAAGCAGGCACGGAAAATCAGCTTAGTGAATTGATCCGGGGAATGGACTCAAAGCGTTTCGAGTTATTTACGGCCTGTGTGGAGGATGCGATACCTTCCAGGCAACTCGACTCGCATGCGACACCGCTGGTGTTTCCGATGACAGCGATTCTCTCGTGGAACGGATTCCATCAAATCCTGCGCCTTCGGAGTGAAATCAACCGCCTGCAGATCGACATCGTGCATACCTTCATGGTGCGCGCGACTATCGTCGGGGTGCTCGCGGCGCGCGGCAGTACTTGCAAGGTAATTCTCACCAGCAGACGCAATTTGGGTTATTGGTACACGCCAATGTATCTGCGCGTTTTCCGAATATTGAATCGCATGACTACGCGGGTGGTCGCCAATTCCGTAGCGGCCAAGCAAGCGGCCATGCGGATCGAAGGATTATCGGGATCACGAATCGATGTCTTATGCAACGGAGTGGATTTGGCCCGGTTTTCTGGCAGCGGCGATGCATCCTTGCTGGACCGCCGTGGCATATCGCGTTCGCCAAAAATCGTCGGGAGTGTCGCCAATTACCGGCCGGTGAAGGATTTGCCGATGTTCATTCGGGCTGCACGCCTGATTGCTGCGAGCCATGAGGACGTCGTATTTCTGCTGGTCGGGCAGGGACCGCTCCGTCAATCGCTCGAGGCGTTGGCGGAACAATTAGGAATCCGAGAAAAGGTGTTCTTCACAGATGGAGAGGGCTCCGTTTCGGGATACTTGCCCTTATTCCAGGTTGGGTGCCTCACTTCATTAAACGAGGGCTTCTCAAACGCGATTCTCGAATACATGGCTGCGGGACTTCCAGTGGTGGCCACCGACGTTGGCGGAAATCGCGAATCAGTGATCGATGGTGAGACCGGCTTTCTCACACCCACCGGAGATGAAAAAATGTTTGCGCAGCGCGTGATTTCTCTGCTCGATGACGACGACCTGCGAGAAAAAATGGGGAGTTGCGGCCGCGCGCGCTGCGCGAAACATTTCAGCATGGAAGCCTGCGTCCGCGAGCACCAAAAATACTACGAGTCGCTGGTGAACGACGGGACAAAGTGAACGTCGCGGCTGGGCTTATCGCAACAAAGGTTTCGAAACTAGCAGAGTGAAAAGACTCAGATCAAGACTCCGTCCTTGCCGAGTGGCTCGGTAGCACGCCCCGGCAAGAACTGCCTCAGTCCACATACCCAAGCTTCAAATTCGAGCGGAGAGACTCCGGGTGTATCCACGAATCTGGGAAGCTGCATAAGATTCAATCCTGAATCGACCAACCCTGAGTCGCAGGTTGTTGCGGAGCGAACGCCGAACTCCGCCAACCACGGAAAAAGTTCCTCACGATAGACGCCGCACGGATATGTAAAATGTTTTGCCCTTGGAGCGCCAATCTGCGCCAAGTAATTCTGGTTGTCTTCGAGTTCCTTCATGAACAAATGCTTTTCTTTCGGCACTCGATGGCGGTGGGTGTGTAGCTGAATGTCTACGCCACTCTCGACCATCTGGCTCAGCTCGTCTCCGCTCATGAGCGTGAATACTCGCTGGTCCGAAATCTCCTGATAATTCAAGGCAAGGGCGTCAGCGACCCTTCTTAACAAGTCCTGCTTTTGTTCGCGTGAAAATCCGTTGGATCTCGCGAAATTCAGTATTTCCGAACTCGCCGATTGCCTGCCCCGCTCTGTACGCAAGTCGAAGGTACCCGGCTTGGCAATTAGGTCTTGATGTTCGATCACTTTTCCAGAAGCCTTCCACATCAGGTAGGGACAGATGAGATTAAAAATAGGCTCGTTCCATTCGGAATAAAACGTCGTCTGGTAAACGGTGGCAGGATATCCGTAGCGCTTCAACACCGGGTAAGCAGCGGTGAAGAAATTATGGAATCCGTCGTCAAACGTGATCACGACAGACAATGGCGGAAGACTGTGTTCCTGCAAACGAGTAACCGCTTCGTCGAGCGCCAGAACTTTGCAGCCCAGCCTGGAAAGAGTCTGCATGCGTTGTTCAAAAACATCCGGTGCCATGAAAAGGCCGGGGCGCCACTCGGCTTCATCTTGGAGAGAAATTCCGTGGTAACCGAGGATCAGAAGCCTCTCCGTTCTCCATTGGCTCCGTTGAAGCGCGGAGTAGGCGCCGAAGCTTCGCGCCCCCATAAGCGTCAATTTTTTTACTGCTTTCAGCATCCCGTTCGGCATTTCTATTCAGTATCCCCGGACACGAACGTGCCCGCCGCCCTTACTGTATTGAACTTGCGCGTGGAACGCCCAAAGCTTGGCTTCTCTTCCCGTTCGCCGGACTCGCTGATGAGACAGCGATGGGAGTTTGAGGCGATAGTTGGATCTGAGAGCGTTGCTGATCGAGAAAGTTCCTATTCCAAAGCTCAAAAGCGAGCAAATTCCACAGATCGCGCGAACGGTCGCGTCTTCCTCTCAAATGTTCATCCACCAAGAGTCTGACGGCAGCGGAATCGAAATATCCGCGTTGGATGGTTTTTGGCTCGAGCAAGATGCCTAGCAGGCTCTCCTTCAATTCGTTGCGAAGCCAATGCACCAGCGGAACTCCGAATCCCTTCTTTGGCCTGTAAATTACGTTTCGTGGCACTCCCACACGTTCAGCAAGCTTTTTCAAAATATATTTTTTCTGGCCGTTCCGGAGCTTCCAATCGGGAGGAAGCTGCGTAACCCATTCGGCAAACACGTGATCGAGAATGGGGGCGCGCACTTCCAGTGAGGTCGCCATGCTCATGCGATCCACTTTCGTCAAAACATCCGCGGGCAAATATGTTTTGGCATCGAGATATTGCAGCTGGCTCAATGCGTCCTTTGCGGGCGCATTTTTTAGATAGTCCCTGAAGAGCTGATACGGCGAGGGATATTTCGCAGCGACTGTGGCGTACTCTTTGGAAAAGAGAGACTTTTCGCGACCGTCCGGCGAAAGGAAAGAGATCTCATCCAGATAGCGGTCCTCTTCGGGGAGGGACATCGTATACAGGAATCTTCTGCCGCGGGTGCCGGAAGGAAGCGCTGGAAACACATGGTCTCGATAAATATCGCCCGCCCAGCGAGGCATAGGGTTACGCCGACGGCGATTAAGATTGATGGTGTAGCGATCGTAGCCGGCAAAGAGCTCGTCTCCGCCATCACCGGCGAGCGCAACGGTTACGTGCTCGCGAGCAAGTCGCGAAACATGGTAAGTCGGCACCATCGAGGAATCAGCGAAAGGCTCCTCCATGTGGTGAGTCAACTGGTCGAGCGTCTCCAGAAAATTTGGCTCGACGACTAACTCGTGATGCTCGGTCCCGAATTTCTGCGCCACTTGGCGCGCGTATTCGGTTTCGTCGAACTCTTTATGTGGAAATCCGATGGTGAATGTTTTCACCGGAGACGATGAGAACCTCGCCATCAGAGCGACTACCGTTGATGAATCCACGCCCCCGCTCAAGAGCGCTCCGAGCGGCACGTCGCTGATGAGGCGTATTCGCACGGCCTCCGCGAGGTGGTGCTCCAACTGTTCCAGGCACTCCTCTTCACTCTTTGGCGCGTGGGTGCCAAAGGCAGGAAGATCCCAGAAAGCTCTGACTTGAATTTCGCCGCGGGAATATTCGAGGATGTGGCCTGGCGGAAGCTTTCGAATCTTCTCAAATGCAGTTTGCGGGTCGGGTATGTACCCATAACAAAAATAAGACAGCAATCCTTGTTGATCGACCGGATTCGATTCCGGCGCGATGGTCAAAATTGATTTAATTTCAGAGCCGAAAAGCAATCGTCCTTGCTCGGATGAATAGTGAAGCGGTTTTTTGCCAAAGCGGTCCCTCGCCAAGAGCAGCTTCTGCCGCTCTTCGTCCCAAATGGCGAAGGCAAACATCCCGCGCAGTTTCTTTACACAATCAGCGCCATATTCTTCGTACAGATGGACGATGACCTCAGTATCCGTGTTCGTATAAAACTGGTGCCCGCGCGCTTCGAGGTCTGGACGCAATTCAGGAAAGTTGTAAATTTCTCCGTTGAAAACGATCCATACTTTCTGATTTTCGTTGTGAATCGGCTGGTGGCCCGTGGAAAGATCAATGATGCTCAGCCGCCTCATCCCCAGGCCGACCTGGCCTTTCGCGTACACGCCGTCATCATCCGGACCGCGATGGACGATTTGGTCGCACATTTGGCGGACTTCAACTGAAGGAACCTGACGTTCCTTATCCGCGTAAACCATGCCTGCAATGCCGCACACCGGTTTAGGTCCTCATCCCAGGTCAAAAATTGGATAAAAAATCATGCAGCTACTCCGCAACGGACTGCTCCTCAATTTTCTCATATTCATGCAGCACGGCGGCGCCGGCGGTTAAGTCGAGGTTCTTCTCGCGATCCAGGAACCTTTTCCGCATTATCTCGACGACTCCCAGAGACCACCAGCTCGAACGTCTCCGCTGCGAATATGCCATCGTGCCGAGAATGGTAAGCAAGAACACGATAGTTCCGATCAGCGTCGCAGCGATCGCAGCCTTCCAAGAGTTTGCGGGAACGAAGTGCGCAAACACCAGCATCGCGCCAGCCATTGGCAGCGATATTAGACAAGGCTTCAAAAATCCCTTCGACAGATATCGTCCGAGAGGAATCTCAAGGACGCCGCAAACATATTTCGGAATAAAAAACAGATTGATGACAACGGCGACAATCATTGTTGCAAAGGCGTAACCCCACAGTCCCCAAAATTTGATCAGTAGTATGCCGAGCGCTGCCGTTCCAAAGCCCTCAATCAGGCGCATCCAAATCAAGCCTTTGTGTTTCCCAATCCCAAAAAGCATTGACTGCACGGAATACTGCGCAGCGTTGACGCCCAATCCGAATGTCAATAAAACCAACAAAGGATAGGCTGCCATGTATTCACGGCCTACCCACAATCCAAGCATCTGTTTGCCAAGCACCAGCATGATTACGGCTAATGGCGCAAAAAGGACAAATGCTGTTTCACCGCACAGAATTAGAAGGCGGCGAAGTCCTGCCTTGTCTTGTTGCGCTTCAAGTTGGCTCGATAGCGGGCTTACAAATTCCGTCATGGAGCCGATGCCATTCAGCGGAATCGTCAAGAGCTTTACCGGGAGAGAGAAAAGCGTCAGCGCGGAAGCCGAGAGAAATTTGACTATGATTAATGGATAGAAGGAGTTCTTTAGACGTTCACTCATTCCGACCGAGAAACTTGTTATTCCGTAAACAAGCATTTCTCGAAAGGTCTGCTTATTGATTCCTCTCGGATGCAGGCTGAATCCTTCAACTTCGCGAAACGCCAATGGAACGGCCACGAATCGAAGCGTCAGAGTACTAAGCACCGTGGCCGCGCCAACTCCGAAAAGTCCGCCACCCGCTTCGAGGACCCAAACGATGACTCCCACGCGAAGTAGCATCCCGATGATTCGCAAGCCGTAGAGCTGATCAAAACGCCCAGCCGCTTCGAGAGAGCCTTCAAATACGCTGATCGGAAAATCCAACGCCTGCGCGATTCCAACCAGCAGAAACAAGCTTGCAAACGCGTGATCGTTAACCTCTTTCACCGAAAAAAAGTGTCCAACGTGCCGGTAGAGTCCGAAAGCGAGGCCCAGAACAACGATGAAGGCACACATGAAGAAATAAAAGCTCGTCGCGATGACTCGATTCACTTCTTCCGCGCGGTGCAGCGCCAGATTACGGGACACGAAACGCACAATCGCGGACCTCACTCCGATCTGGAGGAAGAGGTAGTAATCGGATAGCGCAACGATGAGAACCCAAAGGCCGTAGGCTTCATCTCCAAGCCGGTGCAGGATAAAGGGCGTGATGAAAAAAGCGGTGCCCGCCGACACGATCACGGCTAGCCATGTGGCAGCGACACTCCGAAGAATAAGGGACACTCGCATGAAATTTGCACTTACAACTCGTTATTCGGCACGCCCTGAACTGACCGAGGGCGCCATGGCGTTGAACGGCGCAGCCACAGCATCTGTAGTGTGCATGGCAACTGGGTCACGCTCTGCTTTTTTCAGCTCTCCGTGAATCCTGGTCGTCGTTGCGCATGGAAACAGAAGTGATGCTTTGCGCTTCTTAAAGTAGCATGGATTATGTAGCGTGACCGGAAACCTCGGCCGGCTGTATCGGACATCTAAATTCCAATTTTTGAATCTCTGGTTAAATCGAGTATGCTTCAGGATTAAGACCGCTAGTTGCTAAGGCTTGTCGATCGCCAAATCCCTGTTGCTTTGGGCCCTTGGTTACCAAAGTCTTCCCAGATTCTTACGAGGCATGGTGTGGAGCATTCACCTACCCTTCCAACGATTGAGGCGATCGCCGGAATTTGGCAGCGCATTCTGCGGCGTTCTGACATTGGCATTGAAGACAATTTTTTTGACCTGGGCGGCGATCCTGCGTTAGCCGCGCAGCTGTTTTCAGAAATCGCGATCGTCTTTGGCCGCGAACTCTCGCCTTTAGTGATCTACCAGGCTCCCTCGATCGTGGATCTCGCAAGTGTAGTAGAGCAAAGCTCCCCGGTGCGAATTCCGCCGCTTTTATTGCTAAAAAGCAGCTCAAATACAGAATCTGAAATAAGCGAAGATGAGCCGAAAGCTTTCATGACCCATGGTATCGGCAGCAGTGTCATGGACTTCTTCGAGCTCATAAAGCATATCGAGACTCCATATCCAATCTACGGCATGCAAGCCAAAGGCTCGGATGGCGTGGATGAACCGTTGGACACGATCGAAGACATGGCTCAGTACTTTCTCGATGCTGTCAAATCCATACAGCGCAGAGGCCCTTACTTGCTTATCGGCTATTCTCTCGGCGGTCTGATCACCCTTGAGATGGCTCAGCGCCTGGTCGAAAACGGAGAAACGGTAGCTCTACTGGCCTTGCTCGAAACGTTCCCTCATCGAAACTATTTGCGCTTCGGGCCTCGCGTCCAGCTTTCTACACGCTTGGTACGGCATCACGCCTCCGCGATGATGAAGTTGCCCGCTCGCGGCTTGCTCCCTTATATCTTGGGCGGATCGGAGCACCGATGGAGAGTTTCGCAAGATCCTGGCGAGACTGAAGGCGACAATCTTTCTGGTGGCGAATTGACCACACTTGCGATGAGCCGCGTCTCTCAAAACGCCTATTCCGCTTTGATGCGCTACCGCCCGCGCCCTTACCATGGCCGGACGAGATTTGTGAAGGCCGCGACCAGCTTGCGCTTCCCCGAAAATCCTCGGGCCGTGTGGGCCAACCTACTCCCGCGGCTGGAGGTTGATATCGTGCCGGGCACTCACCAAGGGATTGTCAGGACGGAATTTAAAAGCCTCGCCAGCGTCCTATCTCGCTATTTGAAGGAAGCTTCCGTTTAGCTCCAAGAACACCTCGATCGTCTTCGAAACCCGGAATTAGACTCGATCAGGATGCGATTTCCTCAGCCCTGGCCGTTGAGATCAGCGAAAAGTGCCGTTTCGGGAAGAAAATTAGGACGTATTTCATTGTGGTCTTGACGCGAAGAATAAGCCTCGTGTAGGCTGTTTTTGTTGGGAACTTTGAACAGCACGTTGGAAGGAACAGCTGGGATACGCAATTCTTGTCTTCAGACTCCGCCTCGCACCCTTCAAACTGAATCAAGTTCATTTGCCGAATTAAGGCTAGAGGAAAAGCCTTTCTCATCTATCCAGCCTGGGGAATGGGATGATTTCGTCCTCTCGACTGGCGGCTCCTTTCTCAGCTCTTGGAAGGTTATCCGCTCGCGGCGGCTGTTCGGCCGTGTGAGATTGTTTGAGTTTCTTGCCGAAAATGGATCATCTAGCCGCCGCAAGATTGGGCAAGTCGCACTTCTCACCCGCCGCGCAAGAGTTACTTTCCTCGATCGGATCCATCTGAACCCGGCCGACAGGAATCTCCGGACATTGTGCTTCCAAAAGCTCGTCCAACGATTCGGTGCTGGCACATACCGTTACGGTTCTCAATGGAATTGCGAAGAGCCTTTTGATTCTCCATCAGTCCCGGGATTCGCGATTGAACAAGTGCGTAATAAGCGCTTCCAAATCAATCTCGTTGATCTGAGTGGCTGGAACGATTTCCATTCGTACTTTCGGAATGTCAGCGAGAATATTCGACGCGATTACAAGAAGGGAAAGTCCGCTTCGGTCACAATGAGGACTGGGTCATTCATTGGCGGGTTTCGGGATTTGTTCGCACTCTCAGCGCTCCGCGGATATGCCCTGCGAAAAGACAACAAAGACGCCTCTTTTTTGCAGGATTGCGTCGTCCATGCGCTCAAGCTTCTGGTGTTGGGCAAAGATGGATTTATCAGTACAGTCAGATCGCAGGGCAAATGCTATTCGGCGTTTTTTGGCACCCAATTCGGCGACAGCCTCTTTTATAATGCGGGCGGTACTCTGAAAAACTCTCAGGGGCTCGGCTCGCTTCTATTCGTCACTCTAATCGAGAAATGGTTTACCGAGCACCCTAACGGCAGAATCTTTCTCGGAAAAACGCATGACAGCTTAAAACCAGCCGCACAAATTGACGGTGATGTACTTTATCGTCGAAAGCTTCGTGCTTGTTCTGTGAGCGGATTCGAGTTCGAAGCAATCGTCCATCCTGCGCGAGGCTAGGATTCGTCCCAGTACGGCCAACCACTCGATCAGTGACTGTAAGCGTCAGCCTGATTGGTATCATTCAACGCCAGCACAGCGAATGCTGTCGCTGCGTCACTCATAAAGCGCCCGACATTCGATGTCGGAACGCGTTTTTTGTTGAGAGAATATGCTGTCCACGAACCGTTAGTCTTGTCCTGATGGCTTGCCAACCAATCCAGGCCTCGCTTGAGTTGATCATTCTCGCGAGAGACACCCGCTTCCTCAAAAACATAGACGATAAAACCGGTGGCGAGTCCATCGCTTTGCACTTCCTGCGAAGACCCGTCGTCCCGCCTCCATTTGCCGAACAACGATTCTAGGTTTAGATCTCGCCATGTAAGCGCGACCGAAGTCATGCTCCATCCGCCATCCGGCCGCTGCTTGGTCAAAATCTCACCAATGATTGACTTCTTTTGCTCTGCGGTGAGAAGTCCGGGCAATTTCGTCGAAGCCCAAAGAAGGTCCACGCGATTGATGGGAGGCTGTGACCAGGAGTTCTGCCGCAGGAATTCGGTCAACAACTTAATGTTGTTTTGGATCTCAGCTCCTCTGCTATATCCCTGCGGAGCCACTCCAGTCGCGATCGCCGCGAGAGTAGCCCCATAATACTCAGAGCCTCGCGACTCCCACGGCAACAATCCAAATTCCTGCCACAGCCATGCTCCTTTAAATCTTCCAGCTGTCTGTTGCAGCGCCCACATATTGGAAAATGCGGCGCGCGTTTCTTCGTTCAATTTTCCCGTTTCAGCGTCAGCGTTCGCCAGAATAAATGCATTGATCACCGATTCAGTAGCCCAAGACTGTGCCGCCTTATTAGGCCCATCCTCGTCATCGCTGTAATAGGGCGCAATGCTCGCCCGCAGCCGGACGCGCTTCGTAACGTCCGCCAAGAGCAGCCGCTCATCGGCAGAAGGACCCTGTTCACCAAGCGCTGCGCGAAGCGTGGGGCGTGACACGATGTAAGGCGCCGAGGTATGACAAGAGACGCAGAAAGTTCCGTGATCTCGCGCTGCATCCTCCCAACTCATCCACCAGGTTTCTCTCTGATCAAGATAACCGGCAGCGCTCTTGGCATCCCAAGTCCCTGAAGCTACCGAGCCGGAATTGCCCGCGATACCCACTGCGGCGTCTTTATCTTCGTAACCAGGGACCTTCGTTCCAGTGTGAGAACACCCCCCGAGCAGCGCAGCCGTGACCCATGCGACGAGCACACGCATTCGGCGCATTCTCACACTCATGGAGACTTCCTCCAGTGCGGAACCTGTGCAGCGAGGACGCCACAGAATGAACCCGCGACTTCCACAATTTTATCACGCAGGACCACCCGTGGCGCAGTTCGCCAAGATGCAGAGCTAACGCTAACGTTTAAGTTTGCGTCCTCGACCTACCCAACGCCGCTCTCTGCGTACCTCGTGCTCGTTCAACTCGAGAGACCTGTACCTCCGGACAGGTGACCATCTGTGGAAACACGAGCGGGATACACGCAGATTTTTCTAACAGCCCAAGTAGAATCAGTTGACGCACTTTGCGTCATCGAAAAGTACCAAAAAACGTACTCAGACCGGGAGAGGGACGCGTCCCGTATACTCCCGCGTGCAGACCATAATCTCAACGATAGGGTGGATACAAAATGATTTTGGCAAACCAGTCGGGCCGAAGCCGCAACACGTTCGTCTTCATAATCCAGACGCTGGCTATTCTCGCGCTAATTCTTGGCGCTGCGTCTGCTCCGCTTCGCGCCCAGAATCTTACGCTCAGAATAAAGACTACGAATAATCCGTCCACGTTTGCCATCAATCCGGTGACAAACAAGATTTACGTGGGCGAGTTCGGCTACCACGCCTTTAACTTGATTGACGGACTGACGAACGCCTGGCAGGAAGAGCCCTCTGGAAACGCGCCTCGGGCGGTTGCCGTGAATATCGTCACGAACACGATCTATGCAGCCAACTTTGCTGACGGCACCCTCACTGTGTATGACGGCGCGTCGAATACCAACACGGCAACGCTCACTGTTGGAACAGGTCCTCTCGGCGTGGTCGTGGACCAAACGACTAACTTCGTCTACGTAGCAAACAGCGACGGCACGGTGACGGTAATCAATGGTTCGACGAGCGGAGTTCCCGCGACCGTTGCGTCGACGGTAACACTCGCTGCGGGGAGCGTTCCCGTTGCCATTGGGATAAACACAGTCACGAACACGGTTTACGTCGCGAGCTCCATAGCGAGTGCAAATGGCACGGTTTCAGTAATTGCTGGAGCAGTCGGAGCGACCGCCGCATCGCTCACCACCGCTGTAACGGTTGGCGATGAGCCTTTCGCCCTGGCGGTAAACGATGTCACTAACATGGTGTACGTCTCCAACAATGGATACGGTACGGACGCACTCGTCTATGCTGTCAATGGTGCGAACGACGCGGTGAGTGTTTCTCCCGTAATCGGTGGCGGGCCCCAAGGCTTGGATGTAAACCCAGTCACGAATCAGATTTATGTCACCACCACTTTAGATCTAGCAGGCACAAGCGGCGCGCCCGGAACTGTCGTCGATATTGACGGAGCGACATTCACGGTAGCAGCGACGATAACAGCTGGCATTGCACCCATCGCCGTGACGGTAAATCCGATAACGAATCAGATTTATGCCACCAACAATGAGCCGGGCAATGCCACTTCAACCGTTACCATAATTGACGGTGCAACGAATGCCGCAATAGCCAACATTGCCGTAGGCGTGGAGCCTTTCAAAGTCGGATTTAACCCCGTAACCAATAAAATCTATGTCGGAACCCTCTCCGACGGTTTCGTTTCCGTAATCGACGGCGCAACGAATACCACGGCGACCGTCGCCGCTGACACAGGGGCTCAATTTGTAGCTCAAAACTCACTCACGAATACGATTTATGTCGCGAATTCAGCGAGCACTGATGTCACCGTGATTGCAGGGGCAACGAACACACCCACAAACGTCACGGTGGGAAGCGCTCCATTCGGCGTAGCAGTCAATCCGGTAACAAACACAGCCTTTGTCGCGAACAGCGGCAGTAACACCGTATCCGTGATCAACGGCTCGAATGCTGTTAGCGCGACGATTCCGGTCGGAACTCTTCCCGAAGCGGTGGCCGTGAATCCGGTTACGAATACAGTCTTCGTTGCGAACGTGACGGACGGTACCGTCTCGGTCATCAGCGGAGCTACAAACACCGTCATCGACACAGTTACGGTGGGAACTGCTCCCGTAGCTATTGCCGTCAACCCCGTCACCAATCAGATTTACGTGGCGAATTCCGGTTCAGGGACGATCACCGATATTGACGGCGTCTCACTCAGCTCGACGCCCATCACAGTTGGAACCACGCCCCAGGCAATCGCCGTGAACGCAGTGACAAATCTGATCTACGTAGCGAACGGCGGAGACGGAACTGTAACTGTTATAGACGGTACCGGTGTGGCGGCTCCCGTCACTGTTACCATCGGGAACGATCCTATCGGCATCGACGTCAATCCGTTTACCAATCAAATTTATGTGTCCGACCACACAGCCTCTGTGGTGGATATTGATGGAGCGACAAACACCACGACGCCCATCGCGGTCGGCACCACCCCTCTTGGCGTAACCGTGAATCCGGTTACGGGCAAGATCTATGTGGCCAACTCGGGTGGCGGCAGTATCACCGTCATTGATGGCGAGACGAACACACCGTTCCCCGCGATCACCGCCGGGACTACTCCTTCTTATCTGGCTGTGAACCCAGTTACAAACATTATCTACGGTTCGAACGCCGGCAGCGCGAATGTGACGGCCATCACGGAAGAAAACGTGAATGCCGTTCCGCTGACAACCGCGATCACGGGACTCACGAATAACACCACTTTTGTCTACAGCGGTTCGCCTACGTTTACGTTCACAGTGTCATCTACCTATGCGCCTGCTTCCCCGACCATTCAGGGGGTTTACTATCAACTCGACACGTGGGTCGGCCCATGGACGCTGGCTACAGGAAGCGTCAGTCCGTTCACGAGCGCGCCGGTGCCAGTAACACCCGGCGTCCACGTTCTCTACGCCTACGCGACGGATCAGCAGGAACCGGGCGGCGAAAGTACGGACAAGCCGATCATCGGCAATATCGCCGCTTACGTTTTCTTCGTCGTTGATTCGTCGACGATGACCACACTGGTCTCGAGTGCCAATCCTTCGACGCCGGGCGAGAACGTGACTTTCACCGCGACCGTGACTGATGTCTCCCCGGGCACTTCGACTCCGACAGGAACCGTCACATTCTTGGACGGCGTCACAACTCTTGGAACAGGCACGCTCAGTGGATCACCGGCTACCGCCACGTTCTCAACAACTACGCTGGCCCCCGGCACCCATTCGATCACGGCAGTCTATGATGGCGACGCAAGCAACACTTCAAGCGCATCGGCCGTGCTCTCGCAGCAGGTGCTGCAAGCGACCACGACCGGGGTCACATCCAGCCTCAATCCTTCTACGTCCGGAGTATCCGTGACGTTTACGGCGACGGTTACAGCGACGGCTGGTTCGGTCACACCAGGCGGATCGGTAACCTTCGAAGACAACGGAACGTCCATCGGCACGGGAACGCTGTCTGGTTCCGGCCTTACCGCGACAGCTACTTTCTCGACGACGACCTTGTCCGTTGGCTCACACCCTATCACCGCGGTATACGGCGGCGATGCGAATGACAGCGGAAGCACTTCGACCATCCTCACGCAAGTCGTAAATTCAACGACATCAACCACGGTGCTGGTTTCCAGTGTGAATCCGTCTGTTTTCGGCCAGTCGGTCACATTTACTGCAACGGTCACAGGGAATGGCACGCCGACCGGCACGGTAACCTTCAAGGACGGCGCCACAACTCTCGGCACTCCGACTCTCAATGGGTCCGGTGTCGCGACATTCTCGACGTCCACCCTTACCGTCGGTACGCACTCGATCACCGCAACCTACAACGGCGATTCAAACAACGCCACGAGCATCTCGAACACCGTCTCGCAGGTTGTGAATCAGGATTCGACTACGACAACGCTCATCTCCAGCGTGAATCCGTCAGTCTTCGGGCAGTCGGTGACGTTCACCGCCACGGTAGCAGTTGCTGCGCCGGGCGCGGGTACACCCACCGGCACCGTCACCTTCAAGGACGGCGCCACCACGATTGGCTCGGGCACGCTTGCTGCAGGTGTGGCAACGTTCTCGACAACCACTCTCACGGTTGCGACACATTCAATTACCGCGGTCTACGCCGGCGATACCAACGATACGACCAGCACGTCCTCCGTCCTGTCTCAAGTCGTAAATCAGGATGCGACCACGACGACGCTAATCTCGAGTGTGAATCCTTCCGTCTTCGGGCAGTCGGTGACGTTCACCGCCACGGTAGCAGTTACTGCGCCGGGCGCGGGTACACCCACCGGCACCGTCACCTTCAAGGACGGCGCCACCACGATTGGCTCCGGCACGCTTGCCGCAGGTGTGGCAACGTTCTCGACAACCACTCTTACAGTTGCGACGCATTCGATCACCGCGGTCTATAGCGGTGATACCAATGACGCGACAAGCACGTCGGCTGTGCTCTCGCAAGTCGTAAATCAGGCGTCAACGACGACCACACTGATCTCGAGCGTGAATCCGTCCGCCTTCGGTCAGTCGGTGACGTTCACGGCCACAGTGGCAGTTGTTGCGCCGGGCACGGGCACGCCAGGTGGAACGGTAACGTTCAAGGACGGCGCCACGACCCTCGGTACCGGAACACTCAATGGTTCGGGAGTCGCGACGTTCTCGACAGCGACCTTGGCTGTCGGCACACACTCCGTCACCGCGGTCTATGGCGGTGCTACCGGCTACAGCACGAGCACCTCAACCGTCCTGTCTCAAGTTGTGAATCTGAATGCCACAACGACGGCTCTCACCTCGAGCGTCAACCCATCATCCTTCGGCCAGTCAGTGACCTTCACGGCGACTGTGAGCGTTGTCGCGCCGGGCGTAGGGGCTCCAACGGGCACGGTAACATTCAAGGACGGCGCCACGACGCTCGGCACGGGCACTCTTTCGGCAGGCGTCACAACATTCACGACGTCAACGCTTGCCGTTGGCACTCATTCCATCACAGCCGTCTACGGCGGCGACACCAACGACAGTACGAGCACATCCACCGTTCTGTCTCAGGTAGTCAGTCAGAATTCGACCACCACGACGCTGATTTCCAGCGTCAATCCATCGCTCGCAGGCCAGTCGGTTACTTTCACTGCAACGGTGAGCGTGGTCGCGCCCGGCACGGGCACTCCGACGGGCTCGGTTACATTCAAAGATGGCACCACAACACTTGGCACCGGAACGCTCGCCGCAGGAGTGGCGACGTTCTCGACGGCCACGTTGACCGCGGGTGCGCATTCAATCACCGCCGTCTACGGGGGTGACGCCAGCGACGCCACCAGCACTTCCGCTGTCTTGACTCAAACGGTCAATCAAACAGGCACTAGCACGACGCTGACTTCCAGCGCCAACCCGTCTCTTTCCGGCCAACTGGTCACGTTCACGGCGACAGTGCTTTCTACCGGCTCCATCACGCCAACGGGTTCGGTAGCCTTTAAGGACGGCGCCACGACAATTGGCACTGGCACTTTGAACGGTTCGGGTGTCGCCACGTTCGCAACTTCGACGCTCACCGTTGCACAGCATTCGATCACCGCAGTTTATGCTGGCGACTCGAACAACACCGGCAGCACTTCGGCCGCTCTGACGCAGACGGTTCAGGAGAATACGACCACAACGCTGACTTCGAGCGTGAATCCGTCGGCCGTGGGAGGATCCGTCACGTTTACGGCAACGGTCGCCGGCACCGTCGTTGGCGCGCCCACGCCTACCGGAACCGTCACGTTTAAAGACGGCGCCACGACAATCGGCACCGGCACTTTGAACGGCTCTGGCGTTGCAACCTTCACGACAGTCAGTCTGACCGCCGGAGCGCACTCCATTACCGCGGTCTACGGCGGCGCAACGCTCGCTGTCACCAGCACCTCAGCTGTCTTGACGCAGAACGTGTCACAGAGCACGACCACGACTCTGGCTTCCAGTGCGAATCCGGCCACGGTCGGTTCACCGGTCACTTTCACGGCGACTGTCACAGCCACTTCCGGAACAGCCACCGGCACCGTGACGTTTAAAGATGGAGCCACAACCATCGGCACCGGCACTTTGAACGGTTCGGGCGTGGCAACATTTACGACCAGCTCGCTCACTGCCGGCGCACATTCGATCACAGCTGTCTACGGCGGCGACGCGAACAATTCCACGAGCACGTCAGCGGTCTTGACCGAGTCGATCGTCGCGCTACAGAACACAACGACGGCGCTCACGTCCAGCCTGAACCCGGCGTTCTCCGGCGGATCAGTCACATTCACAGCAGTCGTGAAGGCTTTGGTCTCAGGCACGCCGACCGGAACCGTCACTTTCAAAGACGGCACGACGACGCTTGGCACCGGCACGTTGAATGGCTCGGGTACCGCGACGTTCACCACAACCTCGCTCACCGTCGGTTCGCACTCGATCACGGCTGTGTATGGCGGCGACGCGCTCGACGCCGGCAGCACATCACTGGCTGTGTCTGAGACCGTCAACGCCGCGGACTTCACTGTCACAGCCAGTCCGACGTCTGCGACGATCAAGCCTGGCCAGACGGCAACCTTCACATTCACGATTACGCCGGAGGGTTCGTACACCAGCCCAATCAACTTCAGTTGCGCCGGACTGCCGGCTTTCTCCAGCTGCAGCTTCAGCAGCAACCCGGTAACGCCTGATGCACAAACGGTGACCACCACGCTGACCATCACCACGGTGGGGCCGAATTCTGCAATGACCGTCCCCGCATCACGCGGCGGTCACAGCAACACGTCGGCCTACGCGATGGGGACTTCCGCACTCGCGATGTCGCTTCTCGCCATGTTGCTGCTCGGCGGCGATATGAAGAGGAAGCGTCAACTTTGCAAGGGTCTTTTGATCGCCAGCGCGATGTTAATGGTGATGGGCGCAATGTCGGCCTGCGCCAGCAACCCAGGAGGGAATAAGAACGTGACTCCTGCAGGCACAAGCACCATCACGGTTACCGCGGCTGGCAGTGGCAGCACGTCTCACAACGTCTCTGTCACGCTTGTCGTCCAGTAGTAAGGATTAGCTGAACTCGAAAACGAGTCAGCGCACGACTGATTTGGCCGGGTAAATGTGTCCGGTGGGATTGAGAGACTCTCTCGATTCCATGGCACAATTAATCGGCCGAATCATTTACGGCCTCGGCGATAGTCTGCGTTGTTGTGAATCACCTCTTTGATCGACGTCGCGCAGGGGGTGCGTTTTGCTCACACGTACATCGCTCTGATTAGCCGCTAGTCCGCGCTCGCTGTAATATGACAATCACGAGTGATTTCGAAAGCAAAAGATGAAAGCGCGCGAAATAGCAATCGTGATCCGCAACATGGTTCTGGGTGCGAACCTGGAATCCCTGCGGTCTTTGAACCACCCGCGAATGGTGGCCAATTACGCCACCGAATGCAGGTTTCTGTACCACTCGATATTTCCCAACGGCGGGCTGCCGCAGAAACCCGTCTGGGAGTTACTAGGGGCCGAACAAGCATCCGTGACTCTCTACGGTAAGGCGTCCGAAGACTGGTTCCGGCCGGTAGCCTCGTACGCGACTGACCTGGTTTCCATGTGCGTGCTGTGCCAGCTTCTCAAGCCGAAGATCGTCTTTGAAATAGGCACGTACCATGGCGCCGGGGCCCTTCACTGGGCGGGCAATGCCCCGGAGGCCGAAATATACACATTGGACTTGCCTCCTTCCGTGGCTCCCTCGCTGTCTGTCACCGCAATGGATACGCAACACATAACGGACCACGCTCACACAACCCAAATGCAATTTTCGGGAACGCCCGAGGCCGCCAGAATTCATTGCCTTTACGGCGATACGGCCACGTTTGATTTCTCAAATTTCGCAGGCAAAGTTGACCTCTTCTTCATTGATGGCGCGCATAGTTACGGATATGTCCGCAACGATACGCTTCGCGCTTTTGACTGCTGCAAGCCTGGATCGGTCATCGCTTGGCATGACTACGGAAAAATGGGATTTAACGGCGTCTCACGATGGCTTCACGAACTGGCTCGCCAAGGAAAGCAAATCTATCGCGCTCCGGGCGGCTCTCTGGCTTACATGAAGGTTTAGTTCGTCTCACAGCTCCGACTGCCGCACTCTTGAAATCGGATTCCCCCTTAAGCCCAGTAGGTTCGGTCAAGTGTCCGGTACTGAATTGCTTCTCCGATGTGGCGCGGCTCGATGTCTTCGGCGGAATCGAGATCCGCAATCGTGCGCGCAACCTTCAGAATTCGATCGTGAGCCCGCGCCGATAGCCCCAGCCGTTGAATCGCATTTTCCAGCGGCTTTTCCCCCTCCGCTCCTATCTCGCAATGCTTGCGGATGAGTTTCGGTGGCATCTGCGAGTTGGCGTACACGCCTTTTTCGCTTGCATAGCGCCGTAACTGGATGTCGCGCGCGCAAATCACGCGCTCTCTCACGGTTTCCGAAGACTCGACGTGCCCGTTCCCCCGAAGCTCTTTGTATTTCACAGCGGGGACTTCGACGTGTATATCAATGCGGTCAAGCAGCGGTCCGGAAATCTTCGAGACGTAACGCTGGATCTGCAACGGCGTGCAGTGGCACTCCCGCGTCGGGTCGCCAAAAAATCCGCACGGGTACGGATCATCTCATTGCGATGCATCGGAAGGTCTACGTGCCAATGGAGTTAGTTTAGTCTAGGACAGTTTGGCAAGAAGGGTACCAAAATCTCCTAAAATCGGTAGGTTAGAAATCCACCTGGATTTTTGTCTCCAAAAACCCAGGAAAATCGGCTATTTCGAAAATCGAAGCGAAGCATTAGAAACTTTTAATTTTCTAATGGGCTCTCTTGCAAAGGTGAAACGCAGTCCAAACCGAAACTCCGTACTTCGCAGCAAGTTCTTTGAAACTGATTCTCGACCGTTGTCTCTCGTCGTTCCCCAGGGAATTCCTGAGCCATAGAGCCGGCCGAACGGAAGCGCGAGCTTTACAGTTCCCCTCACAAAACGTATTCTTTCCCGCGACACTTGTGCATCGGTTTGCCCGTCCAAGCAGACCCCAGCGGAGGCAGTTATGATTTACGCAGCGCTCGCGGTTGTGGTTTTTCTCGTCTTCATCGTCGTCGGTATGTACAACAGCCTCGTTGGCCTGCGCGTTCAGGCAGACAACGCCTGGGCTGACATTGACGTTCAACTGAAGCGCCGCTACGACCTGATTCCAAATCTCGTGGAAACGGTGAAGGGTTACGCGAGCCACGAAAAAGATACCCTCGAGGGCGTCGTGGCCGCGCGAAATAGCGCCATGAATTCTCAGGGCCCGGCTGCCAAGGCCGAGACGGAAGGCGTCCTCACGCAGGCGTTGCGCCAAGTCTTCGCGCTGGCCGAAGCCTATCCTCAGTTGCGTGCCGTCGAAAGCTTTAACCAGCTCCAACAAACACTCAATCAAATCGAGGACACGATTCAGAACGCGCGCCGCTATTACAACGCCGTCGTTCGCGATCTGAACACCAAAATTCAACAATTCCCGACGAACATCATCGCCGGCATGTTCAATTTCAAGCCGCGCGAATTCTTCGAGATCTCCGCTCCGGCGGAACGCGAAGTCCCCAAGGTAAGCTTCGGCACCGGAACGGCACAATAATTCCGCGCCGGAAACGACAAGCTGCCATGAAAACCCTTCGCCGCGGAACCGCCCTGCTGCTGCTCACGGTCGTAATCGCGTGCGTCGCGGCGCTTCCCGTATTCGCGCGCTCGCTCGCGATTCAGAAGTTTGATTCCGTCGTCACCGTAAATACCGATGGAACGCTCGATGTCTCCGAAACGATCCTCGTTCACTTTACCGGCGAATGGCACGGCATCTACCGCACCATCCCCGTCAGCTATACGACGGCGCAAGGATTCAATTACTCACTTTTACTCGACCACATCACCGCGACCGACGACACCGGCACGCCGCTGAAATGCGAAGTGAGCCGCCAAGGCGATTACAAGCAATTCAAGATCTACGTCCCGGACGCGGTTGACGCCACGCGAACCGTGATCCTCCACTATCGCGTTGTTGACGGCTTACGATTCTTCGCCGATCACGATGAGCTCTACTGGAACGTCACCGGTGACCGCTGGGATGACCCACTGCCCGTAGTGAGCGCCGAAATCGATCTGCCTGCCGGCACAACCGGAATTCATTCGCTCGCCTTCACGGGCTCCTACGGCTCAACCGCTCAGGACGCGAACATCAGCGTCTCCGAAAACAAAGTCATCATCGAGACACGACACTCGCTAGGCTTTCACCAGGGTCTGACGGTTGTCGTCGGCTGGGACAAAGGCTTCGTCCACGAGCCCACCGCGTTCGACAAGACGATTCTCTTCCTGCGAAGCAATTGGATTCTATTCGTCCCGGTGATTGCCTTCGCGGTGATGATTTGGCTGTGGTGGTCGTTCGGACGCGATCCGCGTCGCCAACCAATCGCCGTGCAGTACGAACCGCCCGATAAGCTCACGCCCGGCGAAGCCGGCACCCTCGTAGATAATGCAGCCGCCATGCGCGACATCACGGCAACGCTTGTGGACCTCGCAGTGAAAGGCTATTTGACCATCCAGCAGATCGATCAAAGTCAGATGCTTGGCCTGATGCACCATAAGGACCACATCTTCCAAATGAAGAAACCCGCAACTTCGTGGACAGACGCGCGGCCTCATGAGGAAGAAATGCTAACTGGGCTGTTCGATGGCGGGCAGAGGGATTCCGTGAAGCTCTCCGAATTGCGGAATAGCTTTTACGTCAATTTGCCGGTGATTCGCGAGCGAATATTCGACGCGCTGATCGGCGACGGCTATTACCTGCATCGCCCTGACGTGGTTCGCAACGGGTTTGTGGTCGGCGGAATTATCATTGGAATTTTCGTCGCGATATTCGGTGCGAGATTATTGAGCGATGTCACCGGCGCAAGCGCAATTGTGAGCGGCGTCGTCACGGCCGCAATCATCGTTAGCTTCGGCTGGTTCATGCCCGCCCGCACCATCACCGGCGCGCGAGCGTACGAAAAAGTGCTTGGCTTCGAGGATTTCTTGCGTCACACGGAAAGCGATCAGATCGCACGCATTGTGAAAACGCCGGAAATGTTTGAGAAGTTTCTGCCATACGCGATGGCTCTGCATGTCGAGAGCAATTGGGCAAAAGCGTTTTCCGGCATCGCCATGCAGCCGCCGCAGTGGTATCAAGGCTCCTACGGAACGGGGTACTACCCGTATTTGCTCGTCAACGATCTCAATTTCATGTCAATGTCAGCCGCGTCTTCGTTCGCTTCCAGCCCTCGCAGTTCCGGCGGCGGTTTCGCTGGCGGCTCCGGCTTCGGTGGTGGCGGTTTCTCGGGCGGCGGTTTCGGCGGCGGTGGCGGCGGCGGCTTCTAAGCGGGATATTCTAGTGTCGCGTCCTTCGAACTTCAGAGCCCGGAGGCCCCGCCTCCGGGAACACTTTCAAATTTCAAGATTCTCTCTATTTAATGAACCCGCAACTCTTCAACGCGATCCAAAACCGCACGATCGTTCTCCGCGTGATATTGAATTCGCACATGATCTCCCACCGAAATTCCCCGCAGCCCTTCGTGCATCTCGAATTCCATCGTGCGCGCCTCCGGCTCCCCCTCCACCGCAACCGTCAGCTTCGTCTCATCTAGCGCGAGAATTTCCCCGATCAGCGCGCCTGCCCCAACAATCGCGCTGCCTGATTTACCTGGAAAATGTCGTCTCAGCCACCCGATTTCTCGAAGATTGTCATGCTCGAACTGGCGCGTCCACGCGTTGAGCACACTCGATCGATTCAAGTAGCCAACCATCCTCTTCGGATTCGCGCGTTCGACCACCGGCAGCCGGCCCACATTATGCTGCAGCATCCGGAACACAGCATCAAACGCCCGCTCGTCCGGATACGCAACGAGTAGCGACTTCGTCGCAACGTCCAGCACCGGCACATCACCCGCCGGATGCCGTTCCACCGCGCGCAGCAAATCTGTCTGCGTCAGCAGCCCCACCAGTTCTTCGTTTTGCGACACGATCGGAAGCCCTCGCGTCAGATCGAGGTGCATGTCGCCCTTCGCGATGCGGTCACCAAGTTCGCGTACCGTCATCTCCGCCGGGATCGTGGGCACGGTTTGGCGCATGAGTTCCCTCACACGCACTTGCTTCAAAATATCCGCTTCAAACTCCTGATGTACGTCGAGGCCGCGGCGTGAAAGCTTCTCCGTCATGATCGAATTCGGCAAATAGCGCAACGCAATCGCGTCGGCAATCACCGATACGAGCATCAGCGGAAGTATCGCGTTGAAGTCGTGCGTGATCTCGAACGCAAAAACGATGAACGTGAACGTCGCGCGCGACGCTGCTCCGAACACGGCGCCCATCGCCACCAGCGCGTACGCGCCCGGCGAAAGATGCGCGCCCGGAAAAATCCGATTCACCAGCATCGCGAAGACGCCGCCCATTGCCGCACTCGACATGAACATCGGCGCCAGTAATCCCCCCGACGTACCTGACCCTAGCGAAATCACGAGCGCCAGCGCCTTGAACACCGCGACGAGCAACAAAATCTTCAGCGTCAAATTGTTATTCAGAATGTCGGAAATCGTGTCGTACCCGACGCCCAAAACTCGCGGCACGAAAAACCCGATGATACCGAGCCCCAGCGCCCCAAGCGCCGGATGCCAAAAATCGCTCACTGGCAGACGATCGAACTGGTCCTCCACCCAGTAGAGCACTTTGGTAAATCCGATCGCAGCAACTCCGCAAATAATCCCAAGAAGGAGATAGAAAGGCAGACCGACAGGCAATCCGTAATTCACGTTCCCCATCTGAAACATCGAATGCTGCCCCAGCAGAAAATAGCGGACGCTCGTCGCCATCGTGCTCGCGACCACCAACGGAATAAACGACCGCGCGCGAAATTCAAAAAGCAGCAACTCAATCGCCAGAATCACTCCGGCGATTGGCGTATTGAACGTCGCCGCCATTCCAGCGCCCGCTCCGCACGCGAGCAACACTTTGCGTTCCGAAGCCGTCATGGAAACAAGCTGCCCCACGATCGATCCGAACGCTCCGCCCGTTTGAATGATCGGTCCCTCCGCGCCGAACGGCCCGCCCGTTCCAATGGCAATTGCCGCGGAAAGCGGCTTCAAAATCGCGACCTTGGCCTCAATCCGGCTGCGCGACGTAAGCACCGCCTCCATCGCCTCGGGAATTCCATGCCCCTTTATTTTTTCTGAGCCATATTTCGCCATCACACCGACGATCAATCCGCCGATCACAGGCACGACAATCACCCACGCGCCAATCTGCGTGTGCTCTGGACTGCGGAAATGAAACGACCAGTCGTGGTAAAACGCGATATTCGTGAAGAGGCCAATCAGATCGTAAAGAACGTACGCGATGAGGCCCGCGAAACTTCCGATCGCCGCGGCAAGCAGCGACATCATTCCCATCCGATAACCGGAAACCGGCGCCGGATTACCAAGTCCCGCCATTCCTCCGATCGAATCCCCCATCTGTGCTCCAGCTGATAAGTGTTTGTGAATGTCGTTCAGAATTTGTGTGCGAGCCCGCCTATAACTTCAGAACCCGCCAATCAGGCCCTCATTTCGATGGATGCACGCGAGTAACTAACTTGCGACTCGCGCTACCGAGCTCTGCGTCGGCCCGATTTTCGCGGCTGCCGTTGTGTGCTGGTGCGCGCTCCATTCTGAGGAATGAAATCTTCCAAAGCTCGAAGCAGCCTCCGCCCGGCCGTCCGCAATTCATCGCGATGCGGCAGAGAAACGCGCTTGAGCTTCCGTTCGCCGGTCGGCGTAAGCTGAACGAGCACCTGCCGCCGATCCACGCGGCTCCGCGTGCGCCGTACCAGCCCGCGTTTCTCCAGCCGATCCATCAATTCCACCGCGCTGTGATGTTGGATTTGTAACCGCTCCGCCAGAACGCCGACGGTCGCCGTCTGGGAGACTGGAACACCTTTGATGGCAAGCAACGCCTGGTATTGCTGCGGCTCCAGCCCCGCTGCCCGCGCGTTGCGTTCACTGAAGTTCAGGTACCGGCGAATCGCATACCGAAAATCCGCCAGCGCCTCAAAGTTGAAGCGTTCTCTGCTGGGCCTCGACATATCCAAGCACGATTATATCGTATTCCGATGTAAATTGTCTCTTTTCGGCCAAACGTGTGCCGCTGGCAACAACACGTGTGGAAGTACGAGGGAATGCCCGCAAGCAATATTTCTTCATAAACACCGCAACTTCAGAACCCAAAGGTTCTGCCGCCTCCGGGTCCGTAGAATCAATACGCGGAATTCGTGTGGTTCAATCCTGAAGCGGCTTTCGAAACGACTTCTGCGTCTTCACGTGCTTGTATCCCAGCCGCTCGTAAAATGCGTGCGCGCGTTCACGAATCACATTCGATCGCAGCGAAACGATCTTGCATCCATGCTCCCGCGCCCAAGTTTCAGCCCGCTCCATCAACAGCTTGCCGATCCCGAGAGACCGCTGCTCGCCATCCACCACCAGCCCGCCAATTTCAGCCCGCGGCTCCGATTCCATCGTCCGAAACAAAAACACATGAAGAAATCCCGCCAGTCGCCCGTCAGCCATCGCCGCAACGAATAAGCCGTGATCAGCCGCTGCATCGATTCCGCCGAATCTTGCGCGAACCTCTTCCTCACTCGATGGATAACCGAGTTGATTGCACAGCTCGGGAAGCTGCGGAATATCTGCTGGCATCGCGCGTCGCACTCGAACGCCGCCGGAGGTCGCCGAAGTCGTCATCGATCAGCCGCTATTTCGCAATGTCAAAAAAGTTTGTCAGAGTCCAACAAAATCGTTACCGGCCCGTCGTTCACCAACTCCACCTTCATATGCGCTTGAAAAACGCCAGTCTCCACTCGCACGCCAAGCAATTCCACCGCGCGCACAAATTCCTCATACATCGCCTTCCCTTTTTCCGCCGGCGCCGCGGAAATAAAACTCGGCCGCCGTCCCCCGCGCGCATCCCCATAGAGCGTGAACTGCGAAATCGCCAGCATCGCGCCACCAGTATCTTTCAGCGAGAGATTCATCTTCCCGTTTTCATCTCTGAAAATCCGCAGATGAATAATTTTCTCGGCAAACGCGGCAGCCACGCCCTCCGCATCATTCGTTCCCACACCAAGCAGCACAACCAGCCCCGCGCCAATTTCTCCAGTCGTGTGACCTTCAACTTCAACACTCGCCCTGCTAACCCGCTGCACCACAGCTCTCATCTCGTCATCACCCGAAAACCGCGCTCAACCTTCGACGAAATCCTTAAGCCTCCCTAGCGCCTGATCCCACTCCTCCGCCACGAGCTCAAGGTAACTCTTGATTTCTTCAATAGGCCGCGGATTAAATTCAAAAACATTTTCGCGGCCGCTTCGCACGCTATGCACGATCTCCGCACTCTCCAAGACTCGAAGATGCTTCGTAATCGCCTGCCGCGTGAGCCTCGAGCCCTTTGTCAGCTGAGAAATCGAGCGCGGCCGTCCAACGCAAAGTTTGGCAACCAGCGAAAGCCGCGTCTCGTCGCCCAGCGCGGCAAAAACCGGCGCACGCTTCGCGATGACCCTGCTAGGATTTCTGCGCGACATAGTTCTCGATATTTTTCATTTGCGCCGTCCACCCTCCGTCGTTCTTGCGGAATGCTTCGGGTCGGCGGTCGCTCGGAATTTTTTCGAATCCTGTCTCGGTAAGCACTAGCAACGTGCCGCTGGGGATCTTCTCCAGCCGAAATTCGACGAGCGTAGGCGTCTCCTTCGAGTAATCAACTTTAGGGTCGATGGCATAAGGATGCCATGTAAACGAAAAAAGCCGTTCGGGCTCCATCTTCTGCACCACGGCTTCCCATTTCACGTGTTCGTATCCAGGATGGGTAATATGCCCGCGTGAAATCTTCCCCGGCACAAACGGTCCCTCCAGCTTCACGCGAAACCACTCTCCAAACTCGCGGTAATCCGTCAGCGCCTGCCAAACTCGCGACACCGGCGCCTTCAATTCTATCTGCTTCTCAATTCTATTCTCCATTGTCAGGCAACCTCCGGGTTGCATATTAAATCATGGCGCGATGCAAATGCAACTCTGTGGTTGCATTTTAAAACCGTCCCTCTGCGCCCAGAGATCCATGTGCTCCTGTATATTGACTTCCCTCCGCAATTTCTCTATTTTGAGTTCCAGCGCGAAGGGCGCATCCAGTCCGCGGAAAGGGCCGTGCCCACCTTCAGTTTCACAATCTGACGAATCTTCTTTCGAGCCTGACTCGGGCGGACTCCAGGCAAACAACGAAAGGAGCTTCGTATGCCAGACAGAGAATTACCCGCCCGTCCAAACCTCGAGCAATATAAAAAGCAAGCCAAAGATCTCGCAAGAGATTGCGATCTAAGCATTCGCGACGCGCTCACTCGCGTCAGACGCCATCATCCGCGCTTTCACAAACTGCCTGAGTCCGAAATGCGAAACGCACAGGTCGCGCTCACCGATGCGCAACTCGTCATAGCGCGCGAGCACGGATTCGAGAGCTGGCCGCGGTTTGCACATCACGTTGAAACGCTCAACCTGATTCGTTCCGTCGCTTCTCTCACGGATCCGGCAGCGGCATTCATTGAAGTGGCTTGCGTGCCTCGCCACTCTGGGCACCGCTCCGGCACGCTCGAACACGCCGAGATGATCCTGTCGCGATATCCGCAGGTTGCCACCAGCAGCATTTATACCGCAGCGATCCTCGCCGACGAAAAAGCTGTACGCTCATTTGTTTCACGCGATCCGAAAAGCAGCACAGCAAACGGCGGCCCGTACAATTGGGATGCTCTCACCCACCTGTGCTTCTCGCGGTATCTCCGCCTGGATAAGTCTCGCTCCGAAGCTTTCGTACGCACGGCTCGGACTCTTCTCGATGCCGGAGCCAGCGCGAATACAGGCTGGTTCGAGACGATCGATCATCCGAATCCTCGACCCGAGTGGGAGAGCGTGCTCTACGGAGCGGCGGCTCTCGCGCAACATCCCGAGTTGACACGCCTGCTTCTTGAGCGCGGCGCCGATCCCAATGATGAAGAAACTCCATATCACGTGCCCGAAGGTTACGACAACACAGTGATGAAGATCGTGCTGGAGAGCGGCAAGCTGAACGCCGTCAGCCTGTCGTGGATGCTCTTGCGCAAGACCGATATGCATGACCAGGAAGGCATTCGAATTTTGCTCGAGCATGGCGCTGATCCAAATCTCATGACCAGGTTCTGTCACAACGCATTGCACCATGCTATACGCCGCGACAACGGCCTAAGCATCATCGAATTGCTACTCGATAGTGGCGCCAATCCTGCCTTGCAGAATACGCGCGACTCCAGATCCGCCACCTCGATGGCCGCGCGGAGAGGTCGCGGCGATGTTCTTGCAATGTTCGAAAACCGCGGTATTCCTCTCAATCTCGACGGCCTTGATCGTCTGATCGCCGCATGTGCGAAAGGCGATAGCGATGGCGTCAGTTTGCTCATCGCAAGTGAACCGCAACTTTCTCAAGAACTGATTGCAGAAGGCGGAACGCTTTTATCCGAATTTTCCAGCAACGGAAATCTCGAAGGCCTACGATGCCTGCTCGGCATCGGCGTGAGCGCAACCGCTCTCTACACCGAAGGCGATCTGTACTTCGACATCGCCAAAAACAGCACGGCGTTGCATGTCGCAGCCTGGCGCGCGTGGCCTCCCGCCGTGAAAGAATTGATTGCGCGCGGATCGCCGGTGAACGCTCTGGACGGCAAAGGCCGCACGCCGCTGTTTCTCGCCGTCAGGGCCTGCGTTGACTCTTATTGGACCAATCGGCGTTCCCCCGATTCGGTAGACGCTCTGCTCAAAGCTGGCGCATCGATCTCCGGCATCGAAATTCCTACAGGCTACGAGGAAATTGACAAACTGCTGCGCCAACACACTGAATAATTCAGAGCCCGGAGGACTCCCGCCTCCGGGAACCCATCGCTCGGCGCCTTCAATCACCGTCGAAATCGGTTAGTCAGTCCCATATCGTGTTCCTTCGCTGTTATACGAGAAAATATCAGCGTCGAAATCATTTGACTTCAAACGGCAGGCACGAATGAATAAGAACCGGCAAGGTTTTCCTGCGGCACTCAGCAAAGCCCTCCTGCTCGCTTTATTGATTTACATGCAGGCGCAACTCGCCGCGGCACCGGGTAAGGCCCCCGTTGATTCAGCCGAAGCCGATGTGGATGTAAGAGAATTCCGTCTGGAAGAGCTGGAAGCAAAACTGCTCGCCATGCAGCCCGGCCCCGAACACGACTATTTCGCCGGAGTACTGGCGAACAGATCAGGCCGCCTTGAGGAATCGATACGCTTGCTGAACAGCGCCCTCCCCGGGATTCGGACTTCGCATCCGGATCGGGCAGCCATTGCACTGCTATCGCTGGCGGACAATTACAACAAGACCTTCCGTTACGCCGACGCCGCTCAGGCCTACGACGACTTGCTCGCTCATTTCGCGAGTGAACTAGTTGGCTCGCGGTTTCAGGACACCAAGGACGATTCCGGCTTGGCTCATCTGCTCCGAGACGCGCCGCCGCAAACGATCACTTGGGACGGACCTACCCGATTGAAAACAGAACGCAATCCTTTGGGATCGATCAATACAGAATTGACTGTGAACGGAGTTCGAGAAGAGTGGCTGCTCGATACCGGCGCAAATCTCTCCGTGGCCACCCGAAGTTTCGCGAATCGGCTTAGGCTCAAGCTTCTGCCGGGAGTAGGACAGACCACGTCGGGCGTAACTGGAATTGAAAATCCGCTGCAGTTGGCGTTGCTTCCCGCGCTGCAAATGGGCGGCGCCACTCTGCACAATGTCGTCATCATGGTCATGGACGATGCAAGCCTCAAGGTCGGCTTGGGCAAAGAATCCTACCAGATCAACGGAATCATCGGATACCCGGTCTATTCGGCGCTCGGAACTGTCACATTTTTACAAAATGGCGAATTCGTTGCCGGAGATAAGACTCAAAGCAGTCGGGCAGGCGCACGGATGTATATGGAGCAGCTGACGCCGGTAATCGAATGCGTTGTGCAAGGCAGGAATCTGCCCTTCACTCTCGATACAGGCGCGTCCGCAACGAATCTCTCCGTGCGCTACTACGATCGGTTTCGTGCCGGCTCTGCGAGCTGGAAAAAAGCGCAGTCCAAGAGTTTCGGAGCGGGCGGCGTCATAAAGCGAAAAGTCTATCTTCAGCCGGAACTCAGTCTCGGCATCGGCGACAAGACCGCCACCTTGCAGCGCGTATTAATTTTTCCTTCGACGATGGGAGCAGGCATCGATAACTTGTACGGAAATCTCGGGCAGGATGTGTGGGCGAAGTTCGACAGCTTCACACTCGATTTTTTGACAATGACCTTCAGCCTGGGCGATCCGTTACCTCCACCTGCCAGCCAATAGGCGCGGCCGGCTGCGACAACACTGAATAGTATTCAGAGCCCGGAGGCTCCCGCCTCCGGGAACCCGTCTCGCAGTTTCCTCAATCACCGTTAAAATCGGTTCGCTCATTCCCAATCGCCTCAGCGCACACTTCGTGCAACCACGCCCGCCAGCACTTGTAGCGCCGGGCTTTCAGCCCGGCACGCTGCTTGCAGGGAATATGCAACTCGGAGTGCAATGTTAGTTCGCAGATTTAAACCGAAAACTGTGTTAGAAGAAGAGCGAACGTTTACTCCAGCTTCCGAGGCGCTTTACATTGAAACTCGCATTAATCGGCACTCACGGCGTCGGCAAGACCACGCTGGCGTACGAAACCTGCTCGCTGCTGAAGAAGGCTCACTACAACGTCGAGCTCGTGACCGAAGTGGCGCGGCAATCTCCGTTCCCGGTGAACGCGGCAACCACGCTCGAAGGCCAGCTCTGGATTTTGCACGCGCAAATCGCCGCGGAATTGGATGCTTCACGCCGCGCGCCCTGTGTCATTTGCGATCGCTCCGTCCTCGATAATTATTGTTATCTCGTTAACAAGTTTGGCCGCCAGCCGCAGCTAGAATCCTGGCTCGAATGGTGGATGGAATCCTATGCGTTGCTCGTGGGAGTTCCGAGCGCGTTCGAAGAAATCAAGCCTGACGGCTTTCGCTCCGAAGATCGAATCTTCCAGCATCGCATTCACGATTTACTCAACGAACTTCTTTCCGTAGCGCCATTCTCCCATGTCCGAAAGAATGTAATCTGGCTCGAAGCGGGTGATCGCCATTCTTGGGGCGAGCGCATTTTTGCCGCTGCCTTACCGCTCCTGGAGGCGGATGCGCCGCTGCAGAAAAGCGCTGCGCGTTAGACAATCCTTAACGTGAGCGAATCTCAAGTTTCTGCCGCATCATCTCCAAATTCGAAATGGCTCACGCGCGGCGTTCTCGGCGTCGGCCTCGCGAGCCTTTTCTCCGACTGGGGACATGAAGCAGCAACATCACTCTTGCCGGCATTCCTCGCCTGCCTCGGCGCGCCCGCTTTCGCACTCGGCATCATCGAAGGCGTCGCCGACGGATGTTCAAGCTTTGCAAAACTTGCGGGCGGATGGATTGCCGACCGGCCGCATCTGCGCAAACCCACCGCCGTCGTCGGCTATTTCGCCACCGGAATTTCAACTTTCGGCTATGCCTTCGCGCAATCCTGGCCCGTCGTTCTCGCATTGCGCGCATGCGGCTGGATGGGACGCGGCAGCCGCGGTCCATCGCGCGACGCGCTCCTTGCAGACTCCGTCGCGCCATCTAAAATTGGAAGCGCATTCGGTTTCGAGCGCGCCATGGACAATGTGGGTGCCGTGCTCGGACCGCTCTGCTCATCCGTGTTGGTTGCGTCGTGGGGCGTGCGCGGTGTCCTTCGCGCAACTGTCGTGCCCGGAGTACTCGCGGCGCTCGCTTTCGCGTTGTTGGTGCCGCCCTTCAAGAAAGCAGGCGCAAAGCGCTCCCCAAGTTTCGTTACGAGCCTCCGGCTGTTGCCAAGCCACTACTGGAAATATCTCGCGGGCGTGCTCGTGCACGGCCTCGGTGATTTCGCCCCAACACTTTTGATCCTTCGCGCGACACAAATTCTCACGCCGCGTTACGGCGGCCTGCATGCCGCTGCGATTGCGATCGCGCTCTACACATTTCACAATTTCATTGACGCCCTCGCTGCCTATCCCGCGGGCGCCATCGGCGACAAAATCAGTAAGCGCGCTCTGCTCGCCGCGGGGTACGCGCTCGCTGCCGTGGTCGCGGCTGGATTTATTTTCGCGCCGCCAACGATTTTCGCGCTCGCTCTTCTGTTCGCCCTCGCGGGAGTTCACGTAGCTTTTCAGCAATCGCTCGAAAAGGCACTCGCAGCGGAAATCTTGCCTGCGGAATCGCGCGGCTCTGGATTTGGCGTGCTCGCCACCGTGAACGGGATCGGCGATTTGGTTTCGAGTGTCGCGGTGGGAGCGCTATGGTCCGCCGTTTCCCCTGCGGCTGGATTTATTTATTCCGGCATTTTGGTTTTAGCCGGCGCGCTCTTGATTCTTCGTTCCACCTGACAGCGTGGGCGCGGCGACTTCTTCCCTAGCGTGCGTCCGCGCGGCGCGCGCTGGCACTGCGGACAAAAGTGGGTGCTCCGTCCCGCCACAATAATTCGCTGAATTTTCGTGCCGCAGCGCGAACATTTCTTTCCTTCACGCTGGTAAACGCGATGGCGCAGCTGAAATTCGCCGTTCTGTCCTTCCGAATCCACGTAGTCGGAAACCGAAGATCCCCGGAGCCTGATTGCTTCGTTGAGTACATGCTGCACAGCGCTGCGCAATTTCGTAATTTCCGCGGCGGTGAGATTTGCGCCCAGTCGCGCCGGATGAATTCGCGCGCGCCACAGGCTTTCATCCGTGTAAATGTTCCCCATGCCCCTAAATACATGCTGATCCATGAGGAGCGCCTTGATTCGCGCGCGGCGATTCGCGACTTTGTCGCGGAATTGTTCCGCCGTCGCTTCCAGCGGATCGAGTCCGAGTTTGCCCAGCAATTCTTCGCGCCGTGATTCTGAAACAATCTGCACGCGCCCGAAACGCCGCAGATCGCGAAAACGCAATTCGCGGCCATCATCGAGCGTGAAGAAAATATGCGTGTGTGGGGCGATGGGCTCACTCGCCGCGCCGACAGTGAGCTGCCCAGTCATGCCCAAGTGAATCAAAATATAAAGCTGCGCCTTCTCCCTTGCGAGCGGCTCGAGTTCGAGATGCAGGAATTTGCCGTAGCGGCGAACGGCCACGAGCCGGCTTCCGGGAATCTGATCGCCGAGCAGCGCCAAATCTTTTATCACATTGATTTTACCCGAGCGAAACTCGACGATTCGTCGCCCGGGCAAGACGCTTTGCAGGCCGCGTACCACAGTTTCGACTTCAGGAAGCTCAGGCATAAAAACCTTCCGGTAAAAAAGTGACAAAAACAAATTTTACGATTTCAATTCAGGCAAAAACGACTTGCGAAACGAAATGAGAAATTCAAGAACGCGAATTCGAGCTGAAAATTAAGGAAGCGGAATTCCCGGCGACGCTACAATCCCCGCACTGCGCAAAATTTCCGTGTACTCTTCGTCGGTCAGCGGGCAAATTGTCATGCGCGTATTCTTAAGAAATTTGATTTTTCGCAGCGCGCGATTTTCGCGAAGTTCCGCGAGCGCAATTTGCCGCGGCAAGCGCTCCACCGCGCGCAGATCAACCACCATCTTTTTAGTTTCGGGATGGTGCGGATCGGGATAAGGCTCGCGGCTCACTTCCGCCAGCGCGTAGAGCGCGTGATCCGGCTTGCCGTGATAAAGCAGCGCGCGGTCGCCCTTGTGAATCTGTTTGAGCTGGCGCAGCGCGTCCGGCCGGTTCCCGGCATGGCGCCACATCTCTTTGCCTTTTACGAACAGCGTGTCCCAGTGATATATCCGTGGATCAACGCTTAGCAGCCAGCGACGGGGTTTCGGAGCGGCTTGTATCATCAGTGATTTGTAACGCGCGCACTATACACGGAAGCGGCGAAAATTTGGAGAAATTGTGACGGGAAATCGGCGGAAATACGCAAACGAATCAGCAGCCGGCACGCCTATCCGACCTCGACGAACACATCTTCTCCTTTAATTTCAATGGGATAGCAGTTAACGCCGACTGCCGGATTCATCGTCGTCTTCCCAGTGGTCACGTCGTAGGTCCAGCCGTGCCACGGGCAGGTGACGATCTTGCCGGCGAGTTCGCCTTCGCCGAGCGGGCCGCCGCGATGCAGGCAGGTATTATTGATGGCGTACAGCTTGCCGTCCACGTTGGCGATCGCGACTGTGGTGCCATTCAGTTGAAATTCGCGAATCGTTCCGGGCGGAATTTCGTCTTTCTTCGCTGCTCGCAAAAGCGCCATTCATCTCTCCTGATATTTGTTAGTTAGCGCGGGGAGGGAGTCTGCGCCACCATGACGCCCTGCTTGAAGTCTGAAACCATTTCAGGCCGCAGGCGCACTTCCGTGGGCCGCTTGGCCAGCGACATCTGATCGATTTTGTCCTGTAATTTCAGCAGCGCGTAGAAGAGGCCTTCGGGGCGCGGCGGACAGCCAATCACGTAAACATCCACCGGCACGATGCGATCCACGCCTTGCAGCACCGAGTAGACGTTGAACGGGCCGCCAACGCTCGAGCACGCGCCCATCGAAATGCACCATTTCGGATCCGGCATCTGTTCCCAAACGCGCTTCAAGACCGGCGACATTTTCAGCGTCACCGTGCCTGCGACGATCATCAGGTCAGCTTGGCGCGGCGACGGACGAAAAACTTCGGCGCCGAATCGCGCGATATCGAAGCGCGAAGTGGTGGACGCAATCATTTCGATCGCGCAGCACGCGAGGCCGAAAGTCAGCGGCCAGATCGCGCTACGGCGCGCCCAATTGAAAACGTAGTCCACGGTCGAAAGCACGTAGCTGCGCTCAAAGCGATTATCGAGAACTCCCATGCCCCTATTTTACCTCCAAAAGAACGCACACTATAGCATGACCAACGTCCGTGCTGCCTGCACCTATGTACCCCTCCGCTTCAGATGTACGTTACCCCTATGTAGCTCACCTCTTCAGAGGTGAGGCTTTTCGGCCCATTCGTCTTCTTCAGTCATTCCTTGGGTGTGCCCAAAAAATTCAAAGGCCTCGGGTCTGAAGACCCGAGCTACATGTGAAATCCACGGATACATTTGCCGGAATCAACATCGGCACTGCGTCATTCGCATCGGGTGCGGCCTGCGACACCCTCCGCATTCTGGAAATCCAGACCCATTGCCCCAGCGCCATCCCCAGCGCTACAATTCCGCAAGGTGCGCCATGAACAAATCACAGCTAATCGCCTCAGCCATAACCATCCTAATCGGAGCAGGCGTCGTAGCCTTCCGCCTACTCTGGGCCGGCTCACAAGCCGCCAGCTCCGTCGCCCTCGGTAACCTCCCAATGCTGCCCAAAAGCTGGCGCCGCTGGCTCCTAGGCGAGCGCGACGCCACTCCCACGCGATAATTCGAATCCCGTTTAAAATAGAACATTAGCCGCCCAAGCGTCTGATGAGCTTAGCGCGCGAGGAAACTGACAGCCCCGGTCGCAATGGGGATTGATGCCACCAACTTCAATTCGGGCAGCCTTTCGCCGGGTGGAAAGCCACGCAGCCCTAGTACTATAACCCTTACAAATTTGTCATTTGCGCACTCGATTCCCGTATGCTAGCGTTGTTATAGAATTATGGACGTGCAACGCAAGTACTCAGCTCGCCCTGAGTTTCGAAGGCAAGCGGTGAGGTCGGCCAAGGCCAGTCGGCGAGCATTTCTAATCGAGACTGGAAATTATTAGAAACGGCCGTAACTCAAACAAAACAAACAACCGAGGTAGGTTCTAATCGAGACAAAATTGCAGGGGCTTTCGCACCAATTAGAAGGCATGGAACGAAGTCAAATTCGCCGGCAGGATGCCCTTCGAAAACTCAGGGCAGGCAGGCGCGACGAAATTACGGCAGTGAGCGCCAGTGGGATTTTGTCATGCTGTAGAGCAGTACGGGGATGCCGCGGTGGATGTGGTTGCGGTCGTAGGTCATGCCGATTTTTTCCATGATGCGGAGGGAGTGGCCGTTCTCTTTGCGGGCTACGGCGACGAGGCGATCGAGGCCGACGCGCTCGAAGGCGTCACGGGCGGCGGCGCTGGCGGCTTCTGTGGCGATGCCGTGGCCCCAGTGGCGCTGAGCTAGCCAGTAGCCGATTTCGATTTCGTCGGTTTCGGTGAGGGGCTGGATGCCGCAGAGGCCGTCTACTGTTCCGCCAGACTCCACATCACCTGAGTTTTTGACGATTAGCTTCCAAAGGCAGTAGTTGCGCTCGGAGAAATGACGAAGTTGGCGGGCGACGAATTCTTGCGTTTGAGCTTCGTTCCAGGGGGCGCCGTCGGTGATGTAACGCATGACCTCGGGTTCGCGGGCGATGACGTGGAGGGCGCGCCAGTCGTCGGAGCGCCAGGGTTCTAGGCGGAGGCGCGGGGTTTCTATTGGTGGAGTCATGGGTTGGGAGCGAAGAGTTTCCTCATGGCCTGAAGCCCTGAGTTTAGGGACGCGTTAATGTCGGAGCTGAAGCTCCGACCTCCCTGAAAAACAAAGCTCGATCAAAATTCTTCCACCGGGAGGAATTGTTCGTAGTTGGAGTCGGGCGTCAGGTAGACGGTTATCAGGAGCGACTTTTTTTCGAATTCTACGTGGTAGAGGCGGAACGTCATTCCGCCGCGGAGGGATTGGCGGGTACGTTTTACGTCTTTCACGGCGCCTAGAGCTGATAGCGACGATTGAATGTCTTGCAGGGCTTCGTCGTTGAAATAAAAATTGCAATTGCTGGTAAAAAGCGACCTTTCTATTTTTCCTTGCTGCAATCCTTCGACGATGCCGCGCACTTGCTGGAGTTCCTCGGGTGTGCCGGCGTCGGGTGCGGCGCGCGTGTCGGGCTCGAGAAGGTAGCGCGAGATCTCGCGCGAGACTGGGCCGATGAGGCTGATGTCATCCTGATTGGAGAGGACGGTGACGGCCGCGCCCCGCGTGGGATAAACGGTGTTCGTCGCGAGGAATCCGGAGACTTCGCCGCCGTGGCTGAGCGAGGGGATGTTGTCGAGTTCGCCGAGCGAAATTCCCAGGGCGTAGTGGGTGTGATTTCCATTCTTCAGCAAAACTTCGCGCGTGAATTCCTCGTAGGATGCGGGCTTCAAAATTTTCTTGTTCAGGAACGAAATGTTCCAACGAGCGAGGTCCGCGGGCGTCATGCAGAGCTCTCCGGCGGCGAAATACCATCCGGGCGCTTCGCGCAGAGCCGGACGAGCTGGGCCGAGGCCGAAACGCGTGTAGGCGACCGCGTCGTCCGGAGTTTTATCCACGCTGCAATCGCCGGCGGTGGACATTTTGAGAGGCGCGAAAATTTTTTGTTGCAGGAATTTCATGAGGTCCATGCCGGAAGCTTTTTCTGCGATGCGGCCGGCGAGGACGTAGTTCGTGTTGCTGTATTGCCATTTTGTGCCCGGATCGAAATCGAGCGGCTTCTTGGCCCATTTCTCGAGGACGGCGTCGGGCGTGGTGGGCTGGAGCCATTCCGGAATCATGTAGTCTTGCGGCGCGAAATCTTCGTAGCCGGAGGTGTGGGAGAGAAGTTGGCGGATGGTGATTTCGTTCGCGCGGGTATATTGCGGGAAATATTTCGAGACGGTGTCGTCGAGCGAGAGCCTGCGCTCTTCGGCGAGGAGCAGAATTGCGGCGACGGTGAATTGCTTGCTGATGGAGCCGATGGCGTAGCGCGTGGCGGGAGTGGCCGGACGGTCGGGGGAGAGCGATGCCTGGCCGAGGGCTTTCGCGTAGACCGTCTTGCCATTTTCTTCGACGATCGAGATGGAGATGCTGGGGACGCCGCTGGCGGCCAGCATTTTGGAGATTTTGGCTTCTTCTTGAGCGTCGAGCGGGCCGGCGGGAGATTGGGCGGCGAGGGAGGCGGGTTTTGCTAGTGCGGTGAGAATGATTGCGGCGAGGATTAGGGCGAATTTGTTTGCGCGTTTGTGGAGATTGATTTCGAATTGCGGCATTTGACGTGTTCCTTTCGTTGAGCGCGAATGTTATAGCACAACTGGGAAGGCGGGGTTGTTTGCGATTGGCGCGGTAATGGGAGTTTTGGTTATTCGGCGCGGGTTCCCGGAGGCGGGAGCCTCCGGGCTCTGAAGTTAGATGTAGCCTCGTGACTCCGATTCTTGGCGCGCTATGGAGTGGGCTTCGTGCCGTGGATTAGGAGGGCGCCCACGGCGCGGAAGGCGCGGAGTTGGGCGGCGTCTCGGAACCAGCGGCCGGTGTAGACGTCAGGTGCGGGGGTGGGATCGGGGATGAGTTTGTGCGCGACGCCGCTGAAGCCAGCGTCGCGAAACATTTTTTTCCACTCTTCGGCGGAGAACAGATGCACGGGGACTTCGAGTTCTTCCGCCCATTGATGGCAATCGGGATTGTCGCGGTAGTAGTTGATGAGAATCCAGGCGGAGCCGCCTTCGGCTAGGACGCGAAAGATTTCGCGGATGCCGCGGACGGGATCGGGCCAGTAGTAAGAGGATTCGACGGAAATCACGCGCTGGAAGAAATTCGGCTCCCAGGGAATTTCGTCCACGCCGCCGACGACGAAGACGAGATTATCGTAATCGAGACTTTTCTGGCGCGCGTGGCGAACCATTTCATCGGAAATATCCATGCCGATGACACGGCCTTGCGGCACGCGCTGCGCGAGGATACGCGAGAGCCAGCCTGCGCCGCAGCCGGCGTCGAGAATGTTGTCCTCGGGCGTGATTTGCATGAGCTCGAGCGCGGGCTTGGTGATGGGCCAATGCTCGTGCTCCATTGATTCGCCCTTGCCGGCTTCGGCCCAGCGATTGAATTCCTGGCGGAGGATTTGATCGGATTGCGAATCAGGCATGCGGATTTTCCGGGGAGACGGACATTAGGACGGGTTGCCGCAGACGCTGCAAAATCGCGCGGATGGAAAGCGAATGTTGCCGCAACGCGAGCAGTAATTAGCGGGCCCCTCTGGCACGGCCAGAACGCGTGAATAGACGACAGGCGCAGTGACGCGAGCCGGGACATCAGACGTGCAGGCCCAGAGCAGCGCGACGATCCAGCCGATGAATGTCCAGCCGAGGAAAAAATTCAGAAGAAAGATTCCGGCGGCGCTGCGCTTGTTGTGGCCGATGATTGACGGCAGAAAATAAGCGAGGATGGCCAGAAGTATGAATGTCGTCATTGGGCACCTCCACGCGCGGCGGCGTTGCGGCTGGCTGCTTCGCGCGATCGTGTTTGTACATCATCTCGCCGGCCTCGATGCGCACGCGCAGGCGATTCTGCGGCGGCGGCAGCGGGCAGGTCGTATATGGGTTATACGCACAGGGCGGGTTATAAGCTTCATTGAAATCGAGAGTGAGGACGCCATCTTTCGGCAGGGGCGTATCGAGGAAACGCGATGCGCCGTAAGTTTCTTTGCCGCTGGTCAAATCGCGGAAAACGAATTCGAAGCCTTGGGCGCTCGATTGGGTGGGCTCGAGGCGATATTCCGCGCCGCGCAGAGTGAAAATAACGTAGCCGGGCGCTGACATTTTTATTGTGTCGCCCATGATGTTCTGAATGTCGAGTTCCTTAGGCGTATCGTAGGCTACGAACTTTCCCGTGATGCGATAGGACTCATCCACGCCGAACCAGCGCGTGCCGGCGAAATCGTGAAGCAGCTTGCTGTTCTTGTCGGTCATGCGAATCGAGTAGCGCTCGCCGCTTTTGTGCACGAAAAGCTTGATGTTGCCAAGGACGAGGCGATCTTCGGAATCGGGGCGGAGCTCGGCTTGCAGCACGGGTTTGCCGTTCATGTAAATGGTGACGCCGGGATTGACGTGGACGACGGTTTTTCCGGCGTGGAAATGGAAGTAGCCGATGTCGGCGGGCGCGGAGCCTTCGGGGAGGATGATGTCGTTGAGTGGATCGGCGCCGAATTTATTTTCGCCTTCGTGCAGCCAGAAAAGGCCGGCGACGGTGAGCCAGCCATCCTCGGATTCGAGGCTGGCTTCGTATTTGTGGCGCCATTGCTCGACGGAGGCTTTGTAGGCTGCATCCTGCGCCGCGGCGACGCTCGACAAGGCAATTGCGAGCGAGCAAAAGGCGATGCGCAATATATGCCGGCCTGCGACGGTGGAGATGGCCATAGTCTGGCCGCTTCGCCTATGGATCATGGAGCAGTTGCCATTCATTGGGCTGATAATCCAGATTTGATGGCGTACGACTATAATTGTACAGAATACGCGCGATACAGGTGCGATTCGATAACAAATCACACCTTGACATCTGATTCGTTTTAGGATAAAAAGGAGGCTGCAATTGTACGTCGTGATTATGCTAGCCCCCGCGAATGTCGGGCTGGCGAGCATTCCCAGCGAGGACGAACGGAGTGCGGTCAAGAAAGCTTTGGAGACGCTGAAAGAACGACCAGAAAAACCGGAACCTTATCGCTACAAGAGGCGAAAGGACGGCTGGGAGATGCATGTTGGACGCTGGAAAATCACATATGAACTTCGGCAAATCGAATTGGTCGTCTACGTTCACAACATCAAGGAACGCCCATCTCTAGGATTTGATTATCGCTACTAATGGAATCCCAATGGAATTCGACAAGAATAAAACAATACAACTTCTGGAACTGTTCGGCACAGAGTACGTGCTGATCCAGAAGGAGAAGTACGACGAGTTGCTGGACAAGCTAGAAGCTCTGGACACAACGCTGGATATCACGCGCTCGCGGGCGGACGCGTCGAAAGATCTGTTGAAAGTTATGCTGGCGGGAGCATTCTCGGCTAAGGAAATTCGTGAGATCGCCAAGGCGAAGACAATCGGCGAACGGATACGGCGGATACGGGAGATGCGTGAAATGGGCCAGCGAGACTTGGCCGACAAAGCTGGTTTGAGTCAGACGACTATCAGTAACCTGGAAAATAACAGAGTCGCGGCGCCGAGCTACGCGGAGCTAGAGGCAATATTCACGGGCCTAGGTGTGTCTGAAGCCGCCGTATTTCCAGTCTTGAAGACCTTTGAGCCGGGCGACTAAACCGACAGGTTGAAAAATCCAAAAACTATCAACAGAATCAGCCCCGCGACGAGGCTGAAACAGGCAACTATTGCTGCAATCGTCAGCGGCCAGCCATATGCTCGTTCATACTTTGTCGAAATCGCATGAAAGTAGAGGTACACAAGGGCGGCGATTACGGCCACGAGCAACGCAACCCACGCCAGTAGAACGTAATAAGGATGCTTTGGAATTGCCGGAGACTGTCCTGCAGAAGCGTCACCGATGTGCAGTACGTCGTGCAGAAAGGTTACCGAAAACACGACGGAGCCAGCAGCCAGACTTAGAACCGTTTGGATAAAATCGCGAAAAAATTCAGCGCGCTTCTCTACAGATATTGTGCTTCCATTGCCATTCGTCATCGGTCTGCATCGGACACGCGACTCAACAGTTCGACGAATTTTTGTTTGCGATCTTCCTGCGTTTGGCCGGCGTAGGCTTCGGCGATTTGCGTTGTGTTCATCGAGCAGAATTTCGGGCCGCACATGGAGCAGAATTTGGCGTCCTTGTAAAAATCGTCGGGCAAAGTTTCGTCGTGCATGGCACGGGCGGTGTCGGGATCGAGCGAGAGTTCGAACTGCTTGTTCCAGTCGAAGAGGAAGCGGGCGTAGCTGAGCGCGTCGTCGCGATCGCGCGCGCCGGGGCGATGGCGTGCGATATCGGCTGCGTGCGCGGCGATTTTATAGGCAATTACGCCCTGGCGAACGTCATCGGCGTTTGGCAGGCCGAGATGCTCTTTTGGCGTGACGTAGCAGAGCATTGAAGCGCCGTGCCAGCCGATCATTGCTGCGCCGATGGCGCTGGTGATGTGGTCGTAACCGGGCGCGATGTCTGTAACAAGCGGGCCGAGCGTGTAGAACGGCGCTTCGTAGCACAGCTCGTTTTCTTTTTTCACCTGCAGCTCGATCTGGTCCATCGGAATGTGCCCAGGGCCTTCGATCATCGTTTGCACATCGTATTCCCAGGCTTTTTTGGTCAGCTCGCCGAGGATTTTCAGCTCGGCGAATTGCGCTTCGTCGCTTGCGTCGGCGAGGCAGCCGGGGCGCAGGCCATCGCCGAGCGAAAAACTGACATCGTGCTTTTGGAAAATTTTGCAGATGGCTTCGAAGTTTTCGTAGAGGAAATTTTGCTTTTTGTGAAAGCTCATCCATTGCGCGAGGAGCGCGCCTCCGCGGCTGACGATTCCGGTGATGCGATTGCGCACGAGCGGCAAAGATTCGCGCAGCACGCCGGCGTGGATGGTCATGTAATCGACGCCCTGCTCGGCCTGTTCTTCGATCACTTCGAGCATGAGCTCGATGGTTAAATCTTCAGGGCGGCGAACGCGTGAGATGGCTTCGTATATTGGCACGGTGCCGATGGGCACGGGCGATGCGTTGATGATTTCTTTGCGAATGGCGGGGATGTCGCCGCCGGTGGAGAGATCCATAACGGTGTCTGAGCCGTAGTGAACGGCGCGGTGCAGCTTTTCGAGCTCTTCGCTGACATTTGACGTGGTGGCGGAATTGCCGATGTTGGCGTTGATTTTGCAGCGGAAGGCGACGCCGATGCCCATCGGCTCGAGATTGCGGTGATGAATGTTGGCGGGGATGATGGCGCGGCCACGCGCGACTTCGCTGCGCACCAGCTCGGGCTCGAGCTTCTCGCGGCCTGCGACAAACTGCATCTCTTCGGTGATGACGCCGCGACGGGCGTAATGCATCTGCGAGAAATTGCGCTCCCCGCCGTTCATCGCAGCGGTTCGCTTCTCAATCCAAGCGTCTCTCAATCCCATCGTGACCCCCTGCGCCGAATTCGCGGCGAACTGTGATTACACCACGAGGCGGGCGCGTAGTTCCAAGTGAATCGTCATTATCGCACCGGGTGGAGGGGGCAGCAACTCGGGTAATCGCAAGGAGCCTGCACAGGCGATAAGCACGCAATGCGGCCGCACTCCATCGGTTCCCAATTCGCATCCAATGGGTACGCGCTGGAAACGCCTTGAGCGAGGCTGCTCGTGCGTTCACGCCGCTGGGTTACACTCGATAGGTGGCCGCTTTGTTGAACTCGTTATCTAAAACATCGGACCAATGATGCATGGCTTTCGAGAAAATGAAGAAATCCTTTTATAACTTCAAGATACGCATGCGGCGTGCCTGGTGGCACTCGCAAGATCGCTGGCGCCGGCTGACCGCCGGTATGGAGCTGGAGGAGCTCTGGTCGCAATTCAAGTCGGAAGCGCAGGAAAGCTCGCGGCTCTACAAACAGGACCTCGCGAAACGCTCGGATTCCGATAAGGCCGACCGGTCGTGGAAGCAGCCGTTTAAGCTCTTCGGTGCACTTTTTTGGAGCGTTTTGAGGAAGCTTTCGCCGCCACGTCGGTTGTTTTTGTTGTTCACAATGTTCCTGGCGCTTCTCTCGCTGGTTGATTTTCACTTTCTATTTGTTACGCGGGAACTGGAAGCCATGGTGGCATTCGGCGGGCTGCTTATTTTGCTCATCCTGGTGATCGCGGACCATATTTCGATGAAGCGAGACATCGAAATCGCGCGTGAAATCCAGAAGTGGCTGGTGCCGCGCAGAGCGCCTGAGGTGCCGGGAGTGGATATTGCCTTCGCTACGCGCCCTGCGAAAACGATTGGCGGGGATTATTACGACGCATTTCGCCGGGCGACTGATGGGCCGCTTTTGGTCGCCGTGGCAGATGTTTCAGGCAAGAGCGTGCCTGCGGCGATGTTGATGGCCACATTTCAGGGGAGTTTGCGAGCGCTCGCTGGCGGCAGCGGCACACTCTCGGAGCTTGCGGTGGGACTGAATCGGCAGGTTTGTGCCAATAGCACGCATGGGCGTTTCACGACCGCGTTTATTGCCGAGCTCGATCCAGCGACGGGAGATCTTCGCTACCTTAGCGCCGGCCATAGCCCGCCGATTCTCAAGCGCGAGGACGGGAAATTTGAGCGGCTGGACTCGGAAAATATTCCGCTGGGCATCGAGCTGAAGGAGATTTACAAAACTGGGGTTACGCGGCTCGAACCCGGCGATTTGTTGGTGATTTACACCGATGGTGTAACTGAGGCGAGGAACGAGGACCAAGAAGTGTTTGGAGAGGCGCGCTTGTTGTCGCTTGTTGAGTCAGCGAATCAACAAGGATCAGCGCTCACGCTCTCGAATATCATGCATGTTCTCGATGAATTTGTTGGAGCTGCAGCGCAGCATGATGATATTACGTGTTTGATTGTTCGGCGCAGCTAGCTTTTTCCAACGCTTTTTGCAACCCACGTTTTTTTCCTCCGCTTAATTCCAGTCCGCCGTGGTCGAGACGCTTCAACTAACCCACCGGCGAAAATACCGTCATTTGCTGGCTGTGCGGTTCCTCGGTGTCCGATATAAGTATTTCATCGCACACAAATGTATTCGTTGCAAAAGGTGAAAAATGAGAACTGCTGCTACGACAGCCGTTAACGAATCGATTGATCCAGATCCGGACGTTCGAGGACCTGAGCAGCGCGGGCCACAGCCACCGCAGCCAGAAGAACCCGCGCCGAAGCCGCCGCAGCCGGAAATTCCTCCGCAGGGTCCCGACGAGCCGCACCTGCCGTCGCCTGATCCAGAACCATTGCCTACTCCGGTTCCTGGGCCAACTGATCCGGGATTGCCGCGACCGATTAGCTATCAGCTTTAAACCGACGGCGCGAAGAGACTTCCGAATTGATCCTACTAGTGTGGGCGGGTGTTCCCGGAGGCGGGAGCCTCCGGGCTCTGATTACCCGTGAGATTCCTAGGACAAATCGTAGCTGTTATTAAATTCTTCCGACATTCCCGAAATGCAAAGCGAGGCCACACACACTTGTGTGCGCGAATCGAGGGCTTTTCCCTCGCTGCAGGGAGACCTGGGTGGGAATTTAGACTCGTTTTGCGAGGATCAGAATGATGATGATCAATAGCAGCAAACCGAGACCGCCGCTTGGGTAGTATCCCCAGCCAGAGCTATAGGGCCAGGTGGGCAGAACGGCCAAGAGCAGTATCACCAGGATGACAGCTAGAAGAACCCTGGGCATTTTTGTCTCCTCGTCAGTGATAGATTAGTTCGCCAGCCATCTCTTGCATATGAGCAAATTCTTCGACTAAAGGTGACACGCGAATGCGCGCGTGGCGTAATTTCGCATGGCGCGAAGGCAATTAGGGTGTTGCTGTGCCGGCCGCGGCTACGGTGACTGCTTCCGCGCGCGTCAGGATTATTGCGAGCTGAGCCGGGTCTTTGATTGGCGGATGGCACGAGGTTTCGACACAGACCAGCGCTTGCACGTCATTCGCGTTCAGATGCGGAATTGTCTCTTGTAGGGCGGGCGCGAGAGCTGATTTTGCCGCGCGTTCCGGGGTGACGCGCAGGATTGATTTGCCGAAGCGATAGACGTCGTTGGCAGCGCGTTCGAGCTCCGCGGCCGGGCGATCTTTGGCCGCGCCCGTCACGACCACCTGCAGCGTGTGTCGCGCGTGCAGAACCGATGCGAGCGCGTAGGAAGCGGCGAACAAGCCCAGTTGCGGCGCGATTTTTGCGAAGGCTTCGAGAGTTTTCTCCGCCCAGTCGTGATAGAGACGGTTGCCGGAAAGGCCGTACATCCGGTCGCAGAGAATCGCGGCCATCGAATTGGTGCCCGGTGTGGGCGAATCCTGGAATGGCTTGCGGCGCACGTCGAGGCCGCCAATTGCCGCGGCGTCGCGCGAGCGATCGAAGAACCCGCCACCTTCGGGATCGGCGTATTTTTCGATGGTGAGCTGAAGTGTCTTTTCGGCGGCGTCGTAGTAGCGACGATCGAGAGTCGTTTCGTAGGCATCGAGGAGCGCAAGCCCGGCGAAGATTTGATCGTCGAGCATACCTGAAATCGGCGCGCCGCCTACGCGATGCAAGAATCCCTGCGCGGGATTCCACGCTTCCGTCAGCAGGCGATCGAGAGTCTTCACAGCGAAATCGCGGCAGTCGTCGCGGCCGAGCACGCGCGCGGCTTCGAGATACGCGGAAACAAACATTGCGCTCCAGCTGGTGTAGACGGTGGTATCCACTGCGGGCGTCGGACGGCGAAGACGTGCGTCGGCCATCTTGCCCAAGGCACGCGCGATGAGAAGGCGTGCTTCAGAGTCACTGATGCCCAGTTGCTTGCCAACTTCATCGGAGCCACGCGCGACCCAGAGGACATTTTTCGCCGGGTTGTGGTGCATTTCGCCGTGCGCTTCGACGTCGTAGTAAAGCTCCATCGCGCGCGCTTCTTCTGCGCTGAGGGCTTCGCGCATCTCGTCGAGCGTCCAGGTGAAATAATCGCCGTCGTCATCGAGCGTCTGATCGGCGTCCTGGCTGGCGTAAAATCCGCCGCGCTCGCGATCTGACAAGACTTCGTCCACCCAGTGAATGATTCCCACGGCGATTTCGCGGAAGAGCGGCCGCCCGGTCACCTGGAAGCCGTGGAGATAATTTTTTAGCAGCTCGGAATTGTCGTACGACATTTTCTCGAAATGCGGGACGAGCCAGCGTTCGTCAACCGAGTAGCGATGGAATCCGCCATTGAGTTGGTCGTAGACGCCGCCGAGGGCCATGTTCACTAGCGTTTTTTCGGCGACGGCGAGCAACATTGGCTCTCGCGATGTCTGATAGCGCTCGAGCAGCAAATCAACGGCGGCGGCGTGCGGGAATTTCGGGGCTTGGCCGAAGCCGCCGTTTCGCGGGTCGAACATCGAGGTGATCGAGTCAATCATCGCGGACGCGGCGCCGGGATCGAAATTCGCTTTCGCGCCCTGAAACGCTTCCGCTTTCGAAACGGCTTGTTCCAGGACCTTCACCGTTTTGTCCACTTCGTCGCGGCGCGTGCGAAAAGCCTCGGCGACGCTCAAAAGAATTCGGCGGAAGCCGGGGCGATTCATCGCATCTTCGGGAGGGAAATATGTGCCGCCGAAAAATGGCTTTCCATCGGGCGTGAGGAATGCGGTGAGCGGCCAGCCGCCCTGGCCGGTCATGGCGCTGACGGCGGCTTGATAACGGGAGTCCACGTCTGGGCGCTCGTCGCGATCCACTTTCACCGGGACATAATTTTCGTTGATGATGTCGGCGAGTTGCGGATTCTCGTAACTTTCGCGGTCAATGACGTGGCACCAGTGGCACCAGACTGCGCCGATATCGAGGAGTATCGGTTTGCCCTCGGCGCGCGCGTGAGCGAAGGCTTCTTCGCCCCATTCGTGCCAATCCACCGGCTGATGCGCGGCGGAGCGGAGATACGGGCTTACAGAATCTTTCAGGCGGTTTGCGCGGTCTTCGCTCACTCGAATTCCTCTCAGCGGACTTTATTTTATTAGCGCGAGATACGAATGCGACTAGGCGCGATGCACGCGCCACGTTACGGCTTCACGCCGAATCGGGAGATCGGCTCATTGAATCGGGCTGCTGTAGTCTTTATCGCGTGGATCGATTGGCTTGCGCGACGCGAAGCCTTCGTCCTGGCGATGATAGAAGCGAATGCGATCTTCGCCAAGGCGCCAGCAGAGATACACGTTCTGATTGTCCATGCGCGCTGGGAAATCGAGCAGGCCGACGTCGAGATCCTTGACGACGCAGCCGGTGGAATGGATTCGGTCAATGGCATCCTGCAACGACGCCGCGACGCGGTCGCGCTCGATGCGCGTTTCCGCGGTCTTTTCGTAGGGGATCGAGACGCCGCCCATGCGCACGATTCGCTCGGTTAGCGCGAGGAGTGTGGCCTCGAGATCGGCCATTTTGCGGCGCGATTCCATGGCTTCGATGAGGCTAGGCTCGAGCTCGGCCCGCGTTTTTTCCGCTTCGCTGAGCGTAAACAATTTGGAATCCGGGTCATTCATTCGATTTTGCCGATCCTGCGGTGGCTGCCGCGGGTCTTCAAGGCCGGGCATTTTCCATCGTCGCGTCAGCCGCCAATGTATACCATGGTGCGCGATGGCGGCCGGAAGTCGGGCTCGTTGATGCGATGGCCTTCTTCTTTTTCGGCGACGATGCCGCGAATTTCGCCGGCGATTTCATCATCGCTGGCGCCGCCGCGCAATAAATATTTCAAGTCGTGATCGTCTTTGCTGAAAAGGCAGGTGCGCAGCTTTCCGTCGGCCGTCAATCGAATGCGCGAGCAATGGCCGCAGAACGGCTGCGACACCGGCGCCACGAGACCAATCTCGCCGCGGCCATCCGCGAATCTATACTTGCGCGCGGTCTCGCTGCGTTCGTGCGCGATGGGCACGAGCGGCCAGCGCGCTTCGATGCGCCGCTTCACCTCAGCCGCGGTGATTACGAGATCTCGCGACCAGTGGCGATCCGCATCGAGCGGCATGTACTCGATAAATCGCATGATCAAATCGCGGTCACGCGCAAATTCGGCGAAGGCTTCCACTTCACCGTCATTCAATCCGCGCACGAGAACCGCATTGACCTTCACCGGGCGCAGACGCGACGCCTGCGCTGCGTCGATTCCCGCCATCACTTTGTAGAAGGATTTCGTTCGCGTGATTTCCTCGAATTTTGCGGGATCGAGCGAGTCGAGGCTGATGTTAATTCGATCGAGCCCCGCGGCGACAAGGCGTTCGCAACGGTCCGCGAGCAAGTGGCCGTTCGTGGTCATCGAAAGATCGGCAACGCCAATTTCCTTCAAGCGCGCGATGAAATCCTCGACGCCCTCACGCACGAGCGGCTCGCCGCCGGTTACGCGCACTTTCCGAATTCCCATGCCGACGAGAATGCGCGCGAGACGGTCGAATTCATCCCATCGCAGCAACTCGTCGCCCGCGACATGATTTTCAGGGTCAGCCGAGCGGCAATAGACGCAACGGAAGTTGCAGCGATCGGTGACAGAAATCCGCAGGTCCGTGATCTGGCGGCCGAATTTGTCGGTTAGTGGCACGAGCATTCAAACCGAAACGTTGCTGGGCTTCACGACCAAGTCGGGACGCACAAACCGCGAAAGCCCGGCGCTACAAGTGCTTCAAAAAACAGCGAGTGCCTAAAAATAGCAACGCCCGAGTTCGTGTTTGGACTCGGGCGAGACAGTCACACCGCTGTCGTTGCGCCTGCAACGAAGGGCCTGCCAGTCTCCTTTCCAAACACGGGAGGCCAGGGCGTTTCCACCCGGACCGTCATCCCGCTAACGCGGCGGGATTCGCCACCTATTCCGTAAGTTTTCTCTCCGTTAGGAACGGTGGTCGGAGAAGCTCATTGTAACTCACTTACGCGCCAGGCGTGTCAACGCGAGAGCGCTAGCCGATGTCACGGCTGCGCATAATATCCTTGGCGCGTGCGCGCCGTTAGGCCAGGCTTGGCAATTTTGATTTCTAAGTGGTGGTATTCATCCCGCTGTGCGGACGGCGGCGCTACAAACGAAATCTCGTAATAAGGCGCGCTATCGGCCAGGCATTCCGTCAGTGTGCCGGCAATATCGTTGCTTAAGTTGATAGAAAGCCCGCCGCTCTGAACAGCGAGCACCTGCAGTCCCAAATTCCCAATCAAAACCTGGCTAGGCTTGCTGACGCCCTTCAAGAATTCCTTGTAATAAGATTCCTGAGTTAGAGATTCGTTGGTACCCAAAGGATTGATGCTATAGAGCGTGACACGCGCCTGCTCAAGCTGATTCGAGAAACTCACGATATCGGTGAAGATCTGTTGCTGCTGCTTCGAGTCGACCATGGAATTTGGACCGGAGAGCAACGGCCAGCCCGGGGAAATCCAAAGCATGATCTTGCGCTTGGGCCGCGGAGTCTCGCTGGCAACAAGCTGATGCAGGGCGTGGAGCGAAATCTGCAAGCGCTCTGCAGCGCCGTAGAATCCGGTCGAGCGGGTGATCGTGCGCAGGCCGATTTCGTCTTTATCGAGAGCGGTGGCGAGCGCATTGCCATCGGTGGAAAAGCTGCCCCCGAGGATCTGGACGTCTTTATCACTGACGATGGCTATTGCGATGGGGTATGCGAGGCGGCCCGCCTCGGCGCGCAGGAATTTGTCGATCTGTATGCGTTCGTACGAGATGCGATCGTAATCCGTGTTGACTGTGTCAATTACCAGGACGACTTCAATCGGGGCGTCGCGGCCAGTGACAGCGTGGAACGATGCGATTGTTTGGGGTGATTTGTTATCGAGGACGGTGAAATCTTGCTGCTGAAGATCACCCACTGGCGGCCCGGATTTCGGCGTGACCACAACGTCAAGCGTGATCTTACGGGCTGGCGGTCCGTCAAGCGGAGGGCTCTGTTGCGCTGAAGCCGCAAGGGCGCAAAGCAATGTCACGACTAAAAGAAAACCACGGCGTGTGTTTGTGAACTTTTTTCTGAACATGGGCAGAATTCCTCAATGCGAAGCTCCGTTGGACCTCGCCGGAGCACTTCGCTCGGATGGAACGCGTGCGGTACCACTCATTCGACGCGATTTGAGCTTGAAGAGTTTCGACGTGAGTCCTGACGAATGCACTTATAACGTGGTTGCCGGAGACGGAGCTGAACACGGCCAACTGCTCTGGGGAGCGCTTGCCAACATGCAACCCGGATAGAGCCTCCACACGAACAGCAGATCCCTCACTTCGTTCGGGAGGACAACGTTCTTTTCCGCAACCCGTATAGCCGCCCGATTACCGATTCGCCATGCGGCGCGTCTACGTTAGCGGTTATGGTACAGTTTTCGAGCCGATGCGTATATTCGTGGTGGGGGTGGGCGGAACTGGCTCGCTGCTGGCGCAACTGCTGGTGCGGCAGGGCCACACGGTATGGTGCGGCGATCGCGATGTTGAGCGCGCGCGCCGCTTTCTTGGCAAGAAGAGCGAGATCGAAGTCCGCGACGTGAATGCGCGAAATATCTGGTCGGTGATTCGCGGCGGCCGCGGCTGCCATCTCCTGATTAATGCCTCGCCCGCAATTTTCAATGAAATCCTGCTACGCGCGGCGCTTCATCTGCGTGCGCATTATCTCGATCTGAATTCGCGCTTGACGCGCAATCCCTTCAAAGCCGAGCAGCTTCGCTACCACAAGCGCTTCATCTCGAAGAACCGGATTGCGGTGATCAATGGCGGCGCGGCTCCCGGCCTCACCAATCTGCTCGTAAAGCGCGGCACTGAAATTTTGGATACGGCGGAAGGGGCTGCGGTGCGGCTTTTCGAGAGCACGAACAGCGAAGGCGCCGTTTCCACGTGGTCGCCGGACGTGGCCTTCGACGAAGCGGTATCGAATCCAATTTATTATCGCGGCAAGAAATTTCACAAAGGCAAGCGCTTCGGCGACGCCGAGCGATTCCGCTTTCCGGCGCCGATCGGAGAGACGACCGTGTATCTGGCGGCGCAGGACGAAGTGGCGACGCTGCCCTATTACGTGTCGCTGAATGAATTGGACGCGAAAATTGGCGGCAACGACATCGAGCGGCTGCGGCGGTGGTACCGCCAGGGCAAGCTCAGCAAGTCTCGCGGCATCGTTGCGAAACGCTTTCCGAAGACGGTAACGCCGCGCGGTCTGGCGCGCCTCCTGCGCAACAAGATTTTGGAGAACGCGCGATTTGCTGCGGCCGTGCTCCTGCGCGGATCGAAGGCAAGCCAGCCGTTGCTGGTGCGCTGGGATGTAGGATTTCCGAGCCTGGTGCAGATTGCCCGCCGCGGAATTCTGTCTACGCCGATCTCATACGCCACAGCGCACATTGCCGCCCTCTTCGTGCGCCACATGCCGCGGGACATGGCGGGCGTCTATCCGCCCGAGGCGCTTCCCGGCGAAGTCCGTCGCGCCATCCTTGCGGACACGCGGTCGCGCGACATTCGAATTTCCCTCAAGATGATTCCCTTGAAAAAGGTGGAAGACGAAGAATGAATATTGAATGAAATTGATTAAGCCGCCACTATTTTTGATGTCCCGCTTTGTGTGCCGATAATCTGATGCTAGAGACAATTCGAAACGATTTTGAGGGACGAGCTTAGTTCCTATTCGGGTCACGCGATGAGTCATCTGACGCCACATGACGTAATGACCATGTTCCTTTCCCTTGCCGTGCTCTTGGGTGCGGCAAAGCTCGCCGGGGAGCTGATGCAGAAGCTGGATCAGCCCGCGGTCCTCGGCGAAATTATGGCGGGCATCCTCCTCGGGCCGACGGTTCTTGGACACTTCAGGCCAAATGTTTACGCCTACCTTTTTCCGAGCACGGGCGCGATGCCGCTCGTTCTCGATACCGTGGCCACTCTCGGAGTCGTCTTTTTCCTGCTTACGGCTGGCATGGAAATCGATCTGCGAAGCATTTATCGCCAAGGCAAAAGCGCTCTGCTGGTGAGTTTCTTCGGGGTGATCGTTCCTTTCGCCTTTGGTTTCGGCACAGCATGGTTGTTCCCGGAATATTTGGGAGCGCAATCTGGCGCCGACACCCTGATTTTCTCCCTGTTCGTCGGAACGGCGCTATCCATCTCGGCGTTGCCGGTCATCGCCAAGATCCTGATGGATCTCAATCTACTTCGCAGCGAAATGGGCACCGTAGTGATGTCGTCGGCGATGTTTGACGACCTCGTAGGCTGGATTCTTTTCTCGCTGATTCTCGGGATGATGAAGGCTGACCCGCACTCGATCGGCGGCGTGAAGCGGACCATTCTGCTGGTGGCTGGGTTCACGATACTCGCGCTGACCGTGGTGCGATGGCTTATTGACAAGCTAGTGCCGTGGATTCAAGCGCACACGAGCTGGCCTGGCGGCATTTTGGGATTTATTTTCACGCTGACGCTGGGCTCCGCCGCTTTCGCGGAATATGCGGGAATACATGCGGTATTCGGCGCGTTCATCATGGGCATCGCGGTGGGCGAATCAACGCACTTGCGAAAGCGAACCACCGAAATTATCCATCAGGTTGCTGCGAATGTTTTTGCGCCGTTTTTCTTCGCGAGTATCGGACTTCGGACGAACTTCGTGACAAATTTTAATCTGGGCATCACCGTTACGGTGATTGCTGTCGCCTGCCTCGGGAAATTGATTGGAGCCGGTTACGGCGCGCGTCTCGGCGGAATGGATCGGAGCACCTCATGGGGTGTTGGATTGGCGATGAACGCTCGCGGCGCCATGGAAATGATTCTTGGCTTGCTGGCGCTTCAGGCGGGTTTGATTCGCGACAGCATGTTCGTTGCGCTGGTGACTATGGCGCTCTTCACGTCTCTGGCGTCAGCGCCGGCCATTCGTTTTCTGGTGAGGAGACGCCGTTCATTGACGCTCAAAGACACGATATCGAGCAAACTTTTCTTTCCCAATTTTGAAGCGACGTCGCGCGGAGATGCATTGCTAAAAATGTGTGAGGCTGCGGCGGATGCAGTGAACGGCGCGCCTGCCCGATTACTGCGGTTAGTGATGGAACGCGAACGCGTGGCCAAGAGCGGCTGGGATAACGGCTTGGCGGTCCCGAATGCGCGCGTCGATGGGCTGCCGCAGCCCCTCGTTGTGGTGGCAAAGCCGAAAAATGGCCTGGATTTCGGCGCGAATGATGGGAAACCGACCAAGCTGATTATGCTCATCCTTACCGGCGACAACCAGGCCCAGAACGATCTGCTCCTCGACGCCGCCGAGCTATTTAGCCGCAGGGAAGCCATCGAACAGGCGCTGAACGCGGAAACTTTCGTTGAGTTGGTTGCAGCCCTGAACGCTCCTGTTCAATAACCACCCATAGAAATTGTAATCGCGGATTCTTCCAATTACCCTCATAAACAACACATTTTATTGTGCTTATCGGAGTCCCGTGGATCGCAACCGGCGCGAATTACACCACGTCTAATTCATTGAGAGCAGAAAGTTACGGCCACCGGGTGGTGGCACAGGGAGAAACGACAATGAGAGACAAAATCAACTCTCTAGCGCGGCTCCTGATCGTCGGCGCGCTTGCCGGCGTTCTTGGAGCCGTAACGCCGACGGCGAGCGTTGCCGCAACATCACCTTCGGGCACGGATGCGGCACGGCAGGCACCAGCGCCGAATTCCGCGAACTACGAGCAGTGGCTGAACAATCAGGTTCGCCACGAGCTGGTGATGTTGCCGTGGTATTCGGTGTTCGACAGCCTCGGCTACCGGATAGACGGCACGACCGTGATTCTGGAGGGCAAAGTCGCGCGGGCTTCGTTGAAGCCCGATGCGGAAGGCGCGGTGAAGCACATCGAAGGAGTTGAGAAAGTGGTCAACAACATCGAGGTGCTGCCGCTATCGCCGATGGACAACCGGATTCGCATGGCGACGTTGCGCGCGATTTACGGCAATTCGCCGCTGGGCATCTACGGCAGGCAGCCGATACCCGCCATTCACATCATCGTGAAGAACGGGAACGTCACGCTCGAAGGCGTGGTAAACAACGAGACGGATAAAGACCTCGCCTACATTCGGGCTAACGGCGTGAGCGGAGTTTTCTCGGTAACAAACAAGCTAGTGGTGGAAGGGAGCTAGCTAACGCGGGACCCCCACGGAACCGCCGTGCAGGCTTACTGAGCCTTACTGTGCGGCGGTTTCTCCCGCTTTAAAACTGGTCCACGGCCCTGCATTCATATCCCGCAGCACAGGCGCCTGCCAGGAATATTCCGGGTGAGCCTTTAGAAATTCCTTCGCGTTGAAATTGCTGCCGCACGGGTGTCCGGCGCGTGCCACGAAACTCATCTCCGCGGCCATCTCGCTGTCTACGGCTTTGCCTTCCACGGCGCCGTGGTCGTCGTATGGGCCGTTGCCCCACGCCTTCACACCGGTTGGATCCAAGTCTTCGTGACCGCAAAGCGTCCGGCCGTCTGGAATCTCCTTTTGCAAATAGGAATCGTAGTGGTCCGAAAGGACCTTTTCCGCCAGCTCGACGTCAATTTTCCCCTTCGATTGTTTCATCATTTCGTCCAGACGGACGTGGCGGGAGTTGGGCGAAGAGCTGAGATCGTCGTTGTTCCAGTTTGTGTCCAATTTCAGCACATCCGGATCGCTTACGAAATTCGAGCCGACGAAAACTCCATCTTTCGACTTCCATACGCGGTTGGCCTGCAGGCCGTTCTCGAATTGAGCGATTTCGCCAGTCTTGTTGTCGCCGAGCAGCCAGTCGTTGGCGTAACCGCCGTTGTTGCCGTCGAGCATGATTTTCACGTAATCGTCAATCGAAGTTGCGTATTGCAAGGCTTTCCTGGCGCGGACAAATTCGGGCTTGCCATTTGGGTCCCAGCCTTTGAAGCCGGAGATGGTGGTCTCGGTGACCATCAGGCCATCCGAATTCACGCCGAAATCGTCGTCGCTGATGATGACGCCGGGAAAGCCGTCCATGATGATACGGAATCCATTTTGCGGCGCGATATCGAAGATCATTCGCCAGCGAGCCCCCTGGATGTAGCTTGTCCAGTTGTTGTGCGCCATCACAATGCGGTGATCTTTCGTCCAGGTTCCGGTGGCGACGAACGCGCTGCAGTGGCCCTCAGGCTTGATTTTCGGGGCGTTCGCGACTTTTTCTTTTTCGTTGAACCATGGGACGTAATAATCCGGCAGTTCCATGAAGGCGTTTAGAGCGACGACGTCGTCAACGTCTACGGCCACGCCGCGTGCTTGCGCGCCTTCGGCGATGCCGGTGAGTTCCGCTTGGTATTCAGAGTCAATATGCGGCCACAGCATGTCGTGCGCGGCTTTGCGGAAGAAATTCCAATCGCGATTCGTGTCGTGGGTGTTTTGAAGCTTGACTGCGGCAAGCGCATCTTCGATCTCGGGCGCGAGGAGGTAACCGTGCTGGTAGCCGATGTGGTCCGGCGCGCCGGAGAGGTGCACGTACGTCCAGCCGCCGCGTTCGAAGCGGTACGAGCCAACGAGGCGCGGATCACCGCCAGAAGGCCTTCCTGATGCCGCAACCGTAGTGGATATCATTTGGTTGCCTCGCAATAGCATGTACGCAGCGATCAGGCAGAAGCTCAGTGTAAGCGCGAGCACGAGCGGCAGGTGATTCCGATTCGACAGCATTCGCAGCCTCCGGAAGGCCTTAGTGGGGAATTTGCGGAATCATCTTAGCTCAATTTTCGATCTGAACTCCAAAAATGCTCGTGATTGAGACCGTAGAAGCTTTGCCTCAAGACGTTTGCCGTCAATCCGCCTCGGACCCGGAGGCGGGAGCCCTCCGGGCTCTGATTTTAGATCTTGCGGAGCCGCCTCTCGGGAATGTGATTGCAAAGGCTCCGCGATGTTGCAGCCCATTCTAGAGATGCCGTATAAATTGTAGTCCGCAAGGGAGAAGCGAATGGCCCGCAAGTCCGCGCCCGCCGCACCCAATCATTATGGGGCTCTAATCCAAACCTACGCGATCAACGACGCAATAAATCAGCTTATTCTGTCGCGCCTCGATCCGCGCGCCTGGCGGGCGGAACCGCCGGGTGAAAAAGGCAACGGACGCACCATCGCCGCGATGTTCGCGCACCTTCACAACTGCCGTCTTACGTGGCTCAAGAACTCGGCGCCGCACCTGGAGTGCCCTGCGCCTCTTGATCCCTACCGCTGTACGATCAAGCAAGCTTCCGCCGCTCATAGAAAGAGTGGAATGCAGTGTCTGCGAATGCTCGAGGATGCTTTATCCGCTGATCCGAAGCGGCGCGTTACAAAATTTTCGCGCGGCAGTTGGGCGCCTGAATGGCCTGCCAGCGCAGCCATGTTCGCGTACATGTTCTCGCACGAAGGGCATCATCGCGGCCAAATTCTGATGCTGGCGCATCAACTGGGCTATCGCTTGCCCCAGGAAGGCATCTGGCAATGGGATAAATTGTGGAAACAGGCTGGCTTCGCGTCACGGCCAGGATAAGAGTTCCTCCGAAAGCGAGAGCTAGGAGGTAGGAAGGCCAACAATTGGCGAAACACGGAATGATCGGAAACGGAAGAAATCGTACGGAAGGTAGAACTGAACTACGCCGTTACGCCATAAAAAAAGGCACCGCTGTACCAAGTCCTGATTGTGCGTCTCGCGAATTCCGGATTTACTTCTCTTCTTCCGGAACTCCGAGAACTTGAATCTGCACGGCGCGCTCGCGCGGCCCGTCGAGCTCCGCCAGAATCACGGATTGCCAGTAACCGAGCGCCAACTCGCCATTGCGAACAGGCAACGACAGCGTATGACCCAATACCATGGCTCTCAAATGCGAATCGGCGTTTTTGCGATTGCATTCGGAAATTTTTGGGTCGTTGTGCCGCCAATAATCGAGGCGCCCGACCAGACGCTCGAGAAACGACTTGATGTCGTCAAGCAGGGCCTGCTGAAACTCATTAATGAAAATTGCCGTGGTCGTGTGCAGCGACTGCACCATCACAAATCCAGCTTTCATTCCATTCTTCTTGATTACCTCGTTGATGTCGCGAGTGATGTTAATCAGCTCCAGCCGCTCCCTCGTTTTGTAATAAACGGTTTCAAGGTACATTTGCAGCGTGGCGTGAGGCTTCGCTTCGGGCTTGAGTCGCGCCGCTTTGATTGAGGTCGGTTTCATCTCGATTTTTCCTTGAAAGCCGCCTGCGAATGCTCTGTATATTTTAGATGCGGCTACCCTTCCAAACGAAACAAAAATTACGGGTTAGGCGGCGAAGTATCGTTCGAATCCGCAGCAAAACCGGCGAATGCGAGTGGCGCAAAAATCGCGCGTGATGCAAATCTTATGACTGCACAATCCTTGTAAAGTTACTGTCCGGATTGTACGCTTAATGCCGCCTTCATTCTTCAATGAAAATTTCCGCCTACATCCCCTGCTACAACGTCGATCGCTACATCGAGCCCACGATCCAAGCGCTGCTGGATCAAACACTTCCGCCGGAAGAAATACTCATCATTGACGATGGTTCACGCGACCGCACGATTGAAATTGCTTCGAAGTTTCCGGTTCGAATTATTCGCCATGAAACGAACAAAGGGCTGGCCGCCGGGAGGAACACGGCGTTTGCGAACGCGCGCTGCGAGTTTGTTGCGGCGATGGATGCGGATGCTGTTGTCGAGCGCGATTGGTTGGAGCGTCTTTCCGAAGCTTTTGTGGATTCAAGCGTGGCTGGTTCGGGCGGCAGGCTGCTCGAGAATTTTCGTGATACGCCAGCTGATGAATGGCGCGCGACGCATCTTGGCCAGGATCTAGGCGAGCAACGGATTGAAATCGTGTGGCCTACGACGAAACGGCTGGGGGGATTCGGCTCGCTTTATCGCAAGGATGCGGTGGAAAAAGTTGGAGGGTACAACGAACGCTATCGCACGAATTATGAGGACGTGGATTTGTGCGAGCGGTTGTTGCGCGCCGGCTACAAACTTATCTTTGATCCGCGTGCGAGAGCGCATCACATGCGGCGCGACACAGTCTCTTCGGTGATTCGCACGGCGTGGCGCTGGGATTTTTATCCGCACTATTTTAACGGCGGTTACAACAATATTCCGCTCAAGGTGCTGATGAATTTTCGCGCCTCACGCGTGAAAATGATGCAGCACATCAAGAGTCACAAACGATCGCTGCTATTGATTGATTCGCTTTTGCCGTGGGCGCACAGCTATTGGGATTTGCGATATGGATTTTCGAGCGAGCGGTTGCCAGCGGTTGACGCGGACGAGAATGCGCTGGCTATGTATTTGCCGCGGCCGTTTCGAGCGCGGCGGCGGTCGTAGATTCATTCGTTGCCATTTTCAGTATTACCTGTGCCACGCGTGCGAGGTTGTCACAGGGTTCGCTTAACAGCAGCGGTTTATCGTCGAATACTTGCGGCGGAGTGAATCGGCGTAGAACTGCTCGCGGGTCATTGCCGCGGTGCTGCGATCTTGCGGTGACATGCGGCGATGGCTGAGGTAATTCTCATAGGCGGCGTCGCCGGTGATTTGACGGAGCCACCACCAGAGTTTTTTAAACGGGCTCATCAGTGAATTCATTGTCGAATTTGTTGGCGCGGAATTCATCGATGGGCTCGCCTTCCCGCTCGTAGTCGCATCCATAAGACCTGTCCTCAATCTCCTTCGGCCCATCGCGTTGGGACGAACGGGGTTTCGTGCAGAGTGGCCGTTTTGCCGCCGAACAGAATTCCTGCCCATACCGAGATGGCTTCCACGAGCAACAACAAGATCATTGTCGCGAGCACGCCGGTGACGATTGCGTCGATACGGTTATTGAGGATCAATCGCTGGGTCTGCGCGATTTTATCCGGCGGAATCGCGCCTGATGCGATTTGTCCTGTGAGTACTCGCGCTTGCGAAAGAAAACCAATCCGCGGACTCGCGTCGAAAATCTTTTGATAGCTCGCGGTCATCGTGACGGCGACCAGCATCACCATGGGCATCAACGTCACCCAGATCCAACGCAGGCGGCCCATTTTCAGCAGAATTGTTGTTCCGACTACGAGTGCGACGCATGCAAGAAGCTGATTCGCGATGCCAAAGAGCGGCCAAACAGAATTGATTCCGCCAAGCGGATCCTGCACGCCCTGCCACAGAAAAAATCCCCATGCAGCGCACATCAGTCCGCTCGACAATAAAATGCCCGGCAGCCATCCGCGGCGGCCAAGCGGCTTCCAGATGTGGCCGCCGAGTTCCTGGACCATGAAGCGGCCGACACGCGTGCCGGCATCGAGCACGGTGAGAATAAACAGCGCCTCGAACATGATTGCAAAGTGATACCAGATGCTGAGGAGACGGTCGCCGCCGATTGTGCCGCTAAAAATTTGGGCCATGCCCACAGCGAGCGAGGGAGCGCCTCCAGTGCGATCGAGCAGGGTGCGCTCGCCGACGCGCTGCGCGAGATTCGCCATCGTCTGCGGGTCGACTGCGAATCCCCAAGACCGGATCGTGGCGGATGCGGCCTCGGCAGTTTTTCCCACGATGCCAGCGGGACTGTTGATCGCGAAATAAACGCCCGGGGAAAGCGCGCAGGCCGCGACCATCGCCATCACGCCGACAAATGATTCCATGAGCATCGCGCCGTAACCGACCATGCGCGCATTCGATTCGCGCATGATCATCTTCGGCGTGGTGCCCGATGCGATGAGCGCGTGAAATCCGCTCACTGCTCCGCAGGCAATGGTGATGAAACAAAATGGAAAGATTTTGCCGGCGAAGACTGGGCCGGTGCCGTCAATGAAACGAGTTAGCGGCGGCATTTGCAGGTTGGGGCGCACGAAGATAATCCCCAATGCCAGCGCAAGGATCGCGCCAATCTTGATGAAGGCACTCAGATAATCGCGGGGCGCGAGCAGAAGCCATACGGGAAGCGCTGAAGCGGCAAATCCGTAAATGATGATGGCAATGGCCAATGCGGAACCCGAGAATGTGAAGGCTTGCGACCATGCCGGAGACGCGTTTACCCACTGGCCCGAAACAACCGCAAACATCACGAGCGTCACGCCGATGATCGACGCTTCGAGCACGCGACCGGGCCGAAGATATCGCAGATAGACGCCCATCACAATGGCAATCGGAATCGTCATCGCGAGCGTGAATGTGCCCCACGGCGAATCTTTCAAGGCTTTTACGACGATCAGCGCCACGGCGGCGAGCAAGATCACCATAATGGCAAGCACGGCGAGAAGCGCGAGGAGGCCGCTGCGTTTTCCGACTTCCTCGCGCGCCATTTGGCCGAGCGATTTTCCGTCGCGGCGCATTGAGAAAAAAAGCGTGGTGAAATCTTGTACGCAACCGCCGAGCACGGCGCCGAGAATCAGCCAGAGCGTTCCGGGCATGTATCCGAATTGCGCGGCGAGCGTCGGTCCGACGAGCGGCCCTGGCCCGGCGATGGCCGCGAAGTGGTGGCCGATCAAGACCCATTTATTCGTGGGAACGAAATCTTTTCCATCATCGAGGCGTTCCGCAGGCGTTGCGCGCGTGTCATCAAGCGCCAGGACTTTTGCGGCGATGAACGCGGAGTAGAAACGATAGAAAACGGCGTATGTGGCGGCGGCAGCGACGACGAACCAGACGGCATTCAAGGGCTCGCGCCGCTCAAATGCGATGGCTGCGAGCGCACCGGCGCCGGCGAGTGAGATGAACACCCACAGGATTGCTTTGAGAGCCTTATTCACCGCGACGGACCCAAACACTGCGCGTGACACCCTTCGCACATCCATTGCGGGAACCGGCGCGCATTTTTACGGCTTCCATGATGCCGCTCCTGTGAATGCGTAGAGCGGAACTACGTCGCGAAAAACACCGGCGATTTCTTCTACGAAATTCGGGCGTACAGCGGCTGCTTTTGAAAGGCGCCGTCGCACAATCCACGCTTGTAACTCCTTCCACTCCGCGGGTTCGAGCGGCCATCCCGAATGCTTCATCCAATCTTTTTTATTGCTCGAATACCAGTAGCTGTCGAATTTGCGGCCGAGAGGCTTCTTCTGCCGCGCGAGCCACGGGCGATTGCCTTGGCCTCGCGTGACGCCATATTGCGCGAGGGCGCTGCCGCGATCTCCAGAATAATTTCGGAAACCGGCTGTCGCGCCATTCTTTGTCACGCCGACATAGAATTGCGGACCACCGCGTTTTATCGCGTCTTGCGTGCGCAGGAACAAATAGTAGTGGGGATAGTAAGGAGTCTTGTCGCGCGCGAAGCGAATGTCGCGATTGATGCGCGAGAAATTCTCGTTGGTGCGGCCGGTGATTAATATGTTCGAATCTAGCTTCAGAACGTGCGGCGCGAGACATTCGAGCAACTGCCGAAATGGCTCGACCACCGCCTCGCGATGTCTCTCGCGATTCGCGTCCATCCATGGCTTATTGTTGTTCCGCTCGAGCTCGCGGAAAAAGCTGAATGTTCCTGAAGTCAGGATTCCCGCGTTGGCAACCACTTTCGATCTCCGATCAGGCGATCTCGCTGGACAGCGGATTCTACCCGAAATACAGCCTCCCGATGCGGTTTCCGAAAAACAGACGACGAGCTAAACTTTTGCGTGCCGGCGCGATGTGATAGTTTTTCGGCTGCTTGATCGGCGCTGATTCCCGGATTTTTGAGGCTCTCATCATGACGAACTGGATTCAGAGAATTTGTGTGCTCGCGTTGTTGGGCGTGGTGGTTGCAGCTGCGCCCAAGTTGGGCGGCCAGGCTGAAAATAAAGACGCTGCTGCGCCGGGGAAAAAGTCGCCGTGGAAACCGGAGGATTTTGTCTTCAACGAGAGCGCGTCTCAATTTCGTATCTCGCCTGATTGCAAGTGGGCTGTTTGGGTGAAATCAACGGCGGACAAGGATAAGGACGAGCGCGTCAGCAATTTGTACCTTTCGAGTCTGACCGAAAAGAAGGAAATTCAGCTCACACGCGGCACGGACACAGTGGCGCAACCGCGCTGGTCGCCGTCGGGCGATACCATCGCATTCGTGAGCACCCATGCGCTACCGAAACCCAATGCCAGCGCCAAACCTGACGCCACCGTCGCACCCATGCAGCTCTGGTTCATCAGTGCCGCCGGTGGCGAAGCGTGGCCGATGACTGATTTCGAAAAGGGCGTGAAATTATTCGAGTGGATGGACAACGACACAATTCTCTTCAGCGCGGAAGAGGATGCATCGCTTTACGAGCACGAAGCGAAGGAACGCAAGGATGATACGAATGTGGTGGACGACTCGACACACGCCTCGTCCGTGCGCCTCTACAAATTTTCCGTAAAAGATAAGCGCGTTATGAGGGTGACCGACAACGATGACTGGATTCAGAATTTCGACGTATCGCGCGATGGAAAATGGGCGGTCGCGGTCGCATCGCGCGAATTGAGTTACGCGTGGGACCAGAAAATTGCGCCGGCGACCTATCTTGTGGATCTTGCATCCGGCAGACGCTCTGAGATTTTTACCGGCGGTAAAATTCGACCGATCACATTGCGTTGGGCGCGCGATAATGCCGGCTTTTATGCCGTCGCGCCTTATTCCTCGGATCCCAGGTTTTTCACGGCGACCGTGGAGAAATTATTTTTTTATGACATCTCCGCCGCCAAGACGACGGAAGTTAACCTCGATTGGGACCGCTATCTCGGGGGCGAATTTGATACGACCGAAGACGGATTCATCGCGCTGCTTGCCGATGGAGTGCACTTCAAACCGGCGCGATATACGAAGCGCGGCGATACTTGGACGCGTGAATGGATGTTGGGAGATCAAGCGACAAATTACTTTGGATTCAAGATTGGGGATGATGGGAAAACGTTCCTCTACGAGTACACGACGGCCAGCACGCCGGCGCAGTGGTATCGGGCGCGTCTCGATGGCGCAAAAGTGACCAGCGCGGTGCAGTTCACCGACCTCAACCCGCAATACAAAGAGAAAACCATCGCGAAGACCGAGATTTTGCACTGGAAGGGCGCGAATGACGAAGAGGTAGAGGGGATTCTTTTCTATCCGCAGAATTATGAGGAGGGCAAACGGTATCCACTCATTACTGCGACCCATGGCGGGCCAACCGCGGCCGACCACGACGCGTGGAACGAATCATGGGCCTACTCCAATAATCTTCTGACGCAGCGCGGCGCGTTTATTCTCAAGACGAATTATCACGGCAGTACGAATTACGGGCTCAAGTGGGTTGAATCAATTTGCTGCGGAAAATATTACGAGTTAGAGATTCCAGATATTGAGAAAGGTGTGGACAGCCTGATTGCGCGAGGACTTGTGGATGCGAATCAGATCGGCGCGCTTGGATGGTCGAATGGGTCGATTCTTTCGATTCAGCTACTCGTTACCGATCCCGATCGTTACAAAGCTGCGGCGCTCGGGGCGGGCGACGTGGAATGGATAAGCGACTGGGCGAACGTGGATTTTGGCGAGGCGTTCGACGATTATTATTTCGGTAATACGCCGCTGCGGGATCCTGAGCTGTATATTCGAAAATCGCCGGTTTTCAAAATGGATCGCGTGAAGACGCCGACGCTGATTTTCTTCGGGACGGTGGATCGGAATGTGCCGACGGACCAAGGTTGGACGCACTATCGGACGCTATATACCATTGGGAAGGTGCCGGTAAGATTTTTACTGTTTCCTGGCGAGCCGCATGGCCCACAAAAGCTTTCGCACCAGTTGCGCAAGGTGAGCGAAGAGGCAGCGTGGTTCGACAAGTATTTGTTCAAGACGAATCCGCCGGAGAATGAGGCTTTCGAGAAGGATTCGCCACTCGGCGAGGCGCTGCGGCGGCGATCCATCAAGATCGTGGATGGCATGTACGGGATAGAAGCGGCGAGCGTTCGCGTTAGTCGGTCAAAAGTCGATTTCAATGCGAATAAGAAACTCATTTTTCCGGAGACGGTGAAGCGCGGCAATCTGGAGATCGGCCGGTTTGAGGTAACTCGCGCACAGTATGCATCTTTCGACGGCAACTACAAGTACGAGCCGGGGACGGGAAATTATCCCGCCAACGGCATCACGTTTGAGCGCGCAAAAGCTTATTGCGCGTGGCTGAGCTCCCAGCTTGGAAGCAACTCTTTCAGCTTGCCAAATGAGAAGGACGTGATGGAACTCTACAAAAATCGCCCTGGCGAAAACACACTCGATTACTGGGCGGGCTATGCGCTCAACCCGGAAGACGCGAAGCGCCTGGAAGAGAAAGTCAAGCAATTGCCTGGAGATACGCCGCTGCTCAAAGAAGTGGGCAGCTTCGCTGGCGAAGGCGATGAAGGCGAAGAATCGATTTTCGATTTGGGCGGCAACGTCGCTGAATGGGTGATCGCTGCGGATGGTTCAGGCAAGACGCTTGGCGGCAGCGCCGATCGCGCGTCCGATTTGAAAACAGCGTATCGCGCGGCCGATCTCTCTTACACGGGCTTTCGTGTCGTGCGCGTTTCCACGAAAACGAAGTAAATGGCGAAGTGGAAAACTTCACGCCGTCCAGATTGGCTCTTGCGTGTGTGCCCAAGCGCATCTACGCTTCGACCATGAGCGAATTCACTCCCACAACGCGTACGCAGGTACGCCGGCTTTCCGATCGTGGGCACTACGATTCTGAAACTGTTTATCGAATTCTCGATGCTGGATTTCTCTGCCACGTCGGATTTGTCGTTGACGGGCAGCCTTTTGTGATTCCGACGGGCTATGCGCGCGTGGACGACGCCGTGTACCTTCACGGATCGGCAGCAAGCCGAATGCTGCGAACGCTCGCTGGTGGTGTACAAGTGTGCGTGACTGTAACGCTCGTGGATGGATTCGTGTTAGCGCGGTCGGCGTTTCATCACTCGATGAATTACCGGTCGGTGGTAATTCTCGGACAGGCGCACGAGGTGAAAGATCTCGAGGAGAAAAGACGCGCGCTTAAGGCGTTCACCGAACACATTGTGCGCGACCGATGGGACTCGATTCGGCCTGTACGGGAATCGGAGCTGAAACAAACGACGGTGTTGCGGCTGCCACTGGCTGAAGTGTCGGCGAAAATTCGCACAGGACCGCCTAAAGACGACGCCGAAGATTACTCGCTTCCGATCTGGGCGGGCGTGCTTCCTTTGAAATTGGTGCCAGGCGAATTTGTGCCCGATCCCAAGCTTCCGCCGGACATCGGAATCCCCGAACACTTGACGAAATTGAAGAATTACTCGCGGTAAGGAGCGCGGGCGATTTTGCGTTTAGTGACAGCCACAGGTGCGGGGCGTGCAACTGCAGCTCGAGCCCGCGGATGCGGAGGAGCCGGCGGATTTGCTGCCATTCGCGGGCGCGGCGAAGACGGAGAATTGCACCGCTTGCTTCCGGCTGCCGCATTTCGGGCAAGTGACCGCCGAGCCGCTCGACATCACGATGCGCTCGTGGCGCGTTTCGCATTCCTCGCAAAGGTATTCGAATATCGGCATCGCGCCCTCGCCATGTATCTGCGCTTCTATTCTGCCTGAACGAATTGCTCAAAAACAAATCGCCCCGGTTGTCGTCAACCGGGGCGATCTGTTTGCGGGTGTACGTCCTTTATGATACCTAGTCGCCGGCTACGGTCTCGGCAATTTCGGGCTTCGCAGCGGGAGCGCCGTGTCCATTGCCATTGCCATTGCCGTTTCCGTTGCCATTCGAGTGACCGTTGCCATTCGTGGCAGGCGCGATAGATTGTAACCCAACTTGAACGGTTGGAGTAGCAGCCTTGATGGCGGCGACGCTCCCGATCTGGATGACGGTCTCCGGCTGCTTCTTCAGGACGAGTTCTTCGTAAATCTTGCGAACCTTCGCTGCTTCTTCTGTGGCCTGCCGACGGCGAATCCGGTCTTCCTCGGCCGCAGTTTGCGGAATGTCGTGCTCGAGATGACGAATACGCGCGGCGTCGTCCTCGTCAATTCTCAGTGAGTGCTCATAGCTATTGAGATCGACTTTCTTTCCCTTGGCGTAAATTTCGTGCTTGCCGTGGGTCTTGTACCACTGCGCGACTGTCGCGTTCTTGTACATGTTTTCGATGATCTTCCGCCAGCCGATTCCCGTGTTGTACGCGCAGAAGGAAATTTCGCCTTGCTGCGTGGCGTACGGGATGATGCACATTTCGGTGCGGCGGAAATCGTAGTTGAAGAGATCTTGAAACCACATGCCGGCGATGAAGAGGAAATTCCACGGATCTTCCTTGCGGCGCCTCATCGCGTCTTCGAAGGTGCGCTCTGGACTCGTCTTGCCGTACTTCTTGTCCGCGTCCTTCGTGAGCGCCCAGGTCTTATCGAACTTCTTGAAGAGGTCGTAAAGCGCCAGGCCCTTTGGAGCTTCGAACGGCTGGTAATTCTTGAGCAGCGCCATCGCCATCATGAAGTTCGAGAAATTCTTGCCGCGTGCCGCGTCGGTGATGGAATTTACGTCCTTCACAAGCTGCGGCGTATTAAGGAAGCGCGGAACGGGCGCCCACTCTTTGGTTTCCTTGTTAATCATGACGGCCGTGCCGACGCCGCAATTCGGGTGGCATCCGCAACTGAGCGAGCCCCACTGCGAATCCGGCCCGTGAACGAGATCGGAATAGCCGGCGAATGCGCTGACGAGCGAAATCGGGAACCAATCGCGCGTCGGCTCAATCTTGCCGACCTGGTTGCTGACGTCCTTGGCCAAATGCGAGAGCGTATAGCGCTGGCGCATGCGGCGTTCCGGCGTGATTTCTTCGTCGCGGCCGGTGAAAGAAACCGGCTGAAACGATACGAACGAAATTTTCTTCGGATTTTCCATCGCGAACTTGACGATGGGTCCGACCTGATCGTTGTTTACGTTGTTGACGATGGTGGTGACCAGCACGATTTCGATGCCGGCTTCGTGCATGTTTTCGATGGCGCGGAGCTTCACGTCAAAGAGATTGCCGACTTGACGGTGGCTGTTCGCGTCGTTGCCGATGCCGTCGAATTGCAGGTAGGCGTAGCGCATGCCTGCTTCGAAGGCCTTGCGGCAAAAATCTTTGTTCTTCGCGAATTCGATGCCGTTCGTCGCGGCCTGCACGCTGTTGTAGCCCACTTTGCGCGCGTAACGCACCGCGTCGAGGAAGTAGGGGTGCATCGTCGGCTCGCCGCCCGAGAACTGCACGGACATCTGGCGGCGCGGCTTGATCTTCAGAGCGTTGTCGAGGATTTCCTGAATTTCTTCCCAGCTCAATTCGTGGACGTAGCCAACCTGGTTCGCGTCCATGAAGCAGGGATCGCACATCATGTTGCAGCGGTTCGTGAGGTCAACTGTGAGAACAGAGCCTCGGCCATAACGGACCGTACTGCTGCCGTGGCGATGCAGTCCTTCGTCATTGTGCGCTGGAATGTCGCGGCCAGGAAAATTCTGCTCGATCCACTCGAGGAACTTTGCATCCACCGCCATCAGGTCTTCGCAGCGGCCGTGCTGCGGGCATTCCTTCACCATCCAGACTTGCCCGTCGCGCTCGATAATCTGCGCTTTGATCTCTCCGACCTTTTCGTTAACCAGATCGGTCCAATCTTTCTTGCCGCTGAAAATAGCTTCGCGCGCTTCCGAGACACAGCCCGGACAGAGCGAATCCGTCGTACGCGGCCAGCCGAGTGTCGGCTTGCTCTTTTCATAGGACTTCAGCAACGGCTTCTCAGACCACTTCGGTGTGAAAGAAGGGTTCGGTTTGTATTTATTAAAGAACTGGATGGAGTTAAACGTTACGCCTGCAGCCTTGCAGACGACCCAGTCAAAAGTTCTGGCAATTCTTTTAGATCCCGCCATAATCAGACTCCCCTACTGCTTAGATGACGCCTCTAGATGACGTCTCGTTTTCGCTTGCTCCACTAGGGATTTCAACACCCAAGTGGGCCGCCCCAAGAGCACACTTCCCCCTAAAGGCTTACGTTAGCAGAGTTTGCCGCTTAGGTGGGCCCGCGTCTAGCCGGAAGTGCCCAAAGGGGAGTAATTGAGGTTGAATGGCGAAGACGCGTCCTGGGTGGAACTTGACGCTCCCCTTAGTACCCGCCGGTACTCCCAGTATTTAGATGAGATATAGGTGGCGAGGGTGTCAGACATCTAAGAACGATCATACTGCCAAAACGTCCGGTGGCTGGGCCTCCCGCTTCAAAAGTTCAAACACTGGCAACGAACGGCGGGACATTATTTGGAAGCTGAGAGTGCGGGACGAAAGGCCGTCCGGCGCCACAGGTCGCGAGCGGCGATCGGCAGCTCTATTTTAGGATCGCAAATATTTCACGACGCCTGAACGAGTTCGACGTCAAATGCCAAACCAACCCTTCGCGTGACGCAAGCTTTCCACAAACGCGCTTGACTACGGTCGAGTTACAGAATAGAAATCTTGAATCAAATTTGGGGGTAAGGAGTGCTTTGAATGAATCAAAAAGTTCTTGGTGTCGCAGTCTTAGTCTGCTTGCTGTCATTCTTCTTCGCACTTCCTACCTACTCACAGCAGACGTTGGGCGGAATCAACGGCACGGTTACGGACAATAGCGGCGCAGTGGTGCAAGGTGCGGCGGTAAAAGTGGTCAATGTCGGTACAAACCTCGAACAGACGGCGACAACGAAAAATGACGGTTCCTTTTCGGTCGTCGATCTGCCGATCGGGATGTACTCCGTCACAATCTCTAAAGACGGATTCAAGACCGAGGTCTACTCGCAGATCTTCGTTCGCGGAAGCTTGACCACAACTGTCAACGCCACGCTGCAGCCCGGCGAGATAACGTCCACAGTGACTGTGACTGCGACTCCACTGATGAATCAAACGGACACATCCAACGGCTACACTCTGGGCAGCGAACTCGTTGAAAATATTCCACTGGGCACAGGCAGCTTTACACAGCTTGCGATTCTCGCGCCGGGAGTAAGCGCGGATTTGCTCAGTGGCTCGGGGACGAACGAGGGATTCGGAAATCAAGCCATCTTTGCAAATGGTCAGCGCGACACGAGCAACAGTTTTACGTTTAACTCCGTGGATGCGAACAACCTGTTCAACGGGAAATCCACGAGTTATGTTTCTGCCAGCCGATTCACTTTGAACACCGGCGAATCCTTCGGGGTGGGCGGCCAGGTAAACACAAATACGTCGGTATACGATGCCATAGGGCAAGGTTTGCCGACGCCGCCTGTGGAGACCATCGAAGAGCTGCATGTGACAACGTCAATGTACGACGCGTCACAAGGCGCTCACAGCGGAGCGCATATTGAGCTCACAACCAAGTCCGGCACCAACCAATATCACGGCCAAGCTTACGAATACTTTGAGACAAATTCCTGGGACGCGACACCTGTCTTTTTGAAGGCTCTCGGACCTCCTCTGGGAAGCGCGACTCCCGCACTCAAGCGTAACGTTTTTGGCGGCAATATCGGCGGCCCAATCATCAAAAACAAACTTTTCTTTTTTGGCGCCTACCAAGGACAACGCGTTCACGACGCGCTCAATGGTTCGATTGAGGATGTGTTCACGCTTCAGGGACTGACGGACACAAATCGAGACGCGGCAGATATCGCCACGCTCACGAACAACGTCTACGGCACAACTCTCACTGCGGCAGACGTGGATCCGGCCGCGCTAGCGATGTTTAATTTGAAAACTCCACAGGGGCAGTACGTGATTCCGTCGCAGAATGCGACCCTCACGAATCAGGGCAATGCCGTCCTGCAAGGGCCGCCGGCGACGTTTACTGCGGATCAAGTGGTGGCCGACATAGATTACAACTTCAACAATTCCGATCGCTTAGCGGGGAAATATTATTTCCAGCGAAATCCGTCAGTGAGCCCGTTCGCGATCAGCGAATCGCCCGGTTTTCCGCAGTCACTCGAAGCGGGCAGCCAGGTTTTCTCTCTGAACAACACCACTGTCTTGACCCCGAATACGACGTGGGTACAACGAATCGGCTTTAGCCGCGAACTCGCGAATGCAACGACGGCGCAGGCATTGACCGGCAACTCAGTCAGTGGCCTGGTACTCCCGAACCAGAACTTCTTCCCGGGATTTACCATTTTTAACGCGGATGGGAGCGGCAACAGCGACCATGAGCTTAAAATCGGGCCATCCACTAATTTCGCAAACGCCGGCGTTTTTCAAAACCAGTTTGAAATCGGGACAAATTATAGCTGGGTACACAGGCGTCATACCGTATCGTTTGGATTCAACGGAAGCTACAGCCAGCTGAATGTGATTAATCGTGAGGATGACATTGCGCTATTCGAGTTCAACAATTTTCCGGGATTTGTCACCGGTACTTTGGGCGCTCATCACAACACCGGCACGGTGCTGAACGGCGAAACCAACCGGTATTTTCGGGCGAAGCAAGCTGGGCTCTATGCTCAGGATGACTTCAAGCTCAAATCCAATCTGACGATTGATGTGGGTGTGCGTTGGGATTGGGACGGCCCGCTCTACGAGGAACACGGGCTATTCACGAATTTCGAACCGAGTCTCTACGATTTTGACCTCGCTACCGACCAGATTACTAACATCGGGCTGGTCGTCGCGGGCAACAATCCGACGCTCGGGACAAAAGGAGTCAGCGCTTCGACGCTTACCGGCCGCCAATGGCTTTTCCAGCCGAGGATCGGTGTAGCGTGGAGTCCAGGATTCGTGAAGAACGTCGTGGTGCGCGCGGGCTTTGGAATGTACGCGGACCGCGGCGAATATTTCACGGAATTTTCGAACAGCGCGGGATTGGGCATCAGCGGGCCGTTTGGCGTCACGACGCAGCCACCATTTACGATTCCTGTGAGTGCGTCGTGCGCCTCGTCAACAATGTGCCTAAGCAGCGCTCCGTTCGGGATGGGGCCCCTGCCTCCTCCGCCTAACACGCTCAATGGAATCATTGCTCAAGTTCCAAATCTCTCTGCGATGAGCGCGTGCCCGGATCCCGTGACTTCCAGTTGCGTGCCGACATTGCCGTCCGAGACGCGACCTTTCCTTTTTGCCGGATACGATCCGAGAAACAAGCTGCCATATTCCGAGAACTGGAGTTTGGACCTTCAGTGGCAACCGACCAACACACTGGTGTTGACGCTCGGATATTTCGGAAATCACGGCGTCCATCAAGTGATTCCGATACCGTTTAACACGCCGGGGATTGCGACTGCATCTCATCCCATCAACAATCAAACCGTTAGCTACGGCATGCAACCGCTCGATTCTTTCGGCGATCCGCTTGTTTCGGAGCAAGTGCAGACTCAAATCGGCAACTATTCGTATTCGGACGGCAATACTGCTCTGCGCGTGCCTTTCGTCGGTTATAACCCGAACTCGAACTTCTGGGAAGCAGAGGGAATTTCGCACTACAACGCACTGGAAGTTGGGGTGAACAAGCGGTTGAGCAAAGGGCTCCAAATTACCGGCTCATATACCTGGTCGCATTCACTGGACGAACAAAGCGGGCTGGGTCTTTTCTATAACGGCAACAACCCTCTTGATCCGGCGTCCGGCTATGCATCTTCGGACTTCGATCGGACGCATGTATTCAACATCGGCTACCTTTACCAGTTCCCGAAAATTGCAAACGCGTCACGATTTGTTGATCTCGTTGCGAATGGTTGGGGCTTCAGTGGGATTACCGTGGCCGAGAGCGGACAACCCTTTTTGATGTACGACTATTCAGGCTCGATCGGAAATATCTTTTACAGCGGCGATGACTTCATCACAAACCCGATCATCCCGTTGGCACCGGGGGTTACACCTAAGCAGGCGCAACAGAGCACGATTGGTTACAACGCTCAGCAGCCGTACGTGAACCCGAACGATTTTACGATTCCCTTGCTTCAGCCCGGCCAGGATGGAGTACCAAATTGTGGCCCGACTGTGCCGACTAACGGACCCAGCACGATATTTTGCGACACTGTTGAATCTGGATTCGGAAATACGGGCCGCAATACGTTTCGGGCTCCATTCCAAGTGAGGTTCGATTTTTCGGTGTCGAAGACATTTAAGCTCACGGAACGATTCAACCTCAAATACGAAGCGGATTTTTTCAACATTTTCAATCACCCGAGCTTCGACGCGCCGAATAACAACATAACGCTCGATCCTTGCTTCAATCCACAACCTTGCTATACGAACCCGCCGTCAGCCAGCCAAGACGCCGGGCTAATTCAGGACACTCTAGGGAGTCCGCGGTTTATTCAGATGGCGCTGCACTTGACGTTTTGATGCTGCTGTGAATTACTCGGCGTTTAGGGGCGTGCGAAGAACGCCTATCGCGAAATGGGCTAGGTGCGAGGCTTCGTCATCGAGTTGGATCCAACGAACGACGCAGTGTTTCTTCAAATAATCCGATACTTTAGACTCACTGATCTCGAGATGTTCCGCGAGGCGGGTGCGAAGCGAGCCGCCCGATTGCGCGCGACCGCCGCGCACTCCACGCAGAAGTTGGCCGATGCCGACTCGCAGCGTCTTGCACGCTTCGATGTAATACGAGGTGACAAGATCGGAATCTGATAGCAGGAAAACGCCCGGGCCCGCGGGCGCCTCGTCCGCTTCATCGAGTTTGTGGAGTTGGCTGCCGAGCATCCGGCGCAGCATGGATTCAAGGTGAGCGAGACGCGATGCAATGGCCGGCTCGCCGCCGCGGCCGTGCGCCATGCGTTCGGATGGAAGCGTCGGCGATTGCTCTGTGGGCCACGAACTGCGCGGCGGGGGCGCGTTATACGCCGCCGACCTTACGGATTCTTCACCGCTTCGAGCCCGAAGTGTTCCGACGTTAGGAGCGCTCGGCGGTTCATCCTCGTGTGGAGAGGGCGTCTCGGTCGAAACGAATCGTTGAGCAGGCACCGCCGGTGTAGCCGAACTTGCCGACCCACCGCGACGATGTCTTCCGCGGCCGCCTCGGCGTCCGCGGCGCCGGCGCTTGTGGGCCGGATCGGCGCTGCTGGTTGCGGCGCTCGCGCCTGAACTGGATTCTTCGACCTCGCGAACTGCGGATGAGACGGAAATCTCGGCTTCTGTTTCTTCCGTTTGTTTGCGCGTTTCCTCCGGTGCGTCGCGCTCGCCGGCGGCTGAATCTGGCAATGAGGTTTCGTGTTCGACCGTCGAATTTAGTTCCGCGGACTTAGAAGCGGCGGATTCCGTCAGCGCGCCCGCCGGAACGGGCGCACCCAATCGCTCGAGCGCTTCAGCTGTTTTTTTCTTCCAGTCTGCGCGGCGGAATCGTTCGATCGCGGTAGTGTACCAGCGGATGGCCTCGTCAGTGTGTGCGGCTTTTTCCTCGACGGCGGCCAATTCGAACGCCACCATGGCGTCGCGGGTCTTGGCGTAAAGTTCGGCGAGTTTCGTCGGAGCGTCGGCGCTACTTTTCGCTCGCCGGATGCGTCCTTGTATTTGCCGCCAATTCGCCATGAGCGCCGATTGTATCGCCGAAGCCGCCGTGAAGCCAGCAAGTGTGGCATTTCAATTGAACGCGGGCAGCCCTAGCGATGGGTCTCCCCTCTGCGCGTGGCTGAATGAATCGCTGGTGAGTTGGGATCGCGCAGTTTCATCCAAGCCGCAATTTCATGCATCATGATGTTCCGATGAACGCCGACGAACGCAGGGAATGGATCGTCAGCAAGGCGCGAAGCATTGGCTTCGATCTCTGCGGCGTGGCGCCGGCTGAGAAGTTCGAGGAGCTTGAGCGATTTCCGGAATGGCTCGCGCGCGGATACGCGGGCGAAATGAAGTATCTGCATGATTCGCGGCGGGGAGATGCGACGCGAGTTATGGATGGCGCGCGAAGTGTCGTCGTGTGCGCGCTGAACTACCGTTCTGCGCAACCATATTCAACTGAGGTTCCCGCGGCTGCGCCCGGAGATCAGCCGCGGGGCTGGATTTCGCGTTACGCCTGGGGCGACGACTACCACGAAGTTATCGGCGCGAAGCTCGATGTTCTGCTCGCTGCGATGCGCGCCGAATTTGCGGAGCCGTTTGCGGCGCGCGCATATGTTGACACGGGTCCTATTGTCGAGCGAATCGCCGCTCATCACGCGGGGCTCGGCTGGCTCGCGAAGAACACCATGCTGATCAACGAGCAGCTTGGCTCATGGCTTTTTCTCGGCGTAATCGTTACGACTCTCGATCTTTCGCCAACCGCTGCCGCGGACGAATCATTGCCTGCCGATCTTTGCGGGAATTGCCGGCTGTGCATTGACGCTTGCCCCACCGGCGCAATCGTCGAGCCCTATCTTCTCGATGCGCGGCGATGCATTTCCTATCTCACAATTGAGCTGCGCGGTGCCATACCTGAGGAATTTCGTAGCGTGATGGGGCGCATGGTATTCGGCTGCGATATTTGCCAGGACGTTTGTCCGTGGAATCGGAATGCGCCCGTCGCGCGACTTGCGGAATTTATGCCGCGCACACCTCCATTGCCTAGTGATGCGTCGGAAGATCGCCGAGCCAATGGCGGAGACGAGTCTCTCTTCGCGCCTGGGCTAGAAGCGCTCGCGACACTGTCAGCCCGCGAGTTTAGTGAAATATTTCGAGGCAGCGCGGTGAAGCGAACGAAGTGGCGCGGGCTGGTGCGAAATGCATGCATCGCTCTCGGAAATGCGAAAGTTTCGCGCGAGTCGAAGCAGCACGCGAAGATCGCCGCCACGCTCGAGAGTCTCGCGGCCTCTGGCGATTCCACGATCTCGGAGCACGCGCGCTGGGCTCTTGACCGGCTCAATCGCGGCGATTGACACTGCGGCTGCGCATCGCTAACGTGACTCTCGTCGAGAATAGATGCGTCTCGAACAATTTTCGGAACATCGGAACAATTGATCCGAAGGTGATCTCGAAGGATGGAACGTAAATGCGAGGATTCTTGATCTTGGCGCTCTTATACTTCGGGCCGCACATCTCCTTTCCCACCGGCGGGACGGCCACCGAAGAGATTTTTCTTCGCTGGTTTCATTTCATCGCCGGGTTCATTTGGATCGGTTTGCTTTACTTCTTCAATCTCGTCGGCACACCGGCTATGAAGGAACTCGACGCGGCCAGTCGTGGCAGAGTTTTTCCAGTGATTATGTCGCGCGCAATGTGGTGGTTCCGCTGGTCGGCCGTGCTTACTGTGCTCTTCGGAATCCGCTACTTCATGATCATCCTGAAAGCCGACGCAATGAATCTCGGCGATCCTGGAATGCAATGGCGTTGGCTGGGCGAGTGGTTCGTCGTCTGGATCGTCGCATATGTATTCATTTATCCGCTGCAGATGCCTTGGAAGGGTGTGGTTGAGCTACGCTGGCTGCGCGCGGCGCTGATCGCCGTTGTCGTGATCGCCGCATCGTGGATCGTTCTCGATTTCAATAGCAGCCCACAATCTTCGAATAGCCACCTCTCGATTAGCGTCGGCGGCGGGCTTGGGCTCATCATGCTTCTGAATGTATGGGGAGTCGTATGGCGCGTGCAAAAGAGGCTGATCGTGTGGACGCGCGCGAGCGCCAAGGATGGAACGCCGATGCCGCCCGAAGCCGAACGCCTGCGCGCCTGGTCCAATTTCGCAGCGCGTACGGCATTCTGGCTGTCGTTTCCTATGCTCTTCTTCATGGGCGCGGCGGACCATTATCCGTTCCTAAGCGGCATCACGGATTGACGTGTCACTGATTGATTATCGAGTTCGCATATCCATTTCCTGTTAGACTGGTTTTGTAGTTCCCCCTTCCGCTTTTGACATTCGTTTCCGGAAAATAATATGCAACTCATCAGTCCCGAGCGTGCGCTGACCACGCTTGAAATTCTACGTGAGCAGGAGCTGGACGAAGCCCGCATCATCCAGAGTGCAATGCTCCCGGCGGAGTCTTTGCACATCGGACAAGTGACGTTCGCTCACAGGCTGCGTTCAATGCATGAAGTCGGCGGAGACTTTCTGGATTACTTCGCGCTGAGTGACGACACTGTCGGGATATATCTCGGGGATGTCGCGGGAAAAGGACTGCCCGCTGCGCTATATGCCGCGCTCGTCGTCGGCACGCTTCGCGGCGTGCATAAAACAGGGCAACCACCTTCTGCCGTACTTGCATTGCTCAATAAGCGGCTCTGCGCGCGCTCGATCGCGTCGCGATACGCGGCCATGCTCTACGCCGTGTTCGACCCACGTACCCGGGAAATGCGCATCTCGAGCGCAGGAATGCACGGGCCGCTGCATCTCTCCAACAAGGATTGCCGGAATCTACGTCTTATGGGTCTTCCGCCGGGACTTTTCGCCGACACGCAGTATGAAACTTCGACTCTGAAGATCGAACCTGGCGAGTCAGTGATCTTCATGACCGATGGAATTGTCGAAGCGAAACTGAAGGACCCAATCAGGGTTGGCGTCGAACATCTCGTGGACCACTGCAGAGGACGCGCGACGAGTTCGCCCGTAGATCTCTTAAATTCGATTTTCAACTCGGTGGAAGAATCAACGGATGGCGACGACCAGCACGACGATATGGCTGCTGCGATATTTCATTTCGCAGGATGATGCGGCCGGCGCGCTAGGAGCGCCAGCGGAGAACTACGGGGCCTTCCATCGGGTGGACCATCGGCGCGCCTGTGCGCTTCGATTCGAGGTACGCAGCTTTGAGCGCGAAGTACCATTTCGCGGGGCGGTCGGCGTCATCAATCAGCATGAGCTTCGGGCGATGCTTGAGGCCAATAGATTGCTTCGCCATCGTTTCCGTATCCTGGCGGATGAATCTCGGGCCGAAAATGTTCAGCCCAGCCGCGATCAATCCTCCCCACGGCGCGACATTCCATGCGGCGCAAAAATCCAGCCGGCAGCGGTCGCGGCGAATTGGCGTGACGGTCGCGCGGCTTGAAAACCACGCTTTTCCGCAACGGATTTGTTCGAATCGCATGTTCGGCAGAACGAAATCAATCGTTGTCGTCACTGGCGCGCCGTAGAGCGCTTTCAATAATTTATATGGGGCGCTATTGGACGACGGTGTGTGAGCGCTCATGCGAAAGCCATTTGGAATGGGCTCGAAAGCTTTTTGCTTTTCGTGAATGCTGTGCCGGCTGCGCCACCACCAAGATTGGTGCACAAACGGCCCGTGCGCTGGATCCATCAGGCCGATGATGCCGTTGTCTACGCTCACTGGCATTTCCGCCGCAAAGTGCGCCATCCGGAAGCGCTCGCCGAATTTCGGCAGCTCCGGTGCTGGAGGAATAGGGTTGCTTCTCGGCGCACGAAGATCGCCATCCGGGAAATAAATCCAAATGTAGCCGTCACTCTCTGCGCACGGATACGCATCAGAAAAGATTCGGTCGCATTTCAACTTGGAGTCTGCCGTCAGCGAAGGAATCACGGCGCACTGGCCCGAGTGCACGTCGAATTGCCAGCCGTGATAACTGCATTCGACGTTGCCATCCTCAAGCCGACCGAACGAAAGCGGCATTCCGCGGTGCGGGCAGGCGTCGCGCATCGCGAAGGGCTTGCCCTGCGCGTCAAGCCCGGTGGCGATGGGAATTTCAAGCAGCAATGCAGTCCGCATCGCGCCGCGCTTTACCTCATTGCTGCGCATCGCGGGATACCAAAATCCGAGCAGGAAATTCGGGTCGCTGCTTGCAGCAGCGGCTGCGTTTTCGTCAACTTGTGCGGAATCACTCATCTTTGCGCAGTTATCGTAGTACACGTGAAACTATCAAGGAAGGCCGGAAATCATGGAGCAACTATCCATCGCCACGCTACTGGCGGCATGAAGTCAGAATCTTATATAATCCGGAATTGCGAGGATAAATTCGAATGGAGCTGCGGTCGACTCGTTCATGTGCGGTGAGAATGGCAATCCTCCTCTGTTTGGTGGCCGCGATCGACGTTGCGGCTAGCTTACTCATAGCGAAGCCCCAAGTGTGGTGCGCGCTCATTCCGATTCTCATCCCCATTTTTACTCCTGCCGCGATTTTCACGCGTCGTATTCAGCCTCAGAACGGAACATTAAATACTTCAGATGGCAGCCAACCTAACTGAACAGCAACGAAAAAACCGCATAATTTGACAGCTCCTCGCTTTGCGACTATTCTCAGTTCAGGCAGTACGCGATGACCACCTCCTTTTATTAGCTCACACTCGTCGCGCCGGAGCTCCGGCGTCCGAATTCGCTGGCCCCTTTTCTAATTTTCTCTTTTCCATTTTATATTTTTTTGCATTTCCGAGGTTCGCCATGTCCGACGGCAAGTTGTTTCAAAAGCTGGATCAAATTGAGGCGAAGTACGAGGAGCTAACGCAGCAGCTTTCGTCGCCAGACGTGCTCTCCGATTCTTCACGCTATCAGAAGCTCGCCAGGACGCACGCCGACCTCGCCGCCGTTGTTGCCAAGTATCGCGAGTGGAAGGAAATCGAGAAGAATTTGACTGGCACGCGGCAGTTGCTCGTTGAGACAGACGATACAGAAATGAAGCAGATGGCTCATGAGGATGAACATTTGCTCGAGGAGCGGCTGCAGAAAGTCGAACTGGAGTTGAAATTGCTCCTTCTGCCGAGGGACCCGCTCGACGATAAGAACGTTCTCGTGGAAATTCGCGCGGGCACCGGCGGGGATGAAGCCTCTCTTTTCGCCGGGGAGCTTTTTCGCATGTACTCGCGCTACGCCGAATCGCAGGGCTGGCGCGTCGAAGTTCTCGAAAGTTCGCCGTCGTCCGTCGGCGGCATGAAGGAAGTCATCGCTGCGATTCAGGGGAAAAAAGTTTATTCGAAGCTGAAATACGAGAGCGGCGTTCACCGCGTCCAGCGCGTGCCGGCAACTGAGCAACAGGGCCGCATCCATACGTCTGCCGCCACCGTCGCCGTGCTTCCCGAAGCTGACGAAATTGATATCAAGATTGAAGCCAAGGATCTTCGGATTGATACTTTCTGCTCGTCCGGGCCGGGCGGACAATCCGTGAACACTACGTATTCGGCTGTTCGCATCACGCATATTCCCTCGGGCCTCGTGGTTTCCCAACAGGATGAAAAATCGCAGATCAAAAATCGCGCCAAAGCCATGCGCGTCCTGCGCGCGCGCCTCTACGAAATGGAGGTGGAGAAGCAGCACGCGCAGATTGCCGCCGAGCGACGCGGCCAAATCAAGACCGGCGACCGCTCCGAAAAAATTCGCACGTACAATTTTCCGCAGAACCGCGTCAGCGATCATCGCATCGGCCTGACGCTGCACCAGTTAACCGAAGTGATGGATGGAAAACTCGGACCTATCGTGGACCAACTCGTTACCCATTTCGAATCTGAGCGGCTGAAGCAGGAGCTGGAGGAATCTTAAATTCCCATGAAGGCAAAGATCGAGTTCAATGACCGCGGCGATGAATCTTCGGAGCGCGCTTAGAGACGCGATGGCCCAGCTCAGCGCGGCGAATGTTCCTTCGCACTCACTTGCCGCCGAGTTGTTGCTGATGCATACGCTCGGTCGCGACCGTGCGTGGATTTACGCGCATCCGGAATTTGAGCTCGATGCCGCAGAAGCCGAGAAATATTTCGGGCTAGTGGCGCGGCGCGCTTCCGGCGTACCCACGCAATATCTCACCGGCAAACAGGAATTTTGGGGGCTTGAGTTTGAAGTGACGCCCGCCGTCCTGATTCCACGGCCTGAGACGGAGCACATCATCGAAATCGCGCTTGAACGCTTGGGGGCTGCGCGCAAGAGCGAGGCGCTCCGCGTCGCCGATGTTGGGACCGGTACAGGATGCATCGCAGTTGCACTCGCGAGCGAGTTCCCCAACGCGGACATCTTCGCAACGGACATTTCCGCCGCAGCTCTCGAAGTCGCGCAGCGCAATGCCGCGCGACACGGCATGGCCACGCGAATTCATTTTGCTGAAACGAATCTTCTCGACGCTTTTACAGGTGAGGCTCATCGCTTCGACGTGATTGCGAGCAATCCGCCGTACATTGGTATCGCCGATGCTCCCACGCTTCAACTCGAAGTCCGCGCTTACGAACCCGGTGTCGCGTTGTTTGCCGGCGGTGATGGACTCGCCGTTTATGCTCCTCTCATTCGCGATGCATCCGCCGCACTCCAGCCGGGCGGGCTGCTGATATTCGAACTCGGCTACAATTCACTCGCGCCTGTTCGCGAATGGCTTGAATCCGGTGATTGGTCGGATATTCGCGTGACGAACGACCTCGCCGGAATTCCACGCGTGATTTCCGCCAAACGCCGTTAGCGCACTTACGAGTGCGCAGTACGCTTTTATTGAACCAGGTCGATGCGTTGGCAGAGTTTTCTCTTCTCAGGTGTATATTTTCTCTGACACGGGGCCATGCCGAAGATTGCTCGATTCCGCGCAAAGCAAACGCCGCATGACGCGGAATCGCGCGCCGGGATTCTCGCTGCGACCGCTGTGTCTGCCAGTTCCGCCACGCCAATTCTCCACATTGATATGGACGCGTTCTTCGTTTCCGTCGAATTGCTTTCGCATCCCGATTTGCTCGGCTTGCCCGTCGTCGTCGGCGGCCGAAAAGATCAGCGCGGCGTAGTCACATCTGCGAGCTACGAGGCGCGGCGCTTCGGAATTCACTCCGCGATGCCGCTACGCACGGCAGGCCAGCTTTGCCCACACGCAGTATTCCTCGACAATCGACCCGAACTCTACGGCGAATGGAGCGATCGCATCGCAGAAATTCTTGCCAGCTATTCACCAGTCCTCGAAATGGCATCCGTGGATGAGGCGTATCTCGACTTTACTGGCACAGAGCGCCTGCACGGGCCGCCGCTCGTCTCCGCCGACCAACTGCTGCGCGACATTCGCCGCTCGACCGGCCTGCCCTGCTCGGGAGGTCTCGCATCCACTCGGCTGGTTGCCAAAGTCGCATCCGAACAAGCCAAGCCGCAGGGACTTGTCTGGGTACCGCCTGGCGTGGAAGCTTCGTTTCTCGCGCCGCTCGACGTGCGCAAGATTCCGGGCATCGGAAAAGTTACGGAAGGCGCGCTCAATGCGCTCGAGATTCACACGGTCGGCCAGCTCGCCGCCGTTCCTCGCGAGAAGCTGGAAGAATCGTTTGGCCGCTGGGGTACGGCTCTTTATCGCAAATCACTCGGCCAGGATTCGTATGAATTTTTCGTGGATGCCGAAGCGAAATCCATCTCGCACAACCAAACTTTCGGCGCGGATACTCACGATCGCGTAAAACTCGCAACGACGCTCAGCTACCTGACCCAGAAGGCCACGAAACGGTTGCGCGATTCCGGTCTCTACGCGCGCACCATTAGCCTCACGATTCGCTACGCAAATTTCCGCACCGTGACGTGCAGCAAAACACTGCCCGAGCCGACCGATCTCGACGGCACGATTCTCGCAGTCGCAAAAAATCTCTTCGAGAAGAATTGGGATGGCCGCGCGATGTTGCGACTGATCGGCATCTCGCTCGAATCGCTTTCGGCTGACACGCGGCAACTCGCACTGCTTGACACCGAGCAAAGAACCAAGCTCGAGCGGCTGGCACGCACCGCCGATCGCCTTCGCGACCGCTTCGGCTTCAACAAACTTCAGCTCGGCGGCTCGCTCAGCACCGCCACGAAGGGCAAGAGCGATCAGGAAAAGTAAGCCTATCAATTCGATCAGCGCGTGGAAGACTCCGAAATCGACGTTCGAGTGGGTGGCAGCCGCAATCGATTTCCCTCATAATCGGCGAATGACGCCGCGCGAATTAGCCGACAAGATTTGCCGCAAACTGCGCGAGGCCGGCCATCAGGCCTATCTCGTCGGCGGATGTGTGCGCGATCTCGAACTCGGCCGCGAGCCGGAAGATTTCGATGTCTCGACGGATGCTCGCCCGGAACGCGTCCAGGAAATTTTCCCTGAAAGCCTCGCCATCGGCGCGCAATTCGGCGTGATTCTTGTGGTCGAAGAAGGAGCGGAAGTCGAGGTCGCGACGTTTCGCTCGGATGTCAGCTATTCCGATGGCCGCCATCCAGACAGCGTGGTCTATGCATTATCGGCGCGCGAAGATGTCTTCCGCCGCGATTTCACCATCAACGGGCTTCTGCTCGATCCCGTCACTGGCGAAGTGCTCGACTTCGTCGGAGGGCGCGCCGATCTTCTCGCCAAAGTCATTCGTGCGATTGGCAATCCGGAGACGCGTTTCTGCGAAGATAAGCTCCGGATGGTTCGCGCCGTCCGCTTTGCTGCGCGCTTCGGTTTCACCATCGAGCCGAAGACGTTCGCCGCAATCGTCAGACTCGCGCATGAAATTCACGTCGTATCGGCGGAACGCCAGCGCGACGAGCTCACCAAAATCCTCACGGAAGGCGCCGCGCGGCGAGGCTTCGAGCTCCTTGACGAAACGGGCCTTCTCCGCGAAATTCTCCCCGAGGTTTCGCGCATGAAAGGCGTCGAACAGCCGCCTCAATTTCATCCGGAAGGCGACGTCTGGATTCACACGCGTATGATTCTTGAAATGTTGCTCGGCGGAGTTTCGCGCACGCTCGCTTGGGGCGCACTGCTTCACGATGTTGGCAAGCCTCCGACCTTTGCGCCGCCAACAGGGCCCGAAGGCCGCATTCGCTTCGATGGCCACGTAGAAGTAGGTGCGCGCATGGCTGAAGTAATCACCCGGCGTCTTCGCTTTCCCAACGAGGATACGGATCAGGTAGTCGCGCTCGTCGCGAATCATCTGCGCTTCAAGGACGTGCCACAGATGCGCTCTTCCACCCTGAAGCGCTTCGTCCGCCTTCCAAAATTCGATGAGCACCTTGAATTGCATCGGATGGATTGCCTCTCGAGCCATCGGCAGCTCGAGATCTACGATTTCGTGCGCCGGTTCATTGCCGAGACCCCGCCAGAGGAGGTTCGGCCCGCCAGGTTCATTACTGGCGACGACCTGAAGGCCCTTGGGCTCAATCCAGGCCCAGCGTTCAAGGAAATCCTTCGGAATGTCGAGGATGCCCAATTAGAAGGCAGGGTGCGCAGCCGCGAGGACGCCCTCGAACTCATTCGGCGCGAGTTTCTGAATGGATAACCGTCCGATAGGCCAGTTTCCGCACGGTCTGGACCTAATAGTCTTCGCGCCTGGATCGGTCGGTGAATAATAAGTGCATTAATATCAGAGACTTGGACTATTGACATGTAAACATGAGTGCTTTAGACTAAGCCTTGTTTATAGCGCCACTGAATCGCCGCAATCGATTTGCCTACTGCTGCATCTAATCTTTCGTCAGCCGATATGTGTTAAAGGTGGTAGTGCAAGGGGGACATCGTGACAACCAAATTTGATCCACAGGATCTACCGATCCTTCCAGTCCGGGACACCGTGCTCTTTCCAGGCGCGCTGATGCCTCTGACGGTGGGTCGGGAAAGCTCCCTCGCCCTTCTCGATGCTCTCGAAGGCACCGAAAAGGTTTTGGGTGTCGTAGCTCAACTTGATCCGCGCATCGAGGATCCCGCTGGCAGCGACCTGCACAGCATGGGAACCGCTGCGCGCGTCCACAAAATGGTCCGAATGCCCAACGGAAACGTTGTGGCTTTCCTCGAAGGATTGCATCGCATTCGCGTCATAGAAATTCTCGGCATCAAGCCGTTCTTGCGTGCCAAAGTCGAACAGCAACCCGATCTCGAAACTCAACTCGACTCGGAATTGACCGCTCTCGTTCGCAACGCGCAGGAACTTTTCCGCGACGTCGTGGCTCGTTCGCCGCAACTCTCCGATGATTTGCAGAATGTCGTCTCGACGATTGATTCGCCGGGGCGCCTCGCTGATTTCATCGCCGGGACGTTGCCGTCGCTTTCGACGATGTTGCGCCAGGAGCTGCTCGAAACTTCTAGTGTCCGCAGCCGCCTCGAGATTCTTATTCGCGAGCTGGCCAAGGAACGCGAAGTCCTCGAGCTTAGGAACAAGATTTCCGAGCAGGTGCAGGAACAAGTCAATCAAGGCCAGCGCGAATTCCTGCTTCGCGAACAAATGAAGGCCATTCAAAAGGAACTTGGCGATGGCGACGATTCGCAAGCCGAGGTGGATGAGCTTCGCAATAAAGTCGAAGCCTCGGGCATGCCCGCCGAAGCCAAGAAAGAGTGCGAGCGCGAACTGAAGCGCCTCGCGCGTATGACGCCGGCTTCAGCCGAGTACATGGTTGCGAGGACGTACCTCGAATGGATGACTTCGCTGCCGTGGAACAAGACTTCCGGCACGGAAGATATTGACATCGCCAAGGCCGAGACGATCCTCAACGAAGATCACTACGATCTCGAAAAGGTGAAGCAGCGCATTCTCGACTATCTCGCGGTGAAGAAGCTTCAGCCGGGAATGAAGGGTCCGATTCTTTGCTTCGTCGGGCCTCCTGGCGTCGGCAAGACTTCTCTCGGCAAATCCATCGCGCGAGCCATGGGCCGTAAGTTCGTCCGCGTCTCGCTCGGCGGCATGCACGACGAAGCCGAAATCCGCGGCCATCGCCGGACATACATCGGCGCTTTGCCCGGTCAGGTGATTCAAAACATTCGACGCGCTGAGACGATGGACCCGGTCCTCATGCTGGACGAAGTGGATAAGCTCGGCCGAGATTTCCGCGGCGATCCAGCGGCGGCGTTGATGGAAGTGCTCGACCCGGAACAGAATTCGACGTTCCGCGATCACTATCTCGACGTTCCGTTCGATCTCTCGAAGGTCATTTTCATCGCGACGGCCAACTGGATGGATCCGATTCCGGAGCCTTTGCGCGATCGTATGGAAATCATCGAGCTTCCCGGCTACACCGAGGAAGAGAAAATCCATATCGCCAAGCGCTTCCTGATTCCGCGCCAGACAACGGAGCACGGCTTGAAACTTGGCGACCAAATCGAGTTTTCCGACGAGGCGTTGCGCGAGATCATTCACAGCTATACGCGGGAAGCGGGCGTCCGCAATCTCGAACGCGAGATTGCGAATTTGATCCGCAAACAGGCGCGGCGCATCGCCGAGGGCAAACTCGAAAAGCAAATCGTAACGCCCGAAGTGGTTCACGCCACGCTCGGCGTTCCGAAGTTCCGCCTCGAGAAGGAAGTTGAGGAACGCGTTCAGAAGCCCGGCGTTTCTGTCGGCCTCGTATGGACGCCAGTTGGTGGAGACATCGTCTTCATCGAAGCGACGGCGATGCGTGGTGGCAAGCAGTTCACGATGACCGGTCATCTCGGAGAGGTGATGCAGGAATCTATGCGCGCCGCGTTGAGCTGGGTCCGCGCTCATGCTGAAGAATACGGAATCGATCCCGACTTCTTCCGCAAGTCCGACCTCCACATCCACGTTCCGTCGGGCGCGATTCCGAAGGATGGTCCATCGGCGGGCGCGGCGATGGTCACCGCACTCGTCAGTTTGCTCAGCGGGCAGCCGGTTCGGCCGCGCGTTGCGATGACGGGAGAAATCTCGCTCACCGGCATCGTTCTTCCGATCGGCGGCGTGAAGGAAAAGGTGCTCGGTGCCAAGCGCGCCGGCATCCGCGAAGTGATTCTGCCATCGGAGAACGAACCGAACTTGAAGGAGGATTTAACGCCTGAAATGCTTGAAGGGCTGAAGATCCACTTCGTTCGCACGGTCGAACAGGCCATCGAAATCGCCATCGGCAAAATTGAGAAGCCCATTCGGCCACTCACTGGCGGCGGCCGCCGCGGCGAAGTTCGCCCAGCCGTTCCTCCGGTCCACTAATCGTAGTTTGTCTCAAGCATGTTTCATGGGGCGGGTCTCAGACCCGCCCTTTTTTTTTGCCTTTATCATCTACTGAAACACGGGCTGCAAAATTTCCTTGCGCGTGCGGCGCGAATCGCGTAGCTATGAATTTCGTCATGCGATTCACTCCACGGCAGATTGTAGTCCGTGCACAAGAGACGGCATATCAACTGCTCGCGATGCTCGATCGCGAGGCGTTGGTCGCGCGTTTCCTGCAATCCTATGCAAAAGATCACAATCGCACCGGAGTCATCACGCAACCGGCGCTCTATGGTGACCTGATGGCATCCGTGCGGCGCGAAGCGCTGCTCGCGATGGTCACGTACGTGGACGAAGCGTTGCCGCGGCGTCTGGGACTTGGCAATCATCCCTCCGCGGCCGCGCAGAAGAAAAAAAAGCTCAAAGCGTCGGGCAAATGTGGCTCTCGCAACTCGCGAAAGAAGGTCTCGGCCACGCGGCCCTCCGCAATGACCGGCCGCGAGCTCGCGGCTCACGCAGCCGTGCTGGACTTATTTCGGGAGGAGTTTATTGTGGCGCTCGGCCGCGCTCTCCGGTGGGGCGAGGCGGAATCCGGCGAATTCGCGCGCGATTACGATTTATACGAAGCGACGAGATCGCGTGCCGGCTCCGAGCGATCTGGCGGCAGCACAAAGAATATTTCCTCGGGGCCCTTCGTAGACCGCTGCGGGCTCCTGCTCGATCCATCCATGCTCGAGCAGGCGCGCCGCGCCGCCGGTCGTTTTCAGGTACAGCTTCAAGGCGCAGCCGAAGGAGTGCTGAAAAAAGTTTTCTCCGCGCGCCGCGACAATTGATATTGCGTTCGCTCGCCGCGAAATCGATTTCACCTTAATGCGCCGCGCGTCCCCAGCGCGTCCACGCCCTTTAAGGCCGCGCTTCAAGAACAATGTTGAATGGCGTCTGTGCAGCTTTGCGAACGCGCTTGAAACCCGCCGCCTTCAGAACGCCAGTGAGCCGCCCTTCGCCAGCCTGCGCGCCAAGCGCCAGGCCCACTTCCTGCGAGAGCGACGCCGGAGTGCACAGCGTCGTTGACGCGGAATAGAAGACGCGGCCGATGGGATTGAGATTGTCCTCGAGCCGGTCGTTCGCAAAAGGCTCGACGACCATCCACACGCCGTCTCGGCCGAGCGCCTGTAAGACATGCCGCGCTGCGCCTTCCGGATCGCCCATGTCGTGCAGGCAATCAAAAAACGCGACGAGATCGTAATCTTTTCCAGGGAAATTTTTGGCTGCCGCGATTTCAAACTTGACCCGGTCGCCGACACCGGCGCGCCCCGCCGCTTCGCGAGCCAGCTCGATCGAGCGATCGTGATAGTCGAACCCGGTGAAAGTCGAATTCGGATACGCTTGCGCCATCAGAATCGTCGAAGTGCCTAAGCCGCAGCCGACATCCGCAACACGCGCCCCCGCTTTCAACTTTGCCTCCACGCGTTCCAGCGCAGGAATCCATTCGCCGATCAGATGTGCTCGATAGTTCGGGCGGAAAAACCGCTCCGTGCCGTGGAAGAGATCATGGTCGTGCTCGTGCCAGCCGAGGCCTTTGCCGCTCCGAAACGCCTCCTCAATCTTCGGTACATCCTTCATCACCGCCGAAACAATTTGAAAAAATCCCGGAAGATATACGGGACTATCTTCGATTGCCAGAGCGAACGCCTGCTCCGGTGGAAGCGTAAATTTCTTAGCCGCGGCATCGTAGGTGACGAAACCTCCCGCCGCTTGCGCCGATAGCCATTCGCGCACATAGCGCTCAGACAATCCAGTTTTTTTGGCCAACTCTTCCGAGGTCATCGGTCCAGCGCCGGCCATTCCTTTGTAGAGGCCGAGTTTGTCGCCGATGAGAATGAGCGCCGCGTTAATCGCTGCGCCCATTTCCCCGATTGCCTGACCAAGAAATGCGTTCAGCTTTGATTCATCGATGGGTACTTGAGCAGGGGCAGACATAGTGTTTCCTCCATGGGCTGAGTTAGAGCACAAATTATCGAGAGTGTAAAATCGCGCCCCGCGACTGTCAAGAAATGACGTTCGATGTTAGCCGAGCTACGCGTGACAGCATATATCGATGGCAGTGCCGTCAGCTCGTGCCTTCGTAGCTACAGCCTGGCATGCTGCGAATCCGCAATGTGTTTCAAAGTGATACCCTGATTGCAAATGCTGCAGATTTTTTACATCCTGATCTGCCAGCAAATCCTCCAGGGACTTTATTCGCTCTGGAATGGATTTGTGTGGCTGGGCATGGTTCAACGCCGCCTCGCGACGCACGCGGGTTTCTACAATCCAAAGGTCGCGTTAATTTGCCCGTGCAAGGGCGCGGATTCGGGCCTCGAAGCCACTCTGATGTGCCTGACGCACTTCGACTATCCGAATTATGAGATTTTTTTTGCCGTCGCCTCCAATAGCGATCCCGCCATGAAAGTGATCGAGCGAATCAAGGCTTCGACGCAAAGAAAAATCAATATCGTGATCGCCGGGCCTCCGCTAGACCGCGGCGAAAAGGTGAACAATCTCTCCAAGGTAATCGACCTACTGGACGAGTCGTTCGAGGTGATTGTCTTTACCGACGCCGACACTCTGCCGAGCCGCGGCTGGCTCATCAAGCTGATCTCGCCGCTAGGCGACGCGCGTATAGGCGCTGCCACGACCTATCGCTGGCTGCTTCCCATGCGCGCGCCGAAGAAGAGCGAGCTGGCGAGCGCGCTGGGCTCAGTCTGGAATGCATCCATCGCGACGATGCTCGGCGAACACGCACACAATTTTTGCTGGGGCGGCGGCACGGCAATTCGACGAATGACATTTCTTCAAGTCGGCGCCGGTGATTTCTGGCGCGGCGCTGTGGCCGACGATCTGGCACTAACCAATGCGGTTCGAGGCGCAGGCATGCCGATTGTTTTCGTGCCGGAGTGCATCACGCCGACGCCGTACTCGGCCACATTCAGCGAATTGGTGGAATTTACCAATCGGCAGATTATTTTGACGCGCGTTTACTCGCCAAAGATCTGGCAGAGTGGCGCGATCGCCCATTTTTCGTACGTCATTTCGCTCCTCGCGGCTCTCACGATCACCTTCTCCAAATTCGTGTCAGGCGATCCCTGGATTTCTCTCGCGGTGTTCACGCTCTTGATTCCGCTCCTCGCCGCGATGAAAGGCGCCCTGCGAACGATCGCCATCACGGAACTCCTTCCCGAGTGGAAAGTGAAGATGCGCGAGTGGAGTTGGAGCTGGACCGTTCTCGCGCCCGTGGTGCCGTTTCTTTTCTTCTGGAATTTCTGCGTGTCTCTCGCGACCCGGCAAATCCGCTGGCGCGGATTGCGTTATCGCCTGGTTTCCATGAATCAAACAGAAATCCTCAGGCCTTGAACGCAATTCTCCCCGTCACAAAAATGTTCAACGGCGAATCCCAATGGCAGCCATCAAGCGGCCCGTCATTTTCTCGCGGCGATAGCTGAAGAACAAATCGGTGCGGCAGGAAGTGCAAAATTCGCTGGCAGCAATATTCTTCGAGAGAACACCGGCGCCTTCGAGAATCGAGCGGTTCGCGGCATGCAGATCGAGTTGAGCGCGCGGCTCGGGAGGCTGATGCCCGGGCGGCCTCATGTTGAGCCACGGCAATGGATTCGGATCTTCACCTGAGACAAGCACGTCGTATGGCCCATCGAACCAATCGCGCGCCGCGTCAAACTGGCTCGCGAATTCTTTCACTACTTCAGGGCCAACTTCGTAACAGCACCTCCCGATTCCAGGCCCCAGCGCCGCGATAATTCCCTCCGGCCGCGAACCGAAAAGCATTCGCATGCGCCCCACTGTTTTCTCGGCAATCCGCTTGACCGTTCCCCGCCAGCCTGAGTGAATTGCCGCAACGACGCGATTTTCCGGATCGGCGAGCAGAATCGGAATACAATCGGCAGTTTGTACAGCGAGTAAGAGTCCGGGAGTCCGAGTGATCAGCGCATCGCCCCGCAGCGAATCTGCTGGCGCGGAATCGATCACGTGAATAACGTCGGAATGAAATTGCCGCAGCGGCACCATTTTCATATCGCCCACACCCATTGCCGTTGTAAAGAGCCGCCGGTTCTCTTCAACTTTTGCGCGAACGTCCCAATCCGAAAAACCGAGATTCAGAATTCCTGCTGGATTTGTGCGCGAAGTAGCCGAAGCAGGCAGTGAACTTGCGCCGCCTGTGCGTGTGCTGAATCCGTGCGCAACCCACTCGTGTTTGTTGAGCGCCACAGACTGAAGCAAGGTGATGCGTCCGGCCTTGCGTAGCACCCAGTGCCGATCCAAGGCCTCAACGCGTGACGCGCTTGCTCGGCGCTTCCGGCTCGTTCTTCTATTACGGAGGCGAATGCGAATCGGTGTCATGATTTCATGCTCGCGCGATGAACAGCACTCGCGCGTGCCCATTCTCAATTATAGGTATAATTCCTGCGCACCGCAGGCTCGCGTTTGCCGCGGTGTCACCGTGTGGCAGCCTCAATGTTTGTCGCAGTGAAAGAAGGATGCGTGTGATCGTCGGGATGGGCGTCGACATCGCGGAAATCGATCGGATCGAAGCGGCCATAAAGCGCAACGGCCGGCGGTTCATCGATCGCCTTTTCACCCCTCTTGAAATCGAATACTGCGAGCGGCACAGGAATTCGTACGAGCGTTACGCCGGGAGATTCGCGGTGAAGGAAGCAGCAATGAAAGCGCTTGGCACCGGCTGGGCGCGCGGCGTGCGCTGGGTGGATATCGAAGTGACGAATCTCCCCGGCGGAAAGCCAACGCTGCGCCTCGCTGGCGTAGCCGGCGAAATCGCGGCGCGCATCGGCGTCAAAAACATTTCTCTTTCCATCACCCATTGCGGCAACATCGCATTCGCCCAGGTAATTTTCGAAAATTAATTGCCAATTGCCTGGACGGTTGCGAGAACGCCATCAGCGCCGGCACGCACATCAAGCCAAGTGTTGGCGGGCCACTCTCCCACGACGCGCAGCTTCAAATAATTCCCCGTGAGCGCTTCCGTCCACCCTTCGCCTTTTCGCCTCAGCGTAAGTGCGCGCATCACGTTGCCCGCCTGCGCTGCGCGAAACTCCGCTGCCTTCCGCTCGCTGAGATCGCGAAGCGCGCGTGCCCTCTTCCGGATCACCACTGGTGCAATTTCATTCTCTAGATTTGCCGCAGCAGTGCCGCGCCGCGCGGAAAAAGAGAAAACGTGCAGATACGTAAACGGCAAGCGCTCGATGAAATTCAAGGTGGCGACAAGATCCTCTTCCGTCTCACCCGGAAATCCAACGATCACATCCGCGCCAATCGCCGCGCCAGGCAGCAATTCCCGAATGATTTCGGTACGGCGCTCGTAATGCGCGGCTCGATACCACCGATGCATCGATTTTAGAACGCGATCCGATCCAGATTGCAGCGGCATGTGAAAGTGGCGTGCAATCCGCTGCTCCGACGCAATCATCTCTACGAAGTCGCGCGTCACATCCATCGGCTCTATCGAGCTGAGCCGCAGCCGCTCGAGCGCCGTCTCCGCCATGATGCGGCGGACAAGCTCGTCGAGCGGCACGCGCGGCGCCAAATCCCGCCCGTAACTACCGAGGTTGATTCCACTCAGGACGATTTCCCGCGCGCCAACCGACACGAGTCGGCCGATTTCACCAATCACCCGCTCCGGCGCGAGACTCCGACTTTTACCTCGCACGAACGGAATCACGCAATAGGAGCAACGGTTGTTGCATCCATCCTGAATCTTCAGCGTCGGACGTGTTCTTTCAGACTCGATGCCTTCGACCGGCGCAACCATCACTTCCGTTTGCTCAAAGATGTCGCCCGTCAAAATCTTCGCGGGTCCTCGCGCAAGCGAAAAGCCTGCGTCACCGAGCGCCGCCGCCGGGACAAAATCCCGCGCACTAACGAACTCCCGCAACGGCAAACTCCCAGAGTGTAGATCCAAATTCGGAATTGCCGTCACGTTCGGAATCGCCGCCAAATCTGGAATCGCGGATTGGTAAGAATTGCCGACCACCCACTCCACCCCATCGAGAGCTGCCAACTCGTCAGGCGCCCGCTGCGCATAGCAGCCGGTGACCAGAATCCGCGCGCCGCGGTTTGCCGCGCGAATGTGCCGGATGGCATCACGCGCCTGCGCGTCCGCCGCGGCCGTCACGGTGCACGTATTCAGCACGACGATCTCCGCGTCGCGATGCCCACTCGCGCGCAGCAATCCTCGATCGAGCAACTGCCGCTCAATCGCCGCTGCATCCGCGTGCGTCGCGCGGCACCCGAAATTTTCAATGGAAAAAGTTGCCAAGGTCAAAAGCCCATCCGCCACAAAAATCCAGCAATCAAAAAACGATTATAACAGCGCATCAAAAACAAAAGGCCGGCTGGACTTCGTAAGCCCAGCCGGCCAATCGACTCGAAGTTCGGGAGACTATGAAGATCCCTGCGGATTCTCCATTTTCTTCTGTTTAATTGCCTTTACCTTGTCCACCAAGTCGTCGGCCAGCTTTTCGTCGGCATCGTGAGCCTGCGCGGTCAATTCCGTGTCGGCCTTCTGGCGATACAGCAGGTTCAGATACGCCATCGCATCGTCGTAATCCGGCCGCAGTTCGATGGCTTTTTTCAGGTTCGTGATACCCTCATCAATGATCGAGCCGTATTTGCTCTGGAAGTCCGTAGCCAGCGGCGTGGGCATCGGGTCGCTATCCTTGACGGGCTTCTTTCCCTTCGCATTGTATTCGGCGCGCATGTCTTTGTTCCCGCGATAGGCGAGCGACCAATCAATCACGCCGATCCAGTAGTAAGGCTCGGGATCGTCCGGCTTAATTTGAATGTGCTTCTCGTGATAGGTCTTCGACTCGTCGAATTTCTTCGCATCATAGGGCGTGCCGCCCATGTTGTAGAGAATTGCGCCAATTCCGTCAATCGCGGAGAGATTATTCGGATCGACATCAAGGACTTGCTTGTACTCATCGATCGCCTGGTTTCCCATGCGAACGTTTTCTTCCGATGGAGCGCCCGGGATGTACTGCGACGAGTAAGCCGTAGCGAGATAAAGCCGCGCGTTCAGGAGGCTCGGATCGAGCTCCTTCGACTCCTTGAAGTCTTCTATGGCCTGATCGAACTGGCCGCCTTTGTACGCCTGAACGCCCTTATTGAGAAGATCGCGGGCTTTCAGCTTGCTGCAGCCCGCCGTGGTGGCAACGAGCGCGGCAAGAAGCAGTACGAGGGTGTACCGACTGCAGGGCTTGCGCTCCATTCCAATTTCTCCTTGAGAATTCTCGGCCGAAGTCCCGCTGATCGCTAATCTTGCGCAAACGAATTCAGTCCCGCGATAGAAGAAGGCTTTCGAACAGAACGCGATTACTGACCCGCCTCAACCTTCGCGGTTATGAGACCGACTTTGTCCACACCGTTGGCCCGCATGATATCGATCGCGCGCGCCACTTCGGCAAAGTCCACGGAATCCTCGCCCTTGACGAACGCCACTTTCTCAGCGCGCTGCTTGAAGATGTCATCAATTCGCGGTCCGAGCTGATCCCAAGTGGTTTCGTCCTGGTTGATCAGCACCTTTCCGCTCGCTGTGACCTGAACGACGATCGTCTTCGCCAAGAGAGCCGGATCCTCTTTCTGATTTGGAGGCGCAGGCTGTGGCACCAAAGCGTCGAGGCCCTTCGGCACCGTCGGCGTGATCACCATGAAAATAATAATCAGCACCAGCAAAATGTCGATCAGCGGAACGACGTTCATCTCCGCCATTGCGCCCTTACTTCCGCCAACTGACATCCCCATGGAGAAGCTCCTTTACTGCAAAACTTTATTGCCCCGTCGGCGGCGGTGGAGGCGCTTTGCGGCCGGTGTCGAGCTTATCGGTCAGCAAACCGAGATTGTCCACACCAGCGGAACGCACCTCATCAACAGCCTTCACCACTTCACCGTACTTCGCTCGAGCATCGCTCTTCACGAAGACGGTCTTGTCGAGACGGTTGGCTAGTAAATCTTTCACCTTGTTCGTGATGTCATCTAGGCTAATTTGTGTCGTCCCTAGGAAGTAGCGTCCGTCACGAGTCACCGCGATGAGAATGGCGTCATCCTTATCGGCGTCTCGCATGTCTTCGGGATTTTCTACTTTAGCCATATCCACGGACACGCCCTTCTGCAACATGGGCGTGACCACCATGAAGATGATGAGCAGCACAAGCATGATATCGGCCATCGGAATGACGTTTGGTGCCGCCATCACCGGTGGAGCTTTTGGCTTATAAGCCATGATTTACTTCTTTCCGCCTCGGCGCGTGATGAAGTAGTTGATCAACTCCATTGAGGAGTTGTCCATCTCGACGTCGAAGGCTTCGACTTTGTTCGTAAAATAGTTGAACGTCCACACCGCAGGCACAGCCACCAGCAAGCCGAGTGCGGTGGTTACGAGAGCTTCGGAAATACCGCCGGCCACGGCCGAGAGACCCGTAGCTTTGCTGCTCGCGATTCCTTTGAAGGCGTTGATGATGCCGACCACCGTACCGAACAGGCCGACGAAAGGTGCGGTGGAACCGATGGTGGCAAGACCCGAAAGCCCGCGCTTCATTTCGGCGTGCACGATCGCCACGGAGCGCTCGAGACCCCGGCGCGCCGCTTCGATGACTTCCTCATCGCTTACCTGCGCCGACGCCGCTTGAAATTCTGACAAGCCGGTGGCAACGACCTTGGCGATGTGGCTCTTCTTATTCCGCTCGGCGATCGAAATCGCTTCGTCGAGCTTGTTGTCCTTCAGCGCGCCCGCAACCTGCTGAACGAATACGCGGGACTGCTTCCGCGCCGCACTGAACATCAACGCGCGGTCAATCATGATACCGACCGACCAGGCCGACATCACGAATAGTAGAACGACGACGGCTTTGGCCGGGATGCCCATGTTGTGCCACATGGTCACCAGGTCCCAGCCGACATCCGCGTTTCCGCCGCCTTGCTGAAACATCAAGAAACTTGCCCATAGAGTGTTCGCTAGCATGTCCTTCAATCCTCCTCAGAGACTTTCGAAATCCGATATTCGGCAGCGAAACTCTGCCGGCAACCCAAGCGCCCTACCCAGCACAACTCCGGCGACGCCGGAGCCGCGCCGGCCCTAACCACCGAGAGTAAAGATAACGGAAACTGTAGTTTCGACTTCCACCGGCTCGCCATTCAGCAGCGTCGGCTGGTAACGCCATTCGCGCACCGCGTCCATCGCAGCCTTCATCAGCAGCGGCGGCCCGGAAACGTATTGGAGTTCTTGAACCGAACCATCCTTCGAGATGATCGCGTGAAGCAGGACTGTTCCCTGGACGTGCGCCGTCTTGGCGATCTGCGGATACACCGGCTGAACTTGCCGGATCATTTTCGCGGACTGTACGTTGCCGCCAACGCGGATTCTCTGCTGCGTCGGTTTCGGTGGTGGCGGAAGATTCGAGCCCGTGCCGCCGATAATTCCCCCGAGCACGCCGCCGGCCTGCCCGCCCGCAATACCCCCCGGGACGCCGCCGACCACGCCAACCGCGCCGACATCAGGTGGCATCTCTTCTTCCTTGATCATCGCCACTTTTTTCGGAATGACGGTAGGCGCCATCATTTTGCCCGCTTGAATAATGCGTGCAATAGGCTTCACGATTCGCTGCACCGCAGCCGCTGGCGGCGGGGGTGGTGGCGGTGGCGCCGGCGCCACCAGGAACGTCGTGAGCAATTGCTTCGGCAGCGCCTCTGTGTATATCAGCGGAATCAAAATCAGCACGAAGAGAATCGCGCCTTGAATAATCGCGGAAAGCAGTACGGTCCAACTTTTGTTTGTTCTCTTCGCGACAGCAGTTGATTCAACAAGATCGTCGAACATGGCTTACCCTCCCTGCTATCGCTCTGCGCTTAGGCTGCGGATCCAGCGCGAGCGACACTTCTCTGACCACCCCTGAACTTGTTCCAAACCACTACGATGGGGGCGGCTATGCCGAAACTGGAGTATGTTCCTATCACAACTCCCACCACCATAGCAAAAGAGAAGCTGCGGAGAACTTCCCCACCCATGAGGAAGAGGACGAGCACCGTCAGGAACGTCAAGCCGCTCGTCAGAATCGTCCGCGATAGCGTCTGATTGATGGACTTGTTGACGATCGCTTCCAGCGGCTCGCGGCGCATGAGCCGCAAATTCTCGCGCACCCGATCGAAAATGACAATGGTGTCGTTCATCGAATATCCAACGAGAGTCAGCAATGCCGCTATCACCGTTAACGAAATCTCAAATCGAAAGAGAGAGAACAACCCGAGCGTGATAAGCACGTCGTGAAAGACGGCAATCACCGCCGCGGCCCCGTACACCCACTCAAATCTGATGGCAATATATATCAACATGCCCGCCAGCGCATAGAGGGTAGCAAAAACAGCCTGCCGGCGTAGCTGCGCGCCCACCTTTGGTCCAACTACCTCGACGTCGCGGATAGCAAACGTGCCCAGCGAGAAGGAATCGCGCAACTCGCCAAGCATCGTGGCGTTCACCGCCGGAACGCTTTTCAAGTCATCGAAATTCGTAAGGATTCCGCCATGTTCTTTGTCGCGTACGTCCGTGATCTGTCTCGCGAGCTGGTTATACCGATCGCCCGCGGCAGCGCCAAGAGATAGCGGATCCTTTTGGGTCAAGAATGTCGCCATGCCGGACGGCGTCACGGAATTGAAATCCGGTTTCGCGCCCTGCACGCCAAACGTCTTCTGAAGCACGCCCAGAATCGCCTGCTTCCCCGCATCAATCGACTCGTCCCCTTGCCCGCGTAAATCAAGGCCAATCACCACGTCGTTGTTCGAGGACGCGTTCGCGATGTCGCTGATTTGCTGAATGGTGCTGTTGGCCAGCCCAGCGTCCTGAAGTCCCTTGCGGATTTGATTGATCGGTGGCGCCGATGCGAAACGCACGTAAACAAGTGTCCCGCCCCGGAAATCAATTCCGTAGCGCAGCCCTCCAGTGCGATAAATTGAGATCCAGCCCACGACCAGAAGGATCAGCGAGCACGTGACGAAGTACTTCGCCTTTCCCATCCAATCTACATTGACGCTACGGAAGAATTCCATCCCTAGTCCAGTCCCGCCAAGTTAGACACCATTATGCCCAAATTAGTTCCAACCCCGCGGCTCCTAACCTCATACTCCAGCCGCGACCCTAAGCCGCTAACCCGCAGCGCCTCAGATGCTTAGCTCAGCCTGCCGGTCCATCCGCGACAAATGCCAATCGAAAATCGCCCGCGAGACATAAATTGATGTGAAAAGGTTCGCCAGAAGACCGATTACCAACGTAATCGCGAACCCTTTCACCGGCCCTGTGCCGAACAAAAACAGGAACGCGGCCGACACCAGCGTCGTAATGTGGGTGTCAATAATGGTCAAAAATGCTCGATCGAACCCCACAGAAACCGCCGATGGCGGCGCCTTCCCGCTCCGAAGTTCCTCTCGAATGCGCTCGAACACCAGAACGTTCGAGTCCACGCCCATACCGATGGTCAGCACCACGCCCGCAATTCCGGGCAGCGTCAGCACCGCGCCCGAAATCGCCATGAATGCAATCAGGATGAGCAAGTTCAGAATCAGCGCCACGACCGCGTTGAGGCCGCTCAGCCGGTAGTACACCACCAGGAAAATCATCACCACAATCAGGCTGCCGAGAGAAGCCCGCACGCCAGAGCGAATCGAGTCCGCGCCAAGCGAGGGCCCAACGGTGCGCTCCTCAAGATATTTGATCGAAGCCGGCAACGCGCCCGCTCGCAGCACCAGCGAGAGATCCTTGGCCGAGTCTTGCGTGAAGTTTCCTTCGATCATTCCCGAATCTTCAATCCGCCCGCGAATTTCCGGCGCAGTCTGCACCTGGTGATCGAGCACCACGGCCATCTGTTTGCCGATATGCGATTCCGTGAACGGCCCAAAACGCGCCGCTGCCGCAGTCGAAAGCGTGAAGTTCACTTGATATTGCCCGGGATAATTTGTGCTCGGCGTCGGAGTCGAGTTGCGCAAATCCTGCCCGGTGATGACCGGCAAACGGTCAACGAGATACCAAACTTGCGGTCCGGCCTGCCCGTTTTGTGAGGTGGACTTGCCGGGCATTAACTCAGTCCCCGCTGGGAGAATTCCGCCGTGCGCGGCGAGCGCCGCGGCTTGGGTGGGATAAGTCTGCGGATCTTGAACGGCGCGCAACTCCAGTTGCCCGCCGGCCTGAATCACTTGCTTGGCACGCGTCGGATCGCCTTCGCCCGGCAACTGCACCAGAATTTCATTATCAGCGCGGCCCGTAAACGCGATCGTCGGCTCGGTCAAGCCCAGCGCGTTGATGCGGCGGTCAATCGTCTCAAGCGCCTGATCCATCGTCTGCTTCTGAATGTCGGCAACGATCTGCGGTTTGATGGTCAAAAGATAGCCGGAATTTTCGCCCGCTGCAGGCGCGACGTTCCAATCCGTGAATTGTGTGCCAATTAAATCACGGAACGATCCTGACGTTGCGGGAGCAACATCTCGCACCAGAATGTGTTGGTCGTCTACGCGGCGGATTTCGCCCACGTTAATGTTGCGGTCGCGAAGCTGTTTGGTGAGCTGGTCAATGGTCTGGTCGGTGCGCAGCCCCACCGCTTCATCCACTTGAACTTGCAAAACCAAATGGCTGCCGCCCTTGAGGTCAAGGCCTAGTTGTATTCGATTCGCGAAATTGTCTTTGACGGTTTGCCACGAAGTTGGAAACTCCGGCACGCCAATCAATCCATAGACGCATACCAATATGACGATGAGTATAAAAATGAATTTCCATCTGAGCTGCGAATTCATGCGAGAGGCTTAAGTCTCCTTGGGAGGTTCCGCCTGGAGTCCGACGATGGCGTTGCGCGAGAGCTTGATCTTCACCTGGTCGGCGATGCGTAGTTGCACGGTGTCGTCCTCGAGGCCGACGACGGTACCGTAAATTCCGCCGTTCGTAATCACTTTGTCGCCGTTCTTCAGCGCCTGGAGCATCTGCGTGGTTTTTTTCTGGCGCCGCTGTGCCGGAAGAATTAGCAAAACGTAAAAAACCACCATGATTAGCAGCAGAGGTAGAAAGGTCAGCATTCCTCCCGGCGACGCTTGCGCAAAGAGAGGAAGACCCACTAACAATCCGCTTATCATGGTGATTGCCACGTCCTTAAGCTTAGATGCTCACGCCGCGGTCTGCGGGGTACCGGATTCATCACTCGTAGCGCTGGCCCGGCGCGTCATCGCCCTAACGCGCCCTAAACGCCCAATTCGGAATGCCTGGTTTCGAGGCGTGCTTGCAGGTCAGTGCGGAATCTCGACAGATTCCCAAAACCGATAGCCTCGCGAATTTTGCGCATCATGTCAAGGTAAAAGTGGACGTTGTGGTGGGTATTCAAGATTGCGGCAAGCAATTCATTCGCAAGGAAAAGATGGCGTAAGTAAGCGCGCGAATAGCGGCGGCAAACGGCGCATTCGCAGAATTCGTCAATTGGGCGAACATCCTTTGCATACTGCGCATTCTTGATCAACAAGCGGCCCTGCGAGGTATAAAGGTAGCCGTGCCTCGCGCTGCGCGTCGGCAGCACGCAATCCATCATGTCCACTCCCAGCGCGACGTAGTCTACGATTTGCTCCGGCTTTCCCACTCCCATCAAATATCGCGGGCGATCTGCGGGGAGACGCGACGCCACTTCCGCCGTCATCTCGCAAGTGCTCGCGTGCGCTTCGCCCACCGCCAGTCCGCCGATCGCGTAGCCCGGAAAATCGAGCGCCATGAGTTCGTCCGCGTTTTCGCGCCGTAGATCGGGATGCGTTCCGCCCTGAACGATTCCGAATACTATTTGCCGTCCCGCATCGCCGTGCCGCGAGAAATGTTCCCGCGACCGCTGCGCCCATCTGAGTGTTCGCGTCGCGGATTCTCGTGTCTGATCGCGGCTGGCTGGCGCTGCAATGCATTCGTCGAGAACCATGATGATGTCCGCGCCCAGCGCCATCTCTACATCGAGCGCGATTTCCGGCGAAAGAAAATGCTCCGAGCCGTCAATGTGCGAACGGAACGTCACGCCTTCATCCGTCACTTTGCGTAAATCCGCAAGGCTGAAGACTTGGAATCCGCCGGAATCGGTGAGGATCGGCCGCGGCCAGGACATGAATTTGTGCAAGCCGCCGAGCGAGCGAATCAGCTCATGGCCCGGCCGGAGAAATAAATGATACGTGTTGGCGAGGATGATTTGCGCGTCGAGTTCTTCGAGCGCTTGCTGCGTGAGGCCTTTGACGGTGGCCGCCGTGCCCACCGGCATGAAAGCCGGCGTCTCGATCACGCCATGCGGAGTGGTTAAGCGGCCGAGGCGCGCGCCGGTCGGATCCGTCTTCAATACTTCAAACTTGAATCCCATCCGGCGAATTGTATCAGGAGCGGAATTCGATTAGCTAAACGCGCCCACCCAGCCGACATGGATGAGAACCCAGAGCGCCCAGACCGCGACGACGATTGTCAGTCCCTTCCCGAACGAAATCTTTTTCGGGTTCGCTGCCGAGAAGCCAATCGCCATCAATATCATCACCCAGAAGGAGAAGACATCGAACGAGGTCAAAAGCGCCATCATCCATCTTGGCGAATCGCTCGAAATATATGCACCCGGATTCGAACCTACCAGATGTTCGAGATCAATCGTGTCGGGCGATTTCAGGAATAATAAAATCAACGATAGAAGTCCGTGAATGGCGAGCGGCATCCAGGAAAAAGACACGATCGCCAGCACCACCTTGAAGTTGAGCCGCGTCCCGGCCAGCAAATTGAAAGCGCCAAGCATCACCGCCGCGACGATCACCGGAACGAGAAATGTCGCGATAACCACAGTAGCGTAGGTGATGGGCGGCGCGAATTTGACTGCGTTGTTGAGCGCTTGTTCCCGCTGATCCGCAGGCATGTTCGCCGTTCGCGGATTCTTGTCGAACTGCCGCTCCATGAAGCCGCGCCACCCAACGCGTTGGCCGAATACGGCGATGACGGCAATCGCCATAACGCAAAGAAATACCAGCGGCACCACCCAACTCGGCCGCGCCACGATGTTTTCAAACGTCACCTTCGGACTGAACAGGACACCAGTCATCCGGCCAATCTCGCCGATCGGCGCTGCCTCCGCCGCTAGTTCGGGTGTAGGGCTTGGTGGCGTCGCCATATTTTTGTCCTCTCAGGCAAATCGAAAGTCGCCGGCAAATTTGAAAATCGCCGCTTCATTCTACCTACGCAGCGAGCTCCGCAATGTTTCGGCGCCAAAGTGTAAGCCAGATACCGCCTTAATCAAAATACCGATTCAGTCTCGCGAGCATGTCCCGCCTCCTGCAGCTCACCAACCAATCCTCGAACCCCGCCGGCCTCTTCGCGCACCTCCTCTTCTGAACCGAACCCGCCAATACGAAGTGA